>OCAG01000002.1_pt1 | contig 368033 bp, 324 predicted proteins | sample 1477111 | NCBI WGS metagenome assembly OCAG01 (sample SAMEA2580288, study PRJEB22360) | human gut metagenome | biome: human gut; feature: human-associated habitat; material: faeces | place: Denmark | collected 2008/2010 | reverse complement strand
ACAATCAAAACAAGAGCTACAGAAGCAGCAATATACCATAGTTCTAAAGGAACTAATGCTATATCACATAAAAAATAAAGAAGTTATTATTACCAATTAATTTATTAGATATTATACTAAATATCAGAAGTTTAATAGATATAAAAATAAACAACATGTATATTATAGATACCAGTCAAGAAACTTTTCTAAAAAAAAGTTGCTCTTGTCATGTGGTGGTAGATGGGGCTGTTGTGTATTTAGTTTTAGATAACACAAAATAAATCTAAATATAATTATTAAAATGAATAAAAGTAACAAAGAAACTAATCTGATCAAGAAGCTATTGGCAGATCAATTGGACAAGAAGGAACGCAAGAAACTCTATTATTCAAATTTAATAGAAAAACAAATGAGAAAACAATGGAAAGAAAATAAGAATATTCCGGTAGAAAATGAGATTGGAAATAAGATATGGGACAAGATCGAGAACCAATGCATAAAAGTTCACAAAAGAATAGTTCCTTTAGAACTTATCCAATAAATATATGTTGCTATTATTTTATTTATAAAGAGAAAGAACATATTACCCAATTAAGTGCATATAATAGGATAATATAGCCATAATACACCAAGATAAATTAAACAAAAAATGTTATTTTTTAATATTCTTGTAGAAATCGCAGAAATTTAGAACAAAAAGATTACTTTTGCACCTCTAATTACTAAAACAGATGCAAGAAAAAGAAACAGTCAGGAAATTAAAGCATGGCGATCAGGAAGCATTTGCTTTTTTATACAATCATTACTGGAAACAAGTTTATAATTTCACAAGACTCTATTTCACCGCCTCTATGGATATTGAGGAAATTGTGCAGGAAGTATTTGTGAAAGTATGGGAATCTCATCATTTCTTGGATGAAAACAAAAGTTTTGAAGGCTACCTCTTTATCATAACCCGAAACGTGATCTTCAATCATTCACGTAGGTATTACAAAGAGACAGCCCTCAAAATAACAGCTATACAAGCAGTCGAAGAATCTTATGACATGGAGGGAGAGTTGGATGCCGCCGATTTAAAGAAATATATCGATGAACTTGTTATGCAACTCCCCCCTCGCCAACGAGAAGTATTCCGCATGAGCAGGGAACTGCACATGAGCAACAGAGAAATAGCAGAACACTTCTCTATTACTGAAAAAGCAATAGAGCGCCATATCAATCTGGCCCTGAAATTCCTCAAAAAGAACCTCAATTTATTCATGTTGTTTATGGCAGCTTAACATCCAACCAAGATTCTGTCATTGCACCTGCCATCCGCCCCCCAGAGCCTTATACACTTGTACTACAGCGATCAATTCGTCCCTTATCGCATTGCTGAGTCCGATTTGGGCATCGAAATATCCACGCTGGGCATCGAGCACATCAAGGTAGTTCGTCACCCCATTGATATATTGTAATTGTGCCAAGTCTACATAACTCTTAGCCGAACGTTCCAATTTCGCACGAAGGTCGTATACCTCCTTAATCTTATTGAAGTTGACAATCGAATTGCGCGTCTCTTTGAAAGCAGTCAGGACAGCCTTTTCATAGCTGTGCACTTCAGCTTCATAAGCGGCTTTCTTGGCTTTGAGAGCGGCACGATTTTTTCCCCAACCAAAAATAGGCGTAAGTAAAGCACCTTCCATAATGCTATAAGGCGATTTCAACAGTTCGGAGAGAGCGGTACTTTCCGACCCTACCCTACCGGTAAGTGAAATACGTGGAAACATATTCGTATAAGCCACTCCTACCCGGGCATTGGCAGCAATCAATTTCTGTTCAGCCTGACGAATATCAGGGCGACGTTCCAATAATCCGGAAGGCAACCCGACAGGTAACTCTTGTGGAAAGTTAAACTCCTGCAACAAACGGCTACGGGTAATTTTGTTGGGATATTCACCGGCTAGAAAAGCTATATCGTTTTCTTTCAGAGATATTTTACGTTCCAGATCGGGCACCAGTGTTGCAGTACGCGCCAACTCAACCTGAGACTGACGATAAGAAGTTTCAGATGTCAAACCTCCTTCGAAACGGATGCGGGCAAGACGCATGCCTTCCTCACGTGCTTTCAATGTTTGGCGAACAATATCCAATTCCGTATCGAGAGCTACAAGTTCATAGTATGCCTGCGCTACTTCGGCTATGATAGTCATGCGAAGGGCACGTTGTGCCTCCACAGACTGAAGGTACTCGGCAATGCTGGCGGAACGCGCCCAACGAAGATTTCCCCACAGATCGAGTTCCCAAGAGAAAAGAAGCTGCGCTTCAAAAGTATCGCTACGCTTGAAAGCATCACCACCGTGGTTTTCATTTTCTCTCTCCGCAGTCACGGTACCTCTAATGTCAGGCAACAGATTTGCTGTTGAAATACGTTTTTGCGCAGCCATCTCCTTGACACGGGCAGCAGCTATCAGCATGTCTTTATTGTGTTCCAAGGCCCTGTCTATCAGACTCCGAAGGGTACTGTCAGTGTAAATCTGCCACCATTCCTTATCTCCGAAACTCAAGCTGTCCTGATGTTGCGCCAGACTATCGGGCAGATTCAGTTCCGGACGGACATAACTTTTTCCTATTTTACAGGAACCTAAAGTTAATACAACTAATAAAAGAGTAATATATAAATAGCTTCTTTTCATAATTCAATCAGTTTTCTTTTTAGACTTGAACGGTAATTTCACGTTCACATTCGGTACATTTTTCAGTTTTGCCTTTGTCTTATAAACCAGCACAAAGAAGAATGGAACCAGAATAATGCCCACTACAATGGCAAAGATCATTCCGAAAAAGACTCCTGTACCAATAGCAGCACGGCTTGCCGAACCGGGACCGGTTGCCAGCACCATCGGAAGCATACCCAGCACAAAGGCGAGGGAAGTCATCAAGATGGGGCGAAAACGCAATTGGGCGGCATGGATGGCAGACTGTATTAAATCACCTCCACGGTCTACCTGCACTTTGGCAAACTCTACAATCAGGATGGCATTTTTTGCTGCCAACCCGACAAGCATCACCAGTCCGATCTGGAAATATACATCGTTTTCCAATCCGCAAACCCATACTCCCAGATAAGCCCCCAAGGCAGCCACCGGCAAAGAGAGTAACACAGCAATCGGTACCGTCCAACTTTCGTACTGTGCTGCCAGGAAAAGGAATACAAATAGGAACACCAGCGCCAATACCAATCCGGTCTGTCCTCCCGCCTTTTTCTCCTGATAGGAAAGCCCACTCCACTCCAGTCCGATATTATCGGGCAAATGATATCGGGCAATCTGCTCCATAATCTCCATAGCCTGTCCGGAACTATACCCCTGTGCCGCCTCACCGCGGAATACAGCAGTAGTAAACATATTGAAACGTTTAATGCTGCCGGGACCCGTAGTATATGATGCGTTTCCCAAAGAAGTCAGCGGAATCATAGCCCCGTTGGAAGCCTTCACGAAGAACAAGTTAATATTGTCCTTATGTTCCCGATAGGGTGCCTCAGCCTGAATGTATACCTTATAGATACGGTTGAACATATTGAAGTCATTTACATAAACCGAACCGGTATAAGCTTTCATTGTTGAAAAAACATCCGCCAAAGGCACACCTAGCATCTTCACTTTATCACGGTCCACATCGAAATAAAGCTGTGGAATATCCGACTGAAGTGAAGAAGAAAGTCCCGTCAACTCTTTGCGCTGAGAGGCATAATACATCAGCGTATCCGCCGCCTGCACCAAATTTTCGAAAGTAGCCTCGCCACGAGCCTCCAGTTGCATCTCAAAACCACCCGAGGTTCCCAAACCGGGAATAACAGGAGGAGTAGAAAGATAGACTTTACACTCCGGATACTCACTCAGGTCGTGACGGACGTTTGACATAATCTCATCAATTGATGTATCCTTGCGGTCTTCCCACGGCTTCAAGATAACAGTCAATTCACTACGAGCCTGATTGCTACCTACACGGGGACTGCTTCCGGTAACATTCTGTACATAGGCTATATACGGATTCTTTTCCAGATAAGTGATGGCACGATCCGTCACCTCCCGGGTACGTTCCAGCGTAGCACCTTCTGGCAATTCCAACTCTATCTTGAAGTACCCTTGGTCTTCCACCGGAAGGAAACTTGTCGGAATCAGCCGGTGAATCAACAAAATACCAATAAGCACCACTCCGAAACCGGCCAATACACGACGCGGATTACCGATTACCCTACGGATAGCGATTACATATTTATGATTGCCCACGTTCAACCAATGGTTGATTTTACGGAAAACAATGTTCTTCTTTTTGCCATTGTCCGGTTTCAGAATCAGCGAACACATGACCGGACTCAGAGTCAGCGCCACAACAGTCGAAATCAGTACGGATACAGCGATGGTAATAGTAAACTGGCGGTAAAGTTGGCCCGTAATTCCGCTGAGGAAGCTCACCGGCACAAATACGGCACAAAGTACCAGCGAGGTAGCAATCAACGCACCTGCCAATCCATTCATGGCTTTCTTGGTAGCTTCATATGGCGGCAACTTCTCTTCCTCCATAATACGCTCTACATTTTCCACCACTACAATAGCATCATCCACCACAATACCGATGGCAAGAATCAACCCGAGCAATGTCAATATGTTCAGCGAGAAACCGAAAATCAGCATGAAACCAAATGTACCGATCAGTGAAATAGGAACGGCAACAATCGGAATCAACGTAGCCCGCCAACTCTGCAAAGAAAGATAAACGACGAGTACTACCAGGATCAATGCTTCAAACAAGGTCTTATAAACTTCATGAATAGACTCGGAAATATAAGTCGTCATATCGAACGGAACCTCATAGCTCAGCCCTTCAGGGAAGTTTTTACTGATTTCATCCATCGCCTCTTTTACACTTTTCGCTACTTCCATTGCGTTAGCGCCCGGAAGCATATAAATTCCCAGAACGGCAGCATTCTTACCATTGATGCCACTCTCTGTACTATATGATGAGGCTTCCAGTGAAACTCGTGCCACATCGCGCAGACGAATGATAGAGCCATTTGTATTGGCACGAATCACAATATTTTCGAATTGTTCTACAGTAGAAAGACGTCCCTGCGTAGTGATAGGGATTGTCACATCGAGCCCCTTCACCGGTTGCTGCCCAAGTACACCGGCAGCCGATTCACGATTCTGATCCTTCAAAGCATTCTGCAAATCCTGCACAGTCAGCCCGAAGTTAGCCAATTTATCCGGTTCTGCCCAGATTTGCATGGCATAATAACGGCTACCGATATTCGACACACGTCCTACTCCCGGAATACGGCGGATTACATCAAGTACATTAATCGTCGCAAAATTACTCAAATAGATTTCGTCAAATTTCGGATCGGACGACATCAATGTAAGGGTCATCAACTGGCTGGGCGCCTGCTTTTCAACTGAAATTCCGTTTTGAATAACTTCAGCCGGCAAACGGCTTTCCGCCAGCTTCACCCGGTTCTGAATTTCTACAGCGGCCAGGTCCGGATCGGCAGAAACATCAAAAGTAACCGTTGCCGAGAAGCCTCCGGAGTTGGAACTGTTCGACTCCATATAAAGCATACCCGGTGTTCCGTTAATCTCCTGTTCGATGGGAGTTGCTACAGCCTGCGAAACCGTAAGCGCACTGGCTCCCGGATAAGAGGCACTGATCTTCACTACCGGAGGAGTGATCTGCGGATACTGGTCGACAGGCAACATGGTCAGTCCGATGATGCCGATGATGACTATCAGTATCGAGATAACGATCGAGAAAACAGGTCTATCTATAAAAAAACTAACTTTCATATTCAGTAAGGTCTCACCCCGCCCCTCTCCCAACGAGAGGGAGGAAGAGTTTCTTTTAAATTATACGTTTTTATCTATCTCAGGAAAAGGGAATCACTCAGTCTCTTTTTTCTCAGCTGACGGCTGGGGTAAAGTAGCTCTCACTTTCATTCCCGGTGTCAGCTTGTGATACCCTTCCACCACCACTTCTTCACCTGCACCCAAACCTCTCTCCACAACGAGTTTATTACCAAATTCAGGTCCCAACTCAATGAACCGTTTCTCTGCCGTAGAATCTCTGCGCATCACATAAATATATGCTCCGCCTTTCTCGATAGTCACTGCTTTATGCGGTACAACGATGGCTCCTTCACGTACATCCAAGAGCAGCTTTACCTTCGTAAACTGTCCCGGAAGCAATACCTGTTTCGGGTTCGGCATCTCCGCTCTTACCGAAAAAGTACCGGTCTGCGGATCTACCTGAGGTTCGGCAAAATCCACATATCCTTTATAAGGGTATACCGTATTATCCGCTAAGGTAATGGTGATGTTCGGCTGCCAGGAACGGGAAGAGTCCTGCTGACCGATATTGATATTACGTTCTTTGCTCTTCAGATAATCCAGAGCAGTCATGCTGAAGTCCACCAGCACCGTATCACTCTTCACAACTGTAGCCAAAAGCGATTTTCCACCCGGTCCCACCAGTGTCCCCAAATCCACATTACGTTCGCTGATATGTCCGGACAACGGCGAACGGACCAATGTATAACCCAACTCCAACTCTGCCTGCGCCAGGTCCGCCTCACTCATGGCAACGGTTGCCACCGCACTTTCATAGGCCGCCTCCGCATTGTCCAGATCTAACTGGCTGGCCGCATTCTGGGCATACAAAGGCTTGATACGCTCCAAATCCCGCTTTGCTTTCAATGCCTGTGCTTCATCTTTTTTCAGTTGTGCCCGTGCTTTATCTGCCTTTGCACGATATTGATCCTGATTGATCACAAAAAGCACCTGATTTTTATTCACATACGTTCCCTCGGCAAAGAGCATACTTTCCAGATACCCCTCCACACGGGCCCGCACTTCCACAAATTGTTGTGCACGTATGCGCCCCACATACTCACCGAAAATCTCTACATTATCCCTTTCTGCGGGCTCTACAATTACAGTCGGCACTTCCGGCTCTACTTTATGTGGTCGTGTCAGAATCCAGTAAATGCCTGCCACCAAAGCCAAACAGACGATGCCTGCAATTGTTCTTTTTCTCCTCAGTTTTAGCTCTTTTCTCGTAAAAAACAGTCTCATGCTTGTTTGTATTATTAAAATTAACTTATCCTTTATTAGCTACTTTACAAATCAGATACCAAATTATACCTGAACCGATCTTTTCAACTAAAAGCGCCTCCATACGTCTTACAAAGGCAATTTTAATGATTTACCGAACTTAGTTGCCATTCGTTAAAAGTGTGGAATTATGCCCATTAGTGTAGAATAATTCCACAAAAGGGCCGCAAAGATAATTCTTTTCTGCATAAGTTCCATAACTTTCACTTTTAATGGCATTCGCTACTTATTTATCAAATAATAGTATAAATTTGTAGTAACATTCATAATAACACTATAATGAAAAAACATTTGTCATTGATATTAGTTCTGTTACCGGTACTTTTTCTGGCACTCCCCGCTCTGGCACAAGAACGTAAAAAAGTCGGAGTGGTACTCAGTGGAGGAGGTGCAAAAGGGGTAGCACATATCCAGGCACTGAAAGTCATAGAAGAAGCCGGCATTCCGATCGATTATATAGTAGGTACCAGTATGGGATCCATTATCGGCGGATTATACTCTATCGGATATACTCCTCAGCAATTGGACAGCATGGTGCGCAAACAGGACTGGATGTTCTTACTGAGCGACCGGGTGAAACGTAGCGCCATGTCACTCAATGAACGTGAAAAGTCAGAAAAATATGTTTTTTCGTTTCCGTTTACCAAAAGTCCCAAAGATGCAGTTTCAGGTGGCATCATAAAAGGACAAAATCTGGCCAATCTTTTTACGGAACTGACAGTGGGATATCACGATTCCGTAGATTTCAACAAACTTCCCATCCCCTTTGCCTGCGTTTCACAAAATATCGTAAATGGCGAACAGATTGTGTTCCACAATGGAATACTTGCCACAGCTATGCGGGCCAGTATGGCTATTCCGGGAGTATTCACCCCGGTACGGAAGGATAGTATGATCCTGATTGACGGCGGCATGATCAACAACTACCCTGTAGATGTGGCCAGATCGATGGGTGCGGATATCATCATCGGGGTAGATGTACAAAACAATCTGAAAGGAATCGACAAACTAAACAGCGCTCCGGACATACTCTCTCAAATCATCGACCTGACAACTAAAAACAACCATCAAAGCAATGTCGGCCTGACCGATACTTATATAAAGGTAAATGTAGAAGGATATTCCTCGGCCAGTTTTACTCCTGTAGCCATCGACTCCCTGATGCACCGGGGAGAAGTAGCAGCCCGCAAGCAATGGGCTTCTCTGCTCGCTCTCAAAAAGAAAATCGGCATTGCAGACACGTTCGTACCCCAATCGCACGGCCCTTATACCATGTTCTCAAAGGACCGGACCCTGCATGTGAAAGAAATCACCTTCTCCGATGTAGAAGAAAACGATAAGAAATGGTTAATGAAGAAATGTAAACTGCAAGAAAACAGCAGAATCAGCATGCGTCAGATTGAGCAGGCACTGTTCATCCTGCGTGGAAACCAGTCTTACTCAAATGCCAGTTATACACTGACCGATACTCCCGAAGGTTACAAACTAAACTTCCTGCTAGAGAAAAAGTACGAGAAAACGATTAATGTAGGCATCCGGTTCGACTCGGAAGAGATAGCTTCATTATTAATAAACGCTACGGCACAGTTAAAGACTCATATTCCCTCCAAAGTCTCCGTCACCGGGCGATTGGGCAAACGATACATGGCACGGGTAGACTATACATTGGAGCCGATGCAACAACGAAACGTCAACTTTTCGTACATGTTCCAATACAATGACATCAACATTTACGATCATGGTGACCGTGCCTATAACACTACTTACAAATATCATTCCGGTGAGTTTGGATTTTCGGATGTATGGTATAAAAACTTTCGGTTTGGGTTCGGAGCACGAATCGAGTATTTCAAATACAAAGATTTCCTCTTCAAGAAACCGGAATTTACGATGAATGTCAATTCCGAATATTTCATCAGCTATTTTGCACAATTACGTTACAACACTTTCGACAAAGGGTATTTTCCATCTAAGGGAAGTAACTTCTCCGGAGCTTATTCGCTGTACACAGACAACTTTGCCCGATATAACGGACATGCCCCCTTCTCTGCACTCAGTGCTTCCTGGGAAAGTGTATTCTCCATAAGTAACCGCCTGACATTGATCCCGGCACTTTATGGCAGGGTATTGATCGGCCAAGAGATCCCTTATGCTTATGAAAATGCGTTAGGAGGCGATGTATTCGGCCGTTACCTTCCTCAACAACTCCCGTTTGCAGGAATTTACAATATAGAACTAACTCACAATTCCGTTGCCGTGGCTTCCTTGAAACTACGCCAACGCATGGGTAGCAAACATTATATCACGTTGGCCGGAAATTTCGCCTTGAGTGATGACAATTTTTTCAAAATCCTGAAAGGTAACCGGATTTACGGTTGCAGTATCGGATACGGCCTGGACAGTATGTTCGGTCCGTTGGAAGCTTCATTAGGATATTCCAATCAATCCAAAGACGTGGGATTCTACGTAAATTTAGGATTCTCTTTTTAAGAAACTTAACCCGTATCCCGATAGGGTGTAGCCTTATGAAGCAAAGGGTGTAGCCATCCGGACAATAGGGTGTAGCTCTGCCTTGCGGATGGCTACACCCTATTTCGGTCCCTTCTCAGACGACCGGACAACCGGACAGACAGAGCACGGATTTATTTAATTATTTCAAATTTATTACTCAGAACCAAAGAAAGTCATTATCTTTACCGAAAATATTTTCTATATACTCACATAAAACATTTGGAATAATGGCAAAGAGAAGAGAACTTAAAAAAAACGTAAATTATATCGCAGGTGAATTATTTTCAGAGTGTCTGATCAACAGTAAGTTTATACCGGGTACCGACAAAAAGAAAGCTGACGAGTTGATGGTGGAAATTATGAAAATGCAAGATGAATTCATCAGTCGAATCAGTCATACAGAACCGGGTAACGTGAAAGGATTCTACAAAAAATTCCGTTCGGACTTCAATGCAAAGGTAAATGAAATCATCGACGCTATCGCGAAACTGAATTAAGAATGAAGAAAGCAATATATAGCTTTATCTACTATCACCTGTTGGGGTGGAAAACCAATGTAACGGTACCGAACTATGATAAATGTGTAATCTGTGCGGCACCTCATACAACGAATATGGACCTCTTTATCGGTAAACTGTTTTATGGAGCGATAGGCCGTAAAACCAGTTTCATGATGAAAAAAGAGTGGTTTTTCTTTCCTTTAGGAATCTTGTTCAAGGCCGTAGGCGGCATTCCCGTAAATCGAGGACGCAAAAGCTCACTGGTAGAACAAATGGCAGAGGTCTTTGCCAAAAGACCTAAGTTTCATCTTGCAATCACTCCCGAAGGAACCCGTAAACGCAACCCCAACTGGAAAAAAGGATTCTACTACATCGCATTGAAAGCGCAAGTCCCTATTGTGCTGATCGGAATCGATTACAATACGAAAACAGTTACCTCCACCAAAGCAATCATGCCCAGCGGAGACATTGAAAAGGATATGCGTGAAATAAAACTTTATTTCAAAGATTTCAAGGGAAAACATCCCGAGAACTTCTCCATTGGAGACGTTGAATGATTATTCATGAAAATCTCGATTGTACAGACAGATATTATCTGGGAAAATAAACAGGAAAATCTCCGTTTGCTCCGCGAAAAGCTATCACCTCTTCGCGGAACAACGGAGATTGTTGTTTTACCGGAGATGTTTACAACAGGATTCAGCATGAACAGCCGGCTATTAGCCGAACCGGTTTCCGGTACCACGCTCCGGAGTCTCAAAAATTATGCCATAGAATTTCATTTGTCATTGGCCGGGAGTTTCATTTGTGAAGAACAAGGTTCTTATTATAACCGGGCTTTCCTGATCACTCCCGATGAACAGGAATTTTACTATGACAAACGCCACCTCTTCCGCATGGGACACGAAGCGGAACATTTTTCGGCAGGCAGCCGGAAAGTGATCATTCCCTACAATGGTTGGAACATCTGCCTGCAGGTATGTTACGACCTCCGCTTTCCTGTCTGGAGCAGGAATGTGAACAATGAATATGACCTCCTTATATATGTAGCCAGTTGGCCGACTCCACGTATTCAGGCATGGAATACATTATTATGCGCACGTGCCATTGAAAATCAATGTTATGTATGCGGTGTGAACCGTATAGGACAGGACGGCAACGGGCTCTGTTATCCGGGGTATTCCGCTTTATATGGACCTAAAGGAGAAAACCTGGCAGGAACTCCCGATTCGGAAGAAAAAATACAAACCATTGAACTTAGCCTGGAAGCCCTCACTACTTTTCGTCATAAATTCCCTTGCTGGAAAGATGCAGACCCCTTTCTCCTTTACTAAATATCCAAGCCTAAATTTCCGTATTTACTAAAAATATCTCTTGAATTATAGTATATAAATGCAAAAAAGTATCTAATTTTGCCAGACAATCAATTTATTGTACCAAAAAACAAACCCTAATTTAACTCATAACACGAATGTTAACCCAATTAATTAATGCACGTATACTCACCCCCCAAGGATGGATGAAAGACGGTTCCGTGCTTATCAGAGACAATAAGATTTTAGAAGTCACAAACTGCGATCTGGCCGTTATCGGAGCTGAACTTATTGACGTCAAAGGTATGTATGTAGTCCCCGGTGGAGTAGAAATCCACGTGCATGGTGGTGGAGGCCGCGACTTTATGGAATGTACGGAAGATGCTTTCCGGGCAGCGGTCCATACTCACATGAAACATGGCACAACAAGTATCTTCCCCACACTGTCATCATCTACAGTCCCCATGATTCAACAAGCTGCAGAAACCTGTACCAAGTTGATGGAAGAGAAAAACAGCCCTATCCTGGGACTGCACCTCGAAGGTCATTACCTGAACATGAAAATGGCAGGAGGACAAATTCCGGAAAACATTAAAAATCCTGATCCGAATGAATACATTCCGATCGTAGAACAGTATCATTGCATCAAGCGTTGGGATGCTGCTCCGGAACTCCCGGGAGCCATGCAATTCGGTAAATATATTGCTGCCAAAGGCATACTGCCTTCCGTAGCACATACACAAGCCGAATTTGAAGATATCCGTACAGCTTATGAAGCCGGATACACTCATGCAACCCACTTCTATAATGCAATGCCCGGCTTCCACAAACGCAGAGAGTACAAGTACGAAGGTACAGTCGAAAGCATTTATCTGTTGGATGACATGACAGTAGAAGTAGTAGCCGACGGTATTCACGTCCCCCCTACGATCCTGAGACTCGTATATAAAATAAAAGGTGTGGAAAGAACCTGTCTGATCACCGATGCCCTTGCATGTGCCGATAGTGATAGCAAAGAGGCTTTCGACCCGCGCGTAATTATCGAAGACGGAGTCTGCAAACTGGCCGACCATTCTGCTTTGGCGGGAAGTGTCGCCACCATGGACCGCCTGATCCGCACCGTTGTGCAGAAAGCAGAGATCCCACTGGAAGATGCAGTTCGCATGGCTTCCGAAACTCCGGCACGCATCATGGGGGTATATGATCGCAAAGGTTCCTTGCAAAAAGGTAAGGATGCCGATATTCTGGTACTGGACGAAGACCTCAACGTAAGAGCCGTATGGGCCATGGGTAAGTTGGTACCTGAAACAAATACTCTGTTTTAAACGATAAACGTTTTTGAGCGATAACGATTAACAGGCTGTGCCGGTGCAGCCCGTTAATCGTTTATTATTTATCGCCTGTTACTTATCGCTCATTGTTCAAAACCGTTCATCGTTTATCTCCCATCATTTATCGTTCCCTCCTCCCTATTTATAGGTAAAAAAAGATTTTAATTTAATTTCCCTGTCAACCTTATCGCATAGTTGATTGTTTTTATATATATTTGTTCAGAGTTTCCAATAACGACAAAGACTCAGTCAAACTTAATTAATAACAAACTTATGAAGACAAATCTTAGTTCTCAGATTACTCTCAACAGGGTCTCCCCCAGGTATTACAGACCAGAGAATGCATTCGAGAGATCGGTATTGACCCGATTAGAGAAAATTCCTACAGACATCTATGAATCTGTAGAAGAAGGTGCAAATCATATCGCTTGCGAAATAGCACAGGTTATTCGTGATAAACAGAAAGCAGGACGTTTCTGCGTACTGGCATTGCCGGGTGGAAATTCTCCGCGCAGCGTATATGCCGAATTAATTCGCATGCACAAAGAAGAGGGACTCAGTTTCCGTAACGTAATTGTATTCAACATGTACGAATACTATCCGTTGTCTCAAGATGCAATCAACAGTAATTTCAATGCGTTGAAAGAGATGTTCCTCGATCATGTAGATATCGATAAACAGAATATCTTTACTCCGGACGGTACGATTGCCAAAGATACCATCTTTGAATACTGCCGCCTGTACGAACAGCGCATCGAAAGCTTCGGTGGTATCGATATCGCCCTGCTAGGCATCGGCCGTGTAGGTAATATAGCCTTCAACGAACCGGGGTCACGCCTGAACTCCACCACCCGACTGATTTTGCTGGATAGCGGTTCACGCAACGAAGCATCCAAGATATTCGGCACCATCGACAACACCCCTATCAGTTCTATTACGATGGGTGTAGCCACAATTCTTGCTGCTAAGAAAATCTATTTGTTGGCATGGGGTGAAGAAAAAGCCCACATGGTAAAAGAGTGTGTAGAAGGTAACGTAACAGATACCATTCCGGCATCTTACTTACAGACCCACAACAATGCACATGTAGCTATCGACCTGTCAGCAGCTTCCAACCTGACACGCATTCAACGTCCATGGCTGGTCACTTCCTGCGAATGGAATGACAAACTGATCCGTAGCGCAATCGTGTGGCTGTGCCAATTGACCGGCAAACCAATCCTGAAACTGACTAATAAAGATTACAACGAAAATGGCTTGAGCGAGCTGCTTGCCCTCTTCGGATCTGCTTATAACGTAAATATCAAGATATTCAACGACCTGCAGCACACCATTACCGGATGGCCGGGTGGTAAACCGAAAGCAGACGACACATATCGTCCGGAACGTGCAAAACCATATCCGAAACGAGTAGTCGTATTTTCTCCGCATCCCGATGACGATGTGATCTCTATGGGTGGTACGATCCGCCGTCTGGTAGAACAGAAACATGAAGTCCATGTAGCTTACCAAACTTCGGGAAACATTGCCGTAGGCGATGAAGAAGTAGTTCGCTTCATGCATTTCATCAACGGATTCAACCAAATCTTTATAAACAGTGAAGATCAGGTGATCAGTGAAAAGTACGCCGAAATCCGTAAATTCCTGAAAGACAAAAAAGACGGCGATATGGATACACGCGATATCCTGACCATCAAAGGTCTGATCCGCCGTGGCGAAGCGCGCACAGCTTGTACTTACAACAACATTCCGCTGGAACGTTGTCACTTCCTGGACCTCCCCTTCTACGAAACCGGTAAAATCCAGAAGAATCCGATCAGTGAAGCCGACGTAGAAATTGTCCGCAACCTGCTCCGTGAAGTGAAGCCTCATCAGATCTTTGTAGCCGGTGACCTTGCCGACCCGCACGGAACACACCGTGTATGTACAGATGCCGTATTTGCTGCCGTAGACCTTGAAAAGGAAGAAGGAGCCGAATGGTTGAAAGACTGCCGTATCTGGATGTATCGTGGCGCATGGGCCGAATGGGAAATTGAAAACATCGAAATGGCTGTACCTATCAGTCCTGAAGAATTACGTGCAAAACGTAACTCTATCCTGAAGCATCAGTCACAGATGGAAAGTGCTCCATTCCTGGGCAACGACGAACGCTTGTTCTGGCAGCGTAGCGAGGATCGTAACCGAGGTACTGCCGCTCTTTACGACAGCTTGGGACTGGCTTCTTACGAAGCAATGGAAGCATTCGTAGAATACATCCCACTATAACCAAAGCCAATTAGTGAAATAAAAATAAAGAAGAGTGAGGAGTTTGGAACTCTTCACTCTTCTTTTGTTTAAACAGAAAAGATACAAATTATATATGAAACAAGAAAAATTCTTCCGTCTTCTTCCTATAGAGGGAGCTTATAATATTCGTGATCTGGGAGGTTATCCGACATCAGACCATAAACATGTAAAATGGAAAACATTCATCCGTTCGGGCGATCTTGACAAACTGACAGAATCCGATCTGGACTATCTTACCTCCTTGCACATCCGAACCGACATCGACTTCAGGAGCATGCAGGAAAAAAAAGCAGCGGCAGACAAAATTCCCTCAACAGTTACACAATATATCCCCTTATCTATCGAAGCAGGCGACATGACCGACATGACACACTTCAACCTGAACAATATACCGGGAATACTCGAACAGGCATACGTTTATATCATCCAAAATGCTCAGGATACTTATCGGGAATTCTTCCGGATTGTTTCGGAAGAACGGAATACTCCTCTTTTATTTCACTGCTCAGCGGGAAAAGACCGTACCGGAATTGCCGCAGCCTTACTACTGGGAGCATTGGGTGTCGACAGGGAAGTGATAATGGAAGATTACATGCTGTCTGCCGAATATATAAAAGGGAAATATGATGCAATCGTACAAGCTCATCCCGGATTTGCCCCTCTCACCACAGTACGGAAAGAATATCTGGAAGCTGCTTTCCAAACCATTGACACTGACTATCAAGGTATGGATAACTACCTGAAAAATCAATTGGGAGTAGATACCCACAGATTGAGAATGCTGTATACCGAATAAATGGACAGTTAGCAACTTCCTCAGCCAATGACTTATCGGCAATTGCCGGTTTTTCATTTATTTCTTCTACTTTTGCACCCGATAATCATTCAACCGAGCATATGAAAAAACTATGTATATTTCTCCTGCTGCTCTTTGCTGCGACAGGAATCTTGTTTGCACAAGAAATAGAAAAAAGCGTGAAAGAGCGGCTCAGTAATTACTTTGAGACTTACACCCCGGCATCTGCCAATACCGGAAGCTGTAAGTTAAAAAGCGTAGACATAGACTTCGAAGGCAGGAAACTATCTATCTATGCTTCCGAGAGTTTTGCTTATCAGCCGTTTGTACCGGAAACAGTAGACGAAATCTATCATCAGATAGAAGAATTGCTGCCCGGCCCGGTACGTTTTTTCCGAACTACAATTTATGCCAACAACCAACCTATCGAGGAGTTGATTCCCAATTTCTTTCGCGGGAAGAAGAAAAAAGATAAATCGCGGCTTTCAAACGCAGAATATAAAGGAGCACCTTGGGTGATAAACACCTCCCGCCCTTACGAAATAACCAAAGGATTGCAGAACCGGCACATCTCCTTGTGGCAAAGCCATGGCAAATATTACAAGAACGATAAAGGCGAATGGGGATGGCAACGTCCACGTTTGTTCTGCACTACCGAGGACCTGTTCACGCAATCTTTCATTCTGCCTTATGTCATCCCTATGCTCGAAAACGCCGGAGCTAATGTCTATACCCCCCGGGAGCGGGATACTCAAAAGAATGAGGTGATTGTGGACAACGATACACGAAACGGTTCCATCTATCTGGAGATGAAAAGCCGCAAAGCCCGTTGGGAGAAAACCGACGGTTATGGGTTCGCACAAAGAAAACCTGTATATGAAGATGGAGAAAACCCTTTCCTGACAGGTAGCGCACGCTTCACCCGGACTGAAAAGAAAAAGAATAAGGCATTTGCCGAATGGATTCCTACAATCCCCGAAACAGGGAGTTACGCAGTATATGTATCCTATCAGACACTTCCAAACAGCGTCAGCGACGCCAAATATCTGGTATTTCACAAAGGTGGTGTTACAGAATTTAAAGTCAACCAGAGGATCGGCGGTGGTACATGGGTATATCTCGGAACCTTTGAGTTTGACAAAGGCAGCAATGATTATGGCATGGTGGTACTAAGCAATGAGAGCAGCGAAAACGGGGTTATCTGTGCCGATGCCGTTCGTTTCGGCGGAGGAATGGGAAATATATCCCGCGGCACAGTAAGCGGACTACCCCGTTATCTGGAGGGAGCCCGTTATTCTGCCCAATGGGCAGGTATGCCCTATGATGTCTACGGAGGCAAACAAGGAACAAATGACTATGCTGACGACATCAATGCACGCTCCAACACCATCAATTACCTGTCCGGTGGTTCTGTATTCAATCCCGGACAAAAAGGACTGGGTGTCCCCTTTGAAATGAACGTGGCGCTGCATAGTGATGCCGGATACAGTAAAACGAACGATATAGTGGGATCACTCAGTATCTATACCACCGATTTCAATAACGGACTGCTTAACTCGGGAAACAGCCGGTATGCTTCACGTGACCTGGCAGATCTCCTGCTCACCCAAATACAAAAAGACATTCGTGCCAAATTCAATATACAGTGGACACGCCGTAGTATGTGGGATCGCAATTATAGCGAAACACGCCTGCCTGCCACTCCATCCACTATCGTCGAATTGCTTTCACACCAAAATTTCGCAGATATGAAACTCGGTCACGACCCGAATTTCAAATTTACCGTAGGACGTGCCATTTACAAAGCCGTATTACAGTTCATCAGCAGTCAGCACAACAAGGAGTATGTAGTGCAACCACTCCCCGTCAGCAACTTCGCCATCGAGTTTGGCAAAAAAAGAAACACCCTGGAACTCTCATGGCAGGGTGAAAACGATCCGTTGGAGCCTACCGCCCGTCCCCGCGAATACATGGTATACACTCGTATCGGATACGGTGGTTTCGACAATGGAGTACGTGTGAATAAACCTTCGTACACCCTGAAAATAGAACCCGGATTGGTCTATTCATTTAAGGTTACAACTGTCAACCACGGAGGCGAAAGTTTTCCATCCGAAATCTTATCTGCCTATAAAGCCAAACAAGAACATGCACGAGTGCTGATCATCAATGGTTTTAACCGATTGAGCGGACCGGCAGTAATCGACACACCGGACGAAGCCGGATTTGACCTGGAACAAGACCCCGGTGTCGCTTATCAATACAATATTTCACTTTGCGGGGCACAGACCGGCTTTGATCGCTCTCAGGCGGGAAAAGAAGGAAAAGGAAGTCTGGGCTATAGCGGAAACGAACTGGAAGGAATGAAAATTGCCGGAAACACTTTCGACTATCCTTTTGTACACGGCAAGGCAATCCAAGCTGCCGGAAACTACAGTTTCGTATCATGCAGCGATGAAGCCGTTGAAAACGGGCGTATACAACCGGAACATTATCCCATTGTGGATTTTATCCTGGGACTGGAAAAAGATGATATTTTAAGCAATCCGGCACGCAAAACGTATTATAAGACATTCTCTTCACCCATGCAACGGATATTAACCGCTTACTGTCAGTCAGGAGGAAACCTTCTCGTCAGCGGGTCTTACATTGGCAGCGACATGAGTAATTCACAGGGTAACCGGGAGTTTACGGAAAAAATTCTGAAATACGGCTTTCAAGGTTCACTCAAAGATACCCGTTCGGGACAGATCACCGGATTGGGACGCACCCTGCAAATCCCCCGTTTGCCCAACGAGAAGGCTTATGCAGTAACAGCTCCTGATTGTATCGTTCCCGTAGACTCCGCGTTTCCGGTATTTGTCTATCAACCCGGACAATACAGTGCCGGAATCGCTTATAAAGGAAATTACCGGGTATTCGCAATGGGATTTCCATTCGAAAGCATCGAAAGCGAAACAGACCGTGCCATAGTAATGGCGGCAATACTAAAATTCTTCGGAGAAAAATAAATATCCCAATCCACTTTGCCGAAACCTGATGGGTGATGTCAGTCTTTTGTCTGCAAGAAACAAGTTTCTTGCAGACAAAAGACTACATGGATAACTCTTCCAAGCAAAACATCCATAGGGAAAAACACCTTGTGTTTTCTTTCACTCACCGATACATTTTGAACATCACTTTCGGCAGACACCCCCTCGGCTCTACGGTCATACCTGACACTCTTAAAGCTTATACTGACATAATGTCTGCTATCCAAACAAGACATATTTAACATTAACTGCCACAATGTCTGCCATCCTCTTATTCTTCTTCTTATTCGGTTGCCCCTCTAATCCGGCTGTTTTCGTTCTATAATATTTTTCTAATTTCATAATAGAGTCTTCTAATCTGATTATTTGTGCCCGGATAATCATTTGTAGCGTACTACATGAACCAATTTTATATAATTATGAAAGCAAAAATGTTTTTTTTAGTAGTAGCCATGCTACTTTGCAGAGGTGTAGCCTATGCATACAGCCCTTCGGCGAACGATCCGATTTCAAAGTCGGGAGGAATTGAGCAAGATATTCCACCTCCCCATATTCCACCGCCTCCGTTGCCGAGTCAGATATTTCTTCATGTCGGTGAAACTTCCGAAACTCCATATCCCATGATCGGGGCAATGGTATGGGAATGTGATAATCCACCGGTAGGTATAGAACAGGAAGAATCATATATCTTTGGAACTATGATTATCCTGCGTATAAAAGGAGTTGCAGCAGGAAGATATCAAGTGGATATGAAATGGTACAATCCGCTCAATCCGGGCCAGCCTCCATTAGGAAGACAAACCATTGAGGTCATCGTTCAGCCGTGGCCTTAACAAGTGACAAATAAATTGTCATAGAACTCCCTCCGCGATGCGCACCTGCATCCGGAGGGAAAATAAAGACAAATACAAACCGGACACAAACGACCATTTAAAAGCTATTCGGGAGAAAACTAAAAAACAGAGATAAGGAAGAGAAACCATTGGAAATATATATTCATCAAAAAAAAATCCCTGCCACTTACTCCATTCTTCATTTTAAATTCTATCTTTGCTCCTAGTAATAACTATTAAAATAAAAACACTATGTACACAATACAGGCAAATCCAAGTGGCACACGCAGCATGGAAATATCTGAAGAGAATTTGGTAACCATTGAAAAATACTCTTTATTCCAGCATCTGATAGACAGCAATGGAATTGTAGATGAAGCTGTTCTGGAAAAGCTGAAACTCAATATACGTTCTCTGATCGCAAGTCAGGAAGAAGACAGTAAAGAGCTGCTCGACCTTTGTATAGATGTGATTTATCACAACAATATGAAAGCATTCGGGTTGCAGCAACTCATCAAGCTCTATCTCACCTGGTTGTCAAAGCAGGAAGCAGAAGAAGAGGAGGAGGCATGATTACCGTCGATACCTGTGGAATGACGAACTATAGCCCGTTGATTCCGGCCATAAAAGCGATGTGTAATGCCAATCCCGGTGACAAGATGGAGATTGTAACGGATCAGGTGGCTGCATTCCAGGATCTTAAGGAATATTTATCAGAACAAGGTATCGGATTCCGTGAAATATATGATGGAGAACGGATGACTTTACAGTTTACTATTTTATGAGCGAAATACAAAATCAAATTAAAAAATGGCCGGTAACGGCAATCAAAAAAATCAAAAGTACATTCGGTAGCGCAGAAAAGTTCTACGCTACCGTTTATCTTATAGCCCGCAACGAACATCATTGCCAGATGATGGGAGTGGCCGGAGCGGAACAACGCTTGAAGACGATTCATGCCTATCAGGGTATGATTCGCTTTATGCTCGATGAAGAAGGACTCAATGGTAAGGAAATCCTGGAGACAATAGCCGGAGAGTATCTGGAAGACTTTGTGAACTATCGCGAACAAGACTTCGGAATGACCAATGAAGAATTTATTGCCATTATCAAAAGAATAGGTTGAACGCATGGATATATTCCTGATTATTCTGGGTAGTATCTGCCTGCTTGTCGGATTAGCCGGATGTATCGTCCCTATGCTTCCCGGGCCTCCTGTCTCCTATCTGGCACTGGTATTTCTGCATTTCACCGATAAGGTTTCTTTTACCATTCCACAACTATTCTTCTGGTTGTTCATTGTGGTACTGATACAAATACTCGACTATTTCATTCCGATGTTCGGTGTAAAAAGACTCGGAGGTACTCCATGGGGTAAATGGGGTTGCATCATCGGTACCTTTGCCGGCATTTTTCTATTCGCCCCCTGGGGCGTATTTATCGGCCCGTTTGTGGGCGCAGTTGTAGGCGAATTATTGGGTGGAAAAGAAACGAAATACGCGCTGAAAGCAGGATTCGGAGCATTTGCAGGGTTCCTGTTGGGCACCGTACTGAAGGTAGCCGTATGCGGTTGGTTCATCTTCTGCTTTATCCGTGCCCTCGTATAGCGAAATTATCCGTATCTTTGTCCCCATGAAAGAATATCGACTTACCGATTGGTTACCCACTACCAAGAAAGAAGTAGAGCTTCGCGGCTGGGACGAACTGGATGTTATCCTCTTTAGCGGCGATGCTTATGTGGACCATCCTTCATTCGGAGCCGCCGTTATCGGTCGTATCCTTGAAGCCGAAGGCCTGCGTGTAGCCATTGTGCCCCAACCCAACTGGCGTGACGACTTGCGTGACTTTCGCAAGCTGGGACGTCCCCGACTCTTTTTCGGCATCAGTGCAGGTTGCATGGACTCCATGGTGAACAAATATACAGCTAACAAACGCTTACGTAGCGATGACGCTTACACCCCGGACGGACGTCCCGATATGCGACCGGAATATCCCTCGATCGTATACACCCAAATTCTGAAAAAACTCTATCCCGATGTTCCCGTCGTTTTGGGAGGTATTGAAGCAAGTATGCGCCGCCTCAGCCATTATGACTATTGGCAGGATCGGTTAAAGAAAAGTATACTTTGTGAAAGCGGTGCCGACATGCTGATTTACGGCATGGGAGAAAAGCCTATTTGTGAGTTGGTCCGCCGATTGACAGCCCTGTGTGATAATCAGGATGGAGTGATTTCATCATCCGACATTCATTCTCCGGCATTATCCTCTATCCCGCAGACGGCTTATCTGACCAGAAAATATGAATCCGACGAGAATGATATCACCCTCTATTCGCATGAAGAATGTCTGGCTGATAAAAAGAAACAGGCAACCAACTTCCGTCATATAGAAGAGGAAAGCAATAAATACGCGGCAGCCCGAATCGTACAGGCTGTCGATGGTAAAACAGTGGTTGTAAATCCACCCTACCCTCCTATGACAGAGAAAGAGCTGGACCGTTCGTTCGATCTCCCTTACACTCGTTTGCCTCATCCCAAATACAAAGGCAAACGCATTCCGGCTTATGATATGATTAAATTTTCCGTTAATATCCACCGGGGATGTTTTGGCGGATGCGCTTTTTGTACTATCTCCGCCCATCAGGGAAAATTTATAGTCAGCCGAAGCAAGGAAAGCATTCTGAAAGAAGTAAAAGAGGTAGTTCAATTGCCCGATTTCAAAGGAAATCTGAGCGATTTAGGAGGTCCTTCTGCCAATATGTATAAAATGGGCGGGAAAGATCTCTCCCTTTGCAAACGTTGTAAACGCCCCTCTTGCATTCATCCCAAAGTGTGTCCGAACCTGAATACGGATCACCGTCCGCTATTGGATATTTACTATGCAGTGGACTCTTTACCTGAGATCAAACGAAGTTTCATCGGAAGTGGAGTGCGATACGACTTATTGCTCCATCAAAGCAAGGATGCTACCGTCAACAAAATCACAGCAGAATATACTCGCGAACTAATAGCCCGCCACGTCAGCGGACGCCTGAAAGTTGCACCGGAACATACCAGTGACCGGGTACTGAGTATCATGCGTAAACCCGCTTTCAGCCAATTCGGAGAATTTAAAAAGATATTCGACAGAATCAACCGGGAACTTGGCTTGCGCCAACAATTGATCCCTTATTTCATCTCCAGTCATCCGGGCTGTAAAGAAGAAGATATGGCGGAACTGGCAGTCATCACCAAACAACTGGACTTCCATCTGGAACAAGTGCAGGATTTCACCCCTACCCCTATGACCGTAGCCACCGAAGCTTGGTATACAGGCTTTCATCCGTATACACTCGAACCGGTATTCAGTGCCAAGACTCAACGGGAAAAGTTGGCACAAAGACAATTTTTCTTTTGGTATAAACCGGAAGAACGACGGAATATCATCAATGAATTGCGCCGCATCGGACGGGCGGACCTGATAGACAAACTATACGGAAAGAGGAAATGACAACTTCCTCTTTCCACACTTCACTTACTCTTTCTCTTTCACCGGTAATGCCACAATTTCCAGTAGTACACTGACAGCCGTTTCCACATTCGGAATATCTTTTACCAACATAGACCGACGTCCGTTCTGCTCTCTCAAATCACATCTTCGGGTATACTTCATCATATAGTCGATCATCTTACCGAAAGCAGCACTCTGATAATACGGGCTTTCTGCATTGTTGACAAAGAACAGTGTCATACGTCCTCCTTTCAAGAACACTTTCTCCACTCCCAATCGGGCAGCCAAGCGCCTTAACGGTACTATACGCAACAATTCTTCAGTCTCAGGCGGAATAGGGCCGAAACGGTCTTCCAATCGTGAACGGAAAGCATCTACATCTCTATCGAGAGTCAGTCCGTCCAGTTCCCGATACAGCAACATACGTTCGCTGCTACCCGTCACATAATTAGCCGGTAACAGCAATTCCAGATCGCTTTCCACCTGACATTCTTCAACAAACTCTTCACCACTAATGACACCTTCTCCTTTTAATTCGTCAGCATAAAGTTCGGCAAATTCATCCGTTTTCAGTTCATGCACAGCTTCCGACAATATCTTCTGATAAGTTTCATAACCCAGATCGGCGATAAATCCACTCTGTTCGGCTCCCAGCATATTACCCGCACCGCGAATGTCCAGATCCTGCATGGCAATATGAATACCACTACCCAGATCACTGAAATTCTCGATCGCCTGCAGGCGACGTTTGGCTTCGGGGGTTAACGAAGACAACGGAGGAGCCAGCAAGTAACAGAACGCCTTTTTATTGCTACGTCCCACACGTCCGCGCATCTGGTGCAGATCGCTCAATCCGAAGTTTTGTGCCTGGTTGATAATAATCGTGTTCGCATTCGGTATATCGATTCCACTCTCGATAATAGTGGTTGCAATCAGTACATCGTAGTCATAATTGACAAAGCCGAAAATGATCTGTTCCAATTCCGCCGGCTCCATCTGTCCGTGTCCGATGGCTATCCGGCAATCCGGAATGTGACGAAGAATCATTGCTTTCAGTTCCGGAAGATTGGCTATACGGTTGTTTACCAGAAAAACCTGCCCATTACGACTCATCTCAAAGTTAATGGCATCAGCTATCACCTCTTCACTGAACGTATGTACCTCCGTCTGTATCGGATAACGGTTGGGAGGTGGAGTTGAAATCACACTCAAGTCACGCGCTCCCATCAGCGAGAATTGCAAAGTACGCGGAATAGGGGTTGCCGTCATTGTCAATGTATCCACATTGACCTTCATCTGCCGCAGCTTCTCCTTGACCGACACACCGAACTTCTGCTCTTCGTCAATAATCAGCAGTCCGAGGTCTTTGAACTTGACATCTTTTCCCAAGATACGGTGCGTACCGATCAGAATATTCACGTCTCCAGCTTCCAATCCTTTGATTACCGCCTTTGCCTGTGCCGCCGTACGGGCACGGCTGAGATATTCTACCCGGCAGGGAAGTCCTTTCAGGCGATCACGAAAAGTCTGGAAGTGTTGGTATGCCAAAACCGTTGTAGGCACCAGTACGGCTACCTGCTTATTGTCTGCTACGGCTTTAAATGCGGCACGGATGGCCACTTCAGTCTTACCGAAGCCAACGTCTCCGCATACCAGGCGATCCATAGGCATATCCCGTTCCATATCCTGTTTCACATCCGCCGTAGCCTTACTCTGATCGGGGGTATCTTCATAGATGAACGAAGCCTCCAATTCCCGTTGCAAAAAACTATCGGGACTGTATGCAAACCCTTTCTCTTCACGACGTTGTGAATAAAGTTTTATCAAGTCACGGGCTATATCTTTAATCTTTGTCTTTGTACGCTCCTTCAGTTTCTCCCAAGCGCCCGTACCCAATTTGTTCAGTCGGGGGGCTTCTCCTTCTTTACCTTTATATTTTGAAACTTTATGCAACGAATGGATAGAAACAAATACCACATCTTCATTCTGATAGACCAGTTTCATGACCTCCTGTGTCGTATCTCCGTTAGGAATACGTACCAGACCGGAAAAACGTCCCACACCATGATCGGTATGTACCACATAATCACCGGGGGTGAACTGATTCAACTCTTTCAGCGAAAGAGCGACCTTTCCCGAACGGGCTTTATCACTCTTCAGGTTATATTTATGGAAACGGTCGAACAACTGGTGATCGGTAAACAAACAAAGTTTCAAGGTATCGTCTGCAAACCCTTCATGCAGAGTCCGCTCCACAGCCGTAAACTGAATCCGGTCTCCCCGATCCTCAAAAATGGCTTTGATACGATCCGTCTGTTTCGTACTGTCACTACAGATATAAAGTGCATATCCCCGGTTCAGATACTCTTTGAAAGACTCCGCCACCAAATCGAAATTCTTATGAAAAATAGGTTGTGCCGTAGTATGAAATGTCAAGGTAGCATCCGGTGTGCCGGTCGGCTTGTTACCAAACTCCATCCGCCGGAAATCGAGCGCACGAACAGTGAACTCACTCCCATCGATCAATTTTCCTTCCAAAGTAATGCCTCCATTCTCTTCGGCCTCCTGAGAAGCAAGAGCCTGCGGTGTGAGCGATTCATCGTGAACATCCTGAATACGCTCCCGCAACCAAAGGAAATCACGCATCGCCAAAGTGGTATCTTTCGGGATAAAATCAAGAAAAGAAGTTGTAACCTTTCCGGTTACGGCAAGATCGGGCACAATCACAATACTCTCTTTCTTCTCTTTCGACAACTGTGAATCGACCTCAAATGTACGTATACTCTCCACGTCATTACCGAAAAAGTCAATACGATAGGGATACTCGGACGAAAATGAAAACACGTCGATAATACTTCCACGAACGGCATACTGCCCCGGTTCGTATACATAATCCACGTATTCAAACCCGTAACTATGCAATACATCCGTAATGAAACCCGTATCCACCCGCTCACCCACGTGCAGTTTCAGGGTATTCTCGCTCAACTCCTGCCGTGATACGACCTTTTCGGCTAATGCATCGGGATAAGTGACGATACACAATCCCTCCTCACCCTTCTGCAAGCGACTGAGCACTTCGGTACGCAAAATCTCGTTAGCGGCATCTTTCTGTCCGTACTTCACTGAACGACGAAACGAAGAAGGGAAAAACAAAATGCGCTCTGTACCCAACACTTGGGTAAGATCATGATAAAAATAACCGGCTTCTTCCAGGTCACCTAATATAAAAACAAACGGGCAAGGACTCTTTTCAACCAACGCCGAAGCGAACAAGGAAGCAGCGGAAGCATATAAGCCGCCGCAATAGATATGTCTGACTGCGGGCTCCCCCAACAGTTTATTCAGGGCCTCTACATTCGGATGCCCCGCATATTGATGTTGCAGTTCAGTAATTGTCATAAATGCAATTTTAGCCCATCACCGATCCTATGGATTTACACGGATGAAACATGTTTCCGAACCATCTATGCAAATCCCTGTAACCTGTGATGCAAATTCACCGCAAAAGTACTAAATTATCCTTAGTTTTAATGCGCTATCTTTGGTTAGTAGCGGAAAAGCATTACATTTGTCTTCAAATTTAGACACAATATGCAGACATCGGACAGCATCGTAATCATCCCTACCTACAACGAACGGGAAAACATAGAGAACATCATCCGCGCCGTTTTCGGACTGGAAAAGACCTTTCATATTCTGATCATCGAGGACGGTTCTCCTGACGGGACCGCCGCCATTGTAAAGACCTTGCAGCAGGAGTTTCCCGACCGCCTTTTCATGATAGAACGTAAAGGTAAACTGGGATTGGGAACAGCCTACATCACCGGATTCAAGTGGGCACTGGAACATTCATACGAATACATCTTTGAGATGGATGCCGATTTCAGTCATAATCCCAACGATCTGCCACGGCTCTATGAGGCTTGTGCCGTTCAGGGAGGCGATGTAGCTATCGGCTCTCGATACGTAAGCGGAGTGAATGTAGTAAATTGGCCGATGGGACGTGTGCTGATGTCTTATTTTGCATCTAAATATGTACGAATCGTTACCGGACTGCCGATACACGATACGACTGCCGGATTTAAATGTTACCGTCGCCAGGTACTCGAAGCCATCGATCTCGACCACATACGTTTTAAGGGGTATGCTTTTCAGATAGAAATGAAATTTACGGCCTACAAATGCGGATTCAAGATTATCGAGGTACCGGTTATCTTTATCAACCGCGAACTGGGTACTTCAAAAATGAACAGCAGTATCTTTGGTGAAGCGGTATTCGGTGTCATCAAACTGAAAGTGAACAGCTGGTTTCACACATTCCCCCAGAAAACAAAAATGAATTAAGATATGAAAAGAACATTAATACAAAACGCTACCATAGTAAACGAAGGACGTTCTGTGCGCGGTTCGGTAGTTATCGAAGGGGAAAAAATAGCCGAAGTACTTGAAAAAGGACAGAAACCTGCTATCCCCTGCGAAGAAACAATCAATGCCAACGGATGCTATCTGATTCCGGGTGTGATCGACGATCATGTACATTTCCGTGATCCGGGACTAACCCACAAAGCCGACATCTCTACCGAAAGCCGGGCTGCCGCAGCTGGAGGTGTAACCTCTATCATGGACATGCCCAATACAAATCCGCAAACGACCACACTGGATGCACTCAATGCCAAGTTCGATCTGCTTGCCGAAAAGTGTAGCGTTAACTATTCGTGCTATTTCGGGGCAACCAATAATAACTATACCGAGTTCGACAAACTGGACAAGAACCGTGTATGCGGAATTAAGCTTTTCATGGGATCGAGTACCGGAAATATGCTGGTAGACAAAATGAACAGTCTACTGAATATTTTCAATGGAACCGATCTGCTGATTGCCGCTCACTGCGAGAATCACGAAACGATTAAAAAGAATACGGAGAAGTATGTAAAAGAGTATATTGAAAAATATCCTCACCAATATTACCATGTTCATCATGAGACCCTTCCGATGGGTTATCATGCTAAAATACGTTCGATTGCGGCTTGTTACGAATCGTCCGAACTGGCTGTACGCCTGGCACGCATTGCAGATGCACGCCTGCATATCCTGCATATCTCTACAGCCAGAGAACTTTCACTGTTTGACAATGATATCCCGTTAGAGGAAAAGAGAATCACAGCAGAAGCTTGCGTTTCACATCTGTTATTCGACTCTTCCGATTATCCGGAACTCGGTGCACGCATCAAGTGTAATCCTTCTATCAAAACAAAAACCAACCGGGATGCGCTCCGCCAGGCAGTCAACTCCAACCTGATCGATGTAATCGCGACAGACCATGCCCCACACCTTCTCAAAGAAAAAGAAGGAGGGCCGTTGAAAGCAATGTCCGGTATGCCTATGATCCAGTTCTCTCTGGTCAGCATGCTCGAACTGGTGAACGAAGGTATCTTTACGATAGAAAAGGTTGTCGAAAAGATGTGTCACGCCCCTGCACAAATATACAATATTCACAACCGCGGCTTTATCCGCCCCGGTTATCAGGCCGATCTCGTATTGGTTCGTCCGGATGCATTATGGACGGTAAGCGCGGATCAGATTTTAAGCAAATGCGGATGGAGCCCGCTTGAAGGACGTACGTTCGAGTGGAAAGTAGAAAAGACATTTGCCAACGGACATCTATTGTATACTGACGGACAGGTAGACGAAACCTATCGCGGACAAGAGATCTATTTTGAACGATGAACAATAAACGAGGAACGGGGAACAATAAATGCGAGGAGAATGGGAAATATATTGAAAGATAAAAGTATGGCTTTCGCGATACAAATCGTAAACCTGCATAAATATCCGAACAAAAGAAAAGCTTACTCTCTATCCGACCAGATTCTAATATCCGGTACAGCCATCGGAGTTCTGCAAAAAGAAACGGAATGCGCCGAAAGCAACGCCGACTTTATTCATAATATAGCATCGCCCCAAAAGAACGTAACGAAACCCTTTTCCGGCTTGAATTGTTATTTAAAACAGAATATTTATCCGAAACAGAATATTCAAGCATGTTTGCAGACGCAAATGAATTAATGAAACTTATGATTACCAGTATTAAAACAGTCAAATATGGAAAAGCATAACCCGTCATCATTCACCGTTGATAGCTCCTCCCCTGCTCATCGTTCATCATTCGCCATTCATGATTTAACCCCTTATATCAACTGGATTTACTTCTTCCACGCCTGGGGATTCCAACCGCGTTATGCTGCCATTGCCAATATTCACGGATGTGACTCTTGCCGTGCTATCTGGCTGACCACTTTCCCGGAAGAAGAACGGAGCAAGGCTTCAGAAGCGATGCAACTTTATAAAGAAGCTAACCGGATGTTGAACGAACTGGACAGAGATTTTGAGGTAAAAACTATTTTTAAGCTCTGTCCTGCCAATGCGGATGGAGATAATCTGATTATAGACGGTATCACCTTCCCATTGCTCCGGCAGCAAGTCAAGAAGAAAGAAAACGAACCGTTCTTATGCCTCAGTGACTTCGTACGCCCGCTATCTTCAGGCATCACCGATGTGGTAGGAGCTTTTGCCTCATCCATCGATGCGGACATGGAAGGACTTTATGAGAAAGACCCCTATAAGCATCTTTTGGTACAAACGCTATCCGACCGCCTGGCCGAGGCCGCTACCGAAAAGATGCACGAGTACGTCCGCAAAGAAGCCTGGGGATATGCCAAGGATGAAAATCTTTCCATACCCGATCTTCTTGTCGAAAAGTATCAAGGCATCCGTCCTGCTGTGGGATACCCTTCTCTGCCCGACCAATCCGTGAACTTCATCCTGGACGAGATTCTCGATATGAAACAAATAGGTATCCACCTGACCGAGAATGGTGCCATGTATCCTCATGCTTCCGTATGCGGATTAATGTTTGCCCATCCCGCATCCCAATATTTCTCCGTGGGGAAGATCGGTGAAGATCAACTGGCAGACTATGCCGGCCGAAGGGGAAAAACCGTAGAAGAGATGCGTAAATTTCTGGCAGCAAACTTGCAATAAAAGTTTTCTTTCGATATATTTGTAACTGATCCTATTCTTTATAAATAGAAGAAGTTATGAAAAAGGTTCTTATTCTGTTATTATGGTTACTGCCCTCATGCAGTGTAGTGATCTTTGCACAGACTCAGCGCATAGCGGGTACTGTCGTAGTTGGTGACGGCCAGCCTGCCGTCGGTGCCGCCATCGTTGTCAAAGGAACCAATATCGGTGTCGTGACGAATGTAGACGGCAAGTTCGTAATAGCAGAAGCACCCGCTTCGGCACAACGGCTCGTAGTGTACCATGTAGGTATGGAACGCAAAGAGGTAGATGTTGCTCCCAACGTATACATTCAGCTTCAACCCGTAGAACAAGGCTTTTCGTGGAATGTGAAAGCCGGTGTCAGCCTGTTCAGTTATCGCCGCCCGGATGGACTGGACGAACGGACAGGATTCAGTGTCGGTGCCGGTGTGGAATATAATTTCAGCAGACACTGGGCCATACAGTCGGGATTGATGATCACCAGCAAAGGAGCAACTGCCGAATACGAAGGCTACTCTCCACTATCTTCGTCTACCGATCCCATCTCCTACAAAGCTAAGATATCTCCGATCTACCTGGATATCCCCATCCTGGCAGCTTTTAAAATAGATATATCGAACCATGTTAAGTTCGCGATCAATATCGGTCCCTATTTATCCGTAGGTATGGGTGGAAAATACGAACTGACCAATACAGGCGGACATAAAAACGAATCACACAATCCTTTTAAATCCTACTCCTCCACAGCCGAAATGAAAGATAAGGACGCCTTGTTGAAACGCTTCGACATTGGAGTGCAGGGAGGCATCGGATTTGAAATATGGAAGCATTATCTGATCAATGCCTCTTTCCAGCACGGATTCATGGACCCGATCAAAGGAGGAACATTGTATGCCGGTGATACCGAAAAGCACTACCCGATCGGTGGAATCCTGACAGTGGGCTACAGATTCTAAATGAATACTTTATTTAAGCATTGAAAACACACAAAAGAGTGAAGAGAAAAGGGATGTGCCAAAACTCGTATTCACCACGGATTACATGGAATTTACACAGATAAATATTATGGGTTATCAGTAGATTAAAAATCATTCTGTGTAAATTCTGTGTAATCTGTGGTGAGTTATGAAACACCCCCTTTTCATGGTCTATTATCTCAGAAACGATATCCTATTTCAAAAGCTACATCTATAAAGCCCTCCGAATGATTCCATGAAGTACATCCCACTCTTCCGGTTCCTCCTATCAGGAAACGACCGTATTCTACTCCGATTCCATAGGCGAATCCTCCTGTAAACCGTTTACCGAACAACGACCGGCTATTGGTAACAGACTCGGTTTTATTGCCCTCCATCGTATCGTAATAATGCTTGATATATTCTCTCTTTTCATCTCCACTAAGTCCCAGATCAATGTAAGGGCCAAAACTGAACACCAGGTTCATATCATTCCCTACCCTGTATTTCAGTGCAAACAACAGAGGAATCTCCAAATAGAATGGATTATAAGTGCCACTGACCTGCTCATAAGAAGCGGATGAAGAACCATCTCCGTTATTTTCGGCATAATAGCCATAGAAATCATACCCTTTCATTTTACGGGAAACCAGCAAAAGTGACGGCTGAAAAGCCCAATGTTTCGACATCCGGATATCGGCTCCCACCCCACCATAGATACTGAATCCGTCTTTCAGTTTCGATTCGGGCCCCTGCATGAATTTCCCTGCTCCAATTCCTGCCTTTACCGACCACGAGAAGCGTTGCATCACCTGTGTGCGCATCTGTATGCGCATCGGAAGATCTATATATCCGCTACGTTTTCCTTTTTTCACTTGTAACGAATCAAAATATACCGGTACCTCCTCCAGTATAAATACTCCGTCTTTATCGGTCGTCGCATTCTGATTCGTACGTTTCAGGGTAACGACGGCACCCTCTACCGGATAGTAATCTTCGTCCACAACCTTCTCTACTACCTTTTGCTTTTGTGCCATTACGTCGGTCAATGCCAGGCAGACCCATGCCAATACTATATATTTTTTCATATCTTTCTATTTTTTACATTCAACATCCAGTTATCCGTTTCCGCTTCATCAGAAACGGTAAGTGACTCCCAAGGTAAGTACCAGATTGTGCTCTTTTGCTTCAAAGCCTTCATCATCCTGCCCCAAACACATGCTCTTTCCTGAAATACCGGCCAGCCACTTTTTGTATTCCACCCCTATGCCATAGGCTACACCAAAGCTGAAAGGATGCAGCAAAGAATGTTTCCCACCGGAATAGTCGTATTCATACTCACTGCTATAAATATCATACTCTTCATCGGGTTTGCCTGTCTCGCTAGCTTTCACTTTCCCTGCAAAACCATACGAAAAAACAGGTCCCATAGAAAATGCCAGATTCATTTTGCGGGCTATCGGACAACGAAGAATGAATAACATCGGCAAATCCAGTGATACCGGATTCCAAGTCTCCTGATATTTCACGCCATATCTTTCGGCATTGAACTCAGCTCCGTGATTACAGATTTGCAAGGTAGGCTGAAAAGCCCAACGCTTCGACATACGCACCTCGATACCCAGACCGAATTCATATCCCACTTTAAAGTCGGAACCATATATCGTATATTTACTCATACTAAGACCGGCATGTGCCACAAACGAGACCTTCTTACGTTTTCCGGTCAGCTGTACCGGTACATTCAAGTCAACTTCCCGGGTCTCCATCCCGATGGATGTAACGACTACTTTCTTTACCGAAAGAGGAACCTCCTGCAAGAGGAATTTGCCATCTACATCGGTGATTGTACTGATATTGGTTCCTTTGGCGGTGACCAATGCTCCCACAATAGGTTGCTGTCGTCTATCGAATACTACTCCTTTTACGTCGTGTGTCTGAACCTGAGCCATTACGGTGATTGCGCAAATGCAGGCAATCATTCCTATTATTATTCTTTTCATCTGTTTTCGTTCTTTAAATCCATTTTCTTATTCTACGGGAATCTTAACGGTCTGGTAACCACTGTAAGTAACCCCTACTCCATTTTCCGCATAAACACGGAAAGCATAAAGTATTCCCGGACGCAATCCGGTAATGACTTTACTAAGCTGTTGTCCGTGATTATCCTCAAGAGGAACCTCTATCTTCTGTTCATCCGTCACCGTTCCCGTTTCTGGAGAATAAATGCCATAGCTGTATCCGTAGTGCGTAATCTGATAATTATCTATATAGAAAGTGGCATACAGGTTTACCGACCTATCGGTATCTATATACATCGTGAAATAATCAATAATCGGTTCCGTACCCGGTTCGGTTGTAAACTCAACTACCGGTCCGTAGCCTGTCCCTTCCTCAGTAGTCACATAGGGACGTATATAATAATGTGTATTGGGAAGCAGATCGGTCACCTCTACTTCTAAAAACGAATAGTCATAATTCCGGGTTTCCCGTGCCAATGTTTTCTGATCATCAACCGTAGGGATTCTTTTAGTAGAACTGTAACAAGCGCCCTGTTCTATAATTCCGCCATTGCTTTTGAAACGGACCTCCGCAGATAAATAGAAACTGTATCCTGTAAAATGTGCATCGTGCACAACCAATCTTGGCAACCCTGAAAGGCGGAATGGCTTCACTTCACTGTAACGTTCGCCACGCGTATTTCCGCCCAATACATGGTCCAGCAATCCCGGACGTCCGTTATAGCCATAATTATAATCAACCATGGCGCAATAATAAGTTTCGCCCACGGGGAGCATATTCGATTCCAGGAAAGCATAAAAAGTCCCTTCTGTATCACGATGTACATAAGCTTCCGTAAGCACTTCTTTCATCTCTCGATCTTTAGCTATCAGGAATCTGGGATACTGGTAGAATCCGGTTTCTTCACTTGTCACTTTCCCTATCATGACCACGTCTGTCCGATACAGTTCTTCTGTATTCATCCCCAGAATATTGGACAGCAATTCCACGGAATCTTGTGAAAGCGTAGCCATATCACAAATCCGCTCCAACGTTAATGTTGCTTTAGAAGATTCCATAGCCCCCCAATAATCTCCTTTATTATCACAGGAGGTAGCCAGCAATGTCATCAGACAGAGCAAGCCTAGTAATTTTCTCTTGTTCATCTTTGTCTATTTATAGTGTTAATCGTCCGCAAAGTTACAATATTTATCATAAATATAACAAAATAAAACAATTTGATTCTCTACAAATCCGGAGTATCCTCCGGCCGGTATAAAGGAAACACAACAAATAACATCCCCCCCGGCCGGAAACCGTCCGATGTTGCCAACCGGCATATACTTTGCTTCAGGCAAGAAAAGCCCCCCGGAATAATAAATATTCAATATTATCTCCCTATATTTACAGACAGAGGTACCCCCCTGAAGTACCCCCATTGCAAACACCCATAACGATATGATGCAGAACCCCGATTATTTTGAACGTACCCGCAGCCGGTTACATCCCAAGAAATACCGATTTTATTTCTTTGATTACCTTTACTATTGCGGTGACCGGTGGTCGAAAAGAAATTCTCGCGTATGGGGAAGCGGAGTGATATTTAATTATTGGACATTTTGCATATGGGGTCCTGTTGCCTTTTGGACAAGATTAAATGGGATTCATCTTTTTAGCGAGAGCATAGATGTGACAATTGTTTTTGCCGGCATGTTACTCCCTTTCGTTTGTACCCGTCTACGATACCGGAAAGACCGGGTATCGGCTATCAGGCACCATTACCGCCGGAGTGCCTGGAGAAGCATCATTCCTCCCCGGCTGGTGGTGTTCGGATGGTTTATCATCCTATTGCTTGAAGTGATAGGAGCAAAGTTATGCGAGGCATAACGAGAAGGTAAACAGGATATATCCGGAATCTGAATATGACCGATCATTGATGTATATAGCCACACATTCAGCCTTTATCGTAATACTTCAGGTTGCTTGCAAGCCTGTCAATCGCTTTGGCCATCCTGGCTACTTTTGCCCGATCGGTCTTTGCAGAATAGATCCATTTCACATAATTGTGCCGCTCGTTTTCAGCCAGTGAATTGAAAAATTCCAATGCTCGAGGTTCGTCTTGCAAACACAATTGCAGTTCTTCGGGAATCTCCGACGGCTCTTCATCAAGGTACAAAACAACATGTACATAATCACCCGCCTGCTTTTTGATCTTCTTACGGATTTCAGCTTTTACAGAAAGTCCTAATTCTCCATTCCCCATTGGCATCAAATGGTGCTTTTTGATTTCGACACCATCAATACTTCCTTTTACTTTCACCCAGCCGAAAGGTGCCTTTTTATCTTGCGGCACTTCGGGAATGGGTGCATAAGTCCATCCTCCATTGCCGGGAGTTCTCTCAAGCAAGTAATCTTTATCCACTAAGGGTACTTCCATTTGTCAATGACTGTTTATTTCTATTCTATCTTTTCTATTTCCCCATACTTTCCGCCCCGCATCACTTCTCTTCACCCGGCAGAACGAAAGACCAATGGGTATGGTATGGGTTGATAAAAGCCTTCTGATCTTCATGCCAACGCTCCATTGCTCACTGATCCATATGGCTTCCAAATTTAATAAATATCCGGAGACGAACCCCAATTACCACCAATTTTCACTCTTATTCTGTGATTATTTCCTTTTCTTTGCGACTAACCAAATAAAAGTAATCCTAAAAGAAGATCAATGAACCTGAATCCGGCGCATATCAACGAGCCTGTACAAAAAGAGTTCCTCTCGGTAATCAAGGAATACGAGCGGGTTATCTACAAAGTATGCTATCTGTATACCACCCGGAACGCTACGCTCGGCGACCTTTACCAGGAAGTGATTCTCAATCTGTGGAAAGCTTATCCCAAATTCCGGAAAGAATGCAAAATATCGACCTGGATTTACCGGATAGCCCTCAACACTTGCATCAGCTTCATCCGCAAGGAAAAGAATGTGCCGGAAATCGTCGCACTGACCCGCGAAGCCGACTGGATGACAGAAGAGAAAGACGAACTGACGGAAATGCTGCGGCAACTGTACCGGATGATCAATCAATTGGGACAACTGGACAAATCGATCGTACTGCTTTACCTGGAAGAAAAAAGCTACGAGGAAATAGCCGAAATCACCGGACTGACTGTGACCAATGTAGCCACTAAGCTGAGCCGGATCAAGGACAAACTTAAAAAGATGAAAAAGGAGGAATAAGATATGGAACTGGATGACTTGAAGAAATCGTGGAATGCTCTGGATGAACACCTGAAAAACAAGGAGTTCATTGAAGAAAAAGAGATAGCACAACTGCTGGGACGTGCCCGTAACAAGATGAACAGCATCGACCGGTTCAACAGGAAACTGCGTTTTGCCTCGATCGGCATACTGACATTAGCGGTGCTCTTCTGGATATGCGCCGACACACTTACAGACCTTTTTTATTGGATAGCCCTCTCACTGTGCATCCCGGCTCTTTGCTGGGATTTGTACTCCGCCCATTACCTGAGCCGGACCCGGATCGATGAGATGCCTCTGGTCACAGTCATCTCCCGCATCAATCGGTACCATAGATGGATGGTTCGCGAATGGATCATAGGTATCCTCTATCTGCTTGCGATGGCTACTTTTTTCTTTTTCCACAGGCAAGTCTGGCAATATGGTGCTGCGGGAATCATCGTCAGCCTGATCGTCTGGGCCATCGGGCTCGGAATCTGCCTATGGGTATATCGCCGGAACATAAGACATATAAAAGAAATAAAGAAGAACCTCAACGAGTTAAAAGAATTAAATCATACAGCTTAACTTAAACCGTACTTTACAAATTCTCTCTAACTTTGAAGAGGCGTTCGGAAGTCCCCCCAAAAAACTTACCTGCGCCTCTTTTTATGTATTCAACTCCATAGTTAAGAAAATATGCTGCAACGAGTTTTAGGCTTTCTGATAGTAATCCTTGTACTGCCGGACATTTATATTTACCGGACATTTATCAAACAACTGACTCTAAGTCTTTTCTGGCGGATTCTGTACTTCTTCCCCACTCTTTTCCTGATGGCAGGAGTCGTGTCACTGGCTTTCTTTGCCAACTATGAATACGCCGAGCAACATACGTTATGGATAGGGCGTTTTGCCATTGTCTTTTTCCTATTTGCTTCACCGAAACTAATTTTCACGATCTGTTCCATCATCGGACGCCCGTTTAACCGATGGTTGCACTGGTCCCGGAAGCCCTTTGTGGCAACCGGACTGGTACTTGCCACACTCAATGCGGCGCTGATTCTTTACGGATCGATGGTCGGCAAAGACCGTTTCGAAGTAAAGGAGGTCACTTTCCGGTCTCCCCGTCTACCCGAAGCCTTCAACGGATACCGCATTGTTCAGTTGTCCGATATCCACATCGGGAGTTGGCAGGGAAACGCCAAGAGCCTGCAACGGATGGTGGACCTGGTGAATGCACAAAAACCGGACTTAATCGTATTCACGGGTGACCTGGTGAACAACCGGGCTGCGGAATTGGACGGATTTGAAGAGATACTGTCTCAACTGCATGCCACAGACGGCGTCTACTCCATATTAGGGAACCATGACTACGGACCTTACTATCGCTGGAAAAGCAAGCGTGACCAGGTAAACAACCTGAACGACCTGAAGAAAAGACAGGCCGATATGGGCTGGATACTGCTGAACAACGAGCACACCCTGCTACACCGGGGAAATGACAGCATTGCCCTGATCGGAGTAGAAAACGAAGGAGAACCTCCTTTCTCCCAGCACGGCGACCTGACCAAAGCACAGGCAGGAACAAACGGGCTGTTCAAGCTGTTACTAAGTCATAACCCTACCCACTGGAGGCGTGAAGTGTTACCTCAATCGGACATCGATCTGATGTTGGCGGGACATACTCATGCCATGCAACTGGCCATCGGACATCACTCGCCTGCCTCCTGGATTTATCCGGAATGGGGAGGTATGTACATGGAGGACAACCGGGGGCTGTACGTAAACGTCGGCATGGGATTCGTAGGTCTGCCTTTCCGCTTCGGAGCATGGCCGGAGATTACCGTGATAACACTGGATAAATGAAAAAATACTGGCAAATACTGAAGAAGTACAAAATAAGCCTGCTGGCATGCCCGTTGCTGGTACTCGTGTCGGTGATGTGCGAAACCGTTCAGCCGATGTACATGGCGGATATTATAGACAACGGAGTGATGCAAAGAGACCTCTCCGTCATCACTGCCGTGGGCGGAAAGATGATACTGATCTCCATTGTCGGACTGATTTTTAGCATTGCCAATGTCTACGTATCTTCCCATGCATCCATTGGTTTCGGAACCGATCTGCGCACCGGCCTTTTCGGCAAGATACAGCAACTCTCTTTCTTCGACATCGACCGGTTCAGTACGGCTTCGCTTATTACTCGCCTGACCAGTGACATCAGCCGCATCCAGCAAGTCATCATGATGTCGATGCGCCTGATGCTGCGCTCTCCGCTGATGCTTGTCATGGCGGTGTTTTTCGTTGTACGCATCAATCTCGAACTGGCGGGTGTCCTGCTGGCTGCCATCCCTATATTGGGTTTCAGCGTATTCTTTATTCTCCGGAAAGGTTTCCCCTTCTTCCTGAAGGTTCAGCAGAAGGTGGATCAACTGAATGAGGTAGTACGCGAAAACCTGATTAACATCCGGGTGGTAAAGTCATTTGTACGAGAGGACTTCGAAGCACATAAGTTCAAAGACAAGAGCGAGAGCCTGCGTGATACGGTGATTCATGCTTCCAACATCATTGTCTCCATCTTTCCGGTAATGCAACTGGTGATGAACCTGTCTATCATCGCTATCCTCTGGATGGGAGGCCACAAGGTGATGACCGGAGAGCTGAAGGTAGGCGAACTGATATCGTTTGTCAACTACCTGGGACAGGTGTTGATGTCATTAATGATGCTTTCCATGATCATCATGTCTTATGCCCGTGCTTCTGCCTCGTCGAAACGTATTTTAGAGGTACTGGACACACAACCTTCGCTGACCGACACACCCGAAGGCATGCAGAGCACCCGAGAGATTGAAAAAGGAGAGATCGCCTTCGAGAAGGTCAGCTTCCGTTATGGCGGCGGAGAGACGGACGTATTACGAAACATCAGTTTCCACATCCGCCCGGGCGAGACAGTGGCCATAGCAGGTGCTACCGGATCGGCAAAAAGTTCACTCGTGCAACTGATCCCCCGCCTCTATGATGTCAGCGCCGGAGAAATACGCATTGACGGCATCCCTGTACAAGACTATAACCTGCGCGAACTCCATGCCCGCATCGGAATGGTGCTGCAAAAGAACGAACTCTTTACGGGAACCATCGCCGAAAACCTTCGCTGGGGAAAACCGGATGCCACGCAAGAAGAACTCGAAGTGGCAGCCCGTGCCGCCGAAGCCCATGAGTTCATCTGCTCGTTGCCTGCCGGATACGACACACTGCTGGGACGGGGTGGAATCAACCTTTCCGGCGGACAGAAGCAACGCATCTGCATCGCCAGGGCCTTGCTGCGTAAACCCAAGATATTGATACTGGACGACAGTACCAGTGCCGTAGACTCTGAAACGGAACTCCGTATCCGGAACAACCTGAATGCCTGGCTGCGGGATACCACGGTGCTTATCATCACCCAACGCATATACACCATGCAATCAGCCAACCGGGTCATTCTGCTGGACGACGGGGAGATAGAATCCATCGGCACCCCGGAAGAGTTGCTGGAACGGTCGGAAATGTATCGGGAAATATATTACTCACAGCAAATCGTTATCTGACCATGGCACACGGAGATCATCTGAAATACAGCGGAAAGCCTAAGGCGGGAAAGAAAACATTTCTACGCCTGATATCGTACGTGGCCTGTGACCGGCGGTTACTGATTGTGATCGGTGTGCTGATCGTGATCAGCATTGCGGCCAACCTCACCGGATCGTACATGCTTCGCCCGATTATCAACGACTACATCCTGCCGGGCGACTTTCAGGGACTGGTGCGCATCCTGCTGTTCCTGGCAGCCATCTACCTGACAGGAGTGGCAGCTACTTACATCGAATATATCCTGCTGAACAAGATAGGACAACGCACCGTGACCCGGATGCGTGAGGAACTGTTCGGCAAGATGGAATGTCTGCCTGTCAGATACTTCGACACCCATCAGCACGGTGATGTCATGAGCCGGTACACCAACGATATTGACCGCATCAGTGACGCATTGACCGACAGCCTGTCCGATATGCTGTCCAGTGCACTGACGGTTATCGGTATTTTCTGCCTGATGATCTTTATCAGCCCGATACTGACAGCGGTAACGCTGATTACTGTCCCCCTGATGTTCCTCAGTGCCAAAGGCATTGTGAAACGGAGCCGGAAATACTTCAAAGCGCAGCAGGAAGCACTGGGAATGATGAACGGCTATGCGGAAGAAATGATCAGCGGACAGAAAGTGGTGAAAGTATTCGGACACGAACAGAAGGTGGAAACAGACTTCGGGATACTGAACCAAAGCCTGAAGGACAAATCGTTGAAAGCACAATTCTACTCGGGGCTAATGATGCCTGTCATGCAAAACCTCAATACGCTGAACTATGTGATCATCACCATTGTGGGGGCTTTACTGGCCATCTTCCGCGGATTCGACGTAGGCGGACTGGCAGCTTTCCTGCAATATTCACGGCAGTTCGGCCGCCCGATCAATGAACTGGCAAGCCTTTACAACAGCATACAGGCTGCCATAGCCGGAGCCGAACGTATCTTCGAAATCATAGATGAAGCGCCCGAGAAAGCGGATGTTCCGGAAGCCGTCACACTGAAAAATATAAAAGGAGACGTAGCCCTGAAGAATGTGTATTTCGGCTACCGTCCGGAGAAAACCATCCTGAAAGGAGTGTCCCTGCATGCACCGGCAGGAAAGAAAATAGCCCTGGTAGGCGCCACCGGAGCCGGAAAGACAACGATATTAAACCTGCTTCCCCGCTTTTTCGATATTCAGTCGGGAGAGATCACCATCGACAATCACCCGATCGACCGGATCGAGCGCAACAGCCTTCGCCGTTCGATGGCTATCGTGTTGCAGGACACCCATCTCTTCACAGGTACGGTACGGGAGAACATCCGCTTCGGACGCCTCAGTGCGACGGATGACGAGGTAGTGGCAGCCGCCCGCCTGACCGCTGCCCATTCGTTCATCAAACGCTTGCCGCAAGGGTACGATACTTTGCTCGAAAACGACGGAGCCAACCTGAGCCAAGGGCAACGGCAGCTATTGAACATTGCCCGTGCCGCAGTGGCCGATCCGGCCATCCTGTTGCTGGACGAAGCAACGAGCAACATAGATACACGCAGTGAAATCTTGATCCAGCGGGGATTGGACCAGTTGATGCAAGGACGCACCAGCCTGATCATCGCCCACCGCCTGTCTACGATCCGCAATGCAGATACCATTCTGGTACTGGAGCACGGAGAAATCATCGAGCAAGGCAGTCATCAGGAATTACTTGCATTGAAGGGAAAATATTATTCGCTGAATGAAGAGCAATTCAAATAAACGGACTACCACAGAAACCGCCCCGGGGATGGAGCAACCGTAATCCCGATTCGGAAGAGGTATCAGATAGAAAGTGGTTGATGCAAACAGCGATACATTAAGAAAGCAAATACCCGGTTTCACAAACAGCACCTTTCGATAAAAGCAGTAAACCGGAGAGGGAAAGTCCCCAAAGTGGGGTTACGGAGGTGAAGAACCGGGATTGAACAGGTGAAGAACCGGGATTTTTCACAAAAGAAGCAAGCATTTCAGGAAAAAGAAGTAAGCATTTGGTCCGAAAGAAGTAAGCATTTCCCCAATATGCTTACTTCTTTTTCAAATATCTCCTATTGTTTTTGTCCATCAGGTCTATTGTCCTGTTTTTCTCCCCTGATTCTTGCGTTTTCCGTTCCGGTTGTGAAGTGTCCGAAGCACTTAAAGGAACAACAGAAAGACACAGCTTTCCTTCAAGGAAATACTTCAGCGAAGCAATCGCACCTATCTTGTGACATTCTATCAGAAAGCGAGCGGAATCACCGTCCATAAGACAAACCCAAAACTCCCTACAGAACGATTTTTCCGTTCAGCCCGCACTCCGCCCCGAAAAAACGCAGCCTGACGATTTCCAATTATCAACTTGTCAAAGTGATAGCACTCTTCCCATTCGCCGCGCGATGGAGTTGCACTTGCACGGCGATGCGCTCACTCATCTCCTGTACATGGGAAATGACTCCGATCTTCCGTCCCTGCATCTGCAATTGCTCGAGAGCTTCCATCACCGTGCGCAAACTGTCGGCATCGAGCGAACCGAAACCTTCGTCGATGAAAAGTGACTCCACTTTCAGGTTATTGCTCGAAAGAGACGACAGGCCAAGAGCCAACGCCAGGGAGATCAGAAAAGATTCTCCGCCGGAAAGAGAATAGACGGTACGCACCTCGTCACACATATCGCAGTCGATCACTTGCAGGGCGAGCGTTCCCGGCACCTGCTGCAACCGGTAACGTTTCGATAGATAAGACAGGTGCTTGTTGGCATGCATCAGCAACAGATTCAACGTATAGCTTTGGGCAATCACCTTGAACTTTGTCCCGTCCGCACTGCCAATCAGTTTATTGAGTTTTCCCCATCGGTTGGCTATCTCCTGTTTTTCGGTCAGTTCCTGCTCCAGTTGCTTCAGCTTCTTCCGGTTTTGCTCCTGTTGCAAAAGACGTGCTTCGACGGTCGACAGACGCCGTTCGGTCTCCTGATTGGTGGCTTGCTGGCGGGCGATCGTCTCCGGCAAATGTTCCGGATCGGCTATCTGTTCTTTCCGGAGCATCAATTCGTCGATGGAGCTGTTCAGTTGCCTGATCTCTCCCTGCATACCGGAAATACGCGACTGGACTTCTTCTCCCTCCTTGCGCACCTGTTCCACGGAATCGTTTAATTGTTTCTCTTTTTTCCGAATAGCGGCTTCCGCATCCTCGACAGATTTGCCTTTCAACAAAGGAGCCCGTTCCTGACGGAGAGTTATCAACTGTTCACTGACCACTCGGAACTGCTCCCGAGCAGTCGTTTCCGCCGTTTTCAGTAGTTCAAATTGCTCTTTAGCAGCCAGAACTTGCTGCATCAACAGATGGCAACGGGCCACCCCTTCGCGCAAAGCCTCACAAGCCGAGCGAACCGTCCTGATCTGCCCCTCATGCTGTTGCCATTCCTTGTAGAGCTGATGGTATTGGTACATTTTCTCCGCGAGCAGATTTAGCTTCCCTTGCACGGTATGCAATTGTTTCTCAAAATAGTCCGGATTTTGCTCCTCTTCAGACGAAGGACGTTTCTGCTCAGCCTCTTGGAGGAACGCCTGCAACTGTACGGTTATCTCTCCGGACAATTCCGACAGATGAAACAAATCCTGTTTCAAGGCAATATTCCGGTTATTTAGTTGCTGATACTCAGCAGATGCGGTTTGATATTCCTGTTCGATGTTCTGATACAGACTATGGACTACCTGTTCCTCATTCCTATAAGGATGGTCAGTGCCCCCACATACCGGACACGGTTCATTCTCACGCAAATTCTGCCGCAAGGTCCGAACGTCTTTCCCCATCGCGATACGGGCATTCTCAAAAAGGCGTTGCAGCACTTTCAGTTCAGCCTCCTTCTCTGACAACCGGGTGGTCAGAAGGGTTATCTCTTTCCGCATCTGTTCTTGTTTGTGCCCCATCTCTTCCTGTTGTGCTTTCAGACGTTCGGCCTCTGTCCCCGCTTTTCTCCATTCCAACATCTGCTGGCGGGCATTCTGCAAACGGGTTTGTTCCTGCATCCATCGGGCTTGCTCGTCAGTCACCGCTTCAACCCCAAAAGCATTCAGACGGTTCACACGCGCTTCGTTCTTTTCCTGAAGAATGGCAAGTTGGTCTTCCTGCTCTTTCAGCCTGTTCCGGACAGATTCAAGAAATAGCCCGGTCTCTTCCGTAACCGGTAGCTCGATCTCTCCCGTCAGATTCTTCAACGAATGGCAGGAAGTATGCAGGGCTCCCTGCACAGATTGCAATTTATTGGCTTGTGCATTCGCTGCCTTTTCAGCACCTTGCAGTATCTCCTCTACCTGCTTAGATTGGCTGACCAGTGATTGGATCTGAACATCCAGTTCACGTGCCCGGCTAAGATCGGGTTGCACAGCTTCACACTGTCCCCTGAAGCGAATGAGAGAGTCGGACTGGCGTGTATATTCTTCCCGGAGCTTCTTACTTTTTTCTTCATCCAGCCGCATATCCTGCACTTTCTTATCACGCTGCTCCTGCTGCAATTTCAAAGTATGCAGCACCGATAGCTGTGCATTCAGGTCTATCAATGCTTTGCTTCCCTGTTCACGAAGGTTGGTCAGACTCTCTTTTTCGGTCCGTAGAAGAGTGATTTCCTCTTCGGAAAGCAGTTCGATCAGAGTGGCATTGCTCTTCAGCTGATTCAGTTCTGCATCGGCTGTTTTGCTACGCAGATAGATTTCACTGGAAATACGGGAGTATATCTCCGTTCCGGTCAGCTTCTCGAGCAACTCGGCTTTGGCAGACTCACGGGATTTCAAGAAAGTAGCGAAGTCATTCTGGGCAAGCAGCACCGTACGGGTAAACTGTTCGTAAGTCAAACCGACCAAAGTCACCAATTGTGCCAACAACTCTTTCCTCGTTCCCTGTAGTTCCTGATTGGCAGTCAGATCGGTCACTTGTATCGTCTGCGACCGCAAAGCACCGTTAGCCCGGCTTCCTGTCCGGCGTACCGACCAACGAGAACGATAACAGTGTCCGGACGCTCCTAAAAAATCAACTTCGGCAAATCCCTCTCCCGTCCCTCTGCGAAGGATATTCTTCACATCGGCCTGATTCACCCGACTCTCACCGATATCTGACATATAAAGACTCTCAACCGAAGCGGAGAAGCGGGGTGTCTTATCATACAGCGCCAGACAGAGCGCATCCAGTATCGTAGATTTTCCGGCTCCTGTAGGTCCGGATATCGCAAAAATTCCGGCAGAGCGTAAAGGCTCGGCTTGGAAATCAATTTCAAAAGTTCCTTCAATGGAAGCCAGATTTTTTAATCGTATGGTTAGTATCTTCATGGTTATTCGGTTTGCTTTCACCACAGATTATACGGATTAACACAGATCAATAGATGATCTCGTTAATAGTAAAGATTAAAAGATCTGTGTGAATCCTAATGGTGATCTGTGTAATCTCCGGTAATCTGTGGTGAATTCCTATTTGATTCATTCTAAATTGATGGTCCGGCAAGCCTCCTGGAACAAATTTACCAGTTCTTCCGGCATCTCCGTCTGGTAACTGTTCTCAAAGGTTGCTTTCACAATCTGTAAGGGATTCATCTCCTGCAATCCGGCGGTCAGGGTTTCTTCTTCCACGCTCCCCTCTGCCGCCTGCCGATAGAAAGAAACGATACGGGCCAGCCGGACCGGCTTGCCTTCCAGTATTTCTTCCACTTGCTGCCGCAACATCGGCTCCGGTTCGCTTAGTTTCACCTTGACCTCCAGATAGGGCATCGGTTCATCTTCCGGTAGTTCCAGCCCGCGCAATTCATCCAGCACCTCGTCCGGAGCCGCAGCTTCTGTGGCAGGGATACTTAGCAAACGCACCAACGGAGTATATTCAAGTTTCTCTATCTCAACCGCCCAACCTTCATCCAGAGTCACTTTTACCACTCCGTGGTGATAATGCTTCTCGGCAAACGACATAGGTAAGGGACTGCCGGCATAACGGATATTCTCCCTGCCCGATACGCGCTGAGCCTTGTGGATATGCCCTAAAGCCGTATAAACAATCTGTTCGGGAAAAGACTCGGGCGATACACTCTCCAGACCACCGATGATGATGCGCTCACTATGATCTTTCTCGGCAATCTCCGAACCGGTTGCCAGCAGGTGTCCGACAGCCACCAATGCCTGTCCGTCAGTCCGCTTCTTCAACGCATATTTCAACAAACGGGCATACAGTTCCTTCACCCCTTCCGCATAGGGATTGCCTTCAGTCTCTACCACCGGATAGTCTCCCTGTCGCAAGAAAGGTACCGCCAGACATAGGGCTTCTACCTCCCCCGCCGCATTCTTCAATTCTACCAGCAAATGCTCATAATCTATTTTGCCATTCTGTTTACGGACAATTCCTTTAATCTCCGTACGCATCTCCTGCAACAAAGGCAGAGGAGATTCCAGCCGGGCGGCCGAATCGTGATTGCCGGCCACAACAACCAACTGCAATCGCGGATTCTCAGTCGTCACCCTGTGAATGAAACGATAGAACATCCGCTGGGAAGCAGCAGACGGATTGGAAACATCAAAGACATCTCCGGCAACAATCAGTACATCAATCTTGTTCTTAGTGAGGACACCGGCCAGCCAGTCCAGAAAATGTTCGTGTTCCTGCGTGCGGTCATACCCGAAAAAGGTTTGTCCCAAATGCCAATCGGCTGTATGTAGTATACGTATCATGCTATTGAAATTTGAAACAAAGTTAGCAATTATTCAGGACAGCAATATTATTTTGTTTATTTTTGCACAAGCTAAAACCAAAATCATTATGAAGATACTATACTATATTTATCAAATCTGCATTGCATTGCCCATTTTGTTAGTATTGACTATCCTCACGGCGGTTGTCACAATCGTTGGTTCATTGCTGGGAGGAGCCCACATCTGGGGGTATTATCCGGGGAAAATATGGTCACAACTGATCTGCCTTTTTCTGTTGATCCCGGTCAAAGTGCATGGGCGCGAAAAGCTACATGAAAGAACTTCTTACATCTTTGTCCCCAATCATCAGGGCTCATTCGATATCTTTCTGATTTATGGTTTTCTGGGACGTAACTTTAAATGGATGATGAAAAAAAGCCTTCGCAAAATTCCTTTCGTCGGAAAAGCATGCGAAAGCGCAGGACATATCTTTGTAGATCGCTCGGGACCGAAAAAGGTACTTGAAACCATTCGTCAGGCTAAAGACTCCCTGAAGGACGGAGTATCATTAGTGGTCTTCCCGGAAGGAGCCCGTTCTTTCACCGGACACATGGGATATTTTAAAAAAGGAGCTTTTCAATTGGCAGATGACTTACAGCTTGCCGTAGTTCCCGTAACCATAGACGGCTCTTTCGAAATCCTGCCACGCACCGGCAAATGGATTCACCGTCATCGCATGATTCTGACCATTCATGATCCCATCCCCCCCAAAGGACAAGGAGCAGATAATATGAAAGCTACTATGGCCGAGGCTTACACAGCTGTAGAAAGTGCACTTCCCGATAAATTCAAAGGAATGGTGAAGAACGAAGATCAGGATCGATAGACGTTCTTAAATAGAAAAAACACTGGTAAAAAATGAACGATGAACAAGCTGCATTGACTATCGCACAGCTCGTTCATCGTTCATCTTTTAAGAGCACCATTGCTCAAAGCATTCACTATTTAAAAGGTATTCAACGCTTACCAACCCTCTTCTTCAACACGAATACCGGGAGGAAGAAAAAGATTCCGATGATAGACATCACCAATCCTCCGATAGTTCCTGCCGCTAATGGGAACCAGAATGCCTCCTTATCCGTACCGACCATAAAGGGAATAAAACCAAGGATAGTGGAAACCACCGTCAGGAAGATAGGAAGGATTTTTGCATTCCAGGCTTTGGTATAAGCTCTCAAAGCCGACATTCGTGGATGACGCCTCCGGATGGCATTGTATTCGTTGAGGATATAGATACTGGCGTTCACCGTAATACCACATAGCAAAACGAACGAAGCAAAGCCACCTTGGTCAAAGTTCAGCTTAAACCAATAGAACGTCAGGAATACCCCGATATACGACACGGGAATGATAAATATGATGGCCAAAGGCTGCTTCAAAGAGTTGAACAGAATACTGGTAGTAAAGAAGATAATGGCAATCACTACCAGCAAAAGCAAGTATTGCTTGTTATCCTTTTTTCCCCAACCCCAGCTCTCTCTCTCCGACTGAGCCGTATACCCCATCGGCAACTCTTTATTGAATTCTTCCAGATCCCGCTTCAGGATTTTGTTTCCCTGCTCGCCCGAACCGATATATTCGTATTGCAGGCATAACCTGTACTGCTGGTTCTCCTTGGCAACCTGTTGGGGCATCTGCCCTTTTTCCATAGTGGCCAGTTCAGACAGCTTATACTGTTTATTGTCTGTTCCATACGGAAAATATTGCATGGCCCAGATATCATATTCCTGAGACTGCTTGGAAGAAAGCTTTATCTTTTCCGAACCATTTTCCGCCACTACCGAGCCGATCTCCATATTCTTACCATATATCGGCCGGATGGTGGAGAACAGAATATTGGCATTGATATTCTCCTGCGCCATACGTTCACGGTTCAGATTAAAATAGAACTCCTGATAATCGTCTTTCCAATAAGAGAAATACGAATTGATGATGACTTCCTTGATCCGTCGGTGGGTCAGCAACTTGGCTTTCAACTTTTCAGCCCATTCGTACAGTTCATCATAATTGTATCCGTACATCTTCACCTGAAACGAACCGGCTCCCTCACGAACATCATTACTGAACCCCTGATCCTGCAAGCCGTATACACCCCAGCTACCTCCACCCAGTTGCAGGGCCTTACTGATAATGTTGGCTTTCAGTGTATAGGGGAAACCGCTATTCTGATGCTCTTTGGTAAAATAGATATTGATATTACCCCGACGGGCATTGTATACCGAGGTCTGGAACTGCTTAATTTCTTTAAACTGGCTCAGATAGATTTCCATCTTCTTGATCAGTTCGTTCATCTGCTCCAACGTACTGCCGTTCGGAAGATTGGCATATACATACAACACGACTTCTTCGTTCCGGGTAAAATAGCTGCCGTTGTATACCTTCTGGATAAACAGGCGCAAACTACCTCCCAATGCTTTGTCGACTATCGGCTTGATCTTCTCTTTGTAAGTGGACGATCCCAAGGTTTTGTTGTACCACTCCGTGGCACGTCCTTCACCCTCCACTTTATCCGGAAGCATAAACACCGGAAGTCCGAACAATAGTATCAACAAGATGCAGACAGCCACACGCCAACGACACAATTTACGTATCATCCAGCCATAGAAGCGGGTAAAGTAAACCGTTATTCTTCGCGGAAGAGAGGCCCGGAGAAGGAAGAAGCGGGATTGGGTCCGACGGCGTTTCCTCTTTTTCAACCCGATCTTTTCGATCAGGGCAGGTACGAAGAACAGAGCGACAAACAAGGATACGGCGAGGTTGATAATCACCACGGCTGCAAAGTCCTGCAAGTTCAACCGTATCTTCTCGTCAAGGAAGAAGATGATCACCAAAGCTCCCATTGTAGTCAGAGTAGCGGCCAGGATAGACATAAAGGCTTTCAGGTTACGCCGGTGCAGTATATGGTCGGTCATCACAATCGTATTGTCTATCACCAGATTGAGCGAAACCGTAATACCGGCCAACGAATAGAGCTGCATCTCCAACCCAAAAAGATAATAGAAAATGACTGCTACCGCAATATTGATGCTCAGGCTGACTACAATCAAGAATAGGTAACGCGGATTCAGAGTGATAATCAGCACAAAGAACAGCAAGATCAGAACCGTAAGGCCGGTACGCAGATAAATCTTGTTCAATTCTTCGTGAATAAATTCCGTCGCATCATAACTGGTGTGAATTTCATATCCGGCAGGCAACACCTTTTGTATGGCCTCCATCTCTTCTTTCACTTGTTTGCTCAATTGCAATTGATTGGCAGTTTCTTCTGCTGTTATCGACAGATAAATGGAGTTAAGTCCGTTGATGCGATAATAGCTTTGGGGGGCCTCTTCCATGTGGGACACAGTTACAAGCTCGTCCAGACTGATCAATTTACCTTCGGCACTCTTCACCCGGATACGGGATGCATCGAAACCCTCATCTTTTGTTTCAGGCATCAGCGCCAACCGGATCCACTCTTTACCCCCTGTAGATGATTCGACATTATAGGTACCGAGGAACTCTTTCAGATAATAGCGGCTGACAGCCTGCTGGATATCACTCAAAGTAATTCCCAATCGTCTCAGTTGTTCGCTATCATACTCCAAGACCCACTCCATGGGAGTAGCTCCGCTCAGGTCTATCTTATAGATGCCCTGAATCTGTGCCAGTCTTGTTTTGATATGCTCATCGGCATATTGCTGAATCAAGATAGGAGTAGAAGGAGCGTTGAGTGTAAACGACATAAAAGGGCGGGAAGCATTCTCGTCCGGGCGCTTCATCCTGATATAAGGATAGCTCACTCCATCGGGAAGCTGCGGCCAGGTCTGCCGGATAATGGTAGAAGCCTCAAAACGTACCGCATCTATATCCGCATACTTATCCAATTCAATGGTGATGCTTCCCGAACCATTATCGGAGGTAGAATAGATATTCTTTATGCCCTTGATACGTGCCAACATAGCCTCCAGTTTACTGGTAGCCTCTATTTCCACCACCCTCGACGAAGTACCGGGCATACTGAACTGCACCGTAAAACCGGGCAGGGTTCTCGAAGGGTTCAGCTTTACGGGAAGCAGGGGGATTAAGGCCAGACCGATCAACGCCACGCATATAAAGGCGACAATCAGCGTAAAAGAAGAGGCTTTCGTCTGCGTTTTTATTTTAGAAGGATTATCCATCGTTTCAATGTTAGTTAGCACTATCGCACCAATTGTCCTCCCGCATAGTCAAACTTGTCAGTCAGCGAGATTCCGGTAGCAAAGTCATGTAACGTCAGTTTACGTATCTTATAATAGTTCAGCCAATAGTTTTGCAAGGCTGAAATGTAATTCTGTTGTGCCTCTTGCTGACGGTTCAGAGACAGGGTCAGGCTGTTGATATCTGCTTTCCCGATGATAAACCGCTGACGAGTCTCGTTATAAGCCAGGATAGAGAGGTCTAGTGCTTCTTCGGCACTGGTGATCATATTCTGTTGAATATTGAAATCGTTCACAGTCATGATCACTTCTTCGTCCAGGCTGATTTCATCCTGGCGGGCAGAAGTTTTCACCACATTCAGGTTATTGCGGGCCATGTTATATTTACCTTTCCTTACCCCCCAGTCAACCAACGGAATACTGACACTGACTGATACCAAATCCTGCTGCATGGGTTTGTGGTACACATCTCCAAAATTATCAGCCACCTGGTTGAAACCGATACTGGCATTCACGCTCGCATTGAAACGCGACTCTTTTTTCGTCTTGTCCACATTGCGTTCGGCTTCCAGTACGTTCTGCTTTAACCCCAGTAACTGAGGATTGTTTTCATGTGCCATCTGCAATGCCTTGTCCACCGGTATCACCAATTCCTGAGGCCGGACAGGCAAGTCGATATCAATAACCGTATTCTTATCCAGGTTCAGGAATGAAACCAGTGAAAACATGGCGCGTTTCAGGGCACTAGCCTTGTTCTGCAACGTATTGCGTGCATTCACCACATCCAACTTCAGTGTCAATAAGTCGGCTTTCGAGATGGCTGCTATCTTCTGGCGTTGCACTCCGATGCTATAAAGCGTATCCGAAGAAACCATATTCTCCTTGGCCAGGTTATACTCGGCCTGCGCCATAGCCAGGTTAAAGAAATACGTAGTGGCCTGCACGGATACGGCTTCCACATTATACACAAACTCTTTCTTTACTTTTTCATATTTCAAGGGTTCAATCTTTCTCTCCCACTTGAACGAATTATATCCGACCAGGCTCTGTGAATATCCCAACCGGATAGGTACACTGGTAAACTGCGTTGTCTTGTTCCCACCAAAACTACGCATATATCCCAATTGCGATTGCAGGTAGAAAGTACCGCCGGTCAAATCGAAGTTCTGCTGGATAGCCAGATTACCCGATGCATAGAACGACTGTTGGCTACGATAAACATCCAGGTCCTTTTCCGAATCGTATCGCTTGGTGATATCCCGGTTATACTCGGCAGGAGTCATATTCAAAGTAAGGCTCGGCAGGCGATTGGCCTTGTAAGTCCGATACTCCCAGTAACCGGAAAGATACATATTCTGCGTACGGAATGCCTCCAGTGAACTGTCATTGGCCAATTGTATCGTCTTCTGCAAATCGAGTTTTATATGATCCTGAGCCTTCGCTACAGAAGCCCCAAACAGCAAGGCTGCTATTACTATATAATATCTTTTCTTCATATCTATCGTTTTTCTTTATTTCTATAAATAAACCAATACAACAAAGGGATGATGAACAAACTCACCAGGGTACCGATTGTCATAGTACCTATCATGGCTATGGACAGCGGTTTCTGAAGTTCGGAACCAAGGTCGAACGAAAACAGTAACGGTACCATTGCAAAAATAGTGGTCAACGATGTCATGATAATCGGTCGTAATCTTCTTCGTCCGGCTTCATGAATGGCCTCCAGTAATGGTACTCCCTCCTTACGCAATTCGTTGATGGCATCCAGCTTCAGGATGGAGTCATTGATCACGATACCGCAAGTCACAATCAAACCGATGGCCGACATCAGGTTCAATGTATGTCCGCACACCCAAAGCAATACCAATGCAAACGCCACGTCAATCGGTATTTCCATCAACACCAGCAAAGGCTGCATGAAACTCTCGAACTGAGCCGCCAAAATGAAATACATCAGCAAAAGGGAGATGAACAGAATGACCACCAGTTCGTCCAGCATCTTCTGATTGGAAAAGAAGCTTCCCGAAAAGGCGATGTCCCAATCTCCTGTCTCGCTAGAGGTTTCTTTAACCTGGGTCATCAACTTCTCCGCATTCTCCACTCCATAGAATTTATAAGGAATATACTCCCCATTTCTTCCGGCTGTAATACTCTTCAAATCTTCTGCGGGAGTCACTTTTATCAGCTCCCGTAAGGGAATAAAGTTCACCTCTCCCGTCTTGCTGTCCGGTTGTGTCTGAATCAAGGTTTCCTGTAGAACCTGGTTAACCGTCTTTTCGTCTCCTGCAATGCTGATAAGCAGATATTGCTGATAAGAGTGCAACATAGCTACACTGTTTTCCTTGAAAGCAGTTCTCAGCACACGATACAACTCGTTATAAGAGATTTGATACAACAATAGCTTTTCCTGATTAATACTGAGGTTCAATTGGTTTTCGAAAGCAATACCTGTAGGAGGTATTCCTGTCTTCTGACCGAATGTTTGCTCCAATCCACGCAAAGTACCGGGGCCGGGTGCCCTGTCCTTATTGCGGGCATATAATTCGGCCACAATATCAGCCTCACCGGTCACAAACAGTTTCTCAAAAACTGTTTCAGGAGGAGAGAATGAAATCACAGCCAAAGGATAACGTTCTTTCAACTTCTGATAAATTTGTTCCTGCAACGGAGCAATCTCTTTCGAGGTTTCGGTCTTAAAATAAAGTTCCGCCTCCGATGACGACAACTCTTGTTCCCGGTTCAAAATGTAATCCTGCAATCCGATGGACGCTGTCTGCTCCACAGATGCTCCCTGCAACTCACGGAACAATTCGTCGACCCGGCGTTGATTCTCGTCCACATGAATGTTTTCGTTCCATTCAATACGGGTAATCAATTCATTTTCATCGATATCCGGCATTCTTTCTTTATCGATAAAGTAGAAAAAGAAGATACATAACGGAAAAGAGATGGCACAGAACAATACACTCAACGTCTTATGACTGAATACCCAATCGATACCCTTATCGTAGAAGCGGTCCAGAGTATGTTCTTTCAAAGGATTATTAATTTTCAGCCTCAACCACTTCGGACCACCTTTGATCCCGGTACGATAGACCAACATATACAGAACAGGAAGCAACATGATACCGGTGAAATAAGAGACCATCAATCCTACCGTAACGGCAAAAGCCTGATCGTAAAAGATAGCACCCGCGATACCACTCATAAATACCAAAGGTACAAATACGGCGATTGTCGTAAACGAAGAACTCAGCATAGGAGTCACCACCTCACTTGTTCCCGCCACGCAGGCTCTCCGCAACGAATAACCCTTTTCCCTGTATTGCGATATATTTTCCGTTACGATAATCGAACTGTCGATCATCATACCCAGTGCCAGGATCAGTCCGGACAGGGAGATGATATTGAGAGACATTTTACACAGGTAGAAAAACAAGAAACTGATGACAATAGACACCACCATACTCAGCCCAATAATGAATGGAGATTTGACATCTCCCAAGAAGAGTACGGCAACGATACAAATGAAAACAAAACCGAGTGAGAGATTCTGCTGAAGATTGGATATTGTATAGTCCAGCAGTTCGGTTTGATTACGACTCACGCTAAACTCGATATCCGGATAGATCTTTTTGAAATAATCCATTGTTTCCGACAGAGCATCTTTCATATTGTCCATGTTCTCGTCGGCCTGCTTAATGATGGCAAGCGTCACGGCCCTTTTACCGTTCGACACAGATACTCCTTTTTCTTTGACCGGTACTATCGCTATCCGGCAAAATTCTTTCAACTGTATGATGCGATCTCCTTTACGGATATATATATTCTCCACATCTTCCGCAGTACGGAGCAGAGTTGAGAACTTGATGTTATATTCATAGTATCCATCCCGTACGGTCATGCTTCCCGGCTCTACATTATTTTGCGCCAGAGCCGTCTCAATATCTTCAATGGATAATTCAAGCATAGCCAGTTTATCCATATCGGGTACAATCTGCAATTGTCTTTCCAGCAAACCGGTAACGTCTACCATTGCCACTTCCGGCAACTGTTCGATACGGCGTTTGATTACCGATTCTGAAAACTCACATAAATTCAGGAAAGCCTGCTGATCCGTCTCTTCATAAGCACTGTCTGTCTTTAAAGTCAGATTCAGATAGAATACTGGAATATCGGTAGCACTTGCCTTGATCACCTTCGGACGATCGGTATCTTTAGGCAAGTAGTTCATAGCTGCGTCAATCTTTTCGTTAACCTCTATGAATGCCAGGTCCGTATTGGTACCAAAATCAAAACTAAGCCGGATAATACCCGCACCGTCACGTGTTTCACTGGTCATGTCTTTTAGGGCAGCCACCTGAATCAATTGCTGACGGACAGGCTTCACGACTGTGTTTTCCAATTCACGTGCCGAGGTATTTTTAGCTGATACCTGTACGGTAATCTCCGGGATGGAGATATCCGGCAACAGCGATACCGGTAATGTGAAGTACGTCACCAACCCCACTATGAAGCAAGCCGTAAAAGCCATCAATACGGCAATGGGACGTTGTATCAGGAATTTAATCATAATTGTTCTGTGTTAGTGATTCATCCTTATTCAATGATTGTGACCGGAGCTTCGTGTGCCAGGTTAATGTTTCCGCTTACGATGACCGTATCTCCTTCTGTCAGTCCGTCGGCCACACTATAACTGTCTGCATTTTCCAAAGCGGTATGAATATAGTTCCATTGGGCCATCTTCCCATCTTTCAGGGTAAATACAACCTGCTTGCCCGAACGAAGTACAACTGCGCTTTTCGGAATCACCAACTGCTCTCCCAACGAACGATGTACACTGACACGTACATTCATCCCGCTAAACAGCTTACCGGCCCCGTTCACCCGGGCTTTCACCTTCACCATTCCTTTATCATCTACCAAAGGGTTGATTTCCGAAATACTTCCTTCGTGTACTGTTGCGGCATCCGAATAGGGCTTGATCACTACCTTATCTCCGTTCTTTATTAATGGCAACTCACTTTCAAGTACAGTAAAATCTACTTCCATCCCCTGCATATCGATCACCGTACAGAATACATCCGAAGTACTGGCCAGATTGTAGGGTTTCGAAAACAGGTTAGCAACTACTCCGTCAAAAGGTGCGGTCAAAGTAGCGTGCTCTGCATTGTATTTCGACATTTCATATTGTGATTTGCTCTGATCATAACCACTCTTCACCTTTGCCAGCTTCATTGTCTCTTCGGGTACCTGACTAATGTCGTCTGCCGGATAGCCCTGACTGATAAGTACATCCCTCAATTCCAATTCCGACTTTTTTAAAGCGTCTTCCGATTGCGACAACTGGTTGTCAAGTTTGAATTTGTCCAACTCCGCCAACTTCTGCCCCTTTCGTACCCGGTCTCCGTTCTTTACCCAAATATGGGCTATCACTTCACCACTTTCAAATCTCAGGTCAGCCATTCCCCGGGCAGAAATTTTTCCATTACTCACCAATTCATGATTGAATATCTGCTTTTTGAGCGTCATGACAGACACCTCGTTTTTCGTGTCGGGCAACACGGTTTCCACTCCTTTTTCAGAAGCACTCTCTTTCTTCTCACCGGAACAAGCTGTCAGCATTGTCAATGCCAGACAAAGCGTATAGAAGGGATACTGGTTTTTCATAATGTTATTAAACTTTTTCTCTATTAATTATGATTGCAAATATAGTTGGTTACTTTCTAAAACTCAAAATAAATGGTGGACTAATTCCGGATAACACAGAAGCTTAAATCCATTAATTATTAGTAATTTACGATTTTTACGTTACTTACATAGGTGGACAAAAAACTTTTCTTCCAATTAATCCGTCAAGATTCGGATAGGAAAACTGCATTTCATTCCCGAATCTTATTTGTAGTTCGTTTATTCTGTTTATCATAGCAAATTCTATTTATTTGATGTCTTATTTCCAAGACATATATATATGATGTATTTCATATTATTAGCATACAGTCACAAATATAATTGCTAATCTTCAGAAACGCAAAAGAAATTGTATACTTTTTCTTGCATTTAAAACATATTAATCATTTACATTTCTGCTATTTACGATTTTTTCGTTACTTACATCTATAACTAACTTCCTTATTTCATCCCTCATTTCCCGTACGGCTGTCGACTGTACTTTGGGTTCCTTAGTCAAGACCAAGTCCGCCATTTCATGGAATTTATCGGGCTGTAAATATCCAGGCGAGGCATATAGCTTCGCCAACAAGTAATATGGATAAATCCTTCCCGGCAATAAGTGAGTGGAACGCAAAAGCCATTTTTCAGCTTGAGCATATTCTCCTTTTTCCTGAAAATTCTTACCAATAATATTTAGTATCATCGGATCGCAACTTCGGGTAGAAGCTTCTTTCAATAATAGAATCGAAGCATCCGCCTCCTTTAATTTATGCAAACAATGCCCATACTCAAACAAAAAGGCCCCTCTTCCCTTTAATTTCGGATACAAACGTTCATAGCCTTCTTTTGCACTTTGATAAGCACCTGCCTGATACAACATACGGCAGTTGGCCCAGTCCTTGCACTCTTGATGCACATCTGCCTGCCACCAATGGTATCCGGAAAATCCCAACACACAAGCAAACGCCAGTTGCCAGGCAAGAAAGCGTCCTGCAATACAAGCCATCAGTAAAATCAGGAATGCAATAACAAAAGCAGGCAATTGCATCGGATAAGAAGAAAAAGCAAATACCAACAAAGAGATCACACTGCCACAAGGCCCCCAACGTTTCAGTTCCACACCTCTCCGTAGACAAAATCCTGCAAAAGCCAGGCAACAAAGCAATACGGGTATCCCCCACTCGAGTGCTATCTGCAAATATTCATTAAAAGCATATTCCGGACTTCCTGCCACCAATTCTTCCTGAGGCGAATAACTCCCTTCGGCAAAATAAGCTTCCTGACTTGTCCCATATGCCAGTGCAAAATTTCCTTGGCCATAACCTGTAAATGGTTTCTCTGCAATGGCCCGGCTACTGATTTTCCACATGAACAGTCGCCCGCTGGCCGAATCTTTTTTCAGGTTAAACAAACAGACTCCTCCGACCAACACAACTATACATAACACAGAGGTGACGGCCAGCACCTTTGTCTTTTTGCGCATCCACACTCTTTTCAAGCGTACCGGCCAGGATTTATGCACTCCATATACCCAAATACCTGAAATAAGAGCAGCCACCCATGCCGAACGACTCATTCCCGCAGGAAGCACACAGAGTATAAGAAACAATACTGCCACGGCCCCATAATATCCCGTCCATTCCATCCAATTCTTATTCTCCCTTTTCCGTAATCGTAACCATTGATCCAGACAAAGAGGAAATATCATAGCCAGATAACCGGAATACGGTCCGGGATTAAAAAAAGATCCGGTCAAGGAATACAGAGAATGATGGGAAGAAGTAAAACCATAAAGCTGCCTCAAGCCATAAATAGCCTCAGAAGCAGCCAAAACAATAAAACTCCAAATAACGACCTGATAAAAATCAGCCCCCATATCATACCCCTTTCTATAATAGAGAAAGGCCGACACCACCCAACCGACAGCAGCTCCCATAGCAACTTTTGCCAGATAGAGCCATTGCCCCGACAACTCACCTGCCGGAAGCATCGGATCATTTACCCATACCACAGACAGCAGTGCACATACCATTGCCAGAAGTCCTCCACGAAGTATAATATGCATATAATCTACTTTTTCTCTCATCATTTTATTCTTTTAAATACCCGGTTCCAACGAATCTTTCCACGTAAAGGATCGTCCGACCGCCATATTGTAAATGCCCTACCTACAATATATGATTCGGGCAACATTCCCCAATAACGTGAATCCTTGGAATTTTCCATATTATCCCCCGATACGAAATAGTAATTCTCTGTGAACTTATATTCCGTTATCGCACTATCACCCAGACATACCGCCTCTCCTTTTTGCCGCAGTCTCTTCTTCTGCTCCCAGTGGATCAGTCTTCCGTAAAGCAAACAAGACAATGTATCTATTTTCACCACCTGCCCTTTGGCTGGTACCGGAAGAGGTCCGAATTCCTGAATGGTCCATCCCAGACGTCCGTCCCACGGAAAAGCATCCATCACGATCCCATGTGAATCTTCCCTTCTGACACGTGCAATCCGATGTTGCGCCTGCACATTCCCCACACTGTCTGTGATTCCTTTTATATGATAATAGCCCTTACGTATTTCCAAAGTATCACCCGGCAAGGCAATACACCGTTTCACATAATACTTCATTATATCAAATCCGATGCTGTCGCTCCCATCCTGATAAGGGAAATTAAAAACAAGCACATCGTCCCGCTGAAACGATCCGAAACCCGGTAGACGATAGATATCCACTTCTTCTCCTCGCAATGACGCAAAGATATTAAACAGACGTGCCCCACCGGTCCATTTATCCACCAGTATTTTGTCTCCCGAAAGCAATGCCGGTTCCATTGAATTGGAGGGGATTTTGAAAGAAGTCAGGCAAAACACCTGCAATACCATCCAGGCAACAAAAGCCACACAAGAATAGAAACAGATATTCACAATCCAGTTCCCGATTCGTTTCACCAGTTTTATCCAAACCTCTTTCTTCATATATATACATTTTAATGCGATCCCCTGTCAAGAATCCAAGGAAAAAGAAACCAGATAAAATTCATGAGTTTCAGAAAAAGCAATCCCATACAGTTTATTTGGTTCCTGAGTTGAAGCACAAATTCTCAAAACGAGGCAATCAGTATTATATTTGATTAATTCCCGGCCATCCCAATCAAAAACAGATAAGTTATTAAATAAATTGGGATTCTTGTTACCTATAAATACACTATAAATCCTTTCATCTGTAGCACATAACGCAGAAAAGCCCCAAACAGTCTCCTCTGTGTTTTGGATAGTTCCGGATAAATATTGCACGACCGGAGGATAAAATTTTCGGATTGCTCTTAATTCTATGTTTTGTGATAAATCAAATAATTCAAGGATTCCTCCATATAAAGTTCCTACGGCCATCTTTTTACAATCCGGAGATATCGCAATTGCTGGCGATGACCAAACGGAACGTTCTTTCGGAGTATCTATAGGAAAATCATTGTAATCAGCCACCACTTTTGCATCTGCCAACATCTGAAAACGTTTTTGCTGATCCGACTTTGTTCCCAACTGACCATCTACCAAAAACCTACCATTCCGAAGTTCCCACACCCGGCGTAGTGTACCTCCTAAATCATAAAAAGACCGTTCTTCTATCAACGCTCCCCAATTATCAGCGTCTTTATCAAACTGATAAGTCAATAACTTCATAGAAGATTCGTCATACACAAAAATTTTCTTTTCACGTGCATTATAATAGCACATGTTCGCAGTAGTCGCTTCACCCGGTCCCTGCCCTCTTGTTACAAAACTTCCAAGCAGTTGCCCTGTAGTCTTATCATATACCTGCAACCAGGCATTATCTGCCAAAGCCAATATAAAGATATAGTCCTCACTAACAGCCATATCCAAAGGATAGCTGATCAGGAGTTCGTCCGACAAACGATGAGCATGTATTTTCTTTACTTCCGGAAACGTAGGAGGTGCATAAGCACTACGTTGTTTCTGACAAGAACACAAAATAGTTATTAAACAAACATACAGCGACAACTTCTTCCACATATATTAGTCAAGGCTACTTATTGCGATATTCTTTTCTATACTCGCAAAAATAATACATTTTAAATTATAAACACATCTTATTCGTAAAAACATTACCAAATGTTTTACTTAAAGTTCCTTTAACGACGCCACAATATCTTTAATCTGCGGTAGCAGTTCTAAAAACAATGAGCAAGACGTAAAACTGATATAATATACATTTTCACGCCCCTGCAAATACCATTCAGCCTTTTGCAAAGCAGATAATTCGTTAGTTTCCGGATGACGCTCTGCCTTATACGAAGTAAAAGCCATCTTTTTAACCCCATTCTTACTATTGACAGACTTATATATCACCTTCACCTGCGTAGTATCCGTCGATGCCCAAATACTGTCTTCCTTAAATATTTCCTGAAAAGATGCACATTTTTGTATTTCCATAATGGTCAATACCGCACCACAACGATCTTTACGTTTTGAATATACTCTCATAAACTTTGTAGTTTCGTATTTCCCATTAACGCGTTTCAAAGGTTCATCATTGCAAGAATGCACAGCAGAAGGACGTTTCCATCCTTTCGGCACCTCAATCACATACGTCTCACCACGCAAAAGGTTTCTATCGGGTCGTGATACTTGCCCAACAAGTTGGGCACAAAACAAAAAATTCAAAAAAATCAAAATCATCCATTTCATAATCGGGGTAAATTAAATACATAAATATGATCTTCGTCTTCAACAAAAGCTCCATAAATCTTATTTGCAACTTCATCAACGACAAAAGTGTTAATAAAACAATCGAGTTTATATTGTGTAAGTGGTTTTCCTTCCCAATCGAATACTTGGATGTTAGGAGTAGTTTTTCGATTCTCAATTTCCTCTGTTGTCATATCCAGATTTAATGTATAAATATAACTGTCCGTTGCATAGATACTTATAGGATGTATGAATCTCAAATAATCATCCACATCAGGACGTTCTTGCCCGGGAAGAATATCTAAAATAACATCTCTTTTTAATTCTCCATCTTTACCATAAATTCTGAAACGGCGTATATGTTGGTAGAACGAAACGAAACAACTCTTATCAGGCTTAGTGACGGTCATCTTTATATACGCTTGATTCCTGCCCAAAACAGATCCGAAACGTTCCTCTGTTTCAGGATATTCTCCCCATGATTCATGATTTCCGTCAGGATAAAGAAACCTAAATTCTTTTTCATTCTCAAAACCTCCATTACAACAATAACTGCTATCGGAAATACTTATCAAGTCATTAAAACAATTCAATCCATAATTTAAAGTCGAAGTCTGTACGATAGCTTTGTCTTTCTCGACACTAATATGTTTCAGGTTAATTCCGTCTAACACGACAAATCCATTCTTTTGATATTTCACAGGGGTAATAGAAGGGAGAACGAAATCATTCGGTCCCTGCCCCTGTGTTCCAAAACTATATTGAAAAGTCAAATCCGGCAAATGGAAGCATTGAAACATAGTATCCATTTTTTCATTGAATACTATCAGATTACTATCACATAAAACTAAACTCCGTGGATACAATAACACCGAAGGAACCTGTATTCTATCGGATTTCAAATTTATGGTATGCTCAAATTGAGCATAATGCATAATCCTATCAGATTCTATACAACTTGATACAGTTATAAACAAAATCCCCCATAAAAAACATCTAACATTCATTATTTATCTCTTTTAAAATATCTGGCTCTCGATTATAAACCGAGACAGAGTCCGGCAAATATTCTTGCTTTAGTAATGACGACATACCATCCTCATTCTCTTCTACCAAAACTGTTGTCTCCCATCGGTCTTCTTAAAGATCCGTTCGTCCTTTCCCTCCGTATGATTCTTTAAAAATAAGGCTACCCCTTTCGGAATTACATAATTTAAAGAATCTGCTTTTGCCACTTGCCGACCTAACGAATTCCATTTCTTGTCATGCCAATAGAATAATTCATATACATCTCCTTTATGGATAAAATTATCCGAATTACGAGGAATATAAGTAAATTTCTTTATCCGGTGGGGAATGCCAAAATCTAATCCGACCCACCCCTCATCAGGAGTCTTATAATCCATATAAGTATAGGGATTGCCATCATATACTTTGTAATAATCATGCGAGCCGTCTTTCTGAAAACAACCCGGAGTTCCGATGATCCGCCCTTTCAACGCCAACGTATCCGAGGTATCTTCAAAGAAAGCCATCTCTGCTATATTGCAATAACTCCCCTTCGGCCCCTTGTACCGAACATAGCGATAAGACTTTTCTTTCTCCGGAAAAATAGTGTTGTTCAAGCGGAAAGGCCATTGTTTTACATAATACAATGTATCTGCAGAGCGAAACTGCGAATCATTACTTCCTTCAAAAACTCCTCCGGGCATACGAAGGATACCTAAGTCGCAGAACAGCGGAAACTTAAAATACAAGGTTATATCTTCTTTTTCACTTTGAGGAGTGAGCAAAGCAATCGTTCCTGACATTTTATCATAGGTAAACGGCTCGGACTGCATCACAAGACGTTTTCCATTCCATGTAGCCAAACAACCAATCACACTACCTTCCGTATCTTGAAAGCGCAATGAGTCTTCTTCAAAAACAGTCCATGCTATAGGTACCCAATCCATCCTTGTGGAAAGGCAAAAATAGACAATATCTCCTTTGTGAACTTCCTTACACAAAATATCAGAAGACACTACCAGATCACGATTCAAGCTGTCGGCATACACAGCCGTGACATCCTGATATAGAGGTTTTCGAAACGCCGGATGCATCATTTTTCCCTGTTGTCTCTTTACATCTTTCCAGTTTAAGCCATACGTATTCCGGTATACCTTTGCCTTAGGATTATACATACTCACAGCCCGTTTCCAATTAGGATCGGGAAATTCCGTAATATGCGTTTTTCCATCTTTATCCAATGTAAAATTCCAGAAATGCGGCACGTTATTATCTCCACGCATCGCCATATAGTCTGTCCCGCAAGGAATACCCAAAGCACGCATTACATACACTACCAAATCGGCGAACTCGCGACAGCTCCCCGCACGCCATGACACTACTGAAGGACCTAAATGAGGACCGGCGGGAAACAGACCGGTAAAATGGGATGGTTCCACAACAAGCGAATCCATCAACACCTTTGCAGCAACCAACGGATCCTGAGCTTGAGGCAACAACCGGATACTATCTAATATTGGATTATAGCGTTTATAAATATCTTCTCTCCAGAATCCAAGTGGTTCATCTCCCAGCCGATAAGGTAGAACAAACTCACAAAAATTATCAAAACTTACATTCTTGCCCCAAGGCTGCTCTCTCCACACCTTAAAAGCCCAATCCACGTTCTGCACCAGTAAAGAAGAATCAATATTGGCAATATCCTCTATCCGTTTTAATTGCGAAACAGAAAACGAATTTTCTTTTAAAGAATCAATCACTTCGTACGGTCCTAATTTTCCTTGCGCGTAAATATCAAAATATTGGTAATAATGCTTCAAAGCATTTCCCTCGTATCCTGCATGAAAAGGCATATTCCTGATTAGAAAGCAAACGGCCTGATACTTCAGGCTGTCATCTTTATAATGATCCAGTACTTTTTGTAGTTCTTCTTTATTGGCGAGCGGAAGAGATAAAACCTCTTCAAGACGTTTCTCTTCTTGAGTTCGACAAGATATGATGCCCCACATCATAATTACCAAGGTTAGCCACATCATCCCACGAACTCCCAGTCTCAACTTCATTATAGTCATACTTTCTACATTGATTTACCTTACAAAGTTTGAGAAAAAATAAGATTAAGGAAGCTAATATCCGGTCAAAAAACAACAAAATCAGACCATTCAGCGATTTACAGTCTATTTTACAAAATAAATAAAAGAAATTCCTCTTTTTTTGATCTGTTTCTTTCCTGTTTTTACCACTTTACAAAGAAAACCTGCCGACCGCCCTCGTTTCGAAATACGGTTTCTTCTCTCCCTCTTGATAAATTCCGAAGCCAAAGTACTGAATTTTGGGGTATATTGTCATAGTGCAATGTTAATTCTGAGGCTACTTGCCTGCCTAAAGAAATCCAACCACGAAATCCATCCTGATAAAACAGTTCATACTGATCCCCTAACCGAATGAAGTTATCATCGTTACGAGGCATATAGACTATTTTTTCAATCTTTTCCGGCTTACCTAAATCAAGTGTAACGAATGCTCCCTTCTCTTTCGTAAGAAAAAAGGTTAATCCATCACCGTCATTCACTTTAAAACGATCAAACCGGTCATCTGCAATAAAAGCATTACTGCCATCGATGACCTTAGCCGCTATTTTCTCTTGATCATCCACTTTTCGGAAAAGCTGTAATTCCGCCAGTTGAAGTGTTTTTTCGGGAGTCGAAGTATAACGTATATACCGGTATCTCTTCCGGGATTGTGGGTAGACTACCTGGTAGCTTACCTTAGGTGTATCCACTATCTGATGCAACAGGCAGGCATCCGAAAAATCCGAATGATTGGCTCCCTCTATCTTATCCCCCACTACAGCGCTGAGATAATCTTTCAGATATTGTCGCAATAAGAATTTACGGCTCAAATCCATACTTCCTTTCACAGCGCAATCGGGTTTATGATACTTCACCTCTCCCTTTTCGTCTACAAGGAAAGGGTATCCGGCTGCCACCCACTTCATCCCGTTATCATATAGCGGTTGAAACAAAATTCCGGGTTCTACATTCATAAAGGTTGCTTTATTTCCTTTCTGCACAGTTATATCTATGGGCATACATCCTTCCAATGTAAACACACCCAGGCAGATATACTTTTTATCAACCTGAGGATCAATTTCTATTGTAACCTGATTTGCCGGGAAATAGTCACTTGTAACATCTTTTAAATATGGATCTTTCAGCGGAAACGGAACAGACCGATCGCGGCGGATACCTGATACTTTCTCCTGCTGTGCTCCAAAACACCGCCTGTATACCTTCCCTTTTTCTCGTTTATCACTTCCGCCCCGCTCCACTTTAGTCTGAATAAACCAGAAAGGAACATAGCCACCGGTTGTATCCCTCAATACATTCCAGACATGACCGGCTCCCTTACCGGGTCCATAATGATAAATATCCGTTGCAGCGGGAATACCAAGCGCACGTAACACATAGACCGTAAAATCACAAGACGCCTCACAGCTTCCAACCCTGTTAGCTAGCAAAAAACCTGCACCTAAATGGGGTAAGTCCAGCTCAACACTATACCTGAAGTCTTTTTCCTGACGCAAATAAGCCCCTAAACGATCGGTGGCTTCTACCACATCTGTCCCTTGATAGAGCGAATCCAATATAGATTCATAACGCTCCCTATACCAACCACGCCATTCCTCCAAGGGTTCATCACCAATCCGATATGGCAAAATCAATTCACAGAAATCATCAAATGGCAAATATTTATTCCAGGATCTTTTTTCAAAAACTTCAAAGGCTTGATCTATGTGATGAATCAAGAACTCAGCTTTAATCACTTTAGCATCATAAACTTTCTTTAAAGTCCGAAAAGAAAAATGTTCCCATTTTTTGCGATCTTTTTTATTCACCCATCCATCCGTATGTTCTGTGGCTGCATGAATTGCTTTTAACGTATCCAATTGCCATCCTTCATAACTAAAATAGCGGGGCATATTTTCAATCAAAAAGCGTGCGGCATCCTGTTTCAGTCCGCTATCATTATAGTGTTCCAAAACTTTTTCAAGCTCTCCCCTATTCTCCCCGGCAAACTCCAACGCATATTCCAATCGTTTATTTCCTGTACAAGAACAGCACAAGCTGCCGACTAACAGCACCCATAATAGGTAAATCTTTATCATTCTTTTTTTCTTTTCCGCTACTCCTGTCATATACTACCCTTAATCATAAAAAGCCGGCTTTCGGTGAATTGCAGCAAGTTTACCAACTACTCCTAGAAATAAACCATTGAACAAAATCGCCCCCCATGGTTATTTGTCCACTGCGCCTCAACCGTCAGCCGGCAATCTCTTAACTTTTATTTAGCATCTCCTTTTATTTTCAATTGCAAAGGTGAAACAGGCGAGTTACAGTAGACAGTAATCGTCTTGTTAAAATGCTCCGGATATTCAGCCTTATAAACAACGGTAATATCTATCGTCTTTCCGGACTGAACCGGTTCTCTCGAATACTCCACTGTAGTACATCCGCACGAAGTATTGACATCATCAATCACAAGCAACTCTTTTCCCGTATTCTCAACGGTAAAAATACATTTCTGTTCTTTTTTCCAATCAAACATACCCAAATCCATAGACAGAGCCTCTATCTTCACCTCTGTTTGAGGACGTTTTTCATCTGGAAGAGAAGTGCCACCGGAAATTATATTCAAAAATAAATCTTTAATTTTAGAATTATGAATAGGGTTACCCAACGCTATAATTTTATTATCTTTATCAAGTAAAAATGTCTGAAGCATCATATCATCAGGAATCTTATTGGCATTATAAAATTTATTTCCCAAATCCAAACAAACAGGATAAGTAAAATTATCATTTCTAAGTGCATAAAAAATATCTTTCTTCATTTTAGGATAAAAAATAAAAAGAAAAGAAGTATTTCTTTCGGACAGGCTATCAACATCGACAATAAATTGTTTCCATTTAGCCAACTTCAATTTACAGCTAATACAACCGATAGAATCCACATACATCACAATCCTATATTTAGTTTTTTGAATTGTAACGTCTATACTTTGACCATCCGAATTAAAAAATATTAAACTATCAGGAAGCACAAGATTTTGTCCCAACAAATCCTTAACTATAAAAAGATTTTTTTCCATATTTTGGTTCTTACATGAACAAATCCCCAATACAACCGAAATTAACAACAATATACTATAATATTTCATTTCTAATCTTTTTTATTCCCTACCACCTTTAATGCATAATTTTCTTGTAAAGTATTCAACTGAATCACAGAAGCAACCTCAAAATGTCCATTTTTACTAGATGTATCTACAATCATATATATAAGATGACTCTCCTATTCTCAATAAAGAATCTGTAACAAAAACTTTAGTACAATTACAAGATCGATATATTTTATTTACTTTTATATCATGAGAACTAACATTAGTAAATTTGAAAGAGCATTTCAGTAATGAATCATTCATAATAGTACCAACATCAACTCTCCTTCTATTAAAAATAACCTCATCTTTACTTTTCTGACTAAAACAGATACAGATATTCATAAATAGAAAAGTGATAAAACATAAAAAAAATTTCATTCTATTCGGAATTTATAAAAAACAAAACGTATATCATTCTCTGTTTCTAAAGGTAATTTACGTACTCCATAGTACCAACCATTATTGTATCCAAGAAACATAAAGTAATTGGGTACATCTATATCAGCCAACATGTTTGAGTTTTGATACAACTGTAGCCCTGTCTTTCTCATAACTCTCTCTTTCACATAAGTTCGAATCAACATATTAGTTTCAGGTACATAATCTAATCCAGCACTTGAACCAACAGTTTTATAATCTTTCATGAATGTCTTCCCCTCATCCAGTTCTGTTGTTTGCGTATAATTACGATCAATATCTCGACCTTCAAACCCCATAGTGTAAATAAGTTCATCCGGATACAAATAAACATAAATCAATGAATCTACATAATGATTTACATATACAGTATCTCCTCTCATTGCAAAACGAAAAGATTCAAAATTCGGAATAGGTTTTTCATGATAAATCTCGGGCATTTTTCCCGTAATACGTTCAACTATCATAGTATTTACGTTCAATTCCCCAAAAATATGCAACTTATCATAACGATCTGATTCTATCTCTTTCTCCGAAACGAAACGATCTATTAGATTTACAGGAAAAGCTATAATAGAGTCATTTAGATAATAGAAATCAACCCCATAGTCAGTTAAATACATTATATTATACGCTCGCGGAGAGTCATAATCTTTACATAATCCATTCCAACCGAAATTAATTCGGCCATGATGAAATAATTCATAATCCTGTTGTTTAAAAGAATGAAGCATAATTGAATTATCAACAATTAAACACTGATCCTTTTTATTACGAATAGGATAAGCAAACATAAATTCATTTAATTCTCCAGGACCATTACCTTTTCTAAAATGTTCTGCAACAAAATCACCAGAATTAGCTTTATAATCATAAAACTTAGAATAATATGTATCAGCAAATGTAATGATAGAGTCAACTAAATAAAAATTTCCCCAACCACTGGTATAACTGGCATCAACAACTACCGAATCCAAATATATTCTCTTATTTAATAGCCGCTCTCCAGAATGAGGAACATTCTTCGCTTGACGACTACATGCAAACAAAGAACAAAGAAGCAACAAGAATGCTATTTTTTTCATAATATAAACCAATAACTTCATTTTAAAGGCTAAGATTCATATATAATAAAAAATATATGAATCTTAGTTTATTATTAATCCACTTGTTTAACGACAATTTCCATCATGATTAGAACAAGGGTCAGCTCCACAATAAGCAAGATTACCAAGAGCTGAGCAGACATATCTACCATCTGAGGCCTTGCAGTAGCATTTAACTGTTTCACCTCCCCCTTCACCTGTATTAGCCAAAGCCTCTACATTAGCTAAAGCCAAATCAGACAAAGTTGTTTCAGTCTTTTGATTTTGATAAATGTTATAACCAGCAGATATAATAACAAGGACAATACTTAATGCCACATAAGTTCTCTTTTTCATATATGTTTGTTTTTATTAATGTAGTTTTGTATATTTCTGTCTCCTTTCTCGGAAGAGCCAGCTTTCTCCGGCAGAAAACCTAAATGCTTCATTTATGTTTTCCATTAGTTTTTTATTATATTTGTACCTGTTAAACCTCCTTTTCTAAAGGTTGTCAGGAGCGGGAAAATAGCTTCCCCATCAACAAGTTGGCTTTACCCGCTCCTTTTCGAACCTGTTACACTTGACTTTAGCCAAAGCGGAACTCCACAATGGGTTGGTCGTTATTAACATCTGTTGCTGTAATAGTCTTATTTCTTTCATCAACATGGAAACCTGTGATATAACGATCTAAGGTATATTTACATAAAGGTTCCCCTTGTAAGTTGAAAACATAAATGTATTGTCCACCATCTGTAGCTCTTCCCTCTTTTTGGTGCTGTGCCATAATCTCTTTAAAAGTGTGACCATGGAAAACAGCATAAATAGCCTCATTCGTAACCTGCACATCCGAGAATCCCATGATCCCATCCGGAATAGCATACCCGCCCGCAAGTTTGAATTCCGGTTCCCCTTTAGGACCTAAACAGACCCTATGAAAACCGTTTTGAAGATTATAAATCTCAAGAACTTCACCTAATTGAGTAGCAGCAACCAACACTCCGTTATGAGGATTATAATCTATAAAACTGCGCCAAGCTTGTGCTAAGGCAGGACGCGCCTCTTTCAATGCTTCTTCGTTCAATGAAGGAATCACTCCACTTTTCTTCAAAAACTTCCCTTGTCGGTTCACCCAACAGAATCGGCTATCTCCCGAATAGTCAGGTATCAGAAAAGTCGTATCATTGAATGCCACAAAATCAAGAGCACGCAGAATGCTGTCTTTATCGAAAGAGATCGCTTCTGCACGCAGAAGCGAATCTCTATCCGAAACAAACTCAAACCTAGTTAACTCGCCTTTGTTGGCATCTAAAGTCCAAAATGAACCATCTATACATTTCACTGTTTCTACTGAAAGCATCTCTTCCGGTGAATCTCCTCTCCTGCCAAACGAAGACAGATAATGGAAATCAGGATAATGAAAAAGATGGCAATACACATCAGTACCATGTAAATCCAGGACAACAGCCTGATCACCGGACACATGTACCCGAAACGGATAACGCATATAAACCGAATCAAGCTGAATTACCTTAGAATGTAGTGTCTCCTCCTTAGGAAAAGAAGCATACAACATCCGATCTTTCGGCAAATCTGAAGTGCACCCGGTAAAGATTACCAAAAGAAAGAGAAATGTCAGACAGTATTTCATGATTCTTATTACCAATAATATAATACTTTGGATCCATCATTGGGACAAACCACTGAACCATAACCAAAACACATAGCAGGTGAAGTGCCCTCCCCTGTTGCCAACGCTTCTACATTCATCATCATTAATGATGAAGGATCTTCTCGTTTTTCTCTCATAAACATAGAAACTGTAACTACTGTAACAACGGCTAATACTGCCAAAATCTTTATTTTCATTTCATCAATAATTTAATAAATATCAATAAATATCAGCAAAGATAAGCGAGCGGACAGAAGCATGCAAACATTCTACGTCAACACTTTTATTGATAACGTCATTTTATTTAATGACGTCTAAATATCAATATATTAAGTTTTAATAAGATAGCAATTGTTCTTATCATTAATTCAACAAATAGAGTGGTAAATTCAAACTTTTAAAGTAACTTTGCAACACCAACACAAGATCTGGCAAATATGAATAAAAGAATATTTTTAGTAATCGGAGTCATTATACTTTTTATTATGCTTGCTATAGGCGCCTCAACCTATACAATCACTCACTCCCTTATTCAAAAAGAAAAAGAAGCATTCAAGCCACAAATTGAAAATATCCTGAAAGAAACCGTCATCAACAACATAGTCCAAAAGTGTAAATATATACCTTTAAATGGTTTTAATAACTCACCCAACAAAATAGGCACATACGAAACTCGTACTTTCTGTTCAAAAGATACTTTGTTTACCTATCAGCATAAAATTCAAGATATGGATACCGAAATATTATTCACCCGCCAATTTGGGTTACTTATGATGGATAGCTTACAAAGCGCAGACATACAAAATTTAATAACTAAAAGTTTAAATAAAAACGATATAAAAGGATATATCAATATCGGTCTTATTGTCTCCAAACACCTACAAAGAGAAATATGGAGTCAGCCTCAAAGTAGCATTCCTTGTAATGCAGAAAAAATTATCTATCACTTGGAAGATGACATTGTTAGTGTAGATTACATAATGTATATCGACTATAGTTTCTCAACTTTGTGGAAGCGAATGCCTAAAACCAATATCTACATCAATTTAGTAGTCGAAGTGATTCTCATCTACACCATTACTCTATTTGTACTATACTATAGGAAACAGCAAAAGAACAGATCTGTATCTACAGTTGATATAACATCAGATCCCAATATTATCACGGACCCCACACCAGTTGACAATACTGTAGAAACAGAAAAACAGACTAATTCTACCATAAAAGAGGAGTTATCATTCAAGGATCAATTTGTCTTTGAGAAAGACTTTGTCCTATTCAATGACCGTCCGATCAAAATGCCTAATCAACAACAAAAGATATTAATATTTTTCTTAAATAGGCCTAACTACAGAGTGAACAAACACGAATTGAAGGAAGAATTTTGGCCTAAAAACAGTGATCCAACCAATAACATGACAAGCGCAATCAATAAATTAAAGAAAATTTTAGAGGAAATCAACAGTAAGTATACAATTATCACCGACAAGACTAATGAGGAATACTATGTACTAATCAGGGATAAATCAGCAGAAAAAATATAGATATATAAGGATAAGATAATAAAAAGTATGCGGGATACATCACGCACCCCGCACACAACAACCATTTAAGTATTAAACAATTAAACTAAAAACATATGATAGTACTATATAAAAAAACAAGTCCAAATCCAGTGTTGCATCAATGAATGCTAACATAGAGATGAAACTACTCTTAGAATCTTTTCACATACCTGCTTATCTTCATGGAGTAATTTGCTATTGAAAAATATCCATCATCAGATTTAACAGGTTTGTCTGTAAAGCCTACAGCATATTAACTCGGAAGCTCAGCATCTGTAAGATTAATCCATTTTTCACAAGGGGTGGTAAACAAACATCTCCAATTGTCCCACTCTCGTTCACTTACTTCCGACATATAGCTGATCTCCCTTCCAGTAAATGAGCTATATCCTCTTGATTGCCTGATTGCTTATACGTTCCATCGCCACAGAAAATAATATGCTTTTCATCTAAACTAAAATTATTTATTCTACAATAAATTGTCCATATACATAACCACCATTCGAATTGGTAAATTCAAGCAGGTAAGTTCCCGGTGCTAAATCGGCAATAGAGAACGAAGTAGCTTGATTAGCAGCAGTTACATCCACAGAAGATGAATAAACTTCTTTTTTGGTATCATCTTTCACTGTAATATCCACATTACCTATAACCTTTGTAAATTCAATAAATAAAGTAGTGCCATCAATATCTGCAGAAATAGGAATCAACGGATTGATGGAACGATTACCTTCTTCGATAATTTCACCATCTAAAACAATGGGTCTACGAAGAATTTGAGTGGACATAGCACACATGGACTGTCCAATGAACAATACCACAATTAACGATAAAATAACACGCAATTTCATATTTTATTTGTTTTGGTTTCGTCAAATGTAGCGCATATTTTTCAGACAGCCAAAGAAATTACCCGGACAAATTCAGGTAGGGTTAATGGCATCTAATTATCTTAAAATCAATAGATAAAAAATAAGGAACAGATATTTACCCGGACAATTTCCCCTCAAGCCAAACTAATATTTTAGCAAAAAAACGTCCAAATCATCCGAAGCAGATAGATTCAGTCGTTTTTTCATACGTCTTTTAGCTTTTGTCACTGAATCAGTCTCCGTCAGAAAAATACTTCCTAAGACCTCATGTTCAATACCAAATCTTAATAGACAGCAAATTTCAATATCATGTTTGGTAAGAGTAGGAAAATCATTCTTAATACGCGTAATAAAATCACCATGTATAGCATTAGATAGATGAAATAACTTATCCCAATCGGCATCCAAAAGCAATTTCTTACCTGAAGTATTCTCTATATTTTTCCCTCTTAACATTATTAGTATATGAAGTGCTTGCATATAAATAGCATAGAGATCATCGGCTTCACTTTCCGGTATATCATGCTTCTTCTCTGTTAAACGAAGAGATAATGCTTTATTCTGATCTTCAAGGACAGACATTTTCCCATGCAATTCTCCTATCTGATTTCGATAATCCTGCAATGTTTCTCTTTGTAAGTCCTGATAATTGAGTATTTGCCTTTGATACATCTTTATGTCAGCATCATTTTTACGAATTCTTTCATTGATATCCTTAACCAGTTTCTGATTCGTTCTATATTTATAATAAATATAAATAATAACCATTATTGCAATAAAACTCACAAATGAACTTATTAAAAGAATATTCTTTTTCTCAATACTGGATTGTAGACTTTCCCTCTGCCATTTTTCACTATTATACCGACTCTGTAAAGTTGCTATGCTATTTTGAATATCAATATCTTGAGTAATAATTCGTAAAGAGTCAGCTATGTCTTTATACCCGATAGCACCTTTAAAATTATTCAATTCTTTCTCCAAATCATATAAACATTCACAAGCATCTCTCTTTATAACGAGATTAGAACTTCCAAGACATAATAAGAGATATCTCTCTGCATCTTTTAATCTGTCCATATATAAATACAGATTTCCCAATGCTAAATAACCTGAAAATAATTTTTCTGGATCTTTTTCTTTTTCTATAAAAGATAAAAAATATTGCTCAGCACCAACATAATCTTTTTCAGAACGATGAATTACTCCTAATTCTAAAAGTATTGATCCTACAGCAGAATACTTTTTAAGGTTTAAAATATATAATGCTTTATCATAATAATAGTAAGCACTGTCTATTTGATTCTTATATAAGAATCCCCGACCTAAATTCCTATACGCATAAAGCATACATAAAGAATCTGGTATTGAAGCATAAAAATCAAACGATTCTTTATAATCATTTAAAGCTGCATCAAGTAATTTCTGCCGGCGATTTAAATCTCCAATTTTCTCTGTTACAAGTCCCAATAATTTAAACTGATCACTGCTTTGAAGTACATCTTTCGCCTTTAAATAAAACGTCATTGCATCCTCTACTTTATCAAGGCTTTCCATCACCCTTCCATAATAATAAAAGGATTTTCCTTTAGCTACAAGATCTTCAGTATGGCCTCCATAATAACCAACAGCAAATTTAATCAGCGAATCTGAAGTAAAATTTATGTAGTTTTTATCCATAGCCTGTGTCATCAATAGGCTATAGTCCGCCTGCGCTTTACCATGAAGAGTTTCCGGAGTTGGGATATGTTGCAAAATAGCCATTGCACTATCCGGGCGAGATTCCATTATTTTCTCAGCCTGAGACAGAGATGACATGACTCCATCCGGCGTCGAATAACATGATACAACTAAAAGACTAAATAAAGCAATAAAAAGGTAACCAAATAGTGAGTGCGTGTTCATTTTCATTAAGTTTTTTCGCAAAAATACGAAAAAAACTTATTAGCTAATGGTTCAAGGTCGCATTTTGTTCCATGCGCTGATGCTCTTCAATCAGCTCCATATTCGATTTCGCTTTTGTAATAAAATCCTTCACTAATTTGTTATTCTTAAACGAATAAGGAGCATCTTTCATGATGTCCTCTATTTGGGGAGTCATAACAGGATAAGGTAGTGTGCTGCAAAGCATCATAAATACACTTGGACCTAAAACTGTTTCGTAGTTATCTGAGATAAATTTTTTGATAAAGCCATTCATATCTTGCATTAACGAATCGCCCTCGTGAGTCAATTGCTCATGAATATCAGCCAAGTCGGCACCATCCATCACCATGCGGGCTTCTTTACGTTGCAATTCTTCTATCTGAACATCCAATGAATTCTTTTTATCAATAAAAGCGTAGAGGGCATTGTTCAGAGCGGTTCCTTTTGCTACCAATTCTGTATTTGTAATTGAAACCTGAATATTACCTTTTTCAATCACTAAAGGCATGATGCTTTCGTCACCGATATAGAGTGTAGCCATTACTACCGAATCGACTTTACCTTTCATCGAAAATAGTCCATGCACCACTTCGGCAGAATCAATATTGAGCCACTCGCCATTCTGAAGCACTTTAATAAAAAGCATTTTACCGTCCAGACTGGTTACAGAAGAGGCGCCTTCAATCTTATACTTGCGACTACAAGAGGTAAAAACAAAAAGCAAAAGTAAAAAAGGCAATACTTTATTCATAGGATACACAACTTTTTCGACGACAAAGGTACAACGGATTCGTATGCAAATGAAACATTTTATCAATATTTAAAACTTGTAAGACTCTTTTCTTTAATAATCCTTATAAACATCTACATAAGGACGGATTTTTCATTTACTTTACCTAAATTTGCACTTTCGGAGTTGACAAATAGTCAATGAGTTATTGAAGCCGTCAATCCGTTAATCCGTAAAATTGTAACCGTATATTATAGAAATGTCTACCTACGCACCCTTTGCCAAGCCGCTATACGTAATGCTCAAGCCCGTAGGGGCTGTATGCAACCTTGCATGTGATTATTGTTATTATCTGGAAAAGTCCCGGCTTTATCAAGAAAATCCCAAACATGTGATGAGCGATGAACTGCTTGAAAAGTTTATCGAGCAATACATCAATTCGCAAACCATGCCGCAAGTACTCTTCACCTGGCACGGAGGAGAGACATTGATGCGTCCACTCTCTTTCTACAAAAAAGCAATGGAGTTGCAGAAGAAATATGCTCGTGGAAGAAGCATAGACAACTGCATACAGACTAACGGAACCCTGTTGACTGACGAGTGGTGTGAGTTTTTTCGTGAAAACAACTGGCTGGTAGGAGTCTCGATAGACGGTCCTCAAGAGTTTCATGATGAATACCGGAAAAACAAGCTTGGCAAACCCTCGTTTGTGAAAGTCATGAATGGCATCAATCTTTTGAAAAAGCATGGAGTAGAATGGAATGCCATGGCGGTAGTGAATGACTTTAATGCTGATTATCCGTTGGACTTTTATCACTTTTTCAAAGAATTAGGTTGCCATTATATTCAGTTCGCTCCCATTGTGGAACGGATCTTCCCGCATCAGGACGGACGTCATCTGGCCTCACTGGCACAGCGCGAAGGAGGAGAACTGGCAGAATTTTCCGTAACACCGGAGCAATGGGGAAACTTTCTCTGTACACTCTTCGATGAATGGGTGAAAGAAGATGTAGGCGACTATTATATCCAACTCTTCGATTCTACCCTTGCCAACTGGGTAGGCGAACAACCGGGAGTATGCTCCATGGCAAAAACATGCGGACACGCCGGCGTAATGGAATTCAACGGAGACGTCTATTCATGTGACCATTTCGTGTTTCCGGAATTCAAACTGGGCAACATTTACAATCAAACTTTGGTAGAGATGATGTATAGTGAACGCCAGACTGCTTTCGGACAAATGAAACAAAAGTCACTTCCCACCCAGTGTAAAGAGTGCGAATTTTTATTTGCCTGCAATGGTGAATGCCCCAAAAATCGTTTTTGTCGCACAGCAAATGGTGAACCGGGACTAAACTATCTGTGCAAAGGATATCATCAATTTTTCAAGCATGTGGCTCCTTATATGGATTTCATGAAAAACGAATTGATGAACCAACGGCCGCCGGCCAATGTGATGGACGCTATCAAAGAAAACAAATTGATCATAGATTAAAATAGTAAAACAACGAATCATTCTAATTTTTTTATAAACTAATGAACAGACTCAAACTTTACTTACTGGCGCTGACTGCGCTGGCCGTTTGTTCCGCAAAGGCGGACGAGGGTATGTGGTTACTGCAATTAATGCAGCAGCAACACTCTATCGATATGATGAAAAAACAGGGACTGAAACTCGAGGCACAGGATTTGTATAATCCTAACGGAGTCTCACTGAAAGATGCCGTAGGTATCTTCGGGGGAGGATGTACCGGCGAGATTATTTCACCGGAAGGATTGATATTAACCAACCACCACTGCGGATACGCTTCCATCCAACAACATAGCTCTGTAGAGCATGATTATCTGACAGATGGATTTTGGGCAACTTCAAGAGACAAAGAATTGCCGACTCCAGGACTGAAATTTACATTTATCGAACGCATAGAAGACATTACGGATATTGTAAATTTAAGAATTGCCGCTAAAGAAATCACTGAATCAGAATCATTCAGCAGTACATTTCTTAATAAACTGGCTAAGGAGTTGTTTGAAAAGAGCGACTTGAAAGGAAAAAAAGGAATCGTTCCTCAAGCTTTGCCTTTTTACGCCGGAAATAAATTCTATATGTTTTATAAGAAGGTATATCCGGACGTACGTATGGTTGCCGCTCCTCCTTCATCAATCGGTAAGTTCGGTGGTGAAACAGACAACTGGATGTGGCCACGCCATACCGGTGACTTTTCAATGTTCCGTATCTATGCCGACGCGAATGGCGAACCGGCAGAATACAGTGCTTCCAATGTCCCCCTGAAAACCAAGAAACACCTGAACATCTCTATCAAAGGGCTGAAAGAGGGAGATTATGCCATGATTATGGGATTCCCGGGAAGCACCAGCCGTTATCTCACCGTCTCGGAAGTGAAAGAACGCATGGAAGCAAGCAATGCCCCCCGTATCCGTATCCGCGGAACCCGTCAGGACGTGTTGAAAGAAGTGATGAATGCCAGCGATAAAGTACGTATTCAATATGCCAATAAATATGCAGGTTCAAGCAACTATTGGAAGAACTCCATCGGCATGAACAAAGCTATCATCGATAACAATGTTTTGGGAACAAAAGCAGAACAGGAAGCTAAATTCGCTAAGTTTGCCAAAGAAAAAAATAATACCGACTACATGAATGTAGTGGCAAAGATCGACGAGGCTGTAGCTAAAACTTCTCCAATCAAATATCAACAGACCTGTCTGACGGAAACATTCTTCGGCGGTATTGAATTCGGTAGCCCATTTATGGTAATGGACAAACTGAAAGAAGCATTGGAACAGAAAAACGATTCAAGTATTGAAGCTAACATCAAAGTGCTGAAAGAGGTATTCAACGACATCCATAATAAAGACTATGATCACGAAGTAGACCGTAAAGTGGCCAAAGCCCTGTTGCCACTATACGCAGAAATGATTCCTGCCGGACAGCGTCCTGCCATCTACGATGTGATTGAGAAAGAGTACAAAGGCGACTACAATGCCTACGTAGATGCAATGTACGATACTTCAATTTTGGCCAATCAGGCAAACTTTGATAAATTCATCAAAAAACCGACTGTAAAAGCAATCGAAAAAGATATAGCCACTCAATATTCACGTGCCAAGTTTGACAAATACACCAATCTGGCCGAGCAAATGGGAAAATTGCCGGAAGAACTGGCTTTATTACACAAAACATATATCCGCGGACTAGGTGAAATGAAATTGCCTGTACCATCTTATCCGGATGCCAATTTCACTATCCGCCTGACCTATGGCAATGTGAAACCATACAGCCCGAAAGATGGTGTATATTACAAATACTACACAACAACCGACGGAATCCTTGAAAAAGAAAATCCGGAAGACCGTGAATTCGTAGTACCTGCCAAACTGAAAGAGTTGATCGAGAAAAAAGATTTCGGACGCTATGCATTGCCCAATGGTGAAATGCCGGTTTGTTTCCTGTCTACCAATGACATCACAGGCGGTAACTCCGGAAGTCCGGTACTGAACGAAAACGGCGAATTGATCGGTTGTGCATTCGATGGTAACTGGGAATCACTGAGCGGTGACATCAATTTCGATAATAACCTGCAACGCTGTATCAACCTGGACATCCGTTATGTACTCTTTATTCTCGAAAAGCTGGGAGGATGCGGACATTTGATTAACGAAATGACGATTGTTGAATAATGATGAAAAGAAACTTATTATCTGCTGCGTTTGCACTGATGGCACTGGCCGTCAGTGCTGACGAAGGAATGTGGATGCTGACTGACCTGAAAGCACAGAATGAAGCTGCCATGATGGATCTCGGGTTACAAATCCCCATAGAGGAAGTCTACAATCCGGATGGAATAGCTTTAAAAGATGCTGTTGTACATTTCGGAGGCGGATGTACCGGTGAAATCATCTCGGCGGAGGGATTGGTATTGACTAATCACCACTGCGGATATGGAGCAATTCAACAACATAGCAGTGTAGATCACGATTATCTGACAAATGGATTCTGGGCAATGAACCGGAACGAAGAGTTACCCTGCAAAGGGTTGACAGTAACCTTCATCGACCGTATCCTGGACGTGACAACCTATGTAAACGAGCAACTTAAAAAAGATGACGATCCCAACGGCATCAATTATTTGTCTCCCAAATATCTGGCAACGGTTGCCGACCGGTTTGCAAAAGCAGAAAATATCCAAATCACTCCGGCAACACGTTTGGAGCTGAAACCATTTTACGGAGGCAACAAATACTATCTATTTGTAAAGACAGTCTACAATGACATTCGCATGGTAGGTGCCCCTCCTTCTTCGATCGGCAAATTTGGAGCTGATACCGACAACTGGATGTGGCCACGCCACACAGGAGACTTTTCTTTATTCCGCATTTATGCAGACAAGAACGGTCAGCCGGCTGAATACTCTAAAGACAATGTTCCTTTACAAGTAAAGAAACATTTGACAATCAGCCTGGCAGGAGTTAAAGAAGGTGATTTTACATTTGTCATGGGATTTCCCGGACGCAACTGGCGCTACATGATTTCCGACGAAGTGAAAGAACGAATGCAAACAACCAACTTCATGCGCCACCACGTACGTGAGGCACGGCAGGCCGTACTGATGGATCAAATGCTGAAAGATCCGGCAGTACGCATACATTATGCAAGTAAATATGCTTCCTCCGCTAATTACTGGAAAAATGCCATCGGTATGAACGAAGGTTTGGTCCGACTGAAAGTGTTGGATACCAAAGAAAAGCAACAAGAACAACTGTTGGCAATGGGACGTGAGAAAGGCGATGACTCTTATCAAAAGGCTTTTGATGAGATACGCTCGATTGTGGCGCATCGTCATGATGCCATGTATCATCAGCAAGCCATCAGCGAAGCATTGGTAACGGCACTCGATTTCATGAAAATTCCTTCAACCGACGGATTGAAAAAAGCACTTGAAAGCAAAAATGCCACAAAGATTAAAGAAGAAACCGATAAGCTGAAAGCAGAAGCAGATAAATATTTCGCATCTGTTCCGTTTCCGGAAGTAGAACGACTCGTAGGAAAGAAAATGCTGGAAACCTATGCCGGATATATTCCGGAAGATCAGCAAATCGGTATTTTCAAAGTAATAGACAGCCGTTTTAAAGGGAACAAGGATGCCTTTATCGATGCTTGCTTCAAGTACTCGATCTTTGGTTCGAAAGAGAACTTCAACAAGTTTATCACTCACCCCACTCTTAACAAACTGGATAAAGACTGGATGGTCCTCTTTAAATATTCCATCACGGACGGACTGTTGAAAACGGCACTCGCCATGAAGGATGCCAATAAGAACTATGATGCAGCTCATAAAGTATGGGTAAAAGGTATGATGGATATGCGTCAAGCTGCCGGTACGCCTATCTATCCGGATGCAAACTCAACCCTGAGGTTAACTTATGGTCAGGTATTGCCGTACGAGCCCGCCGACGGGACAGTATACAATTACTATACAACACTGAAAGGGGTAATGCAAAAAGAAGATCCGGATAATTGGGAGTTCGTAGTGCCTCAAAAACTAAAACAACTGTATCATGCAAAAGACTTCGGACATTACGCGATGGAAAACGGAGAAATGCCTGTTTGCTTCATTGTCAATACAGACAATACAGGAGGAAATTCCGGAAGCCCGGTATTCAATGGAAAAGGGCAATTGATCGGGACCGGATTCGATCGTAATTATGAAGGCCTGACAGGAGACATTGCTTTCCGGCCTTCTTCACAACGTGCCGCAGTAGTAGACATCCGCTATACTCTATTTATTATTGATAAGTATGCAGGTGCCTCACACATCATCAAGGAGCTGGATATTGTAGAAGAATAATAAAAAGACAGGGTACACTTCCGTTCAAACGGCGTACCCTGTCTCTTTTTATTATCAATGAAGTTTTTTCTCAGTTTCAGCATCTGATATGCTATAAACTCTTGTCCTATATAAAATCCTCTACCAAATACATTTCTTCAACCAGGTCTTCCATGGTCTGTTCCAGGTTTTTTACCGCTTCTTCGGGTGAATCCCCATACGCATTACACTGCATATTTACAGTAAGCCAAGCATAATAACCGCCATCGGATGTGCGCTCAAGCATATAATCAGTCTTATTCAATTTCATATCGGAAAATAATTAGTTAATGTAGGTACAGTGACAGCCGAATGCTGATCAGCAAGTCGTTCAAGTTCTCCAATGATCTGTCGTTCACAGCTACGAACCCAACGAATAAATTCCCGGTTGGGAACATACGTTCCGGCAAAACGAAGCAACGACTCCAAATCGAAAGATTCTCCAATAATTCCGGCACCGGCCTGCCGGGCATCATAAGCATTGCAATCCTGCTCAATATGAGCAGGAACCATCAGTACAGGTTTGCCCAGATACATCGCTTCACAGATAGACTCAAAACCGGCCGTACTGGCATATGCTCTGCAACCGGCCATTTTATTAAGAAATTTCACATCATCAATCTGATGAAAACTCAGTGTGGCATCCACTTTAGTCACCTCGTCAGCATCCTGTTTATCCCAGAAAAAGTGCATAGGAATTTCAGGATGCAAGGCATGGAAAGCCTCTACACTATCTGCAAAACCTGAGTTAACCATATATCCGTGAATGTAGTTACCCTGTTCCGGCTGCATAGCGGTCGCTTCCCTGCGAAGCAGAGGAGGAACAACGGATATCCGTTCAGTCCGGTCCGATTCCATTTTACGAAAAGAGAGTGCTAACCGCCTGCTAGCGCGCAGACTCGTCATCCGTGTGAAAAAGCGCAACATGGAGAGTTGAATCACACTTTTTCGGGGAAACTCAAAGTGGTTGTGCAAAAACAGATATTGGTGTCCGATGCAAACATAAGGAACGGAGGGACGGAAGAGTGCGTAGGTAAGTCCGGTCAGAAGTTCGTAGAAGTTGATCACAACTTCCGCCCCTGTTTCCTTAATGCGCTGATTGATATAACACATACTGCGAAAATATTCCGGTACGTGTATCAGATTGTATGCAAAACTCTTTTTCAGATCAGCCCGTTTATTTTCGGCTGTAGGCAAAAAATTCGGACTGGTGAAACGCTTTACCGGTGCCTGGATACTCCGGTTGAAAAAGCCGGGCAAGGTACGTGACGAACTTTTGCCGACAAGAACCTCCACTACCTGGTGCCCGTTACGTAATAACATGTCTTCAAGGGTAATGGCTTGGGTGAAATGCCCTCTCCCCTCTCCTTGCACAATAAACAGAAATTTCATGATGCTATTGTTATGGATATAGTTTGTTTTTCCTTATGATTATCTTCCTTTAGTAATCCACTATCAAAATAGCGGATAGTCCAGTTACCATCTTCATCTTCAGTAAGAGCCGAAAGTGTTTCTACCCAGTCGCCTGAATTCAGATAATGGATATCTTCATAAAAAGTATTGGCAGGATGGTGAATATGACCGCATATCACGCCATCACACTTTTTAGCCCTTGCCAGGTCAACAAGCTCTTTTTCAAAATCAGAAATATAAGAAACGGCAGTCTTTACCCTATTCTTAATAGACTGGGAAAGGGAATAATAAGGTTTTCCCTGCTTCATTCTGCGGAGATTGTATACCTTATTCAACCATAACAGAAAAGTATATCCTGTGTCGCCCAACTTAGCCAGCCATTTCATTTGAGTAGTCACCGTATCAAAAATATCTCCATGTGTCACATAATAACGTCTGCCGTGGCTTTCGTAGATACAGTCTTTCACAATCTGGATATTATAAAAATTCAGAGGTGCCAGATTATCTAGAAAATCATCATGATTACCACGAACATAAATCACTTGTGTCCCGAAATTCTCCATCATCTTCATTATTACTTTGAAGAAATCCGTATGTTTAGCTTTCCATTTACCCAAACCGCTTTTCTGCAAATGCCATCCGTCAATGATATCACCATTCAGAATTAAGCGATCACAATTTATTGATTTCAGGAAGTGAGTGACTTCCTCTGTCTTGGAGTGTTGAGTTCCCAGATGAATATCCGAGAGAACTACTGTGGGATAATACGTCCGTAAATGCATAACTTTTATTTTTTTCGTTACGCAAAGATCCCGTTTCCGGATTACAGGAGGATGAATGTAAGGTTACTATATGATGAACAAAATCGGGACTTCTCTGTTATTATAATAAAACAAATAACTATATTTGCCCCCTGTAAACGAGGGCTCTATATTTATCAAAAGAAAGGAAAAATTATGGAAAAATTTGAAGATTTAATACAGTCACAAAGTCCCGTTTTAGTAGATTTTTTCGCAGAATGGTGCGGCCCCTGTAAAGCAATGAAACCGATTCTTGAGGATCTGAAACAGCAGGTAGGCGAGAAAGCCCGTATTGTAAAAATCGATGTGGACACACACGAAGAACTAGCTGTAAAATACAGAATTCAGGCTGTGCCGACTTTTATCCTTTTCAAAAAGGGAGAAGCTGTCTGGCGCCATTCCGGTATGATTCAAGCCAGCGAACTGAAAGGAGTTATTGAACAATACACATAAAAACAAAGAATGAAGAAAGTATTATCATTAGTAGCTTTGGCCATGATCAGCACCATTATGTTTGCTGTAAACGATGGAGTCAAAGCAGATCAAAACAAAAAAGAGGCAAAGAGCGGTGAGGTTATCGTGATGAATAAAGAGATGTTTATCAACGATGTCTTTGATTACCAGAATTCAAAAGAGTGGAAATATAAAGGTGATAAACCTGCCATTATCGACCTGTATGCAGATTGGTGTGGTCCCTGCCGCATGACAGCCCCGATTATGAAATCGCTTGCTAAAGAATATGACGGAAAGATCGTAATATATAAGGTGAACGTGGATAAAGAAAAGGAACTGGCTGCACTATTCAATGCAACAAGTATTCCCCTCTTTGTATTTATCCCAATGGAGGGCGAACCCCAACTGTTTCGTGGAGCAGCAGATAAAGCCACTTATAAAAAAGCAATCGACGAGTTCCTGTTGAAACAGAAATAGGACTGAATAAATTCAATAATAAAAAAGGCATGGTTTTCTCAACGGAACCATGCCCTTTTTATATGCTGCCGTCTTCACTATCTTCACTCCGAACGAATATCAAGTTATCAATAAAACAATTATTCCCTACATCTAAGATCGGGACATAAAAGCTTTGCCTATCTGATGTGTTTACCCAACCATCTAATATTCACCAGTTTGTTTCTTTTATATTTTGCTATTAAAAGCTTAGAATTAACATAGTGTTAAAGTTAGTCTTTTAACCGCAAAACATTAGTTATTTGGTAGCAAAGATCAAGTCTTTTGGTACTAAGAAAATCAAGTATCTCCTGATAAATTAACACTGTTAACGAGATTGGCAGAACATCTGCCAAGACACATCATTTAAAATATCCAACCGGATGATTCATCATCGGCATTTGAGTATCCTTTAATTTCAAAGCAGTTTTGAGCCGTGCCAGATCCATCGATGCACGCGGGACTGTGGCCAGACGTGCAGCCGAACAGAACAACGAGATGTTTTGCGAAACAATCCCTGCATCCATAGCTCCCATCAATTGAACATGATTACTCTTCGCATCACCCAGCTTAGACAGATCACTGACCAGCACCAACGATACCGGCGCATTGTTGACAAAGGCCTGACCGCCAGCAACCGCAGAACGGTGATCTCCCTCAGAAATCAGATTGAGCTTATGCCCTTTAGCATCATACAGGTAAGTTCCTTGCGGAAGCACCACATATATGTCGATATCCTGACGATTCATGGCTGACGGAGCTGTACGTTTGCCTTCAGATGACCGGTTAATGCCATTGGCAGCCCAGAGTAAATCGGATAAATCGGTATTACTCAAAGCCTTCGAAGCATATTCACGAGTAGAATGACGTTCGGATAACGCTTTCATTAGCAGTCCGGCACGATTCATATCGGGCTTAGGTAACTGAATCGTCCGGTCGGCAGCATAGCTTGCCACCGACAAAAGCAGGAAACACACTAAAAACTGTAACTTTTTCATAATTATGTATCTTTTTAAGTAAAGTACAAATATAAAAGAATCATCAGTCAACATCTTTATTTCAAAAGAAAATTTAACAAAAAAGGCCTGTATCCCAAACCGGACACAAGCCTTTCTCTATAAATCATTTACGTAGATTATTTCTTACCGAAATAGCGGTTATAAAGTCCTTCGAAACCTTTACCATGACGAGCTTCGTCTTTACACATTTCGTGTACGGTATCGTGGATAGCATCCAGATTCAAAGCTTTAGCACGTGTAGCGATACGTTTTTTGTCTTCGCAAGCACCGGCTTCAGCATTCATTCTCTTTTCAAGGTTTGTTTTAGTATCCCATACGCAATCACCCAACAGTTCAGCAAACTTAGAAGCATGTTCTGCTTCTTCCCAAGCATAACGTTTGAAAGCTTCAGCTACTTCAGGATAGCCTTCGCGATCGGCCTGACGGCTCATAGCCAAATACATACCAACTTCAGTACATTCGCCCATGAAGTGATTGTTCAGGTCTTTAATCATTTCTTCGTCACAACCTTTAGCTACACCGATTACGTGTTCGTCAACAAAAGTGAGTGCACCACCTTCTTCTTCAACAACTTCTACGAATTTGCTTGCAGGAGCTTTACACAAAGGACATTTCTCAGGAGCTGCGTCACCTTCATAAACATAACCGCAGACAGTACATCTAAACTTTTTCATTTCGTCTTAATTTTAAATTAATTAGTCAATACGTATATTATTTAAACATTTCTTACAAACACCTTTATAATAATAGTGCACTTCGCTTACTTCATGTCCATCCATTTGAAGGCCTTCCACTTGTTTCATCTCAAGCTGGCATTTCAAATCATAAATACGCCCGCAACGTTTGCACAGAAAATGGGCATGTTGTGAAGTGTCCGCATCAAAATTGGTGTTCCGCTCGTCAATAGTAAGCATTTGTGCCGCTCCCTGCTCAGAAAACAGCCTCAAGGTATTATAGACTGTAGTCTTTGAAAGTGTTGGCATAGAGGGAGATAACTCCGTATATATTTCATCAGCCGATGGGTGTGTCTTATGTTCCATCAAATAGTTCATGATAGCAATTCGCTGCATGGACGGTTTGATGTTGTGCTCTAGTAATCGGTTGTATGATTCCATTTTCTTCCTCCTTTCCAAAATTGTATTTATTACAATTTTAAATCCGATGCAAAGATAAAGAGTTCTTTTATTTTCGCAAACAAAATACGAATATTTTTTTGATTAAACAGAAAAACGGCATACAAAATTGCTTTCGTATGCCGTTTCTTATGACAATAATATGTACGTATTAAATTCCTTTAGGGTTTTCACCGTATTGGTTGCTACCCGGCTGTCCGTCCTGAATAGTCAGGAAGAGATACCAAAGGCTGCCGATCACCGGTACGAAAGTGATAAACAACCACCATCCGCTTTTACCGATATCATGCATACGACGTATACTAACAGCAATCATAGGCAGAAGCATAGCCAAATAATAAATACCTACAAATACGCAAATCGTACCCAAAATAGCATCAATAATACTTGCGACAATAGCAAAAATAGCCATGAACAAAACAAACATCCAGTATTCACGTCTTCTGGCTCTACCGTCGAAATCTTTCCACTTCTTTAAAACATCAATGTACTCTTTCATCTTTCAAATCTTTTAATAGTTAATAATTGTTGGTATTTTGTGTTTATTCCTATAAACTGCCACAAATATACTAACTACTATTTATATTTTTTATATGTTCTGCGTTTATTTTTAGCAAAAAATAAAAAAAGAGCTAGCCTCTCACCCAACAACATAGTGCAAAAGCCCTATACAGGCCGATCTATAGTCCCCTGTTCCTCAACAAAGGTTCTATGCCTGGTTCTTTACCCCGAAAGTTCTTATACATATCCATCGCATCGTCGATGCCTCCGGGAGTGAGAATATAACGACGGAAACGGGAAGCCACTTCCTGATTAAACAGATCACCGGTTTCCTTATATGCTTCAAAAGCATCGCTATCTAACACTTCGGCCCAAATATAACTGTAATAACCAGCCGTATAGCCGCTATTCATGATGTGATTGAAGTATGTAGTACGATAACGAGGAGGTATCTGACTTAGCAAGCCACGCTCTTTCAGCACAGCAGCCTCAAATTCAGTGACATCCATATTCCGGGGAATCTCTTTCAGTACATGGTAATCCATATCAAGCAGAGAAGCGGCAAGATATTCGGTTGTGGCAAACCCCTGGCCATACTTTCCACTCTTATCGAGTTTCTCAATCAATGCAGCAGGAATCACTTCACCGGTCCGATAATGTTTGGCATATATTTTCAGCACCTCCGGTTCGAATACCCAATGCTCCATAACCTGAGAAGGTAATTCCACAAAATCACGCGGTACACCGGATACGGCATGAAAGTGTACATCTTTAAACAAATTGTGGAGTGCATGACCAAATTCATGGAATAAAGTACCGGCCTCATCGGCACTAAGCAGGGCAGGCTGTCCCGAAGAAGGCTTGGTAAAGTTACACACAATCGTAACTACCGGCGCCAAACGTTTACCGTCACGATAGGTTTGAGAACGATAAGTTCCGCACCATGCGCCTCCCCGCTTACTATTACGAGGGAAAAAGTCCATATACAGCACACCAAGATGGGTTCCGTCTTTATCTTTACACTCAAAAGCCTGTGCCTCTTCATGCGGTTTCGGAATGTCTTTAATTTCGGTGAAAGTAATGCCATAAAGTCTGTTAGCTACATAGAAAGCACCTTCACGCACATTATTCAATTCAAGATAAGGACGCACTTCATTCTCGTCTAAACTGAACTTGGCTTTCTTCGCTTTCTCAAAATAATAGCGCCAATCCCATCCTTCGGGGGTAAAGTTAGCGCCTTCCTTCTTTATCTCAGCCTGAATATCAGACAATTCTTCCTTGGCTTTCGCCACTGCAGGAGTCCAGATCTGATTCAGCAAACGATATACATTTTCCTCGTTCTTTGCCATGCGGTCTTCCAAAATGAAAGAAGCATAATCGGCATATCCCATCAATTTGGCTTTCTCCAGACGCAAAGCAACCAATTTTTTCACGATTTCATTATTATCAGCCTCATTGCCATTGTTGCCGCGATTGATGTATCCTTTAAAGATTTTTTCACGTAACTCGCGATTATCTGCATATTGCAAGAAGGGCATTACACTCGGATTGTGCAAAGTGAAAAGCCACTTCTCTTCCATACCTGCCCCTTTAGCCGCTTCGGCTGCGGATGCCACAAGACTTTCGGGTAATCCGGCGAGATCTTCCTTCTTATCAATCACCAACTCAAAAGCGTTGGTTTCTTTCAGCAGGTTCTGTCCAAAAGTCAATTGCAACATCGAAATCTCACTATTGAGTTGACGCAACTTCGCCTGATCCACAGAATCAAGATTGGCACCTCCACGAACAAACTTCTTGTAAGTTTCTTCCAGTAACTTATTCTGCTCCTTATCCAATCCCAGTTTCTCCCGACGTTCATAAACTTCTTTCACACGGGCAAAGAGAGCCGGATTCAGACTAATATCGTCCCGATGTGCCGAAAGCAACGGAGTAATCTTTTTATTAAAAGCCTGCATTTCATCGTTCGTGTTACAACTGTTCAGACCACTAAACACAGTACTCACCTTATTTAACAACTCTCCACTCTGATCGAATGCAGCGATGGTATTATCGAAATCGGGAACCGAACGCTGATTGACAATAGCATCTATTTCTTTTTTCTGTTCTTCCATTCCTTTCAGGAAAGCTTCTTTGTAATGCTCTACTTTAATCAAGTCGAACGGTGGAACACCGAAAGGAGTTGAATACTCTGCCAGAAAAGGGTTTCCGGCATCGGTGGCTGCTTTCTGTCCGGCTGTGCCGCAAGCAGTCATCACGGCGGCCATTCCGGCAGCCATAAGCATCTTCTTCATGTTTTTGTGCGATTTAATAATATAATGTATCAATTCAATTTTGACAAAAATACAAAGATTCGATTAAAATGTCTACTTTTGCAACAAGAAATGATAAACTCTAATAGAAAATGAACTACGGATTCGTAAAAGTTGCGGCGGCCGTTCCCCGCGTAAAAGTAGCAGATTGCAAATTTAATTCTGAAAGATTGGAGGGTCTTATTACCATAGCCGAAGGTAAAGGAGTACAGATTCTCACTTTTCCCGAAATGTGCATTACCGGATATACTTGTGGAGACTTGTTCGCCCAGCAACTTTTGCTTGAACAGGCAGAAATGGCTTTGATACAGATTCTAAACAGTACCCGCCAACTGGACATCATTTCCATACTGGGCATGCCGGTAGTAGTCAGCTCCACAGTAATTAATGCTGCAGTAGTTATCCAGAAAGGCAAAATACTGGGAGTAGTGCCCAAAACTTACCTGCCTAATTATAAAGAGTTCTACGAGCAACGTTGGTTTACATCCGCCCTACAAGTCTCGGAAAACAGTGTGCGGCTTTGCGGACAGATTGTCCCGATGGGCAACAATCTGTTGTTCGAAACTGCGGAAACAACTTTCGGCATAGAAATCTGTGAGGACCTTTGGGCTACCGTTCCGCCCAGTTCCTCACTCGCACTGCAAGGGGCTGAAATCATCTTTAACCTTTCCGCCGATGACGAAGGTATTGGTAAACACAATTATCTTTGCTCTCTGATCAGCCAGCAATCTGCACGCTGCATCTCTGGTTATGTTTTTTCGTCGAGTGGCTTCGGTGAATCGACAACAGATGTTGTTTTTGCCGGAAACGGACTTATTTACGAAAACGGATATCTACTGGCACGAAGTGAACGTTTCTGCTTGGAGGAACAGTTGATTATCAATGAAATTGATGTGGAATGTATCCGTGCAGAGCGTCGGGTCAACACAACTTTTGCTGCCAACAAGGCTAATTGTCCGGGTAAAGAGGCTGTCAGAATTTCTACAGAGTTTGTCAACAGTAAAGATCTGAACCTGACCCGTACATTCAATCCACATCCTTTTGTTCCGCAAGGAAGCGAACTCAACAGTCGCTGTGAGGAGATCTTCTCGATTCAAATAGCCGGACTGGCACAACGTCTGCTACATACCGGAGCAAGAACAGCCGTAATAGGTATTTCCGGAGGACTTGACTCAACACTCGCCTTATTGGTATGCGTCAAGACATTCGATAAATTGGGATTATCTCGCAAAGATATTCTGGGTATAACCATGCCGGGATTCGGAACAACCGACCGCACTTATCACAATGCCATCGACCTGATGAATTCCTTGGGAGTTTCAATACGGGAAATCAGTATCAGGGAAGCATGTATCCAACACTTTAAAGATATCGGACACGATCTCAATATACACGATGTAACATACGAGAATTCACAGGCACGCGAACGTACCCAAATCTTAATGGATATAGCCAACCAAACATGGGGTATGGTGATCGGAACCGGAGACCTGTCGGAACTCGCATTGGGATGGGCAACGTACAACGGAGATCATATGTCGATGTATGGTGTCAACGCAGGTATTCCCAAGACACTGGTGAAACACTTAGTACAGTGGGTAGCCGAAAACGGTATGGATGAAACATCCAAAGCAACTCTGCTGGATATCGTGGACACTCCTATCAGTCCGGAACTGATACCGGCAGATGAAAACGGAGAAATCAAACAAAAAACGGAAGACCTCGTCGGTCCTTACGAACTACACGACTTCTTCCTGTATTATTTCTTACGGTTCGGCTTCCGCCCGTCAAAAATCTACTTCCTGGCACAAACTGCATTCAGTGGAGTTTATGATGATGAAACAATCAAAAAATGGTTGCAAACTTTCTTCCGCCGCTTCTTTAACCAGCAGTTTAAACGCTCTTGCCTGCCGGACGGACCGAAAGTAGGAAGTATATCCATCAGCCCCAGAGGAGACTGGCGCATGCCAAGTGATGCCAGTTCGGCTGCATGGCTGAAAGAAATAGCCGAATTGTAACAAAGACGATACCTCTTTTTAACATGACACTGCGATCTTTGCAGCACCATATTAAAAAGAGGTAAAGTTATGAAAAGACATCTTATTTTAGCATTTGCTTTATTGGCATCCAGTGTTGCCTTAAATGCAGTCAATTCATTGCCGGACGATGATAAATCCGACAATAAGAACAAAACAGAACTCAATTCTGTCGTCAAAAAGACATGGGAGTTCTACTCCGCCATCAAACAACCTTCTGCCGATGCACTGGCTAATGCGGGTAACTACAAATTCGGGCAAGAAGCCGGTTATCTCTATAACCAATTCATGAAGATCTATGTAGTCAGGGAAGAAGTGGTTCCCGGAGACCCTACCCGCCGTACCGTAATTCGCAAACCCACTATCTACAACGCAGTACGCTCCATCGAGAAACAGCTGAACAAAGAGCTCAAAAGCAACAAAATGACCAGAGAGCAAGTAGCTGCAGAATTCACAAATGTACTGAAAGTAGCGATTTCTGCCTATGATTCCGAAAGCGAATCATTTGAAGACGCTTTACAGATAAATCGCAAAAATGCAACCGACCTTCTCTCCGTATTTCAAAATGTAAAACTGACAGAAATCTAAAATTTTTTTTTTCAATAGGTAAATAAATATTAATGGCAAGTCTTGGGCAAAAGAAAACTTTTGCCCCCGCACTCGCCATGACTAAACACTCAATGATTAGTACTTATGAACAGTAAATTTCTCCTGCTACTCTGTAGTATGTTATTGTGCACATCACTTGCATTCGCACAATCAGTCAAAGTAACAGGTACAGTCACAGACAAAATGGGGGCAGTAATCGGTGCCACTATCATGGTGAAAAACTCATCAAACGGAACTGTCACCGATATAGATGGTCGTTACAGCATCGAAGTTCCTAAAAACGCAACACTACTATTCTCTTTCGTAGGTTACAGCACAGTAGAGAAAGAGGTAGGTAACAACACTGTAATCAATGTCGAACTGTCCGATGACATTCAGGCCATCGACGAGGTAGTGGTCACTGCAATCGGTATCAAGCAGCAAAAGAAGAAGATCGGTTACACAACCCAACAAATCAACAGTGAGGTATTGAATGCCACTCCCAGTCTGAATGTGGGCTCGGCCCTTTCCGGACAAGTAGCCGGTCTGTTGGTAGCCAACCCTACCGGTATTTTCCAGGCACCGAGTTTCAAACTGCGCGGCAACGCACCATTGGTTGTACTGGACGGAGTTCCGGTAGAAACCGACTTTTTCGACATCTCAAGTGAGAATATTGAAAGTGTCAATGTACTAAAAGGTACGGCAGCCTCAGCTCTATACGGTTCACGCGGGAAAAACGGAGCAATTCTGATCACCAGTAAAACGGCCAAAAAAGAAGGCTTGGAAATCAACTTCTCTACCAACAACATGATCACAGCCGGCTTTGCAGTGCTTCCCGAGACACAACATCAATACGGTAGCGGTTCAAATGGTAAATATGAATTCTGGGACGGTGCAGATGGCGGCATTTCGGACGGTGACATGACTTGGGGACCCAAATTAAATGTAGGAACCAAAGTAGCTCAGTGGAACAGCCCGATCAGGGATAAAGTGACTGGAAAAGAGATTCCCTGGTGGGGAGATGTAAAAGGTACTCAGTATGATGACAAATCACGCTATGAACGTGTACCTATCGACTGGGTATCCCATGACAACCTGAAAGACTTTCTGCAAACCGGACTAGTAACCAACAACAATATCTCAATAGCTTATAAAGGAGAAAAAGCACGCTACTTCGTCACCGGACAATATGCTTACCAAAAGGGACAGGTGCCTTCTACTGAAATGCACAGTGGAGGTATCAACTTCAACTCTACCTTTGATCTGGCTAAAAACTTGCAGCTGGATGCCAATCTGGCCTACAACAAAATAGTTGCCCCGAGTTATCCGCGCTACGGATACGGACCTAAAAACCACATGTACACCATCGTTGTATGGATGGGAGACGATGTGAACGGTAAAGAACTCCAAAAACACAAATACGTTCCCGGGCAGGAAGGGTATCGGCAGGCAAGTTACAATTATGCATGGTATAATAATCCTTACTTTGCAGCCGAAGAGCTCCAGCAATCCGAAAGTCGGGATGTGGTGAACGGGCAACTCCGCCTGAATTATCAAATCCTCCCCAATCTGAACATACAGGGACGTGCCGCCTTACGCCAGAAAACAATTCTCCAGGAAATGAAAGTACCCAAAACTTACATGAACTACGGTGACTCCCGGGAAGGTGACTACAAAGTATGGAATGACCGTCAAACTAATGTAGACGCTGATGTACTGGCTACCTACACTCAAGATCTGACTCCGGATATCCTCTTCACCCTGAATGCCGGAACTTCGGTATTCTACCGTAATTACCGTCAGGAATATCAGTCTACCGACGGTTTGATTGTTCCATTCGTATACAGTATCAAAAACACACAAGGTCCTTCCATTACCGATGCCAACCGAAATGAAAAATCAATCCGTAGTATTTATGGATCAATCAACCTTGATCTTTACAAATATGCCTATCTGACGTTGACAGGACGTAATGACTGGTCATCTACTCTGGCAAAAGGCAGTAACTCTTACTTCTATCCTTCTGTCGCACTGAGTACTATGGTATCCGAATACATCAAATTGCCAACATTTATGGACTATCTCAAAATGTATGGTTCATGGGCGGTTGTCTCTACCGACCTGTCTCCCTACCAGATCATGTCCACTTACACAAAAGATTCCAATTACGGTTCGAATCCATCTATTTCCTACCCTTCTTCTCTGGTCAACTACTACATTAAACCTCAGAAAACGACATCCTGGGAAGCCGGATTGTCAACTGCATTCTTCCGTAACCGGTTATCTTTCGACCTGACTTATTATCATACGATCGATGAAAACCAGATTATCGACCTGAATATTTCGAATGCATCAGGTTTCACCAGCCGTAAAGTGAACGGTAACCAATATACCACCAACGGATGGGAAATCATGGCCAATGTACAGGCTATCAAAAATAAAGATTTTCAATGGGATTTCTCCTTGAACTGGAGTAAGAGTGTAAAAAAACTGACGGAAATATATGGCGGACAGAAAAAGTTCGGTGACCTGAAAGTAGGCGACCGTGCCGATGCATTTTACGGTTCACAATGGCAGAAAAGTGCTGATGGAGAATTGATTCTGGATGAAAACGGTATGCCTACTAAAGACGCATATAAACAATATCTGGGACATCTGGATCCGAACTTCCGAATGGGTATGCAAAATACTTTCCGCTACAAAGACTTCACACTGTCTGTCGATCTGGACGGCGCTTATAAAGGAGTAATCTATTCTGTATTGAGCGAAAAGTTATGGTGGGGAGGAAAGCATCCGGAATCAGTGGAGTACAGGGATGCACAATATGCCGTCGGACACCCGATATATGTACCCAATGGGGTAGTCGTAACCGGAGGAGAGCTGAAACGTGACATCGACGGTAATGTAATCTCTGACACACGCACCTACAAACGTAACACGACAGCGGTCGATTGGCAACAATGGTGCCAGAACTATCCTTATCAAGCTTATGTATCTTCGAAAGAAAATGCCAAATTTGCCAATGTATTCGACCGTAGCTACATTAAGCTCCGCCGAGTGGCACTGACTTACAACTTCACCAAACTACTTTCGAAACAAAGCCCCGTGAAAGGACTTACAGCTACAGTGTTTGGCAACAACCTAGCTGTCTGGAAAAAAGTCCCCTTTGTCGATCCAGACTACACCGGAGACAGCAACGACGGAGGTGCCAACGATCCAACCGCACGCTATATCGGCATGGGCGTCAACATAAAATTCTAAACGAATAAGAAACTAATAAGAAATTATAAAATGAAAAAGATAATATTACTCATCGTATCTGTGTGGATGTGCGTTTCCTGTGGAAATCTGGAAGAGATGAACATTGATCCGGACAATGCCACCCAGACCCACCCCAAACTCCTGCTTACCCAAATCTGCATGAATGCTTTTAAAAGAGGGACTGACGGAATGTATGCTACCAAAAAAGTAATTCAAGCCGACGGAGAGAGTGCAGATCAATATTACAAATGGACCCGCGGAAGTTTTGGCTACTATGACAATCTCCGCAATGTACAAAAGATGGGTGAAGAGGCAGAACGTGTAAATGCTCCGGTGTATACGGCACTCACTAAGTTCTTCCGCGCCTACTACTTCTATGAACTGACTCTCCGTTTCGGAGACATCCCCTACAGTCAGGCCTTGAAAGGAGAAAAAGAAGAAATATACACTCCCGAATATGATGCACAAGAGGATGTTTTTGCAGGAATCCTCCAAGAATTGAGAGAAGCAGACGAAATACTGGCAAATGACGCATCTGTCATTGACGGAGACATCATTTATAACGGAAATAGCACCCAGTGGAGGAAACTGATCAACTCTTTTCGTCTGAAAGTGCTGATGACCCTCTCCAATCATACAACAGTAGGGAATATAAATATCGCTTCTGAGTTTAAAAACATTGCGACAAACAGCCCGTTGATGAATAGCCTGGCAGACAATGGACAGTTGGTTTACCTGGATCAGCAGGGCAACCGATATCCTCAATTCAATGCCCAATGGTCCGGCTATTATATGGATGATACATTTATCCAACGTATGCGCGAACGTCGGGACCCACGCTTGTTCATCTTCAGCGCACAGACCAACAAAGGAAAGACTGAAGGAAAACCTATCGACGACTTCGGCTCTTACGAAGGAGGAGACCCTGCCGCCCCTTATAGCGATGCTATTATCAAAGTTAGTGAGGGTACCATATCGCCCATCAACGACCGTTTCCGTACAGATCCGATTGTAGAGCCCACCATGCTGATGGGATATGCCGAATTACAACAAATTCTTGCTGAAGCTGTTGTACGGGGATGGATCAGTGGCAATGCACAAACGTATTACGAGAAAGGTATCCGCGCCTCATTCTCTTTCTACGAAACCCATGCAAAAGATTATGCCGGCTATCTGAACGAGAACGCAGTGGCCCAATATCTGAAAGAACCATTGGTCGACTTCACCCAAGCATCGGGTACTGAAGAGCAGATAGAACGCATTATCATGCAGAAATACCTGGTTACATTCTACCAAGGCAACTGGGATTCCTTTTACGAACAACTACGTACCGGCTACCCGGACTTCCGTCGCCCAGCCGGAACAGAAATCCCCAAACGATGGATGTATCCGCAAGGAGAATATGATAACAACGGTGCTAACGTAGAAACGGCTATTACACGCCAATTCGGTGCAGGAAATGACAAAATAAACCAAGCTACCTGGTGGCAAAAAAAATCATAGAATAAAATATATACTCTTAACCCATATTTATAATGAAAAAGATTATTTTAAGCAGCGTATTATTGCTATCCGGCTTCTTTATCCAAGCGCAACAAGCTCCCGATAAAATCAGCTTTAATTCCAATGGTGAATTTAAGATAGCACAATTTACCGATATGCACTTGGGACATGATCAGGAGAAAGACCGAATAGTGGGAGATATGATCAAAGAAGTACTTGATTCTGAAAAGCCTGACCTCGTGATATTTACAGGAGACAATACTACTATGGATGAAGTCCGGCAAGCTTGGGAAGCCATATCTGCCGAACTGTCGGCCCGCCGGATCCCTTGGACAGCCGTATTGGGAAATCATGATGACGAATATGCCGTAAAGCGTGATGAAATCATTCGTATCATCCGGGAACAACCGTATTGTATGATGAAACAAGTGGCAGAAGGAATAAAAGGAGAAGGTAACCATATTCTCCCTATTTACAGTTCGAAAGACGGAAATAAAACAGCCGCATTGCTTTATTGCCTGGACACAAATGCTTATTCGAAGATAAAAACAGTAAAAGGATATGACTGGATCGGACGATCTCAAATAGACTGGTACTCCCGCGAAAGCCGGAAGTACACAGAACGGAATGAGGGACAACCATTACCTGCATTGACCTTCCTCCATATTCCGCTACCGGAGTACACCCAAGCATGGGAATCGTTCGAAACCAAACGTTACGGAGACCGTAACGAAAAAGAATGCAGTCCCCATATAAACAGCGGTATGTTTGCCAATATGCTGGAATGCGGTGATGTTATGGGTGTTTTTGCCGGACACGACCACGTAAACGATTACATCGCTACTCTCTATAACATCGCTTTAGGATATGGACGAGCTTCGGGCGGAAAAAATACTTACGGAGATAAAACACCAGGTAGTCGTATCATCGTATTGAAAGAAGGTAAACGTGAATTCGATACTTGGCTTCGGGAAAAAGGAAATATGGCAAAACTGAATGTATGTACATATCCCGGCTCTTTTGTAAAAGAGAAATAGAAATCACTTTTATGAGTATTCAAAAAGAAACGGCTATAAAAACTTTTTAGGTGATTTACAGATTATCCCTCCAACCTATAATAAACACTTATCGAATTATAGTTGGAGGGATAAATTTATTTGGTAAAAAGTGAATCGTTACAAAACTCCTTTACTGGACGGCAATTCGAAATGATAGATATCCCTCTTCAACGCCATCTTCAACGCACGGGCCAGCGCTTTGAATATTCCCTCTATCTTGTGATGCTCATTCTGCCCCTCAGCCTTAATATTGAGGTTCATCTTGGCTGCATCACTCAGAGACTTAAAAAAGTGTAAAAACATCTCGGTAGGCATTTCTCCTATCTTTTCACGCTTAAACTCGGCATCCCATACCAACCACGGACGTCCTCCGAAATCCAGGCATACCCGGCAAAGGCAATCATCCATGGGCAAAGCATAACCGTAACGTTCAATTCCTCTTTTACTACCCAGCGCCTGATAGATACACTCACCCAATGCGATAGCCGTATCTTCGATGGTATGATGTTCGTCTACCTCGAGGTCCCCCTTCACCCGGATCGTTAAATCCATACCGGAATGTTTACCAATCTGCTCAAGCATATGGTCAAAGAAACCTAACCCGGTAGAAATGTCACAAGTACCCTTACCATCCAGATTGAGAGCTACCAGGATATCGGTTTCTTTCGTTGTCCTGCGTATTTCTGCTCTCCGCTCTCCTGCAAAAAGGAACTCAGCCACCCGATCCCAATCAGTAGTGGCAAGAGCACAATAAGTTTCCAGTCCCTTTTCTTTCAGCAAATCAATGGATTCCTGAAGGTAAATGGCACGGCAACCTATATTTTTGGCCAATTCTACATCTGTCGGACGATCTCCAATGACAAAGCTGCCCTCCAGATCATATTCCGGATTGGAAATATACTTAGTCAACATTCCTGTACGCGGCTTCCTCGTAGAAGCACAATCTTCGGGCATACTACGATCTATCAGGATATCATCGAACGTAATACCTTCTCCGGCCAGAGTTTTCAACATCAGATTGTGCGCCGGCCAAAAAGTTTCTTCCGGGAAAGAAGAGGTGCCCAAACCATCCTGATTGGTCACCATGACAAACTCAAAATCAAGTTTACTGCGAATAAAGCCCAAATTGCGGAAAACTTTAGGATAGAATTCAAGCTTCTCCAGTGAATCGAGCTGATAGTCGACAGGCGGCTCAATGACAAGCGTGCCATCACGGTCAATAAAAAGTACTTTCTTTTTCATTTTTCCTATTGATATTTTTTCAGTGCTCCAATCAGTTTGGCATTCTCAGCCCGTGTACCTACAGTCACACGAAGGCAGTTGCCACACAATGATATGGAATTTCGATTACGTACAATAATACCCTCTCCCACCAGATAATTATAAATTTTCACAGCATCGGTCACACGTGCCAGAAAGAAGTTGGCATTCGATGGAAATACCTGTAATACGCAAGGCAACTCAACGAAAGCTTCTTCCAGATACCCCCTCTCCTCCTTCAATGTTTTTACCCAGCGTTCTATCTCGTAGTATTTGTGGAGCATTTCTATAGCTTGTTGCTGAGTCAGCTGATTCACATTATACGGATACTTGATTTTATTCAAAACACCGATAATCCCCTCGGAGGCAAAAGCCATCCCCAAACGAATAGCTGCACAACCAAACGCTTTTGAGAAAGTCTGTAAGATAATCAGATTCGGATACTTATCCAACTCTGACAAAAATGAGGGTTCATCAGAAAAATCATTATAAGCCTCGTCCAGAATGACCAATCCTTCGAAATCATTGATCACCTTTATTATCTCAGACCGAAGCAGATCATTTCCCGTCGGATTATTGGGTGAACAAAGGAAAATCATCTTAGTCCGTTCATCCGCAACTGCCAACAACTCATCGGCAGAAAACTGAAAATCATCGTGAAGCAGAACTTTGCGATATTCCACATCATTGACATCGGCACAAACCTGATACATGCCGTACGTAGGATCGATAGCAACCACATTGTCTCTGCCCGGCTCACAGAAAGCACGAAACACCAAATCAATAGCCTCATCACTGCCATTTCCCAGAAAGATATGGGCAGGAGCTACTTTTTTTATCTTGGACAATTCCAACTTCAGATCCCGTTGCATCGGATCCGGATAGCGATTGTGCGGCAGGTTATACGGGTTTTCGTTAGCATCCAGAAAAACAGATGCTGCCACCCCACTATATTCATCACGGGCCGAAGAATAGGGTTTTAGTCTCCAGATATTCGGACGGGTTAATTCTTGCAATGTTTTCATTTTCTTATCTCCTCCAATCTAACAGTTACCGCATTTTTGTGTGCATCCAGGTGTTCATTGGCAGCCATCACCTCGATAGCCGGGCCAATAGCCGACATTCCACTGGGAAGTATCTCTTGAAAAGTGATCTTACGGATGAAACTGTCCAAGCTCACTCCACTATAGGCTTTGGCATAGCCGTTGGTAGGTAAAGTATGGTTAGTTCCCGAAGCATAATCACCTGCGCTTTCGGGAGAGAAGGCACCCAAAAATACCGAACCGGCATTTACTATCTGTCCGGCTACTTCCATATAGTCCTTCGTCTCAATAATCAGGTGCTCAGGAGCGTAAGCATTGGTAAGTTCCAAAGCTTCCTCCATATCCTTCACCAATATCAACTTACTGTTGGCCAAAGATTTTTCGGCAATATCGCGACGGGTTAGATAGCCTAATTGGCGTTCGACCTCGTAAACGACTTCCGTTTGTAGCTTCTCAGAAGTCGTAACCAGCATCGCCTGGCTATCCACTCCATGTTCCGCCTGAGAAAGAAGATCGGCAGCCACAAACACCGGGTTGGCAGATTCGTCAGCCAGAACCTCTACCTCCGACGGCCCCGCAGGCATATCAATGGCGACATCCCGCAGGCTGACAAGTTGCTTGGCAGCGGTGACATACTGATTGCCGGGACCAAAGATCTTATAAACTTTAGGAATACTCTCTGTCCCGTAAGCCATAGCGGCAATGGCCTGTACTCCACCAGCTTTAAAGATTTTGCTGACTCCAGCCAGACGAGCGGCAAACAGGATAGCAGGATGTACCTTTCCATTCTTATCAGGCGGTGTACAAAGTACAATCTCTTTACATCCGGCAATCTTAGCAGGTATAGCCAACATAAGCACAGTGGAGAATAGAGGGGCTGTCCCTCCGGGGATATACAATCCGACCTTTTCAATAGCAACAGCTTTTTGCCAGCAAGTAACACCTTCCATCGTGTCCACCTTTTTCCCCTCAAAACGCTGTGCAGAATGAAATGTCTCAATATTACGTTTAGCCAGATAAATAGCTGCCTTCAGTTCGATGGGTACCTCCTTTTCTGCTTCTTCTATTTCCGCAGAAGTAACAGCCAATGAGGTGAGTTCAGCTTTATCAAACACAGCCTCATATTCCATGACTACCCGGTCCCCTCCGGCTCTCACACGGTTAATAATATTGCGTACAGTATCGAAAAGATTTTCTGTCTCAAGCACAGGACGCTTCAAGATCTCATTCCATTGCGACCGGTCCGGATATTTAATCAGTTTCATAATTTTTAATTTAAGAGTTCAACCAACAGATTTTCCTATATAATCATCTTCTCAATAGGCAACACCAAAATACCTTCCGCTCCCAGCGCTTTCAGCTTACCTATGATCTCCCAAAACCGTTTCTCATCGAGCACTGTATGTACAGAGCACCAACCATCTTGTGCCAACGGCATCACAGTAGGACTCTTCATACCCGGTAGCACAGCAATAATATCTTCCAGTTTATCTTTAGGAGCATTCATCAGTACGTACTTTTTATCTTCAGCAGTTTTCACAGCATCCATGCGGAAAAGCAATTCGTCCAATATCTCTTTTTTCTCCTTACTCATATTCTTGTTGCCTATCAGCAAAGCTTCTGATCTCATTACGACCTCCACTTCTTTCAGACGATTGCTGACCAGAGTAGAACCGGAACTGACAATATCGAAAATAGCATCCGCCAATCCGATGCCGGGAGCAACTTCTACAGAACCGGTAATGACATGCACTTCAGCCTTCACCCCGTTACTTTTCATAAAAGCATCTAAAATTCCGGGATAGGAAGTAGCTATCTTCTTTCCGTTAAACCAACTCAAACCGGGATATTCAATGTCTTTGGGCATAGCCAAAGACAAACGGCATTTGCTAAACCCGAGACGCTTAATGATTTCGGCATCTTCCTGCCTCTCTACAAATTCGTTTTCTCCTACTATACCCAGGTCGGCAACTCCTGTAGCTACAGATTGGGGAATATCATCGTCACGGAGAAAAAGTACCTCAACCGGAAAGTTGGACGATTGTACGAGTAAAGTACGTTTGGTTGTGCTCAGTTTGATGTCTGATTCTTCAAGAAGGGCCATCGTTTCTTCAAAAAGACGCCCTTTGGCTTGTACTGCGATTCTTAACATAATTACAATATCTTAATTTACAATTTATAATTCGATATATAGAAAATAAAAAAGGCTCACCTTATCGGTAAGCCTCGTATTCTATCATATATATACACAATACCATCTTGCCCACCGAGTTATTCGATTGAGTAATGATGATGGCGATGTGTAATAGTAATGTTCATATCTTTATTGTTTATGCGACAAAAATAAAGTATTAGTTCTGAATCACCAAACAATTATCAGAAATTCTTCTATTTTTCTTTCAAATTAAAGGAAGAATCTCTTCATCTTCTACTTCGCATGACAAAAAATGCATCTCTTCTCTGGCTTTCTCCTTCGGAAAAGTGAAGTAAGTGCAGAGAGCTTCTGTACACAATTCCTCATCTTTATTATAAAGACGTGCCTCAATTATCACAATGTTACGCTTCACTTCTTTAATATGCGCTTTGAGCACTACATGTGAATCATTAGTACTGATCGACTTACGATAACGTGTCTCCATTTTTGATGTCACCCCCGTAGTCTGTAACTTCCGGAGAATAACCCATGCACAGATTTCATCCAAAAGTACGGCCTGGATACCTCCATGTAGCGTATCAATCCATCCCTGGTATTCGGGACGGGGACGCCAGATGCTAATCACTTCATCGTTATCCTCATAAAATTCCATTTTCACACCGGCTTCATTGTTAGGGGCACAACCAAAGCAATTATATCCTTCCATCCCCTTCCACGGGTTAATAATCTTTTTCATACCTTTTTCGTTTTAGAATGCTCAAAGATATAAATCTTTTCGCAAAATGCACCCATCTCACCACCAGAACTTTATCTATAATCCGTTTGTTATACAGATGTTCTATTAAGAAAGGAAAAGTATGAAAACAGTAGTAGACAAAGCCTCTTCAAGGGGTTATTTCAATCATGGTTGGCTGAAAACCCACCATACATTTAGTTTTGCAAACTATTATAACCCGTCAAGAATGCATTTCGGCGTATTGAGGGTACTGAATGATGATAGCGTTGACCCTGAAATGGGATTCGATACACACCCTCACCAGAATATGGAAGTCATTTCTATCCCCCTGAAGGGGTATCTGAGACATGGCGACAGCGTAAAAAACACCCGGACAATCACACCCGGCGATATCCAGGTTATGAGTACGGGGAAAGGTATCTTCCACAGTGAATATAATGGAAGTGACAAAGAGCAATTGGAATTTTTGCAAATATGGGTATTCCCGAGAATTGAAAATACAGAGCCGGAATATAACAACTACGATATTCGTCCTTTACTGAAAAGAAACGAACTTGCTCTAATTATTTCACCGGACGGTAAAGTACCCGCTTCCATTAAGCAAGATGCATGGTTTTCTATGGGAACATTTGACGCAGGAAAGAGTTTCGAATACAAGTTGCATCAGGAAGGTAACGGAGTTTATCTTTTTATCATCGAAGGAGATGTGGAAGTTGCAGGCAACCGATTGTCACGACGTGACGGCATCGGTCTTTGGGATACAAAGAGCTTTAAAGTGGAAATAACCCAAGAAGCGACCTTATTGCTAATGGAAGTACCAATGCGATAAAAATGAGTATTCATTTCGCAAAAGAATAAAAGGCTGCCTCCAATAGCGAAGACAGCCCTTTATTTATTGAGAACACTGTATTATCTATTTCTCTTTCCGATAATTTTCAAGTCCTGTTTGCAGGAAATTGATATACTTGGATATATCCTCATCATAAGCATACGACTTGTTCAGCGGATTACCCTCATTGTCTATCAGAACATAGAAAGGCTGGGCATTGGCACCAAACTTCACACGCTGCAGATAACTCCATTTATCACCTACCGTACGCAAAGTGCGTTCTGTACCATTTTCCATGATCTTCACCGGTTCAGTAAGCGGAGTCTTATTGTCAACGTAAAGAGTAATCAGTACGTAGTCATTATTGATGATGCTGCTAACCTTCGGATCGGTCCACACGGCAAGCTCCATTTTACGACAGTTCACACAACCATATCCTGTAAAGTCGAGCATTACCGGCTTGTTATGCTGACGGGCATATTCCATACCTAAATCATAATCATCGAACTTGGCATGTACCTCATTGGTATAAAGATTAAAATCCTGGGTTTTCATAGGCGGTGCAAAAGCACTAACCGCTTTCAAGGGTGCTCCCCATAAGCCCGGAACCATATAAACAGCAAAAGCTAATGAAACCAGTGCCATGAAGAAACGAGATACACTTACTTTCGTATCATCGTCATCATGAGGAAATTTAATCTTACCCAACAGATAGAAACCAAGCAGAGCAAAAATAACAATCCACAAAGCAAGGAAAGTCTCACGATCCAGAATTCTCCATCCATAAGCCAAATCGGCAACAGACAGGAATTTTAAAGCAAAAGCTAATTCCAGGAAACCTAATGTCACTTTAATCACATTCATCCAACCACCAGACTTAGGCATTGACTTCAGCCAAGACGGAAATAAAGCGAATAAAGTAAATGGCAGAGCCAATGCAATGGCAAAGCCCAACATACCAATCGCGGGAGCGACTACACTACCTGTAGTAGAAACCTGTACCAACAAAAATCCGATAATAGGACCTGTACAAGAAAAAGATACAAGCGATAATGTAAACGCCATCAAAAAAATACTCAGTAATCCGCTTGTAGCTTCCGCCTTGCTATCCACTGCCGTACTCCATTTTGCGGGAAGTGTCAATTCGAAAGCTCCGAAGAAAGAAGCAGCAAATACGATCAACATCAGACAGAACAAGATATTGAAAACAGCATTAGTGGAAAGGGCATTCAAAGCACTGGCACCAAATATCAAGGTAATGGCAAGGCCAAGCGCTACATAGATTACCACGATGGATGCCCCATAAGTCCATGCATCCCGGATACCTTTCTTTTTGTCCTTGCTTCGCTTCAGGAAGAAACTTACAGTCATCGGAATGATAGGCCATACACAAGGAGTAAACAAGGCCAGCAAACCTCCTAAAAATCCTGTAATAAAAATATAGATCCATGACATATCTTCCTGAGAGTTTGCCTCACCGAATTTCTTCAAATCATTAATTACAGGCTTCCATAAGTCAACACTGCCTATCGCAGTGGTAACAGTTGTAGCTGCCGGTTCTACAATACTGTCTGTAACAGTGGCGACTGGCTCTTTTACCGGAGTTGCAGGGGTTTCTTTTGCCGAGACTTCGGTAGTAGTAGCGGCTTTACCCGAAAATTTAAAAGGAACTTGTGTAGGAGGCAGACAATTTTCATCGTTGCATGCACCATATTCCAGATACCCTTCTATTGAATAGTCACTGCCGGTAAACTTTATCTTCTGTATAAATTGAGCCGTTTTTTCAAAATAGCGTACTTTCATTTCGAACAGTTTGTCAAAGTCCGAAACTTCTTTTCCCCGAGGGGTTAATTTACCAACAACTTCGGCACCTGACATCTTCTCTACATTAAAAGTAGCGGAGATAGGACCACCATCACCTAAATCGGTAGAATATACATGCCAACCGGCATCGATCGTACCTGTAAAAACGATTTCCGCTTCGGCTCCCGACAGGGTTTTCAGCTCCGTTTTAAACTTCACAGGCTCTTGTATCTGTGCCTGCGCCGTAAATACGACCAGCAACAAAAGCAGAAAAAAGGATAATTTCTTCATTCTTTAAAATTGTTTATGATGTTTCTAGAAATATAACAGCTATCGGATTTTCCCGGTTTGAGGTTTTGGCTAATCTTAAAAAGCTATTATTTATTTATAACTAAAATTCATAATCTACACAAGCCCGACTTTCTTTTGTCTCTGCCAAAATCTTACCGGCAGCCACATGCTCGGGATGGGTAGCATAGAACTTCACATCATCCAGATTATCAAATTCACTATACAACGCAATATTCCAGGTTTCTCCCGGATTCATATTCAATCCGACTTCAATTTTGCGGATCACAGAGATTTTAGCAGGTAATGCTTCAATAGCCTCCTTAAAACTATTCATCACAACGAGTTTCTCTTCTACAGGAACGTCGTCTCTTAACTTAAATAATACAATGTGTTTTACCATTACGTTGTTATTTTAATTATTTGTTTTTATATTTGTCAGCCAAAGCTGTTTTTTACAGTTGCAAAATTACTCTATTTGTTTCAAATATACACTATAAAAGGATGTTAATAATAGGAATAGCAGGCGGAACAGGCTCGGGAAAGACCACCGTCGTACGGAAAATCATTGAGAGTCTACCAGCTGGTGAAGTAGTATTGCTACCTCAGGATTCATACTATAAAGACAGTAGCCACGTACCGGTTGAAGAACGCCAGAATATCAATTTTGACCATCCCGATGCTTTTGAATGGAGCCTTTTGTCTAAACATGTTGCCCTCCTTAAAGAAGGCAAGTGTATCGAACAACCCACCTATTCTTATTTGACTTGTACCCGCCAACCCGAAACGATCCATATTGAACCACGTGAAGTGGTCATAATCGAAGGTATCCTAGCTTTATGTGACAAAAAGCTGCGCAATATGATGGATCTGAAAATATTTGTAGATGCCGACCCAGACGAACGGTTGATCCGTGTGATCCAACGTGACGTAGTGGAAAGGGGCCGCACTGCAGAGGCTGTAATGGAGCGATATACGCGCGTGCTGAAACCTATGCATTTACAGTTCATCGAACCATGTAAACGCTACGCAGATTTGATTGTTCCCGAAGGAGGGAGCAATCAAGTAGCCATCGATATATTGACCATGTATATAAAAAAACACATCGGTAGGCCATGAAACGGCATCTGATAATTTACTCCCTGCTTTTTCTTCTTTTCTGTGTATTGTCTTGCCGCAACAAACAAGCAGTAGCTACAGAGGAGTCCTCTGCACACGATCTGGAACAAATCAAAGATAGCGGAGAGCTCGTTGTTCTGACTCTTTATAGTTCTACTTCTTATTTCATCTATCGTGGGCAAGACATGGGTTTCCAATACGAACTCAGTGAACAATTTGCCAAAAGTTTAGGAGTGAAATTGCGAATAGAAGTAGCCAAAAACGTACCGGAACTCATCCGAAAGTTACTAAATGGCGAAGGAGATATTATCGCATACAATATTCCGATTACTAAAGAATTAAAAGACAGCCTGATCTATTGTGGCGAAGAAGTAATCACCCACCAGGTAATTGTCCAACGAACCAATGGGAAAACAAAACCGCTAAAAGATGTAACCGAGTTGGTCGGAAAAAATATATATGTGAAACCGGGCAAATATTACGAACGATTGGTTAACTTGAATAAAGAGCTGGGAGGAGGCATTCTGATTCATCAAGTAACCAATGACAGCATTACTGCCGAGGATTTGATAACCCAAGTTGCACAAGGTAAAATTCCTTATACAGTGGCTGATAATGATGTCGCTAAGTTGAATGCGACTTATTACCCTAACCTGAATACCAGTCTGTCTATCAGTTTTGACCAACGCGCTTCCTGGGCTGTACGTAAAGATTGTCCGCAACTGGCAGCAGCAGCAGACGAGTGGCATAAACAGAATATGACTTCGCCGGCATATACCGCAAGTATGAAACGATATTTTGAGATCAGTAAAGCAATGCCTCATTCTCCCATTTTATCCTTAAAAGAGGGTAAAATCTCTCATTATGACAACTTATTCAAGAAATATGCGCAAGAGATAGGTTGGGACTGGCGTCTGTTGGCATCCTTGGCCTATACCGAATCGAACTTCGATACAACTGCCGTATCATGGGCCGGAGCAAAGGGACTGATGCAATTAATGCCTGCCACCGCCCGTGCAATGGGGGTTCCACCGGGCAAAGAGCAAAACCCGGAAGAAAGTATCAAAGCTGCGGTGAAATACATTGCAGCGACAGATCGCAGCCTAAGCATGGTACCGGATAAACAGGAACGGATTAAGTTTATACTCGCTTCATATAATGCCGGGCTGGGACATATTTTTGACGCAATTGCACTGGCAGATAAATACGGTAAGAATAAAACCGTATGGACAGACAATGTGGAAAATTACATCCTACTAAAAAGCAATGAAGAATATTTCACTGATCCGGTATGCAAAAACGGATATTTTCGTGGAATAGAGACCTACAATTTCGTCAGAGACATTAACTCAAGATATGAATCATATAAGAAGAAAATAAAAAGTTGAAATAGGGCAAAAGCTCGCAATTATAAGAATTGCAAGCCCTTGACAGCGTATAGTATATTTTATTTTTTCCCTTTCTCTGTTAACAAACTCACAATAATAACGGCTGCTACCGATAATGGCAATGCAAACAATATCGGATCTATCATCGGAAAAGGATAGGCTTCGATCAACACATCCTTACCGAAAAGCCACCTGCATACCCCCATTGCCGCAGCCTCTTTCTGGTGCAGAAAGGCCAGCGCAAACAAACTACCTATAGTCCCTATCCAAAGGCTTGCCATCACTCCCTGACGGGTAGCACGTCTCCAATATAAAGCACAAAAATAGGCCGGCAGGAAAGCTGCAGCGCAAATACCCATAAAAATAGAAGTTCCACGGGCTATAATATCGTTGGGCAACATATAGCAGATAATATAACTCACTAAAATTGAAAATAAAACTCCCAAACGGATCACATTAGTCAATTTACCACGTGAACGAGGCTTGTAAGTACCATAAATATCGGAACCAACCGAAGCTCCCATCGTATGAAACTGTGAACTCAGTGTAGACATGCTGGCAGAAAGGATACAGAGCATAAAAAGAGCGGCAAACCAATCCGGCATTGCCTTATTTATAAAGTATGGGATGATTTTATCCATATCTTTGACTGCTTCCGTAGCTACAACACCTTCGGTCTTAAGAAAGAAAAGATTGCTCAATGCACCTGCATGATAAATAGCACCTACGGTAATAATCAGAAAAAAACACCCGATAAAAACCCCACGGTTTAGTTGTTTGCTACTTTCAACCGTCATAAAACGCACAACCAACTGAGGCTGCGCAAGACAACCGATTCCAACTCCCAAGATAAGAGAAGTGACTAATGTATACCATTGAGGTGAACCGGTAACAGGCATAGCCGTCCACCCTTGATGTCCCAACGCCTTAAATTTTTCAGGAACTAAGGGAGCTATGTCCGTCAGAGCCTGATTGGCTTCAGTAAAGCCCATATCCAGTACCCGATACAACGAAAAAAGCAGAAACAGCATACAGCCAAACATAATAACTGCCTGTAAAGCATCTGTATACATTACTCCTTTCATACCTCCTGCGATCACATAGGCAGCTATTACCAATGTAAATATTAAAAGTGAAATATTAAAATCAATCTGGAAAATCTGTTCGATAAAGACAGCACCACCTTTCATAACCACTGCGGCATACAAAGGCATTCCGAGGAAAATCACTGCGGCAACAAAGACTTGTATTCCCCGTGAACGATAATGCCTGCCTAACAATTGAGGAAATGTACTTACATTCAATTTAGCACCCATTCGCCGCGTCCGGAGTCCGAAAAAAATAAAGGCAATCACTACACCTATAAACATATTCAAAAAGCAAAGCCACTGAATACCCATACCAAAAGCTGCTGCTACCCCACCAAAGCCGACAATAGCAGAGGCTGATATAAAAGTGGCACCATAAGAGAGTGCCATGACAAACGGATTCATCTGTCGACCTCCTACCAGGTAATCACTGGCGGAGGATGTTTTCTTATAACCTAAAAAACCAAGATAGGCCAGTGACAGCAGATAGGCTATCACAATCAGTCCAAGTGTAAATGTATTCATCGTGTTTTATCTTTTTCGTCGTCTTTATTCCAGTATTTGAAGCCAAACCAAGCAGCAAAGAGCACACATACTACCGAAAACAAGTATGGCAAAATGATAAGTGAGTCGCTAATTCCAAACATTCGTGTATCAGATTTCGATTAATATTGGTGCAAATGTAAGGAATTTATTGAAATAGAGAAACAAAATGCAGAAATTATCAGAAGGAAAGGAATAAAAATAAAAAAGCTGCCTCGTTTTATCAGAAGCAGCTTTCAGAAAAGCCAATAAACGGTTTAAAACTTATCGTAATGAATTTTTTTCTCATCAAATTTCTGTTTAGGCTCTTGGGCAGTTGCCGGATAACCAAACGGAATCACACACAGGGGCACTATATTCCCCGGAAGCTCCGTATATTTACGAACAACCCTGATACGGTCTTCATAAGGATAAGCAGCTGTCCATACCGCACCCAGCCCCTGTGCTTCGGCAGCCAATAATATATTCTGTGCAGCAGCCGAACAATCCAGATACCAATAGGAAGATTGAGCTACATCTCCACATACAACAATGGCATAGCGAGCTTGAGTCAGCATCTTTGCATAAGGTAAAGCAGCGGCCATCGAATCAAGAGCAACCCGGTCGGTGACCAATACAAACTCCCACGGACGAATATCTTTTCCGGATGGTGCAGCCATACCGGCACGTAGCATCCAATCTATTTTTTCTTTTTCTACTTCCTTGTCTAAATAAGCCCGCACACTTTTACGTGCAAAAATATTATCCAACGCAGCATTGGATGTCGAAGGGACTTCTCCTTGAGAAGCAGATGAACAAGCTGCGAATGAAATCATTCCCAGTATCCCGATCACCCATACATAAATCGCTTTCTTTATTACCATAATCTCTTTTTATATCAAAAAAGTTTCAATCTGTTTTCCTGAGCTTCTTTCAATGAAACGGTTTCACGCTTCATCATGCCGCTCTTATCACGAAGGGCTTCATATTCACCGGATAATTCTTTTGCCAACTCTTCTTTCGATTTCGGACTCATCAGCCGAGCAGCAACACCCGCATTCTGCGAAGCATCCTTCAAGTGAACAACCGGAGCGTGATAAACCGGAGCAATCTTCAATGCTGTATGTAGTTTAGAGGTAGTCGCTCCTCCTATCAACAATGGAATATCCAATCCGGCTTTTTCTAATTCCATAGCCACATGTACCATCTCTTCCAGTGAAGGAGTAATCAACCCACTAAGTCCGATCATATCCACTTTCTCCTCAATGGCTTTTTGGACAATCGATTCAGCCGGTACCATCACTCCCAAATCAATAATATCGTAACCATTACATGCCATCACAACCGAGACTATATTTTTGCCAATGTCATGCACATCCCCTTTCACAGTGGCCAGCAAAACTTTTCCTGCCGAAGCAGTACCTTCCACCTTTTCCGATTCTATAATAGGTTGTAAGATTGCAACGGCTTTCTTCATCGTACGGGCTGTTTTCACCACTTGTGGAAGAAACATCTTACCTGCGCCAAACAATTCGCCCACATGATTCATTCCATTCATCAACGGTCCTTCAATCACATCCACCGCTTTATCATATTTAGGCAAAGCCTCAGCAAGATCTTCTTCCAGAAAATCCCCGATTCCTTTTACCAAAGCATATTGCAAGCGTTCTTCTACCGTACCGTCCCTCCAGGCATCATGTTTTACCGGTTGCCCAGCCGAAGTATTACCCGCAGAAGCCTCCTTTAACCGGTCAGCCAATTCTATCAATCGTTCTGCGGCATCACTTCTCCGGTTTAATACTACATCTTCAATCCTCTCAAGTACATCCGCCGGAATATCTGTATACAATACAGAAGTACCCGGATTCACAATCCCCATATCCATCCCTTTCTGAATGGCATGGTAAAGAAATACGGCATGCATCGCTTCACGAATATAGTTGTTTCCACGGAATGAGAACGAAAGATTACTTACTCCCCCACTGATATGGGCGCCCGGAAGATTCTTTTTAATCCAAGCCGTCGCCTCTATAAAATCTACCGCATAGTTATTATGTTCCTCGATCCCTGTTGCCACAGCCAATACATTCGGGTCGAAAATGATATCATGCGGATTGAATCCTATCTTATCTACAAGCAAATGATAGGCCCGTTCGCAAACTTCTATTTTACGGGTGGCTGTATCAGCTTGCCCTTTCTCATCAAAAGCCATCACTACCACAGCCGCACCATATTGGCGAACCGTACGAGCATGTTCAAGGAATTTCTCCTCTCCCTCTTTCAACGAGATGGAATTCACAATTGATTTTCCTTGAAGACATTTCAATCCGGCCTCGATAACTTCCCATTTCGAAGAATCAATCATTACAGGAACACGAGCAATTTCCGGTTCCGAAGCCACCAGATTAAGGAAAGTTGTCATCTCCTCCTTTGCATCCAGAAGACCATCGTCCATATTTACATCGATAATCAGTGCTCCGTCTTCTACCTGTTTACGGGCAATGGATAATGCCTCGTCATATTTCTTTTCATTAATCAAACGAAGAAATTTGCGCGAACCGGCTACATTGCAACGTTCCCCCACGTTAACGAAATTTATTTCAGGTTTCACTTCCAACAGTTCTAATCCCGAAAGCCACATACAATCCGGTTTACAAACCGGAATATGCGGTTTTGCTCCGGCAATCAATGCAGGATATTCTGCAATATAGGCATCGGTAGTACCACAGCACCCACCTATGATATTGATCAATCCTTCATGAACATACTCTTTTACTTCATGGGCCATATCTGCCGGAGTCTGGTCATATTTTCCTAAACTATTAGGTAGACCAGCATTCGGATAAGCACTAATATAATAAGGAGCCCGAGCGGCCAATTGCTCTAAGAAAGGTTTCAGTTGCCTGGCACCAAACGAACAGTTTAACCCGACTGAGAAGATATCAGCGTGTTGCACTGAAGCCAAGAAAGCTTCCAACGTCTGTCCGGAAAGAGTACGTCCTCCGGTGTCGGAAACCGTCACAGATAACATAACAGGCACTTTTACTCCTGTAGCCTTCATTGCACGTTCTGCTGCCAAAATAGCAGCTTTGGCATTCAGCGTATCAAAGATAGTTTCTATCAATAAAGCATCTACCCCACTTTCAAGCATAGCTTCCATCTGTTGCTGATAAGCATCAGCCATTTCATCATAAGTCACAGCACGATAAGCCGGATTATTCACATCCGGCGACATAGAACATGTTTTATTGGTAGGACCGACCGAACCGGCTACGAAACGGGGTTTATCGGGATTTAGTACCGTATATTCATCAGCCACTTCACGTGCCAGCTTTACAGCCGCTTGATTCATTTCACGCACATACTCTTGTACATGATAATCGGCCATAGAAATAGTGGTAGAACTAAAAGTATTCGTCTCAATGATATCTGCACCGGCTTCTAGATACTTACGGTGTATATCCCGAATCACATCAGGGCGTGTGAGACAAAGTAAATCATTATTCCCCTTCAGTTGACCGGGAATATGCGCAAAGCGTTCATTACGAAAATCTTCTTCTCTAAGATTATATTGCTGAATCATTGTACCCATAGCGCCATCCAATATAAGGATACGTTCGAGTACCAGCTGTTGAATAGTTTTTTTCATTGCTAAAGGTACAAACCTATCATCGTTTAAACATCCTGTCCATATCACGACGGTCGTCTTTTTCTTTCAAAGCCTCCCGTTTATCATATTGCTTTTTACCTTTAGCCAAAGCTACAACCACTTTGGCCAAACCTCTTTCATTAATAAACAAACGCACAGGGACAATGGTGAATCCGGCGTCTTTCGTCCCTCTTTCCAATTTATTCAGCTCCTTTTTGCTCAATAGCAACTTACGGTCACGTCGGGCCGCATGATTATTATACGAGCCATAAAAATATTCGGCAATGTGCATATTCTTCACCCACAACTCGCCTTTCGCAAAATAACAAAACGTATCTACCAAGCTTGCCTTACCCAGACGGATGGACTTAATCTCCGTCCCGGTCAACACAATACCTGCTGTATAAGTATCGATCAACTCATAGTCGAAAGTAGCACGTTTATTCTTTATATTTATAGGAGCCAGTTTCATTTTATTTTCTTAATTTAATATAGCTGTTAGCTTGTTGAACACAACTTGTATTACCTCCGGACATAGTATTAACAAAATCGACGAGAAAATGGTGTAACGCAACCGATTCTTTTCTTCTACCAGCATCACAACCCTTGCTCCTTCCCATACCACATAAACGATATAAAATTGGAGCAGCCAACCGATAATACTGAAATCAGGAAGCAATCCGGTTACTATATGTAACAAAAAAGTGACAACTAACGCATAACCTGCAAACTGCTGCGCCAAAGGGATATCATTGGTCATACCAAACATTTTTATCCCCATCTGATTGATAGCATAAGCCGCCAGAAAATAACCTCCGAACAAAGCTACCGCCACCGCACAACACTGCGTCATGGCCAACTGGAAACTTTGTGGTCCTCCCCAACCATTAGTCCACAAAGCACCAATGAATACGGATAAACCACATAAACCAATCATAGGATAGACAAAAACAGTAAGAACTGCCCGTCTATCCTCTAAACGAATTTCCTCCCAGGCCTTGGCCGGAGAGGAAATCAATGACATTGCTATTTGAAATAATGCTTTGTAATTCAAATTATTCCGCAGTTTTATATTCTATTTCATATACCTTCTCTATAGTAGAAGTATCTTCCAACTTATTGTTGTACTCATTTTGCTGTGCTACTATAGTTATTTTAGCAGGTTTAGTTTGTCCACTCTTCAGAGTATATTCTCTTAAGATTTGGCTGATTTCATAAGCCTTAAAGCTGGAAGTACGTGTTGCACGCTCAGCAATAGCAGCAGGTTCATCCTCAACTTTATAGCGTAAATAAAGTTTCAAAATGGTATCACCAGATTTAATATCATCTGTATAGCAGACAAGAGTAAAAGTATGTTTAGCGAGCTCATTTTTAATATCTTCTGTAGTAGTCACATTTTTCACACGATAAAGTACCGGTAATACAATCGTATTTTCACTAAACTGAAATGGGGCCACAGTTGAATATCCTGATGCAAAACTCAACGAACCAACAGGTGCATTAGTAGTCACATCACCTGATTCACCTACTTTCGGAGTGGTTATTGCTGTAGCATCAATTCCTGTAGGATCTGCTAAAAGTGTAATTTTAATTGACTTAGGATTTGTCGAGAGGTCCTGACCTTCATCAACCTGGCAATAAATGTAAGCCATTCTTGCATTCAAAGTTACAGGAATCGTGTTAGTAGGGACCAGTTCCGTACCGGCAGCATCTGTGAATGTAACATAACCCATTCTATCATTCACTTTCACCACACCGGCCCACTGCTGAGGACCGCTTTCTCCGGAATCCATACATGAAGTAAACATAGTACCCATCAACAGGGTTAAGGTCAACACCATTAATTTCAATTGTTTCATAAATCTATTTTTTAGAGTTTGCAAAGATATAAATTCTAATTCACAATAAGTAAATGCAGAGACTTAAAAAATACTGCATCTATTACTTAACTATTTTTGCAAACAACTCTAAATGATCGTCTACATAGCTTGCTACCAGTGCTGTAACCTCCTCCTCAATATCCAGATATTCTTCTTCAAGATCATCAAAGGCCTCGTATTGCTCGTACATAGCCATAAATTCGTCCTCTGTACGCTCTTTCTCCAGATCGTGGCGATGAGCATCGTATATCTTCTTAGCTTTATAAACCAACTTCGAGAAATCCTCGGCTCCCCACAGGCGCATTACCTTTGCAAAAGGATTATCAAAGATATAACCTCCATACCCATTCTGAATCAATTGACAAAAGCCACCGAACATGACTTCATCCCGAAAAATCTGATAGGCCAGCAAAGAGTGCTGCTCCCCTGTCAACAGTGGCATTGTTTCGGCAGTAAGTTCCCCGCCAATCACTTCTTTATACTTGTCTGTAAACACCTGGATAAATTCATCCATTCCCTCACCCGCAGCTTTTTGCAAAGAGGCATCCGTAACTTCTATCATTTCCACTATATATAATAAGGTGAATTCTATATTTATAAATATCAGGAAACAAAAATACGGAAATATATGGTTCAGAAAGGCTTTTTGATAAGTTTTTTAGAAACCCGTTTAATTTTCTTCAATAATAATCCTATAACGAATAATTTGATCACCTTCTCTGCCGGATCGCATGTCAGTTCATTGTAGTTCGGTATTGCAACAAGCGTTATCAATTAACGTTGTTAATGCCATCTTCTTTGCATTCTGTGCTTGAATACAAAGAACAAGTGTTTTACATTTAAAAGCCTTCTTCTCTATCATCAAAACATTTGTTTTAACAGTGTGTTAAAACAAGCCTTTTACCGACAAACAGCAAGTCATAGTAACCTTCTAATTTACAAAAGAATAACAGGTTCATCAATTTGTTCTCCGAGAATTTCACTAATACCTTCTAAAGGTAGATAATTAAAGATTTGACAAGTATAGCATCTTATTCAAAGCAATCTACACAATACAAAGAAACAGACGGGATTCAATTCTCAATCCTTATAATTGATAATCAATGATGCAATGACATACCAAGATATACGCCTATGCAGTAAGGTATCAACCAAATGCACCACACCACAATACTGAAACGGTTGAAATGTTCCTTGGCTCTTTCACTCCCTTTCACATACGTCCAGATAGCCCACATAGCGTGAATAAACATCAACAGGATAGCGATAATGCCGGTCACAGTATGTATTTCATCATGCAAGTGTGTGAGTCGCGCAATATTCTCCATTAAAGCCGTTCCCACAGAATCAGCCAGCAGTCCCAACAAAAAAAATACCAGATGCCAAAATTTCAACCTCTTCTGCAATCGCTCTCCCCACACTCCTATTGTGTAAAACACCAATGCCGAAGTTATCACACTAATGGCTGCAATTAAATAATGTATATCTACCTCATTCAAATTCATAACCGATCAATTTTTCTCAGAAGAAACAAAGAATCAGAGTAATAGTTCAACAAAACAAAGATTATCTAAAATGTCATCTCCACATTACAATCTAACAAAACCACAAATTCTATTTTTCTCTTTTCATAAAAAAGTAATAAAACCCGATTTGCAAAAACAAATAAAACGACTACCTTTGTGAGCGATTTGAGAATCGTGACTACGTATTTTTAATTATATCACTTAAAAAAGAGCTAATTATGACTTATTCACACGAAGTGGAACACATGTGTGTTGTAAAGAAGGGTCCTAACCACGGACCGGCTCCCATACCCGAAGAAGGAAAATGGGTAAAATCAAAAGAAATTGTTGATATTTCAGGTCTGACACACGGTGTGGGTTGGTGTGCTCCTCAGCAGGGTGCATGTAAGCTGACTCTGAACGTAAAAGAAGGTATCATCCAGGAAGCTCTGGTTGAAACTATCGGCTGTTCAGGTATGACTCACTCAGCTGCTATGGCTGCTGAAATCCTCCCAGGAAAAACTATCCTCGAAGCATTGAACACAGACTTAGTTTGTGACGCCATCAACACTGCTATGCGCGAACTCTTCTTACAGATCGTTTACGGACGTACTCAGTCAGCTTTCTCAGAAGGTGGTCTGATCATCGGTGCAGGTCTTGAAGATTTAGGTAAAGGTCTGCGTAGCCAGGTAGGTACATTGTACGGTACTTTGGCTAAAGGTCCTCGTTACCTTGAAATGGCAGAAGGTTACATCAAGACAATTGCTCTTGACAAAAACGATGAAATCTGCGGATACGAATTCGTTCACATGGGCAAATTCATGGATGAAATCAAGAAGGGTACTGATGCGAATGAAGCATTGAAGAAAGTTACCGGTACTTACGGACGCTTCACTGCAGAACAGGGAGCTGTTAAACACATTGATCCACGTCACGAATAATATAAGGAGGAAAAGAAATTATGATTAGAGAAGTAAAATTTGAAAGTCAGGACCGCCGTATCAAAGGTATCATCGAAGCCTTGAACGCTAACGGTATCAAAGACATCGAAGAAGCTAACGCTATCTGCGAAGCTGCTGGAGTTGATCCTTATAAAACGTGTGAAGAAACTCAACCGATCTGTTTTGAAAATGCTAAGTGGGCTTACGTAGTAGGTGCTGCTATCGCTATCAAGAAAGGTTGCAAAAACGCTGCTGATGCTGCCGAAGCTATCGGTATAGGTCTGCAGGCATTCTGTATCCCGGGTTCTGTAGCTGACGACCGTAAGGTTGGTATCGGTCATGGAAATCTGGCTGCTATGTTGTTACGTGAAGAAACCAAATGTTTCGCTTTCTTGGCAGGTCACGAATCTTTCGCTGCTGCCGAAGGTGCTATCAAAATCGCTGCAAAAGCAGACAAAGTACGTAAAGAACCTCTGCGTTGTATCTTGAACGGTCTTGGAAAAGATGCTGCTCAGATCATCTCTCGTATCAACGGCTTTACTTATGTTCAAACACAGTTTGACTATTTCACAGGTGAACTGAAAGTAGTACGTGAAATTGCTTACTCTGACGGTCCTCGTGCAAAAGTAAAATGCTATGGTGCAGATGATGTACGTGAAGGTGTAGCTATCATGTGGAAAGAAGGTGTAGATGTATCTATCACAGGTAACTCTACTAACCCGACGCGTTTCCAACACCCGGTTGCAGGTACTTACAAGAAAGAACGTGTACTGGCAGGTAAGCCATACTTCTCAGTAGCTTCAGGTGGTGGTACAGGTCGTACTCTTCACCCGGATAACATGGCTGCCGGTCCTGCTTCATACGGTATGACTGACACTATGGGTCGTATGCACTCAGACGCTCAGTTCGCCGGTTCTTCATCCGTTCCTGCTCACGTAGAAATGATGGGATTCCTCGGTATTGGTAACAACCCGATGGTAGGTTGTACAGTAGCTTGTGCAGTTGATGTAGCTCAGGCATTGGCAAAGTAACCACCGTTTCTTGATCAAATGATATAAACTCCTGTAATTTTGACAATTACAGGAGTTTCTTTTTATAAACAAAAACGTGAAAATTAAATACTTTCGGAATAACATAGGCCATTTACTAAGCATTAACGAGAAATACAGAAACAGACTAAAGTATGGTTACCCAAAGAAGTAAAGAAGTAGCAAAAACGCTTGAACCAACAGATACACAAATCAGATTAAGACCTCACTCTTACTAAGAAAATCAGACCTGATTATTTCTTTCTTTTCTTGCAAAGCAACCTATCTTCCTTCATTTAATCATTTCCCTAATTCTATTTCTGTATTATAACTTATCCTAATCTCACTAAGAAATTCAACGCATTTAGATTACAAGATATTGAATAAATCTTTCTTTTCTGTATATTTGCGCCCGGTATTTTAGATGCAATCCGAGAAGTTGTAAGTTTTCGGAGTCATTTTATACTTCCCCCGCTTAAGAACTTACTTATTTAGACAAAGTTAATGAAACAAATCAATGCAGTAATTACAGGAGTTGGAGGATATGTGCCCGATTATATCCTGACTAATGATGAGATATCCAGAATTGTAGATACCACCGATGAATGGATCATGGGACGTATCGGAATCAAAGAAAGACGCATCCTGAATGAAGAAGGACTCGGCACCTCATACATGGCACGAAAAGCTGTCAAACAACTGATGCAACGTACTCAAAGTAATCCGGATGATATTGACCTGGTAATTGTAGCTACCACCACTCCCGATTATCGGCTTCCTTCAACGGCTTCCATTTTATGCGAAAGAGTGGGGTTGAAAAATGCATTTGCCTTCGACATGCAAGCGGTCTGCAGCGGTTTCTTATATGCATTAGAAACCGGGGCTAACTTTATCCGTTCGGGAAAATACAAAAAAGTCATTATTGTTGGTGCCGATAAAATGTCGTCTGTGATAGACTATACCGATCGTGCCACCTGTCCTATTTTCGCTGATGGTGCAGCAGCTTTCTTGTTGGAACCCACAACAGATCATTTAGGAGTTATCGATTCCGTTTTAAGAACAGACGGCAAAGGACTTCCTTTTTTACACATGAAAGCCGGTGGTTCAGTTTGTTCCCCTTCTTATTTTACAGTTGACAACCACATGCATTACCTTCACCAAGAAGGACGTACAGTATTTAAATATGCTGTAGCCAATATGTCAGATGCATGTGAGTCGATCATCGAAAGAAACCAACTGACAAAAGATGAAATAGACTGGGTCGTTCCTCACCAGGCCAATCAACGTATCATCAGTGCTGTTGCCCAACGTCTGGATGTACCATTAGAAAAGGTTATGATCAATATCGAACACTACGGCAATACCAGTGCAGGTACGCTTCCATTATGCATTTGGGATTTCGAAAATAAACTCAAAAAAGGTGATAATTTGATTTTCACCGCTTTCGGAGCCGGATTTGCCTGGGGAGCTGTTTACGTTAAATGGGGATATGATGGCAAGACAAATAACGCATGTTAGTCTAATCACAAACGCCGATATCCTTTCTTTCAGTGCTTTTGGGTAAACACAAGAAACCTTATCATACACTTCTTTGTTATTTTCCGATAACTAAATGCATTGGATAATGGAAAATGGTGTAATGATGCAGTATTTTGAATGGAATCTGCCAAATGACGGAAATTTATGGAAACAATTAAAAGAAGATGCGTCACATTTACATGAGATTGGTGTGACAGCAGTATGGATTCCCCCCGCTTACAAAGCCGACGAACAACAAGACGAAGGTTATGCAACCTACGATTTGTATGATCTCGGCGAGTTCGATCAAAAAGGAACCGTAAGAACGAAATATGGTACGAAAGAAGAACTGAAAGAAATGATCGATGAATTACATAAAAATCATATTTCCGTTTATCTGGATGTAGTACTGAATCATAAGGCAGGAGGTGATTTCACTGAAAAGTTCATAGTTGTAGAAGTCGATCCCAATGATAGAACCCAAGCATTAGGAAAACCGTTCGAAATACAGGGCTGGACCGGATACAGCTTCCATGGACGTAAGGATAAATATTCAGACTTCAAATGGCATTGGTATCATTTTTCAGGAACCGGTTTTGACGATGCCAAAAAGCGGAGTGGCATCTTCCAGATACAGGGTGAAGGCAAAGCGTGGAGCGAAGGGGTTGACAATGAAAATGGCAACTACGATTTCTTATTATGCAATGATATAGACCTGGATCATCCTGAAGTAGTCACCGAATTGAATCGTTGGGGAAAATGGGTTTCCAAAGAGCTGAACCTCGACGGAATGCGTCTGGATGCCATCAAACACATGAAAGACAAGTTCATTGCACAATTCCTGGATGCGGTAAGAAGCGAAAGAGGAGACAAATTCTACGCTGTTGGCGAATATTGGAATGGTGATTTGAACACACTCGATGCATACATAAAATCCGTGGGTCACAAAGTCAACCTATTTGATGTTCCATTACATTATAATTTATTCCAAGCATCACAAGAAGGCAAGAATTATGATCTGCAGAATATCCTAAAAAACACATTAGTCGAGCACCACTGTGATCTGGCAGTCACTTTTGTCGACAATCACGATTCGCAATCGGGCAGTTCCTTGGAATCACAAATAGAAGACTGGTTCAAACCATTGGCCTATGGTCTGATATTATTAATGAAAGACGGTTATCCTTGTTTGTTCTACGGAGATTATTATGGTGTCAAAGGAGAAAACTCACCTCATACCCAAATCATTAATATTCTTCTGGATGCCAGAAGAAAATATGCTTATGGCGATCAGATTGAGTATTTCGATCATCCTTCCGCCATCGGCTTTATTCGTACGGGAGATGAAGAACATGTCGGTTCCGGTTTAGTCTTTTTAATGTCTAATGATGAAGCCGGCAGTAAAAAGATGGATTTGGGCGAAGAACATAAAAGTGAAATATGGCATGAAATAACCGGAAATATTCAGCAAGAAATCACATTAGACGAAAAAGGAAGTGGAGAATTTTCTGTTAATACCCGTAATATTGCTGTTTGGATAAAAAAGAATTAAAATGGAAATCCATTCCGAAAGAAAGAAAAGACTTAGTTTATCCCTGCTCTTCAAAATAATAAAAGATACAGTTTGGGGATTCATAGACGACAGCGTTATGAGGTTGAGCGCTTCATTAGCCTATGCGACTTTGTTTTCAATTATTCCTTTTCTTTCCCTTCTAGTCACTGTCGGTGTCTTTTTCCATATGGATTTGGCCAATCAACTTTATGTCCAACTACAACCGATTGTGGGCCCTGAAGTTACCGAGGCCCTTCGTTCTATTATAGAAAATGCAGAAAATACAGACTCCTCCATGTCGGCCGCCTTTGTCAGCTTAGGTATCTCTATTTTTGGTGCCACCACTATTTTTGCAGAAATACAAAGTTCATTAAATTCAATTTGGGGAATAAAAGCCGTTCCTAAAAAGAGCTGGCTTAAATTTATTAAAAACCGGATACTTTCTTTCTCAATAATACTTGTATTTGCCTTCATTCTCCTGATTACATTCACCATTACCAATATAATCGGAGAACTCAGTCAAAAATTCATCTTTAAGTATCCGGAAGTAGCCGATTCGTTGGTAAAAGTGGTAGGAATCATCATAAATATGAGTGTCACTACCATCATCTTTACACTCATATTTAAAATATTACCCGATGCCAAAATCAAAAGCAAAGACGTTTGCATCGGAGCTGTTGTAACCACCACACTGCTACTGATAGGTCAATGGGGAATTTCCTTTTATATAGGAATAGCCAATGTGGGGACCGTCTATGGGGCTGCTGCGTTCATGGTGGTTTTCGTCACTTGGATTTATTATTCTTCCATCATCATATATACCGGTGCAGAGTTTACCAAAGCATGGGCAAACGAAATGGGAGGTAAAATTTTCCCCGACGAATATGCAGTAGCCACCAAAACCATTGAAATACACGAAGACAAGCCTATCGAATAATCTAGAATAAAAATCACTTCTTCCGTGACGATTCATTCTCAGTATCACGACATGTTTTCGTATACTGTTTCAGATGCTTTCTCATTTGTTCGAAACGGACAAAGCCCAAGAAAAACAAGAAGATTCCGGCTATAATACATCCCCACGCCAGCCCATCCAAACGTGAAATGCTTTCAATTTGAAATATCCCTATCCCCACAGTCAAAAGGTAAAGTGCCATACGGATATATGCAAACAAAGTTCTTTCATTAGCCAGCTTGGTTCTTTCAAGTGCCAGATGATCACGAAGTATCAACTCTTTATCATTCTCAAAGTTATCGGTAAATGTCAGCATAATTATATTAAGGTAACTGTATCTTAAACGTTTATTTAAAACAATAATTGAGTACAATAGTTCAGGAAACAGAATCTCCATTTATCAAATGACACTGACAGATCCCCCAATCCTGACCAATTTACCGTACACTAAAATCATTTTTAGTTATACTTTTCACAACTGGCTAATTAAATTTATGTAAGTAGAAAAATCTCTTCATAAAAAATAATTCCTGGGATACAAATAACAAGTTATTAAAATACAAAAGACTTGTTATTTGCACACAAGAATCAAATTATAAGGAAATGACGTTAACAATGTTAATTGAAACAAACTCCAATAATAAGTAAAATCTTGCACAATGCTATGCCACTAACCTTTTTTCATTAAACCAACGTACAGGGATCTTTCTGCTTAACAAAACATTGCGACAGTAGTACGGCAAACGGGGTATCATATACTCTGGCTTTCTGTGGGCATCCCTTAACACAGGCACAACATTTAATGCAGCGTTCGGCATCCGTATTCAACTCGTCACCTTTGGCTATGGCGCTTACAGGACACATTTTCGCACACGCACCGCAGTGAGTACACAAAGATTCATCTTCCACCCAAGGAGTACGGGGAAGGGGAACTCCACTTTTACGCAAGGCAATCACTTTCCGCAAAAAGCGAAACAATGGAAAAAAAGGCTGACGCGGACGCCGGATTTTACGGACATCGACCGCATATAATTTTTCCGGTTCGGTAGCAGATGCTATTTTATCTGAAATCTGCTTTCCAAAATCGGCTGCCACAGCAAGGTCACGTTCGTCAGGACGTCCGGCAGCTACGGGATATTTTTCTGTACTATAAGAGTGTTCTCCTATGAAAGTAGCACCGGCAATTACTTTAAACCCCTGTTGAATAGCCCAATAATCAAGTTCCATCAACGATTTTTCGTAAGCACGATTACCGTATACCACCACGATAACCGCCGGAGTATTACTTCCGCGCACACTTGCCAGACGATCCATGGCCAAAGGGGCTACACGGCCTCCATATACCGGCACGACAATAATAGCTAATGCAGATTCGGCAATCACTAAATCCTGAGTTGCCTGTTGTGTTAAATTCGTGTTTATCACATTTGTTATTCCGGTTCCACGAACAATTGCCTCCCCAACTTGTTTAGAGGTGTGGGTAGGCGAGAAATAAATCAAATGGACTTCGTTTGCTGTCATAATAGTTACTTTTTATGCAACAAAGGTACACTTTTATGAAGAAAAAAAGAGTAAACGAAGACAAAAACCAAAATTATTTATTATCTTTGCGGCGTTGAAACATTCCGAACCCCTCCAACGGGAGACAAATTCGGATTTCCGATTCAGCCAAACATCCCTAATTCATCATTTAAAGATTATTGCGTTTGTTAAGTTTCCGACCCCTGCGTCGCAGCTTCAGCCGTACGTATTTCAACGAATAAAATTAAAATATTTAAATAACTCACTATACTGTATGTATAACATCATTCAATTGAACGACAAGAATTTGTCGGAACTACAAGCTATTGCCCAGGAATTGGGTATCAAAAAAACAGACTCACTTAAGAAAGAAGAACTTGTCTACAAAATCCTCGACGAACAAGCCATAGCCGGAGCTACTAAAAAGGTAGCTGCCGACAAACTGAAAGAGGAACGCAAAGAAGATAAGAAAAAACGCTCTCGGGTGACAGTAAAGAAGGAAAACGCCGACAAGGTTTTCTCTTCTACCAAGAATGGAGAACTAACTAAAACAGATGCCAAAACACCTGCAGCCAAAACACAGCCACAACCTAAAACAACAGAACCGACCCCAGAAACAGCTAAAGAGGCAAACGCCGAAACAAACGCCACTCCGGCCGAATCTGTCAAAGTGACACCTTATGCCACTCCGAAAAAGAAACCGGGACGCCCCCGTAAAAATCAGGTAGAAACAGAAGCTAAACCCGCAGAAGAAACTACCGAAAAACCGGAAACAGTACCATCGGCACAAGAAGAAAAGCCCGCTGCCCAACCGGAAACAGAAAAACGTCCCATCAGCAAACCGATTCTCAAACCCAAACCGGCCGTTGTAGACGAAGAAAGCTCGATCCTCTCGGATATAGATGCAGACGATGATTTTATCCCCATCGAAGACCTGCCTTCGGAAAAAGTAGAATTGCCAACCGAACTGTTCGGCAAATTTGAATCGACCAAAGCCGAAGCAGCAACAGCCCCCGAACCTGTGGCACAACCCCAACGCCCGCGTGTGATTCGCCCACGAGACAACAATAACAACAACAATTACAACAACAATAATAATAACAATAATAATAACCAACGCAACAATAACCAGCGTCAGCCTGTACAACAGCGTCCCATGCCGCAACAAAATGCCGCCGAAGCCGCACCCGTTCAGGAACGCCGCGTGATTGAACGTGAGAAACCTTATGAATTTGATGATATCCTCACCGGAACCGGTGTATTGGAAATCATGCAGGATGGTTACGGATTCCTCCGTTCGTCAGATTATAACTACCTCTCTTCACCGGACGATATCTACGTTTCGCAATCCCAGATCAAACTATTCGGTCTGAAGACCGGTGACGTAGTAGAAGGTGTAATCCGTCCGCCCAAAGAAGGCGAAAAATACTTCCCGCTGGTAAAGGTTTCTAAAATCAACGGACGTGATGCCGCTTTCGTACGTGACCGTGTACCGTTCGACCATCTCACTCCGCTGTTCCCGGACGAAAAGTTCAAGCTTTGCAAGGGAGGCTACTCCGACTCGATGTCGGCACGTGTAGTCGACCTCTTTTCACCAATCGGTAAAGGACAGCGTGCCTTGATCGTGGCTCAGCCCAAGACCGGTAAAACCATCCTGATGAAAGAAATCGCCAATGCCATCGCTGCCAACCATCCGGAAGTATATATGATCATGTTGTTGATTGACGAACGTCCGGAAGAAGTAACCGACATGGCCCGCAGTGTCAATGCGGAAGTGATTGCTTCTACATTCGACGAACCTGCCGAACGCCATGTGAAAATTGCCGGCATCGTACTCGAAAAAGCTAAAAGATTGGTAGAGTGCGGACACGATGTAGTGATCTTCCTCGACTCTATCACCCGTCTGGCGCGCGCATACAATACTGTATCTCCGGCATCAGGAAAGGTACTCTCGGGTGGTGTGGATGCCAATGCACTACACAAACCGAAACGTTTCTTCGGAGCAGCCCGTAACATAGAGAACGGAGGTTCGCTCACCATTATCGCTACTGCCCTGATCGACACCGGTTCGAAGATGGACGAAGTAATCTTTGAAGAGTTCAAGGGTACAGGTAACATGGAGTTGCAGCTCGACCGCAACCTAAGTAACAAACGTATCTTCCCTGCTGTCAACATTGTGGCATCGAGCACCCGCCGCGACGACTTGCTGCTCGACAAACAGACACTGGACCGCATGTGGATTCTACGCAAGTATCTGTCGGATATGAATCCTATCGAAGCAATGGATTTCGTAAAAGAGCGATTGGAAAAAACCAAAGACAATGACGAGTTCCTGATGAGCATGAACAGCTAAAGAGTTCCTTTTGTGAACAAAATATAGTAAAAAGAGTGAGATTCTGTTTGAATCTCACTCTTTTTATTTAGCTTTGCACTACATGCATCATAAACAAGCATAAAACAAACATCGGGAAAACAACATTTACTGTGGGAAAGTCTTTCAATATAGCGCTTATAGTAATAGCAGTAACCTTATACTCTGTCACTACATATGCTGCCGATAACAAAGCAACAAGGCACGTGTCAGCGCTGCTGGACCTGATCGACAACAGCCTCAACTATAGTAAAGAAGCTCCCAACGACAGTATTATCCAATGGGGCAACGAATTGGCTCCTCTCCTGAAAAAGCAGAAAGAATATAAAACTCTATTTCAGTTGAAACAACTGATTGTGACAGCTTATGCCTCACGAGGAGACATGAATATGGCCATCGACCATGCCCGCCGGATGTATAAGGAAGCCAAAGAATTGAATTCCCCCATCGGTATAGCTCTTTCCAGTCGTGCCTTTGGGGATGCCTACTTGAATGCCAATATGCAGGAACCCGCCATCGAATCTTATAAAGAAGCTCTGGAGTTGCTTGACAAAATACCGGGTAGCGAAATCCTCGAACAAGAGATTCTTCCGAAATTCATCCTGACCCTGATTCAGACCTCGCACATGGACGAGGTACGCATCTATCTGCAAAAGTTTGAAAACCTGTATGCCGATAACCCTAATCCTACATTCCACTTTTTCATATGTGCGTGCAATGCCTACTATAACATCGAGTCCGGTGATCCCGAAAAGGGAAAAGCCGAACTGGACAAAGCCAGGAAAATCCACGAACAACTGAATTATCTCTACCTGCGTAGTATCTACAACTATATATTGGCCCAGTACTATCAAGCTGTCGGGAAGTATGAACTGGCCCTGCAACAATACGAACGCCTGACAAAGGTCCCTAAAGCACCTGCCCCCAACAAACACATCGGTTTGCAGCTTGAGTGTGCCCAACTGCTGACTCAAATGGGACGAACGGAAGAAGCCTATCGTATCTATCAAAAGGCCAACCGGCAAAAAGACTCTTTGAACGCTCTGAGCTATGCCCGGCAAATCAATGACCTACGGGGAATGTACCAGATAGACCGGATGGAAATCCGGAACCAGATTCAACGAAACCAAATCATCTTGTGGATCATCATAGCTTCCATCTTTATATTGATGCTTGTTTTGCTGTTGATTGTCCGCATCCGGCAGGAGTCCAACCGGCTTCTCCGCTCCAAAGAAGAATTGGAAATAGCCCGTAAGTATGCCGAGAACTCAATACGTACCAAAAGTCTGTTCCTGTCGAACATGAGTCACGAAATACGGACACCACTGAATGCACTTTCCGGATTCTCATCCATCCTGACCGACGAATCCATCGACAATGACACACGGTATCAATGCAATGACATCATCCAGCAAAACTCCGAACTGCTGCTAAAGCTGATCAATGATGTAATAGACCTGTCAAATCTCGATCCCGGCAAGCTGACTTTCAATTTTAAAGAATGTGACGCCGTCAATATATGCCGTAACGTAATCAACACCGTAGAGAAGGTGAAGCAGACACAAGCCGGAGTCAGTTTTGTCACTTCACTGGATAAACTGACTTTGCGTACAGACGAGGCACGCCTGCAACAGGTATTGATCAACCTGCTGATCAATGCCACCAAGTTCACTACCGAAGGAAGCATCACCCTGACATTAGAAAAAGAATCAGAAACCATAGCTCTGTTCACTATGACAGATACCGGATGTGGTATCCTCCGTGAAAAACAGGACCAGATATTCAATCGTTTTGAGAAACTGAACGAAGGTGCACAGGGAACAGGTCTGGGACTCTCGATCTGTCAACTTATCATCGAGCAAATCGGAGGGAGAATATGGATTGACCCGGACTACACCGAAGGTGCGCGATTCCGGTTTACACACCCCGTCCGGCCCGCAAAGGAAAAGGAGGCAGAAAGATGAAGCGACTGATACTTATCATCATAGTATGTTGCCGGGCCTTAGGATGGTGTCATGCAAATACACAAACGGAAACGGACAGCCTGTATCGGGTGGCACAGTCACTTCCGCATGACTCGACTCGTCTGGAAATGTTCAAGAGACTGGCACAAATAGAGCAGCTGACTCCCAGGTGTATCACCTTCTCGGGTCTGTTGCGCGAGGAAGCCACCTTGCAGAAGAATGACAGATACAACGCCATAGCCGCCTATCTGCACACAGTGTACTACTATAACCAAAACAACCGGGACAGCGTAAAAAAATGGCTTGACACAATGGAGCCTTATGCCCGCAAATCGCAAACCTGGGATCTCTATTTCGATGCGCTCCGCTTTCAGATAGACCTCTGCACCTACGAAGAGCAGTATGAACTTGCCATCAACGAAGCGAACCTGATGTACGAAAGAGCCCAAAAAGTGAACTGTGCCCGCGGACTGATCGGAGCAAAACAATGCCTGGGCAACGCCTATATCAGTACAGAGCGATGGGACGAAGGAATGAAAGCATTGGAAGCTGCCTATCAACTCTCTTTACAAACAGATAATGCGGTAGTACGAATCTCGATTCTCTGTCAACTGATTTCCATAACCAAGGATCAGAAAAACAACCAATTACTCTCCGAATACCTTGCGAAGCTAAAAGAAACACTGCATCACCATACCTCCACGAACCCGATGCTCAAAGAGGCATTTTATGATGTTTACCTGTTCTGCGAAGTATATTACACCTATTACTATCTATATGCAGGCCAGCCGGAACAAGCACATAAAAATCTGGTTAACGCAGGCAAATTTCTCAATGGCAACACCTTCTTTCTCTACAGGGTGCTCTATTACGATGCCTATGCAGCATACTTCCGGGCTTGCAAAGCGTATGACCGGGCACTTGCCAAGATAGACTCCACCATCATACTGCTGCAAGAGGACTTCAACAGCAATTACATCCACCAAAAATTGACAAAAGCCGACCTCCTGGCAGAAGCCGGACGAAGTGCAGAAGCCATTCCCCTGTACATCGAAACGCTCCATCTTAAAGACTCTATCGAAACGACCGTTCTCGACAAACAGATGCAACAGATAAAAGCTAAATACAACATCGACAAAGTGGCATTGGAAGAGGAACGGCTGAAAAGCTACATCCAACTCGGCACCTTAATAGTGGTGGTCATTGTCCTGATAATTCTGGTTGCTTTCATGCTCCGCATTTCACACGTACGCAAGGCTTTGGAACAATCGGAAAAAGAAACACGGGAAACAACCCGCATGGCGGAAGAAGCCAACGAAATGAAAAATCGCTTTTTGTCGAACATAAGCTATCACATCCGCATCCCGCTGAACGGTGTAGTGGGTTTCTCGCAACTGATAGCCTCTGAGCCCAACATGCCTGATGAGCTCCGTAAAGAATACTCTTCCATCATTCAGAAGAACTCCGAAGAATTGATGCGCCTGGTTAATGATGTACTCGATTTATCACGGCTCGAAGCCGGTATGATGAAGTTCAACATTCAGGAGTACGGACTGGCGGAACTCTGCAATGAAGCTACCTATATGGCACGCATGCATAGTGAAGGGTGTACCGTCATCCGGTTGGAAAACGAAATTGAAACAGACCTGAACATCCGGGTAGACACCGTCCGTTTCACACAGGCGTTGATGAGTGCACTGACGTATCCGCAGAAGTACAAAGAAAAACGGGAAATCGACTTTAAGGTGACTCTCGACACGGAGAAGCACTTCATCAACTTCCGCATCACCAACTCTCCGCTGGCTGACGAAAGATTTACTTCGCAAGAGGTATGCATCCGTCACGAAATCAACCGCCTGCTATTTGAGTATTTCGGAGGAAGCTACAAAGTACAGACAAATCCGGACGGAAAGCCGGCCATCCTCTTCACGTTTCCCTCAGGAAGAAATTGACTTCTTCCCCTATCCGCTCGTCTACTTCTACAGAAAGTTGTATCTTTGCAACCTGCAAACTTAAACCCTTCTTTATGTATACCAACAAACAGATCTGGAGTGTCAGTTACCCGATTCTCCTGAGCTTGCTTGCGCAAAATGTCATCAACGTCACCGACACTGCCTTTCTGGGACGTGTCAGTGAGATAGCCCTCGGTGCTTCTGCCATGGGTGGGCTTTTCTATATTTGTATTTTCACCATTGCCTTCGGATTCAGCACCGGTTCCCAGATCGTCATTGCCCGCCGCAACGGTGAAGCACGTTACGGCGATGTAGGTCCGGTCATGATTCAGGGAGTCTTGTTCCTGTTGGTCATGGCTCTCCTGCTCTTCGGATTCACCAAAGCGTTCGGCGGAAACATCATGCGCCTGCTGGTCTCTTCCGAAAGCATTTATGATGCCACGATGGAGTTTCTCGACTGGCGCATCTTCGGGTTCTTCTTCTCATTTGTCAACGTAATGTTCCGGGCACTCTACATCGGAATCACCCGCACCAAGGTGCTCACCATCAATGCAGTGGTTATGGCGCTGACCAATGTGGTGCTGGACTATGCCCTGATATTCGGACACTTCGGGCTTCCGGAAATGGGCATCAAAGGAGCAGCCATTGCTTCCGTAATCGCCGAAGCGGCTTCTCTGCTCTTTTTCCTGATTTATACGTACATCACCGTCAACCTGAAAAAGTATGGCCTCAACCACTTGCGGTCGTTCGACCCGGTTTTGTTGATGCGCATTCTCAGTATATCGTGCTTCACCATGCTTCAGTATTTCCTGTCGATGGCCACCTGGTTTGTTTTCTTTGTGGCAGTGGAGAGGTTGGGACAGCGCGAACTCGCTATTGCCAACATCGTGAGAAGCATCTACATCGTTATGCTGATTCCGGTAAATGCACTGGCCACCACGACCAACAGCCTGGTGAGCAACGCCATCGGCGCGGGAGGCATCAACTACGTGATGCCGTTGATAAACAAAATCGGGCGCTTCTCTTTCCTGATCATGCTGGGACTGGTCATCATAACCGCCCTGTTCCCACAAGCATTGCTCTCGGTATACACCAACGAAACGGCATTGATCAATGAATCGGTATCATCGGTATATGTCATCTGCGTGGCCATGCTGATTGCCTCTGTTGCTAACGTCGTCTTCAACGGAATATCGGGTACAGGCAATACTCAAGCAGCCCTGATGCTCGAAGCCATCACGATTGCAATCTACGGATCGTACATCATTTTCATCGGAATGTGGGTGAAAGCTCCCATCGAATGGTGCTTTACGATTGAGATTCTGTACTATACACTGTTGCTCGCCACAAGCTATATTTATTTCAAAAAAGCAAAATGGCAGAACAAAAAGATATAAAGTACGAGAGATTTTTGTACATTTGCGGCTGATTTCACCGCAGATTGCACAGATTAGCACAGATATTCTCTATGTCAGATATAAAATCCGTGTCGATCCGTACAATTTGCGGCGGGCTTTACACATCATTAGTAATTCATAATTCAAAGATATGTTCGACAATTTAAGCGAAAGACTCGAAAGGTCGTTTAAGATTCTGAAAGGTGAAGGCAAAATCACCGAGATCAACGTAGCAGAAACCCTGAAAGACGTGCGCAAGGCACTGCTCGATGCCGACGTTAACTATAAAGTAGCCAAAGGATTCACTGATACGGTGAAGGAAAAGGCACTGGGACAGAACGTGCTCACAGCCGTAAAACCGAGCCAGTTGATGGTGAAGATTGTTCATGACGAACTGACCCAGCTGATGGGTGGAGAAACTGTCGAAATCGACACCAAAGGTCAGCCGGCAGTCATCCTGATGTCCGGTTTGCAAGGTTCGGGTAAGACCACTTTCTCGGGTAAGCTGGCCCGCATGCTGAAAACCAAGAAGAACAAACGCCCGTTGCTCGTTGCATGTGACGTTTACCGTCCGGCAGCTATCGAGCAGCTTCGCGTACTGGCCGAACAGATTGACGTACCGATGTACTCGGAGATCGACAGCAAAGATCCGGTTTCCATCGCCCAGAATGCCATCAAAGAAGCACGTGCCAAGGGATACGATCTGGTAATTGTCGATACGGCCGGACGTCTGGCAGTCGACGAACAGATGATGAATGAGATCGCTGCCATCAAAGAAGCCATCCAGCCCAACGAAATTCTGTTCGTGGTAGACTCTATGACCGGACAAGATGCGGTCAACACAGCCAAAGAGTTCAACGAACGCCTCGACTTTGACGGCGTAGTGCTGACCAAGCTCGACGGTGATACCCGCGGTGGTGCGGCCCTCTCTATCCGTTCGGTAGTGAACAAACCTATCAAGTTTGTAGGTACGGGCGAGAAACTCGATGCCATCGACCAGTTCCACCCTGCCCGTATGGCCGACCGTATCCTGGGTATGGGTGACATCGTTTCGTTGGTGGAACGCGCACAGGAACAATATGACGAAGAAGAAGCTAAACGCCTCCAAAAGAAGATTGCCAAGAACCAGTTCGACTTCAACGACTTCCTCAGCCAGATCTCCCAGATTAAGAAAATGGGTAATCTGAAAGAGCTCGCTTCAATGATTCCGGGTGTGGGCAAGGCCATCAAAGATATCGATATCGACGACAACGCTTTCAAAAGCATCGAAGCCATCATCTACTCCATGACTCCGGAGGAACGCAGCAATCCGGGCATCCTGAACGGTTCGCGCCGTACACGTATCGCCAAAGGTAGCGGTACGACTATCCAGGAGGTGAACCGTCTGCTGAAACAGTTTGACCAGACTCGCAAAATGATGAAGATGGTGACCAGCAGCAAGATGGGCAAAATGATGCCGAAGATGAAATAAGACTGCACTTTTCTTCCCGAAAGCTTGACTTTGGCTTCGGGATGATGTATCTTTGTCTATGTAATCATTCAATAAATTCAATTAGAATGCAATAGAAGGAGGAAGCCGCTGTTTCCTCCTTTTTTTATGTACCTACCGGAGTAAGAAACCATAACCCGCCGCTTGAAGTCCCGGAGACGGTTGCTCCACTCCCGAATACCGGCTGCATTGCAGTCAGATGCTTACTGCATTTCAGTAAAACCCCGGCTCTACCCGCATCGGATCCCGGCTCTATTCCCAGAAGTTCCTCTTTGCCTTCGGAACTCCTCCCCACCCTGTTAATAATCTATAAAGCTACTCTTGACAAAAAACAGGGGATGGTAAATGATATTACTTTTGCCTGATACCATAAAAGCATTGAATCAATGAAACACATTCTCTTCACTCTGGCGCTTGCTTCCATAGCCGGGATAGCCAACGCACAACACAATGGGCACTCCTATACGGTAGAAGGTTTGATAAACGATTCTACCCTGAACGGACAGACACTCTATATCAGCCGTTATGACGACGGAATGAAAGTGGATAGCACGCAAGTGACCAACGGGCAATTTAAATTCACCGGAAAAGCGGACATCCCCTGTTTTTGCCGCATCGATGCAGGCAGAGAGTATGCCAACTTCATCCTCGAAGGGGGCAACATCCAGGTCAATGTACTGACTCACAATGACCCGAAGGGAACGCCAATGAATGAGGAGTATACCCACATATCTGATAAGACATCCGAGTTGGTCACAGAGTTGAGAAAAAGACATGCGGCCATCGAACAGCAAACAGAAGACAAATCGGAACAACTCCGGCTTAAAAAAGAATACGCCGATACTTACTGGCACCCGACTTATACCCGACTATACAAAGACATGTTTATGAAGAACCCGGACAATGCACTCGGAGAGTTTGCCATCAGAGAGCTTGCCATGTGCGCTTCGCCCGAAGAGATGGACACCATATTTGCGGCTTCCGGCCCCTGGTTGAAGTCACTGAGCGTATATCACCGCATCGAAAAGCAGTTTCAAGGCATGAAAGCGACGGCAGTAGGACAAAAGTTTACCGACTTCAGCGGTAAGACCATAGACGGTACTGCAAGCTCTTTATCCGATTTTGTGGGCAAAGGTCAATACACTTTGGTAGATTTCTGGGCAAGCTGGTGTGGCCCCTGCCGTTCCGAATCGCCTCATATAGCCGAACTCTACAACACATACAAAGACAAAGGACTGACTGTCGTGGGAGTAGCAGTCTGGGACAAACCGGAAAATACCAAAAAAGCGATCAAGGAACTCAATATCGACTGGCCGCAAATTATCGACACCGGTATGACGCCCATGGATCTGTACGGTGTAAAAGGTATCCCTTTCATCCTCCTCTTCGGACCTGACGGAACCATCATCGCACGTGACCTCAGAGGAGAAGGAATGAAAAATAAAGTAGCCGAAGTACTAAACAATAAATAACTCAATAAACGAATAAGAAATGACACTGATTGATGGAAAAGCCATCTCCGAACAAGTAAAGCAGGAGATTGCAGCCGAAGTGGCAGAAATAGTGGCTCATGGAGGCAAACGCCCTCACCTGGCAGCCATCCTCGTAGGACACGACGGAGGCAGCGAGACATATGTAGCCGCCAAAGTAAAAGCTTGCGAAGTGTGCGGATTCAAGTCGTCACTGATCCGTTACGAAAGTGATGTGACAGAGGACGAGTTGCTTGCCAAAGTACGCGAACTGAATGAAGATGACGATGTAGACGGATTTATCGTACAACTTCCGTTGCCCAAACACATCTCCGAACAAAAAGTGATTGAGACCATTGATTACCGCAAAGATGTGGACGGATTTCACCCGATCAATGTAGGACGCATGTCTATCGGACTACCTTGCTATGTATCGGCCACTCCGAATGGAATCCTCGAACTGCTGAAACGCTACCGGATAGAGACATCCGGGAAAAAGTGCGTCGTATTGGGACGCAGCAATATTGTTGGCAAACCGATGGCTGCACTGATGATGCAGAAGGCTTATCCGGGAGACGCTACGGTGACCGTATGTCACAGCCGCTCAAAAGATCTGGTGAAAGAGTGCCGGGAAGCCGATATCATTATCGCTGCATTGGGACAACCCAATTTCGTAAAGGCGGAAATGGTGAAAGAAGGTGCCGTGGTCATTGACGTAGGTACCACCCGGGTGCCCGATGCCAGCAAGAAGTCCGGGTTCAAGCTCACAGGAGATGTGAAGTTTGACGAAGTATCCCCGAAATGTTCGTTCATCACTCCCGTTCCGGGAGGAGTCGGCCCGATGACCATCGTGTCACTGATGAAAAATACATTGCTGGCAGGTAAGAAGGCGATCTATCAATAACCCATTCCTCCGTTTCCCTCTTCATAGAGGGGGAAACGGAGAATTTGCTTTTCAATACCTTAGTATCATGAATACGATATTTAAAACCACAGGCTTGTGCGTCTTTCTCTTCGCATGTACCCCATGGGCTGCCGCACAAAATTCTTCTATCGACTATCCCTCATATCAAAAAAGAAATACCGACGCACTTGAAATCAGCCGGATCGTCCGTAATGACACAGCTACCATTCTGTATATGGATGCTTACTCGCGCCCTAACTATTGGATACGGCTGGCTTCGGAGCTCTCTCTACACGGGGTGCAAAGCGGGAAGAAATACCCTGTCATCCGATCGCAAGGTTTCGAACTGGACAAGCAGGTATACATGCCGGCTTCGGGCAATGTGACGTTTACTCTGCAATTTGCCCCTATCGATCCGCAGGACCGGACGATAGACTTTGTAGAAAGCAACAATGAAGAAGACTTCCGGATCGAGGGAATTTGCCTTGACGCATCTGTCCCCAAAAAGAAAGTACACTGCCACCTGGCCGGCAAAATGGCAAACCGACCACAAACCAGTCGCCTGATACTTATAGAAAGCAACAAGAATACACGCAGTACCCCGTGGATTTCGATACCGGTGCGCAACGGTGTCTTTGAGTACGACTTCTATACCGACCACGAAAAGGCTTACGAACTTATTTGCTGGGACGACCTGTTAAACGGTTGCTGGTATCCGGTCACTTTCTTTGCAGAAAATGGAACGGTATCTTTCACCATATCTGCCATAGACGCACGCCCACCCTATCGCATAGAGACCCTCAACCCACTGACGACGGCTCTCCGGCTATTTGAAGCGGAAGGGGAGAATAAGTTCAGTTTCGATGAACTCAACGCACGAAGAGATACGCTCGAAAAATACGGACGTTTTGAAAGTGAAGCCATGCAAGCACTCTGGAAAAAATTCGATCAGGTGAAAGACAATCCCGAAGAAAGAAACAAGCTTTTCAGAGAAAGAGACCGCCTGGAAGAAAGTGGCGAAGCATTCACAGAAGAAGCAAAAGCACTTATAAAGGAAAGGGAACAACTCTTTCGGAAAAAAGTAATTTGGGAAACGGAACAAGCCTCGCAACACCCTTCGCTGGTGGGACTATTTATCCTGAAAATGAAGGTGGAGAACGCACGGAAAGATGAAGACGTCATCCCCTATCTGGAAGTATTTCAAAAAGTGTATGCCTCCCGCTATCCCGAACATCCCTATACCCGGGAAATGCAAATGTTTATCGACAATAACCAACCCAAGACGGGAAACCGTTTCATCGACTTCTCCGCTCCCGACCTGAATGGTAACATGGTTCAGTTGTCCGAACAGATACGGGGAAAAGTGGCTCTGATCGACCTATGGGCTTCCTGGTGCGGTCCGTGCCGTACGACCTCCAAGCAATTGATTCCCATCTACGAAAAATATAAAGACCGTGGATTCACCGTCATCGGCGTCGCACGCGAGCAGAACAGCGATATCCGTATGAGAGAAGCCATACGGAAAGACGGTTATCCCTGGCTGAACCTTATCGAGCTGAATGACGTTCAACAGATCTGGTCAAAATACCGGATACCGAACGCTGCCGGCGGAACTTTCCTCGTGAACGCCCAAGGAATCATTCTTGCCGTGAACCCTACAGCCGAAGAGATGGAACGTATTCTCCAGAAAGAACTTTAATACCGGTAATTTATGAAACATCTGATTCTTCTTTTTCTCTTTTTTTGCTCTGTATCTTGCAGTAGCAATGCGCAAGAGCAATCTGTCCCTACCTCATCAGCCGACACAATACCCGCACAGAAGATCACCCTCCTCTTTGCAGGCGACCTGATGCAGCATCAGGCACAGATAGACGCAGCCCGGACAGCAACCGGGTACGACTATACAGACTACTTTAAACTGATAAAAGAAGAAATCGGCAAAGCAGACATCGCCATCGGAAATCTGGAGGTAACCCTCGGTGGAAAGCCCTATCGGGGGTATCCGGCCTTCAGTGCCCCCGACGAATATCTGACCGCAATCAAAGATGCCGGCTTCAACGTATTGATAACAGCCAACAATCATTGCCTCGACCGAGGCAAAAAAGGGTTGGAAAGAACCATCCTGATGTTGGATTCCCTACAGATTCCGTATGCCGGCACCTACACCGACAGCACAGCCCGTGCCTCGCGGTATCCGCTCTTGCTGGAACAGAATGGCTTCCGCATTGTCCTGCTCAATTATACATATGGCACTAACGGCATCAAGGTATCTGCCCTCAACATCGTCAATTATATCGATAAGGATATCATGGCCCGGGACATCGAAACTGCCAAAGCATTGAACCCGGATGCATTGATTGCATGTATGCACTGGGGCATCGAATACCAATCGCTGCCCAACAAGGAACAAACATCTCTTGCCGACTGGTTGCTTAGCCGGGGAGTCACCCATGTGATCGGCTCCCATCCACACGTGGTACAGCCCATGGAGTTGCGAACCGATACGCTCAGCGGACAGCAAAATGTGGTGCTTTACTCTTTAGGTAATTTTATTTCGAACATGTCTGCCCGCAAAACAGACGGGGGACTGCTCTTTAAACTCGAATTAACGAAAAACAGTACAGGCACATCTGTCAGCAATTGCGGGTATAGTCTGATATGGACTGCACGCCCCACACTCTCCAAAAAGAAAAATTACGTTTTATACCCGGCAAGCATTCCGACAGACTCTTTATCGGCAGAAGAACGTAACCGCCTGAAAATCTTTATTAATGACACCCGGGAACTCTTCCGCAAGCATAACCGCGGAATTAATGAATACATTTTTTGAAGAAAAAAGTTCGCAGAATGTTTGCAGATTCAAAAAGAATCGTTACCTTTGCATCGCATTTGAGAGAGATGCTAACATGGTGGCTGTAGTTCAGTTGGTTAGAGCGTCAGATTGTGGTTCTGAATGTCGTGGGTTCGAGTCCCATCTGCCACCCAACAAAGAGAGGAAATTCATTATTGAATTTCCTCTCTTTGTTTATATAAGGCAATTAAGGATCAACGTAAGTGAAAGACGGGTCAGTCCGAAAAGACCTGTCCACCAAAGACACAGGATTATAAAAAATCTGCAGAAGCAGGATCAAAATCCCGCCTCTACAGAAAACTGTAAACCATTAAAACAAAATGCACCTTGTCAGACCACAATTAAAAACGAGGCATAACAAACTTGTCATCAGGGGATGTAAAGGATAATCCCGGAACAGAGCGGCGCATATCTTTATAAGCGTATTCTTTAATTAGTGAATAGTCAGTAGCATCCAAAGCATAATAATAGTCATCTTTATCCGTTGATAACTTTACAGTCCAATCGAACATATTTCCAAAGATAGTCAACTCGTCTTTGGTGGGATCGAAACCGGGAAGAGCTGATTTAACCAAACTTCCATCACTGTTGATCACATAAAAATGATGCTGGCTGTCTACCATATACCCCAAAGTCCGGCGACTGCGGAACTCAGTAATAAATACATATTCCGGCAAAACGCCTTCAGGCAGCTGAATCAGTTTCACATACGGACGTCCCTTGGTACACTTCAGATGAAACAGTTTATGGTTGGCATCCAAAACCAGATACCCCTCATCATAGTCTTTACGGATAGTCGGATTGCCCGAAGCATAGCTTGCGGGAAAAGCAAACCCTTTCTGAACCAGCATCTCCGTAAACAATTTACTCTTCGCCTCATCTATACGATTCGTCTCCATACGAATAAATTCGATACCTTTATCGGTAAAGCGAAAAGCATCTTCGGGCATTTTCAAATCCACCCGCTTGGACATGGACTCCATCAGGAAATAAAGTCCTGTCTGGGGAGCATTGATAGCTGACGGCACACTCTTGAAAGTAAAGTTAGTCAACTGGATGTCTTTCGGACTAACTGCCCTACCGCAAATGGTATCGGGAAAACGTTCGTCTGCCGTAAGCTGACGTACGTAAAGAGAAGGTAACAGACTGTCGACCTGTTGTTGGGTATATGTATTGCCTTTCGTATCATAACGGTGAAGCTGTTTATTCTCATCCAGTTGCGTAATGACAAAATCACCAAGCACGGAACTATACATAGTAAAAGGAGTCTTGGCAGGCTTCAATGTGAGAAAAGCATAGCACCAAGGCAACTGCCATACAAGCAGCACAGCCACAGTAACATAAAAAAACATTTTGCTGAATCGAATCATGTTCGTTTAATTTTTTTAGTAATAAACATTCGGTTAGTCTTGCTTACCGGCTTTGAACCGTACCACAGAAATCCATGAAAGAGAAGCGATAAGCAGCGTATAAAGTGTCAGGCAGGGCAAGAAACTGTTATAAGCCTCTGCTCCCGGAGCCAGGAAATAGACACGAAAAATCAATGCGGCAATAATCAGATTCAAGACCCTCCGCTTCCATGTAGGTTCCAGGCAAATCCATGAAACAAGCAGATACCCGGCAAATCCGGCCAAAAACCACGGAGCAGCCGAGAGTAAGATACGCTGTACCAGCTCACTTGTAAAGTGTTGCGGCAAATAAACTCCCATGATAATAAAACTCGTAGCAAAACATGCAAACAGCGCAAGTACTCCAAAGGCTAACATAGCCATGACCATCTTCTTCTGTGAATAAGGTAAATGTAAGGTAAGTTTCAAACACTTGCGTTGCATCTCAGGGAAAAACTGTACGGCTGCCAGCAATATACCGGTCAGTAAAGGAACAAATTGTAACAGATCGATAAATATAGCATCCTTCTGGACCATTACCACCCATAAATGATCGATTCCCTGTATGGCAATGGTACGACCAATACGAAGCATGGAATATCCTGTGATTCCTATCATAAAAAGGGTTGCCAGCAACAAATACCAGCGCGTTTTTATCCACTCTTTATAAAATATGGCTTGTATCATATTTCTTCTCTATTTATTTACATTATTAATACTTTCCGGTGAGACCGATAAAGGCATCTTCCAGACCTACATTTTCGTGCTGCAAACCAGTAAAGGGAACTTGATTTTCCTTCAATAGCCCCTCCACATCCGAAGGAGGCAAAAAAGAATATGTTTCCAAAGTCTGACGAATAACAGCCGGATGATAGCAAGTCACCGGCAATTGAGGCTGGTAACCTTCGGGGACAGTACAAGTATATTTTCTCAACCCTTTCATCAACGTTTCAATAGGTTGCTGGATAAGGATAGAACCATAATCCATAATAATACAATCATCAATCAGCCGCTCCATATCCTGAATAATATGGGAAGTCAGAAAAACCGTCTTGTTCTCGGAACGGGCATAATCACGTAAATAATCTACAAAAAGACGACGATAACCCGGATCAAGTCCTAAAGAGAAGTCATCCAGAATTAACAACTCCGGATTTTGTGCCAGAATCAGCCCTAATGCCACTTGCGAACGCTGTCCGTTCGACATTCTCGAAATACGTTGTCCCGGAGCTACCTTCAATTTGTTCATCAAATCATAATAAGCTTCTTTCTTCCATTGTCCCGGATAAAAAGAAGCATAAAACTTTTCTATCTGTGTGATATTCATAAACTGATATTGGACATGCCCCTCCAAGAGCAAACCGATGTTCCTGCGTAAAGCAGGATCCATGGTCTGAATGTTCTCACCAAAGATGCGACATTCGCCCGAATGCGGCTGAAGATAACCGCTCAATATATTAATGGTCGTCGTTTTCCCTGTACCATTCTTACCCAACAGTCCCAAGATACGTCCTTGAGGCACTTCAAAGCTCAAGTTCTCATAAATCTTGCGCTGACCGTAATAATGGGTCAGGTTCTTACATTCTATAATTGCACTCATGCTTTATAAATCATTTTTTGTTTGTTACTAGAAACACATCAGGAAAAGAATAGGAATCAGGATACCGCCCACCAACTCGATCCCTCCTCTACCCCATAATCCCTTAGGACCTTTTATCATCACCATACCGCTGACGGTGATAACAATCAGACTGACAGCAAAGGCATCGGCAAACCAAGTCCACCATTTACCCGGATTGAAATGAAGCTGTACCATGGAAGAAATCAGCGGACGACGCTTCACTCCTTCGTAAACAGCAGCCTTTGTCCGGGTATTAACCACCAGACTCGAACCACCTTTCAGAAAAATTTTAATCCGATCCGGCTTTGGATAATAATATTTAGTGAAATTTCCGGCTTCGTTCAAAGGTTCCAGCAAAGCCAAAATCACTTTCTCATTGACTTTACTTTTATCCGACAGGTCCTCTGTTATCTTATATTCCGTTCGTGTCACTGTATAATGAGGATTTATGCTATCCCTATGGTTCATCACGATACCCGAAATAGCATAAATCAAAATCATTCCCGCAAAGAAGAAAGATAAATCACGGTGGATGATCCGGCTCCATTTGCGAAATACAGTACCTTTATTCCGCGATTTCATAAGAACTTGCTTCCATATAATAGAATGATAGGTAATCTTTTCCGGTGGCAGCTTTTCTTTCCGCTATTTTTGCACGAAAGTCTGCAATACGGGCTTCAGGAGTATTAGCTGTTTCGCCACGCGCTTTCTTTTCCGAATCACATCCGGCAGCTGTTTCGCCATGAGATTTTTCGGTCTGCGCTTTCAATTTAGACTCCCAGTTTTGCAAATAGGCTTCATCTACCCGCTGTTCTTTCAATGTCCCAGTCACTGTGACAATGGCATTGATACATTTAGTGTCAAATGAACCCAGCGGTCCGGCTTCCACACGAATCGTTTTGGTATCATCACTGCCCATCAGGAAAATTTTTGTAGCTCCATGCTTACAGGTATGCGTGCAGATACCTTCTATAGTCACCTCCCGGTTAGCCAATGAATCGGCATGTGCCAACAGGTTATCGACACTTAATGCCGCCGGAGCTGCCAGCTCCGTTTTTTCGGACTGACTCTGTTTGTTACTGTTTCCACAAGAAGTAGTAGTTACCAAAGCTGCTATTAAGGTTGCAGCGACCATAAATTTAATTTTCATATGCTTAATTGTTTTTATTTGTTAGAAAAAGATGCCCAGTGAACAAGCGACAGACCGGGTCGTTCCACTTTTTTTATAATATGCGGCCTGCCATTGAACTGACAAAGACAGATTATATTGTTTCATAATAGGATAATCCCCTTGTAAACGAATACCTACCATCCCATAGCTATCGGACAAATAGTCGATATTCGCCAACAAAGCTTGAGAGGCCGACTTCGCAAGATTCAGCCCCGGTAAAGAATGTTCGGCCGATAAATTGGCATAATACCCGCCATTGGCCTCCGCAGTCAATCGTAACAGCCTCTTCTGATACTGCAAACGGGCACGTAAAGAGCTCTCCAGAGCCGACAGATGAACAAACCGGGATATAGCACTGTAATCTGTTTCCGACCGATGAAAAATTATACTTGGAATGATTGCTCCTCCCCATACTGACTTATCGGTCAAAAGCCTCTCCCATAAACCGCTGGCAGCAATCTGACAATTCGTGACTTTCATTCCCGGAGATGTACTGATTAATGCACCATAAGAACTTCCGCCTGCCTCACCGTACAGATTCTCCGTCCCTTTACGGACTGTATAGCCTGCATCCAGCTTTACTGCAAGGTGCTCCGACTGCTGAAGTTTCCGCATCCAAGTCACATTCCCTTTCAAATCCGTTGTTGCCAAATTCAATAAAGTAAGATTATTGGCATTGCTTAATTTCTTGTCCATCGACATGCGATCGACCGAAACAGTGGCAGATATGCCTTTCTCCGTATCAACCGGCAGGATACCTATACTTCCTCCCCACTCGGTACCTTGATGCTTCGTTCCGGTCTGATTTCCGGCAAAACGCACATAATCCATACCCAATCCCAACATATGGTATACTGAAGTAGAGCCTTTATCCGCAAGGAACGAAATCTCACTTTTCTGCTGATAAAGCCGGAAATCTGTAGAAACTCCCAAACGATACGCTCCCAAACGATATCCTGCTCCCAAAGCAAAAGAAAGATCGGAAGCTGTATTACGCGGACGCGGATCTTTATCCCGATAATTATGGGAAGCCCTATAACCACCAGTGATTCCCCATGTCCAAGAACCCGACTCACTGGCGTAACCTCCATTGAAATAGTAAGTTTCTCCTTTCAAAAAACCTCCAATAGAATCACCGGTCACGTAAGGAGAAATCAGTTTCCAGTCTATATTTTCGTTCCATAGCACATTCTCCTGTTTCTCACTCCTGTATCCTGCTGAACCGAATACACGATCACGTCCCGAAAGAATGACGAAAGAGTGAACATCCACCCCGATATGGGTATCCTTATCACCTTCCTGTTTCAAAGATGCTTTTCCTTTATCATGATAAGCTCCATTTACGTCCAACCTTGTCCATGTATACGGAGTATAGTAATAATAAAGTGCCGGATTCCTCCATACCTCACCACGAAATCCGGTCGCAAATGAAGCGGTACGGATTACCTTATCGGACAGGGAGAGTGTGTCGACAGTCTGCCCGAAGGCTTCCTGCCGACTCTCCACAAATAAAGCAATCAGCAACGTAATGATAATTCGGATTCGCATCATGAATAATAAAGATTTATATATCAATAAGATGGATTCAATTATTTGTTAAATAGGCTCGGAGTGGCTGCAGGTGTAAAATCAACAGTAGAATTATTTGTATCCTGCAATACTTCACGCTCACCATCCTTATAGGCTACTTTACGCATTACGCATTTTCCGATGTTTTCTGCAATAGTATTGTTCACACCGACATAAGTATGTCCCATATCCAATCCGGTAGAAGTAACATTCCACTGCCATTCATTGGAAGCCCCTACGTTTACGGCATCAATTATCCATTCATTGGGGAACTTATATTTGCTTTGGGGTTTGCTGGCTGTCCCGTTTTGCATGATATACGTATAATTGTATGCATAGTCTGAAATATACTTTTCTTTTGTCATGCCTTGGGGCAATCTGCCGATAGCATAAGCACGATTTCCTTGTTTATTCAACACCCAGATAGTCTTGGAATAACAATAATAAATATCCAGATTGGGAACAGCCGGATTATCCACATCTTGTTTTGACTCTATGTACCACTCAAAATTGGCCTTACTTAAATCTATTGAATTCGGATTAGCCTCTTTATGATTGATCGCATTGTCACACAGAATAAAAGATTCTCCCGGTTGTACCGGATGATCCGTTCCACTGCCCGGCACCGCTACAACAGAACCTACTGCAATGGCTTCATTCATAATATCCGGATCTACCGACTGGTATTTTTGGGTAGTTTGGAATTGTGATTCCATAAAGATCAATCCATCGGCATACAAAACTTTATCCGAGTTGTTATAGATGCGTACATACTGATCGCCATTATATTGCTTTCCAGCTTCATTATAGGTTCCGGGAATAAATATCTCGGCAATCACAAAACCGGGCTCGCCTGTATTGAGTACATGAACTGTCAGTTCCAACTTGCATGATCCTCCGGAAACAGTCACATTCTGCTGTACTCCCTGTACATCGACCTCCACGGAAGTTCCATTTTGTGAATAAGTACCTTTACCTATAAAAGTCACATTATACAATCCATCTGCCAATTCAATGCTTTGGAGCGGATAGGCAACGTCTGTCTTAACCGATGTATTTATATTTTCAAAAGTATAGGTTCCACCGGTCAACTGCAGGCCCTCGATAGTGGTATCTACAGTAGTGGTAATGCTTACAGTGGATATATTTACTTTGTCATCATCACTACATGCGGTAAATCCCAGCATGGTCGCAAAAAGGATTGCCATTGTCAATTGATTCTTTTTCATTTTCATTTCTATTTTGTTTTATTGTTCATTTACTAAAAAGTCAGGTTCATCTCCATACCGAAATAAGGCGACTCGGAGGTTCTCCGCTGCAACACACCCCGTAGGGTATAATCAGGATAAATACCTAAAAGCCGGTTTACATAAAAAGCCAGGTTCAGATATTTACCGATCCGCTTACTCGCCTTCAGATTGATATCCATATAAAAAGGTACGGTGGTACGCTCAAAATAGGTAGCCGAATATTTCTCTACCAGATGCTGTAACTGAATATTGTTTTTATCTTCTTCACGAAATAGATGTGTTTCACCGGATTGGTCGATATAGCTGACCGGAACGCCATTATTCCATAAGTTCCGTCTGTTGGTATACCAAGTACATTGTGCCGATGTGGAGAAAGTAAGTCCCAAACGCTGTATATAAGTATCAAACATAAAATTCGTATTGAATGCCTGACTTTCTGTCCCGTTCTCCCCCTGGTACAATCCCACATATTTCAACTGTTTGTTGTCCAGCAATATAGAAGAGGCCTTGTATTTGGGAGAATCCGAACTATAAACTGTCTTTATCCAAGCTCCATACACTGTGACGCGAGTCTTAAGCGATTCAATTCGTCTGGAAGCGAACTGAAACTCCACTCCTTCTTTATGCACCTTCATTCCATTTCCTTGCGTGGAATACACATCCAGGTTGTATTCATTGGCATAAGTCAACTGAGAAAGTTCGGGAGGGGCTGTCAAAGCCGAACCATCGATACTTGCCGGATCATATAACTTATATGCCAATGATTTATAGTATGTGAGGTCATCAAAAGCATTATTCATCCGTTCGCGGAAATAAGTCGCCGACAAACGGTTTCCCTTGTAACCAATATCCGCCCGCACTTCCCATTTCATGTTACGTGCCGGTTCCAACTGATAATTAGTATTATCCCATTTATACGTCATCATATTGATGCGGCGATAATCCGGATGGTTATGATAATAATTCAATTGAATCAAATCCACATACTTGAAGTCCGGATACAGCTGTGCGGTAGTCGGCATACGGCTGATCCAGCCCAGACCTCCCGAAAAGGCAATATTCCATCCGTTGGATGTAGGCAAACTCCATTGCAGATCCAGACGAAGGTCTGGATAGATCTTACCCTGCATCTCATATTTGCGGTCCAGCCCCAATAAAGACTGCAAACGGATACCGGCTGTAAAAGCCAATTTATGCCTTTTTACGGGAAGATTCAACACCTCTTCGGCATAGAAAGCAAAAGGTTGCAGTCCCGGTATATCTTTAAAACGGCGCGGACGCGTACTTAAACCTTCACTGATAGGTCGTGTCACATCAAATACCTGGCCTTTCCCCAAATTCTTCTGGTAGTTCCATTCCACTCCCAAATTCATCCTATTTTGCAGTCCACCCAGTGGAAAAGCCAAATGTGTACGTGCGGAAACCGTGACATATAAAGGTTTACCGTCAATCTCCATCTGTGCCACATAATTATAAGGCAGATAGATACCGTCAGATTCTCCGGTCTCTGTCTGAGTGGCAATGGCAGCCGGACGATTCAGAGAGACGGATTTTGTTTCACGCATCTTCTCCCACTGCCAACTAACAGAGGTTGCCGCATGAATCTCACGAATCCACGAATGATTCGAAAATTTCAGATTCCATTTTCCCGCCATTTTGAAGCTACTAAAGTCTGATTTATAGGAGTCTTCCTTTACTGTCGCATCTTTATCCCTCTTTGCATCATCAAACGAACCGGTATAATCGGTACTGAGGTTCCAGTGAATATTGCGTTCATTCCATAACCACTTTCCATCCAGGCGTGCGGAAGCTGTGAGACGGGTATAGTTTTTCACACTATTGCGGGGATCTATCTTTGAATCCAGATAACTCAAATCGGTATTCAAAACATAACGTCCGTTCCCATCCAACCGGAATCCTTTGCCTACAGAAAACAGCTTACTGGTCTTATCGGCTTTGAAACGTGCGGATAACGGACTTTCACTGGTTTTACGCTGAATAATCACCGCACCGTTTGCCACGTTACCGTAAGCTACCGAAGGAATACCACGAATGATCTCCACCTTTTCAATATTATCAGTCGGGATAGTACGCATGTCCACCCCTTTTGACATCGTACTCGTTGCATTTACGGCAGAAGTGCTACTCGGCATATATTGCAGATTCGCATCCGTATTCTGAAAGATACCATCAATATAGAATCCGACTCCCAATGAAGAGATATCTTCCGTCTTACCCGTTTCACGTATACGGATCAGATTAGCCTGTCCCATCTGAGGATCAGCCGATTTTCCTCCGGGTACCAATTCCATCAAATCACTGAAACTGCTGGGTTGAAGATGTTTCATGGCGGTACGGTCAACTATGGAAGCACTGGTCGCACGCTTTGATTCGGAAGCAGTCACTACCACTTCGTTCAGCGCCATGTTCGAGGGCTTTAAATAAAATATATCAGAAGTATTTCCCACAACCTTAATTTCTTTCTCGGTAGAATCATATCCTAAATAAGATATGATAATCCGATAGGTCCCAGGATGGATATGAAGAAGTCCAAAATGTCCGTTTGCATCTGTTATTCCTCCATAAGCAAATTGCTTTTCCACAAACAACTGAATGGTGGCATAATCCAATGCCTTATGAGTCTGTTCATCCAATACAGTACCTCGGAATGCAAATGTCTGTCCCCACGCAAGAGATACATTGCAGCAAATTAGAAAAGAAAAAAATGTATATGCAATTTTACGAATCATCTTACTTTCTATTAGCTCGCAAAAGTATAAGATATTCACAGCAGAGGCAATACCAAAAATTAGGTATAATAGTGTATCCATTCACAAGCACGATACCTACATTTAGGTGTTTACTTAACAATCATCAACGTAGATACAGATACTCTGCCAGACAACGTAGCAATCACCTCTTCCGGCAGTCGATCGGCAAAGTGTAAGACGGTTATCACCTTTTTTACATAACAGAAATCATATCCGGCCGGCTCCATCACTTCGTATAGAAAACAAGATTACTATAGGGGATAATAGACGAAGCGCCCCCTAACAATGGATGTTTATTGTTAGGAGACGCTTTATCCGTCTTGCCTGTCGGCAGAATGTAATACTTTTTAGAGTCTGTTCAGATGATTCTTACCTGTCGACCGTATACTCGGATTTCCTTTATAAGAAATTTCTCCACTACCTTGGATATTGGTTTCAAGTGTCTTCGTGGCTGTACAGGAGATTTCCCCTGATCCATTGACATGAGCCGTTACATTTTCAGCATCCAGTTTTCGCGCACTGAGTTCTCCCGACCTGTTCAAAACCAACGTGGCATTACGAGCAGAACCCGACAAAGTCATGTCTCCTGAGCCATCCAACTGTCCGGATACGCTATTGGCACGAATATCCAATACATCCATATCACCCGAGCCACTCAACTTTGCCGTTACAGTCGATGTGATATTAGTACTTCCAACTTTCAAGTCACCCGATCCCTGAAGCATCGCACTGATTTCGCTTCCGGTAACACCTGCTACTTTCAAGTCACCGGAGCCTTGCAAATTCAGATTCACACTTTTAGCACGAAGCTGCCCCTTCACGTCAATGTCACCCGAACCTTTCAACAGGGCAGAAAAATCACTGTTGCAAGTTATATTTTCCGCAACAATATCACCTGAACCGGTCAATGATACATCCAGCCCTTCCACTTTCAGACTTCCTAAATGGATATCGCCAGAACCTTGCAAAGAAGCGCTCTTCAGCATCGGACTGGAAACCAAGATTTTCAGTCGTCCCTCTTTACCATAAGAAATATTGGTACGTGACTTCATATTCACTATCAACGTACTTCCTTCTACACGGCACTCCACCAAATCGACCAAATTATCCGATCCTGCAATTTGTACTTTGGATGCTCCCGGGGACTGCGTATATTCAATCGTGGGACTTCCTTTCAAATAAATCTGATCAAACCGGGTCACTTTGATATTCTTTGTTATATACTTACCACTTGCTGTGATCACTCTCTGTGCATTTACCATAGTTGCCGACATCAGTAACGACAAAAAAAGAAATACACAAATCCCTTTATTACAAATTGCTTTCATATCGATTATATTTTTTGATTATAGCTATTAGACGTTACAACAACACAAAACGTTGCATGGCCGATCCTCTTTTTTTGAAAATAGGTAACGCAGTATCTTTTTTAGTAGAGTTCCAACCCAAATTCTTCCTTCAACTGCAACAATGCATTATTCTTTTGAGCCATCATCTGAAACTTTTCCACACGACTGACAGCACGTACATTTTCGGTTGCTTCACTGACGCGGACAGTCATTGTCACCTTACGATTCTTCAGCGAACCACGCAAGTAAGCTTGTATACCGGGAATCAGAGCCGTGAAATCTTTCGCAACGATTTCATTATCTACCACTACCTCAAAAGTCGTGTCGTTGAGCAATGACAAACGCATATTCTGCATACGCATGGCTATCGCCTTTTGTTCGATCGGCATACGTCCGGCATACTCCTGCCAATAATAATTCAGATCCCGTTCGTTGAAAATAAAATCTTCTTCGATCTGCTGCGTCGACACCTGAGCAGTATGGACAACACCCGCTCCCCGCTGTTCTTCCTCCTTTTGCGGATGCTTGATGGAAAGTCCAAGGCTGGACTTTTTCATGACAGGAATCTTCTTTTCCTCTTTAAATTGAGCCATCCGTACCGCATCGGGCATAGCACCCGATGGAGAAACTGCTCCACCCGGACGTACATTGACAGCCGGGAAACTACCAACCTGTTGAGACACAGCCTGCGGAGCAACAGGTGTAGCAGCATTCATACTCTGAGATGGTGAAGCAATAGGTGCTACCTGAGGCTGCTGAGCAGCGGCGGGTTGCGTGAAAACGGGTTTTATAGCTTGTTTAGGGCCACGCCCACCACTACCATCATCCCCCTCGACGGTAAGCTGCGCAACTTGTATCAAAGTCAGTTCCACCAGCAAACGCTTGTTTTTGCTGGCACGATAATTCATGTCACAATCATTGCAAAGCTTCATGGCCCGGTACAAGAAAGGTAACGCACACTTCTGCGCTTGTTCCTGATAGCGTTGACGAATACCGGCACCTACCTCAAGCAACTGGAGCGTGGCGGCATCTTTACTAACCAGCAAGTCGCGGAAATGAGATGAAAGTCCGGTAATAAAGTGACTTCCGTCGAATCCCTTGTTGAGCACATCGTTAAAAAGCAACAAGGCATCGCTCACTTTATTCTCAAGAAAACAGTCTGTCAAACGGAAGTAATACTCGTAATCCAATACATTGAGATTCTCAATCACACTCTTGTAGGTGATATTTCCTCCGGTGAAACTAACCACCTGATCAAAGATAGAGAGAGCGTCACGCATACCCCCATCCGCTTTGAGCGCAATCACGTTCAAGGCTTCAGGCTCCGCCGTGATTCCTTCTTTAGACGCTACGTAAGTCAAATGGTGCACAGTATCATCTACGCTGATACGGTTAAAGTCGTAAATCTGACAACGCGACAAGATGGTAGGAAGAATCTTATGTTTCTCCGTTGTTGCAAGAATAAATATGGCGTGGCGGGGAGGCTCTTCAAGTGTTTTCAGAAAAGCATTGAATGCCGAAGCTGACAACATGTGTACCTCGTCAATGATATATACTTTATATTTGCCAATCTGGGGCGGAATGCGTACTTGCTCCACCAACTGACGGATATCGTCTACCGAGTTATTGGACGCCGCATCCAGCTCGTGAATATTGTACGACCGTTGCTCGTTGAAAGCGACACACGACTCACATTCATTACAGGCTTCGCCATCTGCCGTAAGGTTCATACAGTTAATGGTCTTGGCAAAGATACGTGCACAAGTCGTTTTACCCACTCCGCGCGGTCCGCAGAACAGGTAAGCATGCGCCAGTTTCTGAGTGGCGATAGCATTTTTCAGTGTAGTGGTCAGTGCCCGTTGTCCCACAACCGACTCAAAAGTGGAAGGGCGGTATTTACGGGCGGATACGATATAGTTTTCCATATTCCGGATAATCTCTATTTTTGAGTTTGTGCAAATGTACGCAAAAAAGTGCAAGGATAAAAAAGGAAGCGAAATAAGTTTTAGAGCGGAAATGATACGTTTTAAGTTATTAGTTTTATCTTTGCAACTGGAATTAATGAGAAAATCATGGGCAAATTAATCACTATCTGGGAGTTCATAGGCAGACATAAATACTGGATTACCGTCGTGGCATTCGGTGTCATCATCGGATTTCTGGACGAAAACAGTATGATCCGCCGCATCGGCTACGCACGCGAAATCAGCCGCTTGCAGGGAGAGATTGATAAATATCGCGCAGAATACGAAGAGAATACGGAGCGCCTCAACGAACTGAGTACCAATCCCGAAGCTATCGAACAGATAGCGCGCGAAAAATACCTGATGAAAAAGCCCAACGAAGACATTTACGTATTTGACGAGGAAGAATGAAACAACTGATACCCGCACTTTTCGCCGTAGGCGCAGTAATGGCCCTCATAGGGGCCGCTGTCTTTATCACCGGATGGGTCTATGCACCTTATATATATACCATCGGGGCAGGTTTTGTCGCATTGGCTCAGGTGAATACTCCACTTCGAGCTAAAAGCAAGACGCTCCGCCGACTGCGTATCCAGCAGATCTTCGGTGCATTAGCACTGATATTGACAGGAGCTTTTATGTTCACCACACGTGGTAATGAATGGATTGCCTGCCTTACTATCGCAGCCATACTGGAGTTATACACGGCATTCCGTATTCCGCAGGAAGAAGAAAAAGAACTTTCCAAATAGAATTTGTTTTCCGATAGGTAAGACAGAGCTCCGGTCAACAAGACAACAGTCGGCAGGATGCCGCATTATCATTTTAAATGAATGACCACCGTAGTATCTCGTTTAAATTCGAAACAACACTTTTCATACGAAGGAGCTCCCATGATACCCTCGGCATCATTGCTGAATCCAAATTTCTCTAAAGGACGCCCGAATGAACCGGTGTCTAACTTTCCATTTCCGTTTTCATCCTGAAAGAGGGAGATGGCATAGGTCCCGGCAGGAATTCCTTTACAAGGTATTGTCATTGTACAGTCTTTCACAGCCACCCGAAAACCGAAAAGAGGTTTCTTCATAAAGTTCTCTTTGGACGAATAGATAGCCACATAAAGAGTTCCCTCCACATGTTCCACGTCTTTAACTGTTAATGTCAGACTTTGACCGGATACGGCCACACTTGCTAATACTGCGATAATTGAAATAATCATTGTTTTCATAATGGTATAATATTTAAAAATTAGAAACATCATAAGCTACCTTCTTACCCAATGTGATATACACCCCCAAATAGAAAAAGTGGTCGCTTGAAGTACGGACAGCCTCTCCGTCAATACGCCCGTATTCATTCTTACGTCCCAGCAGATTGGTGGCAGAAGCATGTACAATCACTTTTTTGCCCGCCAGAACCGTAATACCCAAATCGAGAGAATGATAGGGTTTTACTTCATCATTCATCAGTCCGGACAGTTCCGGATTGTGGTAGGGACGCCCGCTTGCCACCCCATCGGTCACGCTAAAGATGGTTCGCAATCGGGGAACACTGTATTTCAACACCAGCGATGCGTGATGACGGGTAGCATACTGTGGCACCGTAAGTTCTGTATATTCCCGATATTTACGTTTCGAGAGGTTATAAGAGTAAGACAAACGGTACTCAAAATTCTTCCATAGGACATTGTCACAAAAATACAGATCAATACCTTTACTGTATCCATATCCATCAGGAGTGATACCGTCCGGAACCGATAATTCCAGTTTCTTATAATTTTTATAATAGAACTCTGCTTTGTAAAACCGGCCTCCCTGTTCATATTGGAGACTAAAAAGAACTTGTCTGCAAACATTAGAAGGCAAAGAGATATTCCTTATCAGATAATCGTTTTCCGGAAGTTGGGTATATTGCCCTGCTACGACCGACACCAGCAGATGATTCCACGTATAACTGACAGCAGCCCGGGGAGACCAGTTCATTGTCCGGTTTAACGAAGTATATTCGGGGCGGAGAGATATTTCAGTTTTAAGATTCTCCGACAGATAAAAAGCAGACGAAAGAAATCCGGCATAGATAGTGGGATACATTTGATGCATATCACGCAATGTTTCCAACTGATAGTGGTTCCGATAAGAACGCACAAAAGTCTCCACACCCATATCCAGACGCAACCGCGAAGTAAACAGTTTGAAGAACTTTGCTTTCAGATGGAACTCTTGTTGGCGTTCGTTCCATACATCCCGGTCCTTCACTGCTCCTTTCACTTTCCGATCATAAAAAGAGTAGGCAGTTCCGATAAACCAATTCCAATCGGAAGCTGTACGTTTGCGGAATGTTGTATTGAGGTATATATTGTTTTCACCCAGGCCGAAAAGATGATGATCGATATCTGTGTAATTCGAAAAATCCGTACGATCATATCCCACATAAAATTTAAAAAGGGTCTTTTCATTCGGTGTGTAGCGAAATTGGGTCGCACCGGATAGCATGCGATACGGCCGTTTAAAATCTGTGCGCGAAGGATAAACCCGATCATAAGGAACCAGATTCTGATAATCGAGATTCAATGACAATGAGGATCGATTGAAAGCCCGTGTACCGCCTCCACCCATTCCGACAGTCGAAACATTCATCCCGAACTTATTAACCGTACTATAGTCTTTGGTCTCCAAAGGAAGAACAGCAGACAAAGCCTCTCCATACTCCTGCGACTGTCCTCCGGAAGCCAGATTGACACCACTGAACATAAATGTAGAATAACGCCCGCGTGCAGGAGTATCAGTCCCTGTAGTAGTATAGGGATTCAACACATGCATGCCGTCTATATAGGTTTGTGTCTCGTTGCTGTTCCCTCCACGTACCAGTAAACGACCGCCTTCACCTTGGAGTTGAACCCCCGGAAGTGTTTGCAAAGCCCGATATAAATCTCCGTTGGAACCTCCTACTGTTACCAGATCGACAGGTTGCAGATCACTCCAACGACTGTTGGCCCTCGGCGTCTTATGTGCTTTGATTACTACCTCGTCCAACGATATACTATCATTGAAAGTGGCCAGGAGAATGGTATCCGTAGCTACACTTTGTGCAGCGATCGGGAGCGAGAGTAACATCAGGCTCAATGCGGCTGGTACATAAAATCCTTTCATGGTGATCTGTTTGCTAACGTTTTCATCGGCAAACATAAAGGATTGGCACAAAGCAAAAAAATATCCGGGACGGACAGCCCGGATATGTGATAAGCAGCACCTCACGTGTGACGAACTGCATCCTTTTGTGATCAATAGTTAGTCGCCAGAGATACCTTCTATCAGTTCTTTAACCTGTTTCGAATAGCCTCGGGATACAGGTATCTCTTCCGGGCAACCCTCCAGAAGCAAACGATATCCCTGGGAGTTTCCATTCACTTTCACCACCTTACAGACGTTGACCAGGAAGGCCCGGTGACACTTCAGCACCAACGGACAAACGGCTGTTACTTCTTCTGCCTGCTTCATGGTTGCACGCAACAGACACTGAACGTTTTTACCTGCTTTCTGATAATTTACCCGGATGTAGTTTCCATTGGATTCTACATACAACAAGTCTTTAGAGTCGAATTCCAAGGATTCCCGGATGCCTCCTTGAAACAAAAGAAAAGGGCTGTCTTTTGTTGTTTCCACAGATTCGGCCGGCAATACCGAACGTTGCAGATGGAGATTCATCTCGGTAGCCTCTTTCAGATGAATGGCCAACAGTCTATTTTGATTCAACAAAATGAAAAGTACAGTAGGAAAAAGTCCGATGACCAAAGTGAATAATGCAAAGGCACAAAAGACATCCCAACGTAATCCCCAACCAAAAACGAGAGTAGAATAAATCCAGTTCCCGATAGTTATAAAAAAAAGTATCTGTAACAGATTGACAATCTGTTTCCACACAGTCCATGTTTCTTCTTTATAGAACTTCGGAAACAGTTTGCCAAAGACATACATCGGAATACTCAGAGATACTGCCGTCACGCCCATAAAGCCCACAAGTATCCAGAACTTATGCTGCCTAATGCCGGATATCCCAAATGGCTGTAAAACCAGTAATATCAGAAATACAACCAGGGAAGAAATCAACACAACCTTCCATCTTTGATATGCAACCGGATAAAGGCTTTGCAGGTATCTTCGTATTTTTTCACCCCAATGACTTCCCATATATTGTATTTTATTCGCTTTCCCTGCAAAGTAATATAAAATATCGGACAGATACGATAAACAGGGAGATTATCTTAACTAAAAAAAGAGGCAACCCGGTAATTGGAATTGCCTCTTCTATTCTATAGTATAGTAAACCGATTTTATTTCTTAGCCACAGGAGTATATCTTGCGTTAAGTCCGTCTACGATCTCTTTAGTAATGTTCAGTGTGCTATCGGCATACAGCAGATTATCAAAGCTGGTATTGCTGATAATCAGGTTATAACCTTTTGTTTTATTATATTCTTTCAGAAAAGCGTTAATAGAGTCACGCAGAATCTGACTGTTTTTAGCATTCTCCGATGCCATCTCTGTAGCCAGTTTGTTCTGCAGAGCCTGCAAATCCTGTTCCAATTTACCTAAGCGTGCATATTCCTGCTGTGCTCTTTCCGGAGAAATAAAAGCATTACTTTCATATTTCTTCTGGAATTCCTGTTGAGATTTACGCAGTTCATTTGCTTTCTGATTCAGCACCATGCGGCTGTTCTCCTCTTTGCTGATCATGTCAGCATTCAGGTCTTTGCAGAAATTATATTGAGACAACAAAGTATCTACTTCTACATAAGCGATTTTCAAACCAGAAGTGGCATTTGCATTTCCGGAAGCGGCAGGAGCAGCAGCATTATCAGCTTTACCAGCGCATTGTGAAAAAAGAAAGAGGAATGCAAGAGCAGCAAATCCGTTAATGAGGTAATTCATTCTCTTCATACTTGTAAAATATAGTTTTTTAATTAATTAGTTCATACTATCGTTTAAGGCTTTTTCAATTTCATCAATAGAGAAACGTCGTTTCTTCTGTGCTTCCCGGTCTTGGGACTGTGCACAACTTATGCCTCTCTCCCTTAACGCTTTATTGCCGCTGACGTGCCCGTTGGGAAATTTTCCACCCTTTGTAAAAAAGACTTTTATGCCTAATAAACCAAGGCAAATAGCAACTATTAACAGAGTTATCAGTATTGTATAGAGCATTTCTATTAATTTTGTGGGTGCAAATATAGACTTTTGTACTGACTAAGCCTCCTTTTTTACCATAAAAAAAGAGAAACGAGTTCAAAATTCGCAAGTAAATTAACCATATTTAGCAATAAGGGGTTAAAATTGAATTTTTAATTCCATAAAAAGAAAAGAGAATGGAAAAATCAGAACTGAAACCGGCCGGTGTATTTCACTTCTTCAATGAAATCTGCCAGGTGCCCCGTCCTTCAAAGAAGGAAGAGAAGATGATCGCCTATTTAAAGGCGTTCGGAGAAAAACATAATTTAGAAACCAAAGTAGACGAAGCCGGCAACGTGCTTATCAAAAAACCGGCAACACCGGGTAAAGAAAATCTGAAGACAGTGATTCTGCAATCGCACGTAGACATGGTGTGCGAAAAGAATAATGATACGGACCATGACTTCCTGACCGATCCCATCGAAACGGAGATTGACGGAGAGTGGATGAAAGCCAAAGGAACAACCTTGGGAGCCGACAACGGCATCGGAGTAGCGACCGAACTGGCCATTCTGGCTGACGACAGTATTGAACACGGTCCTATCGAATGTCTGTTCACTGTAGATGAAGAGACAGGACTGACCGGTGCTTTCGCCTTGAAAGAAGGCTTTATGAGCGGAGAAATTCTGCTTAATCTCGACTCGGAAGACGAAGGTGAACTTTACATCGGTTGTGCGGGCGGTATTGATACAGTGGCCGAATTTCAATATGAAAATGAAATGACACCCATCAGCCACCTCTGCTTCCGCATAACCGTTAAAGGTCTGAAAGGCGGACACTCCGGAGGGGATATACATCTGGGACGCGGTAATGCCAACAAGATACTGAACCGGTTTCTCTATCAGATGATGACTACTTACCAGGAGGACTTCCACCTCTATGAATTCAACGGAGGTAATCTGCGTAACGCCATTCCGCGTGAAGCTTCAGCTGTATTCTCCGTGCCCGAACATTACAAACATGACATACGTACAGCCTTGAACGTATTCACCGCCGAAATCGAAAACGAACTTCATCGGGTGGAACCGGATCTGAACATTCTTCTTGAAACAGAGCCGCACCGCGACTGGTCCATCGACTCGAGTACTTCCTATCGGCTGATTACTTCGCTATACGGTTGCCCGCACGGAGTATATGCCATGAGTCAAGATATTCCGGGACTGGTAGAAACTTCAACAAACCTGGCATCTGTAAAAATGAAGCCGGAAAACACCATCCGTATCGAAACCAGCCAGCGCAGTTCTATCCTTTCTTCTCGCGACGATATAGCAACAACGGTCCGTGCCGTATTCAGACTCGCCGGTGCTCAGGTCAACTGGGGTGAAGGTTATCCGGGATGGAAACCCAATCCGGATTCGGAAATCCTAAAAGTGGCGGAAGAGTCATATAAACGCCTGTTCGGTGTTGATGCCAAAGTAAAGGCAATCCATGCAGGACTGGAATGTGGCTTGTTCCTCGACAAATATCCTGCCCTGGATATGATTTCATTCGGCCCCACCTTGACAGGAGTTCACTCTCCGGACGAACGGATGCATATTCCTTCGGTAGATAAATTCTGGAAACATCTGCTGGATGTGTTGGCACATATTCCGGCTAAGAACTAAAGCTATTTCACCACAGAGGACACAGAGTTACACAGAGGAGACGGGTAATTGTTGATTATTAACAAAAAGGCTCTGTGTCACTCCGTATTACTCTGTATTACTTCGTGTTACTCTGTGGTGAACTTCAACCGAACAGCATTTAAAAGGAATCCAATCTATGCTCCGTCTCTTCTTCATATTACTTATTTCCCTCTCTTCCCTTTTTCTTTCTGCACAGAATCAGCCTCCTTTCCGTGTCGTCTTTTGGAATACCGAAAACTTTTTCGATACCCGACATGATTCACTGAAAAACGATATGGAATTTCTGCCCCATTCAATGCGTCACTGGAACCACCGACGATATAAAAAGAAATTAGATAATATAGCCCGCACACTCACAGCCATCGGAGAATGGAATTTTCCCGCATTGATAGGTCTCTGTGAAGTGGAAAACGATACAGTTATGCGTGACCTGACCCTTTATTCCCCACTGAAAGAAGCCGGTTATCGGTACGTGATGACCCACTGCTCCGATCTGCGCGGCATCGATGTGGCATTACTGTATCAACGTGACCGGTTCAAACTTCTATCCTACTCTGCCCTCTCCGTCGGAAATTTCAAAGGTCATCGCCCGACAAGAGATATTCTGCACGTCAGCGGATTACTGCTCACAGGCGATACGCTGGACATAATGGTGGCACACCTCCCTTCCCGCTCAGGCGGAGTACGACAGTCGGAACCTTACCGGCTTTACGCTGCACAAAAGTTAAAGGATGCGGCAGATAGTCTTATCAATGTACGTCCCTCCGCCAAACTGATCATTATGGGGGACTTTAACGATTATCCTACAGATAAATCAGTAGTACAAGTGCTACAGGCACTGTCTCCCGAAGTGAGTACCCATCATGACCGACTTTACCACCTGCTGGCACGAAAGGCAAAAGACCGTAACTTCGGTTCCTATAAGTATCAGGGTGAATGGGGACTACTGGACCATCTCATCGTATCAGGAACGCTACTTGATATTTCGGGCACACTCTTTACCGAAGAAAAAAAGGCAAACGTAGCACGCTTGCCCTTCCTTCTGACAAAAGATGAAAAGTACGGAGGCATGCAACCCTTCCGAACCTATGTCGGAATGAAATACCAGGAAGGATACAGCGATCACTTACCGGTGTATGTCGATTTTGAAACCAATCAATCCGAATATTGATATACCTTTAGTTCAAACTTCGGTATCATCGCAAAAAAGTGATCAAAGATATCGGACTGGATACGTTCGTATTCTTTCCAGATTTTATTGCGGGAAAAGAAGTAAATTTGAATAGGTACTCCATATTCCGTAGCTTCTTTTTGACTGATAATCAAGTCAAGATCCTGATTGACCACGGGCAGGCTGCAAAGATAACGTTCTACATACACCCTGAACACCTGCGAGTTAGTGGGAATCACTCCTTCCTCCGGCTGATAATCGGCCAGCAAAGGTATCTCCTTCCGAAAAGTATCAAGCATTTCGGGAGTACAGAATTTCAATGTAGTCAGGTCAAGAAAGATACTCTTCATCACCCGACGCCCTCCGGATTCCGTCATTCCCCGCCAGTTCTGAAACGAACCGTTGACCAGTGAATAGGGAGGGACAGTAGAAATGGTATTATCGAAATTCTGTATCTTCACCGTGTTTAGGGTTATTTCTTCTACAATCCCATTGGCATTAGTCGAAGGGATAGTCACCCAGTCACCGGGACGTATCATATCATTAGCCGATAACTGTATACCTGCCACGAAGCCCAGAATACTGTCTTTAAAAACCAACATCAGGATGGCAGCGGATGCACCTAATCCCGCAAACAATGTAGCAGGAGACTTATCGACAATGATAGCCACAATCACAATGCCTCCGATAAAGAAAACAAGTACCTGCAATACCTGGATAAAGCCCTTCATCGGCCGATCTTTCAACTTCTCCTTAGCACTGAGTATATCCAACAACATCAACAGACTACTGTTGAGAGCCAGCAACAAAGCAAAAATCATGTAAATAACACAGATCTTCTGCGAAACCAGCAGCAGCGTTTTTCCATGTACGAACGCCATAGGAAGAAGCATATACATCAGGATACCGGGAAGGATATGGATCAGGTGATGAATAACTTTATGTTTGACCATCAATGTATCCCATTTATAAGAGGTCTTCCGTGCCAGACGCTTCATCCCGCCTACAAAAATGGCCTGACAAAGATAATCCAGTCCGACCGCTATAAAAATCATCAGGATGGCAATAATCGTTTCATCAAAAGTATTTGCAATTTTAGGGTCTACCCCCCAACCGATAAGGATTTTGTTCATCCAGCTTCCTAAATCTATCATAACTATCGTCTTTATTTTAAAATGTTCATTCTATCCAAATAACACCTAAACAGGCTTTAGGTTTAGTCCAAATAAAAAAGGCTGCACTGAAAACGATACGTTCCAATACAGCCTTTTTTTATCTGTCAGCAAGAATTATCATTCATTTACCTTCTTATAATCTTCCAGGAATTTCTTCAATCCGGCATCTGTCAACGGGTGGTTCATCAGTCCTTTAATAGCACTCAACGGACAAGTTGCTACATCGGCACCGGCCTCCACACATTCCATGATGTGCTTGGAACTACGGATAGAGGCGGCCAGCACCTGAGTAGGATAATTGTAGAAGCGGTACATCCGAACGATATCGGCAACCAATCCAACTCCATCCTCACAGATGTCATCCAAACGTCCCACGAAAGGAGAAACATACGTAGCTCCCGCTTTAGCAGCCAGTAAAGCCTGACCAGTGGAGAAAACCAATGTGCAATTGGTACGGATGCCTTTCCCCGAAAAGTGCTTGATGGCTTTTATGCCATCGGCAATGCACGGTACCTTCACCACAATATGCGGATTGAGGGCTGCCAGTTCCTTACCTTCCCTGACCATTCCTTCGTAATCAGTTGCAATCACCTCGGCACTGACATCACCTTGTACAATATTGCATATCTCCACGTAATGTCTTCGCTGATTTTCGACACCTTTAATGCCTTCTTTCGCCATCAGAGAAGGGTTGGTGGTCACTCCGTCCAGAACTCCCAAATCATGTGCTTCCCGGATTTGATCCAGGTTAGCTGTATCAATAAAGAATTTCATACCTACTAGTGTTTAATATCTTACATTCAAACAGATAACCCGGAACAGTTGTTCAACAGAACGACTTACTTCTGCAAGCGGATCCCTATTTCTTTCAAATCTACCCGGGCCGGCGTAGCATCCGGAGTGGTAGCATCAAGTTTAATGTAGCGTGCACTGACTTTGTTACCGAACGAGACAGTCTGCGGTACAGGATTGTGCATGATGTTACTGAATTCTCCGATAGTCGGCACCTCTTTCCAGTCTCTGCCATTAGTGCTGATATAGAATTTATAACGGAAGGCCATCGTCGGCTTCGCTTCCGCATTAGCCGGGGCATATACAAATCCGGTCATATCCACAGCTTTACCGAGATCAATCACCAACGGAGCGGCAGTTACCTGTTTCCATGCAGTACGGGGCAGATCATTCCAGTCTTCTTTTGCAGCCGACTCTTCGAGCGGACGGGCATAGTAAGCAGCCACTTCGCTGATATTAGCCGCCAGACGACAAGCATCGACCTTCACCCTCAATTGACGGGCTTCGACAGCCGGAATACGTATCAGGCGTTTATAACCGACGGTAGTTCCTTTCGCTATCTCTTTCCATCCATCGGCAGTCAACGCTTCGACTGTGAAAGCCTCCATGCGTTGTCCTTTCGAAATGTCTTCGCGCAGCATCACCACATTGATTTCCGATTTCGGCTTCAACTGGTAGACACGCGTATCACCCGGCCGGGCAGTCCACGCTTTCAAGCCGCCTTTGACACGGTTATCGGCAAAAATCTCTTTACGATAATCGGCAAACTCTTTCAGACGATTGACATCGGCATCACTGATGCGTCCGCGCTGGTCAGGAGGAATATTGAGCAACAACACTGAGTTGTAGCCTACAGATTTGAAATAAATATCGGTCAGGTGTTTGAGGCTCTTCACCTGATTGTCTTCCTGCTGATGATAGAACCATCCCGGACGGATCGATACATCCACTTCGGAAGGATACCAGAAGAGTTCCTTGGCATTGACCAACATGTCGCGTCCGCCCAAGTCCTTGGAAGTCGCCTTCACACCCAACGCCTTGTTCTGCTCTTCACAGCGGGCATACGTACCGGGAGTCAGCACGGTGGCACTCCATTCCGTTTCACGTCCTAATCCACGTTCGTTGCCTACCCAACGTACATCATCGCCCATAATGGCAGTCACAGCACGGGGTTGGAGACGACGGATGGTAGAAAGGATGGCAGTCCAGTCATATTCCTGCTTCTTTCCATTAGGACCTTCACCATTGGCACCGTCGAACCAGACTTCGTGCACCTCACCATAGTTGGTCAACAGTTCGGTCAGTTGTTCGATAAAGAATTCATTGTATTTTGGAGAGTCTCCATAGCAAGAGGCGTTCCGATCCCAAGGAGAAAGATAAACACCAAACTTGATGCCGTATTTATCACAAGCATCGCGCAGCTCGCGTACCACATCCCCTTTCCCGTCTTTCCAGGGAGAGGCCGCCACGGAGTGCCCGGTTGTCTTGGTCGGCCACAGGCAGAATCCATCATGATGCTTGGCTGTCAGGATGGCCATCTTGAAACCAGCTTCCTTGAGCGAACGTACCCACTGCTCCGCATCGAAATCGGTGGGATTGAAGAGTGCGGGATTTTCTTTGCCGTCTCCCCATTCACGTCCTGTAAAAGTATTGATACCAAAATGCAGGAAAGCAGTCAACTCCATCTGCTGCCATTCCAATTGCTGCGGAGTAGGTACAAGACGTGCCGCCATGTCTACCTTTTGTTCCAGAGTGGCTCCTTGTGGAAACTCTACGTGCTTCACATAATAGTCGTTCTTCTCCTGGGCTTGTCCGGCTGTGCAGATAGCGGCAAGAAGGGCCGTCGATAAGATTAATTTCTTCATAAATGTATTGTTATGTTTTTGGGGTGAAATGGATTGGTTAGTATTCTATTTACTTCACTGTACGCAGCGTGAACTCAAAGCTTTGTTCCGTCACAGGAACCCGATATTGCGGCTGTACGCCCGGCCCGCAGGTTGCCGTTCCCACACCGGCCTGTTCGGCATCCAGATGTACGGTGACATGACCGTTACGTTCGAGGTCGTTGATGTGGCGGGCTTTTTCCAATACATCATCGGCAAAGGGGATGACACTGAACTGGAAAGGACGGTTGGAATCGACAAAGATGCCCTGTCCGGCTTCGTCCGTCAGCTTCATCCAGCGGACATCCGTACGGTTCCCGGTAGACTGCGGAGTGACGTAGTAATGAAACATACGTTCGGCCGTAGTCTGATACAGACCGATCTTGCCCGACTGCATACGGTCGGAATAAGTCTCGTTGTCACCTCGACCCAGATAAGCTACATTGCCATACGTATCATTCATCTCGAAAGTAAGCCCCAGGCGTGCCATCGATTTCACCACGGCAGTATCGGGCCGGAAAGTCACTTTCACCTTCAAGGCTCCGGCAGAGTTTAGTGAATAGGCGAAATCGGCATCACCCACTTTCATCCCTTTCGCATTCAGAATCTCCACTTTCGCAGTAGCGGCTTTCTTGCCGTCTTTCAGCGACACCACTTTCTGGGTCAACTGATTGAGTCCGGCTTTACGCCAAAGGTATGCACCGTTACGATCGCGGTTGTCATTATCCGTAGCAGGACGGAACAGACTCAGCGTAACAGGAGTTGCCAGCAATTCTTGTCCATCCAGTGTCAATGAGTTGAGAGCACCGGTTTCTTTATCCACCGTGAAAGCTGTCTGCCCAGCCTTAGCAGGCAGATAGGCTGTACTACCTTTGGTTCCGGGCAACACAAATTGGTCGTAAGCCACCTCCCAATCGGTGCCAACCATCGGTGAAGCTTCTTTGCGGGTCCAGCTCAGATTAAGATAACCCTCACGGACATTGGCAGGCAAGGCAACTTTTCCCAAAGTCACATCGGCTGTAGCGTGTGGCGCACAGTTCACCTCTTTGTTACCTTCGGCCAGCAATTTGCCATTGTCACCCACCACCTGCCAGTGGAGGATATATTCGTTGAGGTTAGAGAAGTCGAACCAGTTTTTCACCCTTACGGTCAGATTGTTCTTATTGATCAAGGTGCATTTGATGTTCTGATAGATTTTTTTCACTTCGAGTAAATGCGGATGGGGCACACGATCGGCACTCACCAGACCGTTGCAGCAGAAATTACCGAAGCTCGGAATTCCCTTCGGTCCGTAGTCTCCACCATACGACCAGTACCAGCGACCGTTTGAGTCGATCTCACGGAACGACTGGTCTACCCAGTCCCACACACAGCCACCCTGTGCCATCGGATTATTCTCGAATACATCCCAGTACTCTTTCAGGCCGCCTACACTGTTACCCATGGCATGCACATATTCACAAAGAATGAACGGACGGTAGATATCTTTCTGGGCCAGATAGGCCTTGATTTCGTCGACACTGCGATACATTCGACAATAGATATCGGTATTGTAATTCTGCTCGGCACGTTCGTACTGGACGGGACGGCTTTTCTCTACCGATTTCAGCCAATCGTAGGTACGCTCGAAATTGATTCCGTTTCCGGCTTCGTTGCCCAATGACCAGATAACGATGGCAGGATGATTTTTCGAACGTTCATACATGCGATGTGTACGATCCATGTGTGCTGTCAGCCAAGTGCTGTCTTTGGCAAGCGAAGCGGGTCCATATCCCATACCGTGTGACTCGATATTCGCTTCATCGATCATATAAAGTCCGTAACGATCGCACAGCCGATACCAATACGGATCGGTGGGATAATGTGAGTTGCGCACAGTATTGATATTATACAGTTTCATCAGACGTATATCTTGCTCCATGAGCTCTTTGCTGACGGTACGCCCCAACTGCGAATGTTCATGACGATTGGTTCCTTTGACCAATACAGGCACACCGTTGATGCAGAAACGTCCGTCTTTGATCTCCGAAGTACGGAAACCGACTTCACAACCGGTGACTTCGGTCACCTGTCCTCCTGCATTTTTCAACTCCAACACGAGGGTGTAGAGATTGGGATGCTCGGCACTCCAACGTTTCACATCCTTCAGGCGCTGTTCTCCGAATGTGATGAAGTTACTCAGTCCGCGCGACTTGACAGGCATCTCACCCGACAGTACAGGACGTCCGAGCGGATCGTTCAGTGTATAAGATACGGATGCCACACCGTCTGCAGGCCCTCCGACCGTAACGTCGAGTCCGAAAATACCATCTTTATAACGTTCCTTTTCAAGAGTTGCGTTTACCTTATAATCGGCTATATACTGTTTGGGAGTACTATACAGATACACATCACGCTCAATACCACTCAGACGCCACATATCCTGACACTCCAGATAGGAACCTGAACTCCAGCGATATACTTCGAGGGCAATCGTATTCTCACCTTCTTCCAACTGATCGGTGATATCCCATTCGGCAGCTGTCTTGGAACCTTGGTTGTAACCGAGAAAATGTCCGTTCACCCACACATAATAAAAAGAAATCACACCTTCGCAGCAGAGTACTACCCGGCGGCCCTTCCATCCGGCAGGCACAGTGAAAGTACGGCGATAAGATCCTACTTCGTTCTCCTTATAAGGCACAAGAGGGGGATTCTTCTTAAAGTTGAACATTTTGTCATCAAATTCATAAGTCTCATTTACGTAGATGGCAGTTCCGTATCCCTGGCGCTCCCAGTTTCCCGGAACGTTGATATCTGCCCAGCCTCCGGTATAGAACGAGGGTTTATAAAAGTCTTTCGGACGGAGATCAGGATTTTTCACCCAATGGAATTTCCATTTACCGTTGAGGTTGAGATAATAGGGTGACTGTTCATAATCCCCTTTTTTCACGTCAGTAGCACTGGCATAGGGCCACACATAGGTGTGAGGTGCCAGTTTGTTCAAACCTACTGCATACTGGCTCTGCCATTCGGGAGTATTCTGCGCATTTACAGGCAACAACATCAGACAGGCCAATATCAGCAGGAAGGTTAGTTTGATTGGTTTGTTCATTGTTTATCAGGTATTTAATATTCAAAATCTTAATAAATTCCAACGTCCCTTAGGTTTTATAAAGTAAAAGCGGACTCTTATTCCACAATTATTTCGTCAAAAAAGATTCGTGCTTCCTGTCCCGGACGGACGTGATCGGGAGGGCATTTTCCGACTCCACGGGCGGTGACGCGTACATATCTGGCCTTTGCCGTTCCCAAATCGAATTTCAAGTCTTCTACATAAGTTCCTTCACGGAAAATCTCTTCGGGAGTGAAATGCTTCTCTCCCACTTCCGTAAAGTTTACGTTGTCCGAAGACAAGGCAACACTAATGGACTCCGGCTTATGAACTGCCATCCCGTACACCGTAATGGAACCCAGCGTAAAAGTATGAATATTTTCGTCTTTCTGCAAATCTAATGTAAAAGAAATGCAATCACTCTTACTCCACGAGCACCATTCGAAGTCAGTTTGCTTCAAGCTGCCCCGCACTCCGTTGGTCAAAACAAATGCTCCGGAAGCTCCTTGAGTGAATATCGGTTTGGCAGTAGCCTTGTTGTGTAACAACGGTAATACGAGAGTCTTTCCCATCTGGCGGCCGGCGGCGAAAGTGGCGCACTTCAGTGTCTGCGCAGTATGGAATTCCAACGGCCGGGTGTAAAGGGTGGAAGTTGCTTCCGGTTCGGAACCATCGGTTGTATAACGAATTTCCACATCGGGGCGGATACATTCCAATTTTATCTGTAATGCACCGTCGACAGGAGTCGAGGTATGCTGAATATTGTACATCGAGCGGGCATATCCGATACCTTTCACATCGAGGTGTTCATTATACCGATCCATCGCTTTCAGAAACAAGTCCCAGTTTTTCTGTTCCGGACGACTCCATCCCACTTCGGCAAGCGCCGCCAAACGGGGGAAAACAAGATAGTCCACATCCTCGGGACGATTACAGAACTCAGTCCACAATGAAGCCTGTACCCCCATCAGCAACGAAGCGTACTCAGGTTTCCAGTTCTTCTGGACCGGTTCGTACTGATAAACATCTTTCAGCGTATTGTTACCGAAATAAGTAAGCGGTTCAAACCATTGCGGTCCCTGATAACGGATCAGATACATCACTCGGGCGGGGGTCATCACAAACCGGTGCCCCCGGTCGGCAGCTTTCAAAGCCGCATTGCCCATCCCTTGCCAGCCAAAGATGACAGCACCTTCGGGAATGAAGCTGTTGGTCAGCTCGTCCCATCCCATCACCTCTTTGCCTTTGCTGCGTACATATTCGCCTATCCGCTTCATGAAGTAACCTTGAAGGTCCTCTTCATGGGCGAGGTGCTCTTTCTTCATACGTTCCTGGCAGAGGGGACACTTTTTCCAGTAGGTTTTCTGGGCTTCATCGCCCCCCAAGTGAATATAACGTGACGGAAACAGTGCTGCCACCTCATCGATGACGTTTTGCAGGAAAGTGAATACGCTGTCGTTTCCGGCACAATAGATGATGCTGGCATGATCACCGCCCAAACCCGGCAACACACCGATAAATTGATCTACCACCGGACAAGCCAGTTGAGGATAAGCTGCCAGCGACGAATTGGTATGTGCCGGCATCTCTATCTCAGGAATAATCTCTACCTGACGATCGGCGGCATAGGCAATCATTTCCTTCATATCCTCTTGAGTGTAAAAGCCACCTACAGGGGTGGGTTCACCGGGTAACGGATTCCGCCGTGAATGGAACGGTACGTCCGTATGGTCTACCCGCCACGCGCCTATCTCAGTCAGACGGGGATATTTCTTGATCTCGAGTCGCCAGCCGTTATCGTCCACCAGGTGGAAGTGAAGCTTATTGATTTTCAGCATAGCCATGCAGTCAATGATTCGCAACACACTCTCTTTAGGAATGAAAAAGCGGGAAACATCCAGCATTAATCCCCGGTAACCGAAACGGGGTTCATCCTGAATAGTCAGACAAGGAACCGTCCACATGGCATTTACCGTACGGGAATTTTCAATATCGGGAGGAAGCAACTGACGGATCGTCTGTAAGGCATAGAAGAATCCTTTGGCGTCAGACGCCTCTATGCTGATCTGTTCGGGACTGACGCTCAGCCTGTAAGCCTCGCTTTTCAGCAAGGGGTCGGTGACAAAGCATACATCACCTTTCCCCTTTCCCGTTTTCAGCACGGGGGTGAATCCGGCGGCCCGGGTGAAGAGGTTGACGAAATTCCGTGCCACGCGGGCCTGTTCCGCGTTTTCCACCCTCAACACGGTGCTCCCGGAGAAAAGGAAGTTCCCGGTACCCGGTACCATTTGTACCGGGCAGGGAACTACAGAAACGATTGGTGTTAAGTTATCGGCCTGCAGCGTTGCAAGGGGGCAGAACGCCAACAGGAGTATATATATAATGTGTTTCATATAGTTTAGTCAATGGATTTCTGTTTGGAGTGGGAAAGGGAACTCTATTCTTTATCCCGCTCCGGAGAGAAGCGTACCGGATCATTGTATTGTTCCTGCAACTTCAGCATCTGCTCTTTGAGCTCTTTCACCACAGGTTCATACTCTTTCTGTCCGTACAGATTGTGCATTTCCGTCGGGTCGGCTTGCATGTCATACAGTTCCCACCAATTGATGTCGTTATAGAAATGAATTAGTTTATAGCGTTCGGTACGTATTCCATAATGACGTTTCACCATGTGCTCGGCCGGATATTCATAGAAGTGATAGTATAATGCATTCCGCCAGTCTTTGGGCTGTTCGCCTTTCAGCAATGGCAGCAATGACACACCCTGTATATCAGCAGGAACAGGAGCACCGGCCAGTTCGAGGAAAGTAGGTGCATAGTCAATGTTCTGAACCATCTCGGTGATGTCACCACGACGGTCGAATCCTTTCGGCATACGCATGATCAGCGGTGTACGCATGGACTCTTCATACATGAAACGCTTGTCGAACCAACCGTGTTCGCCCATATAGAAGCCCTGGTCGGAGGTATAGACCACCAACGTGTTGTCCAGTAATCCCTTCTTTTCAAGATAGTCGAGCACACGTCCCACATTGTCATCCAGTGACTTCACAGTCTTCATGTAGTCGCGCATGTAGCGCTGGAACTTCCAGTCAGCCAATTCCTTCCCACTCAGGTTTTGCTTGTAGAAGTCATCGATCACCGGACCATAGAACTTGTCCCATGCCGCACGCTGTCCTTCGTCCATACGTCCCAGAAACTTCTGATAAAGTGATTTCAGACGTGAGTCCTTATCCGGACGCAGCATCTTCAGGTCATAAATCATGTCCATGTCCTTCACGATACTCATCTCCTGTGCCGCAGCAGCCGGACGGCCTTCGTAATCGTCAAAGAAGTTATCGGGTAGCGGGAAGGTTTTGTCCTCGTACAAAGCCAGGTTACAAGTATCTGCCATCCAGTTACGGTGAATAGCTTTATGATGAATCAACAGGCAAAACGGTTTGCTCTCGTCACGCTTATTCTCCATCCAGTCGATAGCGTCATCAGTGATCAGGTTGGTGATATAACCGTGTTTCTGAACGGTATCGTTATCTTGTGTAATGAAGTCGGGATTATAATAGTCGCCTTGTCCGGGCACAATCTCCCAATAATTGAAGCCTGAGGGCAGGCTCTCCAAGTGCCACTTACCTACAAGAGCGGTTTGGTAACCGGCTTTCTGAAGCAGTTTCGGGAAAGTTTGCTGGGCACTGTCAAACACGCAAGTCGTATTGTCGTAGAATTTATTGGCACAGCTATGTTTGCCGGTGATCATGCAGGCACGGCTGGGGCCGCTCAGTGAGTTGGCTACAAAAGAATTCGTAAAGCGCACGCCATCGCGGGCAATGCGATCGAGGTTGGGAGTTTCTATATAACGGGTATCGTAGCAGCTCATCATTTGCGCCGTATGATCGTCCGTCATAATATAAACAATGTTCAGAGGTTTTTGCTCTTCTTTCTGTTTGCCCGTGGCACATGAAGTCAAAGAAGCTACAGCTGCCGCACCGGTCAGCGAGTAGAGAATTCCGGATGGTAGATTGTTCATCATAAGTAGTTTTTCTATTAGGGATTAATTAGTGGTGCAAATATAAAGAGTTTTAACAGTCCGTCGAGTTCAAAAACAACTATGATTCTTCTGAAAACGTCTAATAATAGGATAGAAAAGACATAAATAGACGTTTTTGAACATCCGATAGACAAAATCGGAAGCCTCTAACTAACAAGTCTTAGCTGAAATTTGTATATTTGCAGACATGAAAAACCTCCCGAAAACCGGGACATCACCCGATAAAAACGAATCTGTTTCACCACAGAGTAACACGGAGTCTCACAGAGAATCTTTTCTCTCTTAAACGTCTATAACGAGAAATAAACCTCCGTGAAACTCAGTGCTACTCTGTGGTGAATTCAAAATCTAACTCAAATGAACTAAATACCAACCTAATCAACAAACACTTTTATGAATCAAAAATTATTGTTCAGTAGCGCGTTGCTTGTCGGCATAGCAGGAACACAACAGGCGCTTGCACAAAAAAAGAAAGTCCAGGATCAAAAGAGACCCAACGTCGTTTTCATCCTGGCCGATGACCTCGGATTCGGTGACCTCAGTTGTTACGGACAAGAGAAGTTCGAAACTCCCAACATAGACAAGTTGGCTCAGGAAGGAATGCGCTTCACCCAGTGTTATTCGGGTACCACCGTCAGCGCCCCTTCGCGGTCTTGCCTGCTGACCGGTACCCACAGTGGACATACGGCCATTCGTGGAAATGTAGAACTCGATCCGGAAGGACAATTCCCTCTACCGGCAGATGCACAAACCATCTTCCACGATTTCCAGAACGCAGGATACAAGACCGGCGCTTTCGGTAAATGGGGACTCGGTTTTATCGGTTCCACGGGTGATCCTAAAAAACAGGGCATCGACGAGTTCTATGGCTACAACTGCCAGTTGCTGGCACACAGTTATTATCCCGATCATCTGTGGGACAATGACAAACGAGTAGAACTGAAAGATAACACACTGGACGTACAGTACGGTAAAGGTACTTATTCTCAGGATCTGATTCACTCAAAGGCACTTGACTTCCTCGATCGGATGGGAAAAAGCGGAGAATCGTTCTGCATGTGGTATCCCACCATCATCCCCCACGCCGAACTGATTGTACCCGAAGACAGCATTATAAAGAAGTTCCGTGGCAAATATCCCGAAAAACCTTTCCATGGAACCGAACCGGGTAATCCCGCATTCCGCAAGGGAGGTTACTGCTCACAATTCTATCCACACGCCACATTTGCAGCTATGGTCTATCGTCTGGATGTATATGTAGGTCAGATTGTACAGAAATTGAAAGAGATGGGGGTTTATGACAATACGATCATCATCTTTGCAAGTGACAACGGTCCGCACATGGAAGGTGGAGCCGATCCGGACTTCTTCAACAGCAACGGAATCTGGCGCGGATACAAACGCGACTTGTACGAAGGAGGAATCCGTGTACCGATGATTATTTCATGGCCGGGACGTGTACAGCCCAGTACTCAAACCGACTTCATGTGTTCGTTCTGGGATGTAATGCCTACGTTCCGTGAAATTCTGAATCCGAAAGCAAAGAATCAGCAAATGGATGGTGTCAGTCTGCTACCGTTGCTCGAAAACCGCAAAGGGCAGAAAGAACATGAATATCTGTACTTTGAATTTCAGGAGATGAACGGACGCCAAGCCGTACGCAAAGGACCGTGGAAACTGGTCCACATGAATGTTCGTGGCAAGAATCCGTATTATGAACTCTATAATCTCAATTCTGATCCGTCGGAACGACATAATGTGCTGAACCAATATCCGGAAAAGGTGACGGAATTGAAGGCTATCATGCAGTCATCGCATATACCTAACCCGAACTTCCCGTTACTTCCGGGAGAGAAATAAGATCCGGACGGACCGGTAACAAGATTCACCACAGATTACACAGATTAACACAGATTATTTAATTCCGTATCAATGAAATTAATTACTTATCTGTGTTAATCCGTGTAATCTGTGGTGAACTTTTATTTATGAGTCTTCAAGGTATCCGCCGCGAATACATCTTCCCGATAACCATAATCCAGAGAAGAATAAATCTTCAGCATCTCGGGCAGGCGCTCCATGAAACGCTCAAAGTTCTTATGCTCCGGCAATGTCCATTGTATTTCGGACAAAGCAGCCATTCGGGGCAGAATCTGCCACTCCATCTTCGTTGAATCGGCTGTCCATTCGGTCCAGATACATCCTTGAGTACCTATCACAAACTTCTTTTCCGCATCGGTCAGTTCTGCAGGTACCGGTTCAAAGTTGTATACACGGTTCATCCATTCGAATCCCGTCATTTTATTGATACGCGGATTACTGAAATAGAGCCGCTGAATAGGAGTCATAATGACATCATGATGCTGGCGGGCAGCTTCGATTCCTCCCTGGATTCCTCTCCATGACATGATAGTGGAGTTCGGAGTCAGACCTCCTTCCAATACCTCATCCCATCCCAGCATACGGCGTCCGTGAGCATTGATTTCTTTCTCCAGCTCGGACATGAAGTAGGTTTGCAACTGATTCTCTTTCGAATGTTTAGGCAGGGCTTTGATACCCAACTCCTTAATTTTAGCCTGACATTTGGGGCACTTCTCCCAACGGCTTTTCGGACATTCGTCACCGCCGATATGAATATATTCGGAAGGGAAGATATCCATAATTTCATCCAATACATCTTTGGTGAACTGAAGTGTCTGGTCATTACCTGCACAGAGTACATCGGGGAAGACACCGAATGAGCAAAGTACTTTGTACGGACCACCTGTACATCCCAGTTCCGGATAAGAAGCCAGTGCAGCAGTAGTATGTCCCGGAAGGTCAATTTCAGGAACTACCGTAATGAAACGGTCGGCAGCATAGCGAACAATCTCACGAGCTTCGTCCTGTGTATAAAATCCGCTATGGGGCTTCCCGTCGAATTTCTTGGTTTCCCAATCGATAATGGTAGAGTCTCGTTTAGAACCGATCTCTGTCAGTTTGGGATATTTCTTGATTTCGATTCGCCATCCCTGATCTTCGGTCAGGTGCCAATGAAAGTAGTTGATGTTATGCAGTGCCATCAGGTCAATCATCTGCTTAAGGTAGCTGACCGGGAAGAAGTGACGGCCTACATCGATCATGAATCCCCGGTAACGGAAACGGGGAAAGTCGGTAACCGTACCGGCAGGAAGAGCAGCTGCCACCTTACCGTCTTTCAGGATCGGAAGAGCTTTATGAATAGTCTGGATACCATAAAAGACACCGGCTTCACTGCCTCCCGTCAAAAGAACCTTTTCAGGAGTGATTTGAAGTTTATAACCTTCCGGATGCCCCATTGTGGAGTCTACAGCAAGAATAATAGCATTGCTGCTTTTCTCTTTGTCCGATACACGAACCTCGGTTCCGGTCATTTCTTTAATAAAAGTAGCCAGAAAATCAGCAGTACGATGCATCTTTTCATTGGTTGCCGGGTAGACAATCGTAGTGCTGCGGTCAATAATAAAAGGAGTAGTGTCCCGGGCAAGGACAATCTCCTGCGGTTGAGGGATTACGTCCAAATTACCCTTTACGGTGGCTGCCGGGCGGCAGGCTGTGAATAGCACAACGGCAAACAAACCGGGAGCTAAACGGGATAGTAGTTTCTTGTTCATGGTTTAATTAATTAGAGTTACAAGGGAAGCCTCGCCCCCGCCTCTTCTTCCATAGAACCAGGAAGAGAAGACAGGCAGGAAAACAAGACAGTGCAAAGATAGGATTTTATTTCCATTTTTTTGGTCACGTCTATGCAAACTGTTACTTTTGCCGGTAACGTGATAGAAAAACATCCATGAAAAACAATCCATATACCGGCTTTCTGACCTGGCTGACCGTACTTTTTACTGTCTGTTGCCTCCCGCTGAAAGCCAGCCATTACTACTATAAACAAATTTCCCTGAAGGAGGGACTTCCCTCTACTGTACGTTGTGTCTATACCGAGCCAAAAGGATTTGTATGGATAGGAACCAATGCAGGATTGGGACGATTTGACGGACAAAAGCTGAGAAAATATGTCCACCGGCAAGAGGACGTACATTCGTTGCCGCACAACTACATCCATCAAATTACCGAAGATATTCAACATAATATATGGATACTGACAGACGGTGGAATAGCGCAATATCGCAGGTCAAGTGACGATTTCGCCATTCCGCTAGACGATCGGGGGCATCCGATCCTCGCCTACTCTGCCTGCCTGACAGAACAAGGGGTAATCTTCGGCGGACGCAACCGCATCTATCGCTACGACTATGACAGCCGATCGATAAAACTCCTGCTGGATTTTAGTTCCGATCCTTATTTCGCTATCTCCGCCATCAGTCGGTGGGATGAAGAGACTCTGCTCTGTTGCAGCCGTTGGCAAGGGCTCCGACTGATCAATCTCCGTTCGGGCGAACGCCGTCTCCCCCCTTTCGACTGCGGAAAGGAGATCATGGCACTCCTGATCGATTCTCACAACCGCATCTGGCTGGCTCCTTATAATGAAGGACTCCGCTGCTTCAACCCCGAAGGCCGACTGCTGGCCTCGTACACCACCGACAATTCCGGGCTCAGCAACAACGTGGTGCTGAGCATGGCCGAACGGGACTCACACATCTGGGTCGGTACAGACGGAGGAGGCATCAACATCATACACCCGGACAGCCATCGAATCACAGTACTCGAACATATTCCGGGAGATAACTATTCGCTTCCGGTTAACTCCATCTTGTCACTCTACAATGACAATTACAATAACATGTGGGCAGGCAGTATCCGCAAAGGATTGATCAATATCCGAGAAGTGTCCATGAAGACCTATACCGATGTCTTTCCCGGAAGCACCCAAGGCCTGAGTGACCCCACCGTGCTGAGTCTGTATCAAGACGAACCGAACGGACGAATCTGGATAGGTACAGATGGTGGGGGTGTCAACAGCCTCGACCCTGTCACCGAAGAGTTCCGTCACGACCGTTCTACCTGGGGTGACAAAGTGGTCTCGATCACCGGATTTACCCGAGAATCCATCCTTTTATCGGTCTTTTCCAGGGGATTGTTTGTTTATAACAAAGAGAACGGTAAGCGGAAACCGCTACCTATTGACCATCCCGACCTCAAACAATATATTTACTATAGCGGTATGGCGGTCAATATCTACCGGGACGAACCGGGCAGCGTACTTTTGTTGGCAGGACATACTTACCGGTATGACATCGGTTCGCAGAAAATACGCGTAGTAAATGAAGAAGAAGGTATGGAGATCGCAGGCAGTATGAATGCCATTGCGCATAACGAACGTTTCACTTACCTGCACGACAGTCGTACCCTCTACGAACTGGATCGAACCGGCAATAGGCTGAAAAAACTTTTCAGCTGCACGGGCGACACACTGCTCTACTCCGTTTCGATGGACGAGAAAGGTGATTTCTGGATAGGCAGCAATACAGGGTTGGGACAATACAGCATCCGGACCCGGCAATATCACCCATTGATCACTTCACTGTTCGGCGAAGCCAGTTCGGTGATATGTGATCATCGGGGAAAAGTATGGATTGGTGCAGACCACATGTTATTTGCCTGGATGCTGCAATCCCGGAAGTTCATTCTTTTCGGTGAATCGGACGGGGTCATTCCGAATGAATATCTTGCCAAGCCCCGGCTCGTCTCAGGGAAGGGTGAAGTCTATATGGGGGGTGTCAATGGGTTGCTCTGTATCGATAACCGCTTCCCGGCAACTTCCTCCAACTATCCGGAAGTAGTACTGACCGATGTACGTGTAAACGGTGAACCGGCCACGAACCGGACGGCAGGAAATCCCGACAAACTCACCCTACCACAAGACAGCCGGGCAATCACCCTGCGCGTGATGTCTCACGAAGAAGACATCTTCCGAAAAAAAAGATACCGCTACCGGATAGACGGACTCAATGAGGAACCGATCGAATCATACGATCCGGAACTGGTCATCCGCTCACTACCGGCAGGCAACTACCGCATACAGGCTGCATGCAGTACTCAAAATGGCGACTGGACTCCCTTCCACCCGATCCTGTCACTGACCATACTCCCTCCCTGGTACCGAAGCGGATGGTTCATCATCTGCTTGTTACTATTTGTGTCGGGAGGCATCACCGCTATCATCTTCGCCATTTTGCGCCGTAGGAAGAACCGGTTGAAATGGGAATTAAAAGAACGGGAATTGCAGGAATATGAAGAAAAGATTCGATTCCTCGTCAATGTCAGCAATGAACTCCTCCCATCGTTCACGGAGAAGGGGGAACGGGAACTGCAAATCGTAGAACTGATACGTAACCGTCTCCGTAACGGCGAAAAAAGCAAAGCACCTGCCGAAATAGCAAGCAGTCCGAATATTGTCAAGGAGGAACTCAGCCAACCCGATGAAACTTTCCTACGGAAGCTGAACCAGTTGATCACCGACCATCTGGACAGTCCCGAACTGGACGTCACATTCCTCTGCACGGAGATGGGATTGAGCCGCGCCTCACTCTATAACAAACTAAAAGCAATGACCAATATGGGAGCCAACGATTACATCAATAAATTCCGTATGGAAAAGGCCATCCAACTGATATCAACCACCGATCTCACTTTCACAGAGATAGCAGAAAAGATAGGATTTACAACATCCCGCTATTTCAGTACATCATTTAAGCAATATACCGGAGAAACACCGACTCAGTATAAAGAGAAAATAAGGAAAAGCAGTAAGGTGTAGCCATCCGCCAATTAGGGTGTAGCCATCCGGACTGCATGGTTACACCCTGTCTGTCGGATAGCTACACCCTCTCTATCAGGCAATGGTGACAGACGCATCCAGATAGACATCCTGAATGGCGTGAAGTAACTCCACTCCTTCGTTCATGGGTTTCTGGAAAGCTTTACGTCCGCTGATCAATCCCATACCGCCGGCACGTTTGTTTACTACTGCCGTAACGACAGCATCCTTCAGGTCGGACGCTCCATGTGACTCTCCACCGGAGTTGATCAGCCCGACACGTCCCATATATCCATTGGCCACCTGATAGCGGCAAAGATCAATCGGATGGTCCGTAGTCAGCTCGGTATACATTCTTTCATCCGTCTTTCCGAAATGAATCGCTTTGAAACCACCATTGTTAGTCGGCAATTTCTGTTTTACGATATCGGCCTTGATGGTAACTCCCAGACGGTTGGCTTGTCCGGTAAGGTCAGCAGCCGCATGATAGTCTATACCGTCTTTCTTGAACTCGTTGTTACGCAGATAGCACCACAGGATGGTGGCCATACCCAGTTCATGCGCATAATCGAAAGCCTCAGCGATTTCCACCAATTGGCGGCGACTCTGTTCGGAACCGAAATAGATAGTAGCACCTACAGCCACTGCCCCCATTTCCCAAGCCTCCTTGACGGTGCCAAACAGAACCTGATCGTAAGTATTGGGATAAGACAACAACTCATTATGGTTCAGTTTTACTACAAACGGTATCTTATGCGCATATTTTCGGGCAACAGCACCCAGATTGCCGAAAGTGGATGCAACTGCATTACAACCGCCTTCGATGGCAAGCTTCACAATGTTTTCCGGATCGAAATAAATCGGATTCGGAGCGAACGAAGCTCCGGCCGTATGTTCGATGTCCTGATCGACCGGAAGAATGGATACATATCCGGTGTTTGCCAGACGACCATGCCCCAGCAATGTCTGCAAACTGCGCAAAGTCTGTATGTTACGGTCAGAGTCAATCCATATCTTATCGATTGTATCCGGTGACGGTACGTGAATCAGTGATTTATCAATGGTTTTGCAAGTGTGGTTCAGGTAATATTCAGCCTGATTTCCCAACAGTTCTATTATTTTATTCATAATTGTAATGGTTTTGAGTCCACCACAGATTACACAGAGTTCCACAGAGATTATTTTCTCCTAATATCTTATAAACAAGAAATTAAAACTCTGTGAGACTCGGTGTTACTCTGTGGTGAAGTTTGATTCGTTTCTAAACATTTACGAGGTCTCTCTCCTCTTATTTTTTCTTTCCCTGGTTGGCAACCGCTTCCATCAACTTACGGATTTCTTCGGGATCACCCAGGAAATAGTCTTTTTCCAGATTCAGTTCGTCACTGAACTCAAATACGTAAGGGACGGCAGTCGGCAGATTCAGTTTTACGATCTCTTCATCGGAGATGTGCTTCAAGTGCTTGATGATGCCGCGCAAACTATTTCCGTGGGCAACAACCAGAATTTCATCAGCCGTTTTCAGATTCGGGAAGATGATACACTTCCAATAAGGCATGATACGTTCGATAGTATCTTTCAGAGATTCTGTCCGGGGAAGTTCCGCATCGGGTACTTCCTGATAACGATTCTCAAAGCGGGGATTTCTCGGATCGTCTTCCGACAGGGCATTGGGAGCTATATCATAACTCCTGCGCCAGATAAGCACCTGTTCATCCCCGTATTTAGCGGCTGTTTCGCTTTTGTTCAGTCCTTGCAGATCGCCGTAATGTTTTTCATTCAGGCGCCAGCTTTTCTCTACCGGAATCCAGTCCTGATCCATCCGGTCGAGTACGCAATTCAGCGTTTTCACCGCTCGTTTAAGGTATGACGTATAAGCTTTATCGAAGTTAAATCCATTCTCTTTCAGTAGTTCGCCTGCTTTACAGGCTTCGGCAATTCCTTTTTCTGTCAGATCGACATCTGTCCAACCGGTAAAACGGTTCTCTTTGTTCCATGCACTTTCTCCATGACGGAGCAATACAATCTTTTTCATTCAACTCTCCTTTCTTTAGGTGTTTACTATAGAACATTTGTACTGAGTACAAAGTTCACGAAACTTTTTCTAAATATCTATGCTGAAGTATGCTGATAAAAGTTACCTTTGTACACTGTAAGTAACCTTTTTATTTAATTCCTAAATGAACAACACATGAAAAAGCTCTTTTTTCCATTACTACTATTCGTATCCGGTCTGCTATCCGCCCAAACAGAGATAACACTCTATGTATCACCTTCGGGCAGCGACCATCATCCCGGAACAGCGGAAAAGCCGATGGCTACTTTAGAATATGCCTGGAAAAAGGCCTCACGGCAGGCCGGCCGGCGTTCCATCACCATCTACTGCGAAGGCACCAACTACCTGTCCGCTCCGATTCTTATCACAAACGAGACTTCGGGCACACCCGAACATCCGATCCGTTTTTCTTCGTATCCCGGACAAAAGGCGGTCATCAGCGGTTCGCGTATACTCCGGAACCTGCGTTGGAAAGAGTATAAAAACGGTATCATGCAAGCCAAAGTGGAAGAAGAACTGATCCCCGATCAGCTCTTTGTGAACGGGAAAAAACAGATATCGGCACGGTATCCGAATTTTGATCCGAATATACGCATCTTCAACGGATATGCAGCTGACGCCTGCTCACCCGAACGTGTGAAAAACTGGAGTAACCCCGTGGGAGGTTATCTGCACGCCATGCACAGCAGAGAATGGGGAGGCTACCAATACAGCATCGAAGGCAAAGACGCCAAGGGCGAACTGATACTGAAAGGCGGATTTCAGAACAACCGCCAGATGGGTATGCACCACACCTACCGCATGGTAGAAAACATCTTTGAAGAGTTGGATGCCGAAGGGGAATGGTATTTTGATAAAGAAACCCATACACTCTATTTCTATCCGCCGCGAGAACTCGACCTGCAAACCGCCTTGTTCGAAGTGCCGCAGGCAGAAAACCTCTTTATCCTGAAAGGAAAACCCAGAAGTCCGGTCCGTCACGTATCCGTAGACCATTTGGAACTGACACAAACCCTGCGCACCTTTATGAAAACCAATGAACCCCTATTGCGCAGTGACTGGAAAATCTATCGGGGAGGAGCCCTGATAATTGAAAATGCCGAAAAATGCTCTGTAAACGGCTGCTACCTGCACGATATAGGAGGCAATGCTATCTTCTTCTCCAATTATAACCGCAACCACCGTGTCAGCCAAAATCATATCACCCGTATAGGAGCCAGTGCCGTTTGCTTTGTAGGCTCTCCGGATGCCGTCCGTTCCCCTCTGTTCGAGTACGGAAAGTCGCAAACCTGGGAGCAGATGGATAAAGGGACAGGCCCCCTCACCCCCGACTATCCCTCAGACTGCCTGGTGGACGACAATCTGATTCACTCGATCGGAGAGACAGAAAAGCAGGGAGCCGGTATCCAACTATCTATGTCCGCACGAATCACCATCCGTAACAACAGTATTTACGACCTGCCCCGTGCCGGCATCAACGTCAGTGAAGGTACCTGGGGAGGACATCTGATAGAAGGAAACGATGTGTTCGACACCGTACTTGAGACAGGCGACCACGGGTCCTTCAACTCCTGGGGACGCGACCGCTATTGGCATCCCGACCGGAATGTGATGGATGAATTCGCGAAAGAACATCCTCAAATGGTATTCCGGGACGCTACCGAAACGACTGTCATCCGCAACAACCGCTGGAGGTGCGACCATGGATGGGACATCGATCTGGACGACGGTTCTTCCAACTATCACATCTACAACAACCTCTGCCTACACGGAGGATTGAAATTGCGCGAAGGCTTCGCGCGAACGGTGGAAAACAACATTATGGTCAACAACACATTCCATCCGCACGTCTGGTTTGCAAACTCTCAAGACATTTTCCGTCATAACATCGTCACGACTCCCTATCGCCCCATTCAGGTAAAGGAATGGGGAAAGGAAACAGACACTAACTTCTTTGTCACCAAGCAAGGACTGGAACAGGCACAAAAGAGAGGAACGGACCTCCATTCACTTTACGGTGATCCACTCTTCATCGCTCCTGAAAAAGGAGACTACCGGGTAAAAGAAAATTCGCCTGCCTTGAAGACGGGGTTCCGGAATTTCGATATGGAGCACTTCGGCGTACAATGCCCACACCTGAAAGCTTTGGCGGCTACTCCGGAATTGCCGGTTTTCAAAATTCCGGAAGAAAAGCCGGAGACGGTACAGACGTATTCGTGGAAGGGGTTAACATTGAAAGAGGTGTCGACCGAAGGAGAACGTTCGGCCACGGGGCTCGACAAAATACGAGGCATACTGGTAGTGCAGGTCGAAAAGGGAATAACCGCCCTGCAAGCCAACGACGTGATTCTGCGCATTAACGGCAAACAGGTAGATAACCGGACGGATATGGAAACCGAGATCCGGAAGTCACCCGAAGGCAATAAGTTCCGGATCATCTTCTTCCGAAATCAGAAAGAAAATGCGGTAACGATGTAAAGACATATGACAATAGGCACCAATGTTGTCTATTTGCAAAAAAGGCAGTTATCACACGGACAGGAGTTTTTTTTCATATCCGCCACCCAAACGACCGATAACACAGGTTGGAGAATGACAAAATAAAAAACGGTCACGCTCAACGATTTCTTTTCAGGAAAAGGCGGTCGGTGATGGTAGAAGGAAGTTCCGATTCGTAATGGGTTACCATAATCATCGTCTTGTCCTGCCGACGGCAAAAAGCTTCGATAATCTTTTTCACCCGCCGGCGATTGTACGTATCGAGTCCGTGCAGCGGCTCGTCCAGAATAAGCAATTCCGGATCTTTCACAAAAGCACGGGCCAATAATGCCAGGCGCTGCTCACCGCTCGACAGCTGAAGAAAAGGTTTGTCCTTCAGAGCCGCAATGCCGAACACATCCATCCACCACTCGCAGGCAGCCATCTGGCTTTCCTGCGGGCGTTTATACAAACCGATGCTGTCATGCAATCCAGAAGCCACAATCTCAATGGCCGGCAGATTTTTGAGATAGGCACGGTGCATTTCGGGACTGACGTAACCGATGTGTTTTTTAATTTCCCAAATGCTTTCGCCCGTACCCCGCTTACGTCCGAAAAGACTGATGTCACAGGCGTACGACTGAGGGTTGTCCGCACAAACCAAGCTGAGCAGTGTAGATTTACCGGCACCGTTTTCTCCACTCAATGCCCACTTTTCACCCCGGCGGACTGTCCAGTCGAGCTCCTTCAGGATAGTGCGGTCATCATAACGAATACTTACCTTATTTAATTTTACCACCTCCCCGGAGTCATAGTTTGCTCCGTCATAAGGTAATCCGGCTATACGCTGTTGCAGTGCGTCCAGGACTTCTGCCTCATCGGTCACACAAAATGAAGCCAGATAAGCCTCCCTTTCCATTTTCGGAAGCACGTGCAGGTCTTCTACCGGAATCACATGGGTAATGAACGAAGGGATATCATCGAGCATCGAAAGCACAAGAATGATTTGCACGGATGACAAGCGGGTGAGACGTTCGAGCAGCGAGAAAAGCAATTCACGGGTAGGTGCATCCAAACCGATAAAAGGATTGTCCATAATCAATACCCGGGGAGCTGTCAGGAGGGTTTTAGTCAGTTGAAATTTACGTAATTCGCCACTGGAAAGAAGAATGATCTTCTTGTCCAACAATGGCTCGATGTGGAAGAGTTCGAACAATTCCTCTTTCAGTCTTTCATCTTTGATCTCTCCCAACATCTCCCGCACAGAGGGGGCATCTTCCTGATCGTGGGCATTCCAGCGTTGCTGATAGTAATAGTTGGCATCCGCCGCCCCATAGGTGTCACGGAAAGCAATATATTTCACGTTATCATATACCGTCCGGGTAGAAGAAGGAGAAAAATCGTAGTCCAATGTACCCTCACGCAAAGGATATTTACCCAAAAGCGTGTCTACAAACAAGCTTTTCCCTCCCCCATTGGGTCCTACGATGGCGATATGTTCGCCGGTAGCGATTTGTGCTGTGACAGGTTGTGCCAAACGCACAAGCGGGTTGCGTGCCACGCCACCCGCTATATTGAATGTGTATTGTTCCATAATCCTATTTCATTATTGGGCGGGGCAAAATTATACCAAAATCCGCACAAAGAGACAGAATAATACTAAAAAAACAATCTGAACAACCTATTATGTACTTTTATCATCGGATACTCAAACTGTTTTAGACCTATGGTCCCATCAGAACCTGAATTTGGGATTCTCCGGCTCGGTATGCGACTTTTCCATCAACCTCGTCAGTTTCCGAACGATATCGGGATGTTCGGCAGCCACATCATGTTCTTCCCTGAGATCACTCTCCAAGTCATAAAGCTCCATTGTAGAGTTGCCCTTACGGATGTTGTTGACAATTCCTTTCCACTTACCCATGCGAATGGCTTTGAGGCCGATTGTGGGATCGGGATATTCCCAATACAAATATTCGTGTTCTTTCTGGCGTTCCGTTTCGCCAAGCAAAGCAGGCAAGAAACTGATGCCATCGGTCTCCGGACAAGCAATGTTTGCGATATCCGCCAAGGTAGGCATCACATCCTGAAATCCACAAATATGATCGCTCTGGGTAGACGGTTTGATTTTCCCGGGCCAGGTGACAATAGCAGGGATACGTATTCCTCCTTCGTGAACAAAACATTTTCCCCAACCATACTCAGACCTGAAAGGACCTCCACTGTCGAACCACGGCGAATCGCTACCACCATTAAAAGTCGGTCCATTATCGGAAGTAAACATGATAACCGTATTGTCGTACAGACGTTCCTTCTTCAGCTTCTCTATCAGCTTGCCTATTTGCTCGTCAAAATAACTGATCATAGCAGCATAAGTCGCATGCGGATAGCGACAAGGCATATATCCGGCTTTTCCGATGTAGGGGGCTTCGTCTCCAAACTTCCCGACATAATACTTCACCCATTTCTCCGGTGCCTGCAACGACACGTGCGGTAGCGGAGTAGTCCACATCAGGAAAAACGGTTTCTTTCTGTTCTGCCCGACAAACGAAATCAGTTCATCGAAAATAAGATCATTGGCATACTCTTTCTGCGAGAACTTGGCATAGGCGGCTTCATCACGGGGGTCGGCTCCTGCATCCAGCTTGGTCGTGTGAGGATCGAGCACTTTATTGGCCAAGTATACCCGGTCTTCATTCTTATACAAAAAGGCGGGGTAATAACTGTGTGCCTGCCGCTGGCAGTTGTATCCGTAGAAACTGTCGAATCCCTGTTTGTTGGGAGTACCTTCCGTGCCCGGAGCCCCCAGTCCCCATTTTCCAAAGCATCCGGTGACGTATCCGGCTTGCTGCATCATTCTTCCGAGAGTCATGGTATGGGCTTTTAAAGGATACTGCCCCTCCAGACCGGGATGTACATACATGGAGTCGTAATTCATGATAGCGCCCCGATAAGCCATTTCATCATTAGCCCGGATTTGCGCATGTCCCGAGTGCATACCTGTCATCAACACACAGCGGGCGGGTGCCGAAACGGGTGAACCTGTGTAATGCTGTGTGAAACTGATGCCATCCTTATACAACCGATCGATGTTCGGTGTTTCTATTTTCTCCGAACCATAACAACCGATATCCCCGTAGCCCAGATCATCCATTATGATATATATGACATTGGGTCGAGATTCTTTCACCTGGCTTTTGGCCGATAAAGCGAAAACGGACAGTCCGATATAGATTTCTATTCTTTTCATGATTAGTTTCTTTTTTTAGTCCCATTTATAATTTGTACCCGCATCTTCCTTCAATGCAGGCCCGAATGAATACCCCTGCTGTTCAAACCACAGTTGCTTAGAGAGTACTTTACCATAAAACTCATCAAAATTTTCCGGATTGCCGGAATGCCACATCTGCTCGGCAAGTGCGAGAATACGCGGAAAGACCCGACGATCGATCATGCTTTCCGTCACCCCGTCGTCCGTCCACAAGGCAGAACTCATTCCGAGAATAAGCGGATTTTCCTCCCGGGGCCTATAAGAAGGATTATGCAAATACACATCTTCCAGATCGAAAGTGCGAGCTTGAGTATATCCCTTCCAGGGGGTAAGCGGGAAGTTCAGATACGTATAATAGTTTGTACCGCAAATCACCGAATAATTATGTCTGATGGCATTCTTCAAGGCCAGATCCCGGTGTCCTCTCCAGTTCCACCACTGTATCACCACATTGTCCGGCAAGGGATAGCCGTCTTTGTAAATCACATCTCCCCAAAAGATGGCCTTCCTCCCTTTTTGTTTCAGATAATCGGCCATCCGGGCCGAAAACCACAATTGTAGGTCATGACTGTCTTTTAGTTTTTCTTTTTCAATCCGTGACCGGCAATCGGGACATTTATCCCAATTCCCTTTAGGTGCTTCGTCGCCTCCGAGATGAATATAAGCGGACGGAAACATCCGGCATACTTCGTCCAACACATTCTTCAGGAAGATGAGTGTACTGTCTTTTCCCGCACAAAATATATTCTGCGTAAATCCGCTTTGGGGAACCTTTACCGCAACATTTAAACATCCCAGCCGGGGATATGCATTAAGTGCCGCTTCGGCATGTCCGGGCATGTCAATCTCGGGAACAACCGTAATGCCCCGGTCCGCCGCATAGCCGATGATCTCTTTCACCTCTTCTTGGGAGTAGAAGCCCTGCTGTTCCGGCCCCTGCCCTACAAAAGCTCCTATACGGGTCAAGAACGGATAGCGTTTTATTTCGATGCGCCAGCCAAGTCCTTCGGTCAGATGCCAATGAAAGTAATTCATCTTCAGCATCGAAGCCATGTCGATATATTTCTTGATCGTAGACACTTTCTGATACTGGCGTCCGGAATCCAGCATAAAGCTGCGCCATTTCACTCGTGGGAAGTCGGTGATCTCGACACAAGGAAATATCAGTCCTCTTTCCTCACCCGTGTTCCATTGCCTCAGACTTTGAATGGCATAGATAAAGCCGGCATCATCCGCTGCCCGGACAATTATTCGCTCAGGCGTCACACGGATGCGATAACCTTCTGCCGGCAAAGTAACATCTTTTTTCCAGGAGATGTGGCTGTTTACCTCCTCTTTGCACCATTCCACGGCGCTTTCGGGCACCAGTTTTTCATAAAACAAACGTATGAAAGAGCCGGGAGACTCCTCTGCGTACATTCGTATTTTACCTTGAAGCCGTAACCGGCCGTCTGCCCTCTCTATTTTACCGGGGGTAGGCATGATGATTTGTCCGGACAAGTCGGTGGAATATGAACACAGGGAAAGTAGTATTAAAATCAGGTATTTCATTTAAATGTAGTATTTTGAGTGCAAAAACTGTCCAAAGATAAGATTTTCTCCGGACAGTTTTTTATCACACGGTTAAAACCATTTGTCAATCAAACATTTCCTACTTTATTCCGTCATCCCAACCCGGATTCTGTTCAAGCTGAGGATTCAGCACCCTTTCATTGCGGGGAATAGGATTCAAGTAATAATAATCAGGCCAAGTATGGTTCTGTGTAGGATGAAATTCAAGATAGCCTTCGGTTCCTCCACCATCGACTGTCACTTTTGTTCCGGCCGGAAAATCCGATGCTTTGACGTACATGCCCAGTTTCTTCTTCAATGCATAATGACACTTCTTCCATCTCCGCAAATCGTCGAACCTGAATCCTTCGGAAAACAATTCAATGCGGCGTTCGCGGCGAATCTCCCACAATAAGGGATTTACGGCATAATCACCCGGATAAGCAGGGTTACCCAAATCACGTTTAGGATCGAAACTGTCGTTAATTTCCGCCACCTTCATAGGAGCCACGTTAGCACGGCTACGCAATTTATTTACCGTCCGATCGGCTACCGACTGATCGAATTCACCTAATTCACACATTGCTTCAGCATAATTCAGCATCACCTCTTCCACCCTGAACAGTGGCATATCGGTCTCTTCATTTCGCTGTGATCCCATTGACAGATACGTACAATAATATTTCCAGTTATTATAGCCGAAAGCTGACTTGTACCAAGGCTGATTCTCCAAATAAAAATCGAAATGCGGGACTGCTCCCAGGATCCCCCCGTCATAGCCTTGACGGAAAGGTAAAGTTTTCTGTCTCTCTTTAGCACTGCCATAGCCTATTCCCAAACGAATATTCAAGCTATCGATGAAACTTCTGTCCTTGGCAACTTCGGTAAATTGCCATTTATTACCCCAGGCATCGGTAGAAGCCGAACGGTCTATTCTGTACGGAGGAGTCACTTGCAACCAGAGTCGGTGATCCCGGCAACTAAACTCGTCATACATATCTTTGTCTCCCTTATATAACGGACTATTCCAACGGGTTTTACCATCCGAACAGAGATAACTGTCCACCAAGTCACGGGTCGGATTATAGTACGAGGCTCCTGTGGTTCCTCCGATACTAGTAGCATGTATTACGTTTTCCGCATTCGAGAACTCCCGATAGAGTATGACTCCGGGGACATCCTTCAATTCAAGCGAACAAAAAAGATCATCGTAGTTGCTGCAAATCTCGGGGAAACTATTCATAACTTCGGCAGACACCCGCTTACATTCTTTCAGATAAGTTTCGGCATCATTCAATCCGTGATATTTCCTCCATGTACCCTCAAAAAGACAGAATCGTGATATAAAGGCTTGAACGACTGCTCTATTAATCGTATTATTACCATCTCCGTTAACATTAATATGCTGTTCGGCATATTGCAGGTCTTCAAGAATATGCTTCGCAATTTCATCTCTGGATGCACGGGGCCCATTAATCAGCTCTGTATCGTTATCACTCAGCACACGGTCTATCCAAGGTACTCCACCATAAGCAGACAGCAATGAGAAGTAGCGATATGAACGAAAGAAATATCCGACACTTTTCCAATGTGCTTTCTCGGCTTCAGTCATCTGAGAGCTGTCTATCCGCCCCAACATCAGATTGACACGACGAATAAAGGCATAATAGTCCCATGCTGTATCATTCCGCTTATCGGGTACAGTGACCAGTCCTCTGATCCAGTTACTCTCACTGCTTCCACGAGTCTGATTGTACGAGATATCATCTGTCGAGGTATCACCGTATCCTAATTTCGGCAGTGTCTCATACAATCCCCAGGCGTATGCCTTGAAGTTGTCATACGTCACAAAGGCAGTCTCTTCCGTCGGGTTGCCCAACGGATACCTTTCCATAAAATCATTGTTCAGGCAACCGGTAAAAGCGATCACACAGAATATAAACAGGGCAAATGTATATTTCTTCATACTATTTCGGTTATTTAGAATGTGACATTAAATCCAAGTGAAAACTTCTTCATAAACGGATATTCCCATGCTCCTTTCGAAAGCATATCAGACTCCAGACCTTCCGGCAAGTGATCCCATGTGTGAAGGTTTTCTCCACTGAAAAATACCTTGACCTCATCGAAGCAAATCTGCTTAGCCCAGGTTTTAGGCAAAGTATAGGATAAGGTGATATTTTGCAATTTCAAGTAAGCCGCATTAGCCAGATATTTGGTCTGCTTCCAGCGGTTCGAAGCAGTATTCACACCGTTGTTTGCATATACCCTTGGGAAATAGGCATCCGTATGCTCCGGTGTCCAGAAGTCAAGGGTTTCCTTAAACAGACTTCCCCACGTTCCGGTAGGCCATGCAATCTGATCGGTACGCCAAAAGTCACGTTTGCCCACACCACGAAGAAAGACAGAAAGATCGAACCCTTTCCAACTCAAACCTGCATTGATGCCATAATGGAAACGAGGTGTAGAGTTACCGATGATACGTTGGTCGCCCGGATCGTCCGCTGTTCCTTTTCCACTCCATATAGTGCTGGCATCATCATCAAAGTTTTTATAAAGTATATCACCCGGATATACTTTCCCTACTCCTTTAGGAATAGGAATGCCTTCTTTAAGCGTTCCGTCGGCATTGAAATCATCTTCTCTATAAAAACGATCGGTTACATATCCCCATATTTCACCAATCTTCTGCCCTTTGCGATAGGTGCCCAGCAAGTTGGTCTCGTTGTTAAACTTGGTAATTTCACTCTGCGAATCGTAAAGATTGAATCCGATACGGTAATTGAAATCTTTGATACGGTCTCTCCAGTTCAATTCCAGTTCCCAACCATAAGTTTTCAAATTCGCAGCATTCTGCTTGGCAGCAGCCACTCCCACAACCCACGGCAAATCCATTCCCGGTGCCAGCATACCTTTTGTATCACGCCGATACCAATCGAAAGTACCATTCAGGCGATTATCAAAAAATCCGAAGTCAACACCGAAGTCGAGCGTATATACTTTTTCCCAGGTGAACGCACTGCTGACCATAGGCGGAGTGGACAAAGTCGTAGGTCTTTGACCGTCTACCAGCCAATTGGTAAGCCCTGGAGCCATCTCCGGTATATACGGATAATTGTCCGGTGAGCCGTCTGCCAGCAAGATGATCTGATTTCCGATCGATCCCCACGAAGCACGAAATTTAAAGTTGGATAGAACATCGCGTGTCGCTGTCATAAAAGGTTCTTCCGAAATGCGCCAACCTGCCGAGAAAGATGGGAAGAACCCAAAACGGTTGTTTTTAGGGAATCGTGAAGTTCCGTCATATCGTCCGTTAGCTTCAAGCATGTAGCGATCCTTGTACGAATAATTCACACGGTAAAAGAGTCCTCTGAGGGCATATTCGTTAAAGGTATCCGTTGCCGTTGTGGTCCCGGTAGCTCCCGATATGGACGGCAGGTTACTCAACAATACATCTTTTCTTTCTGTCCACTGCGATTCCGCATGATTCTCTTCTTGGTTGAATCCACCCATAACACTTATATGATGATTACCTATTGAAAAGTCGTAATTAGCAAATATATTGATTGCATTATAGTTAGTAAATCCCTGCGTCAGCGCATACCGTGTATTTTCCGTGTTATTCAAGACACCGGTAAAGTTCATTCCGATGTATTTATACTGGTTCACATACATGCGGTTGTAGTTCGTCACCCGGTTGTACGTATATTCACCTGTTATCTTCAAGTTTTTCAGAGGCGAAATGATGATACGTCCCAAAGCCCGGAGATCCGTCTTTTTAACAATGCGTGGTTCCCCATAACGGATGTAAGTAGCGGAAGTTTCAGCCGGATAAATAATACCATCCTCTTCATAAGGCGATATATTCTGATAAGAAGGAAGTTGCATGGCACTTCCCCAAATTCCGTTTCTACCGCCTTGCTCCACTTTGTTCTGGGTAGAATTAGCATACCGTATATCCAATTGAGTGGTCAGCCATTTGTTGACCTCCACACTCAGGAAACTTGAGAGATTGGCACGCTCATACCTGTCTTTATCAGTAATAAGGATTCCGTCTTCATTGGTGTATCCCAAACCGATACGATAGTTCGTTCTTGAACTTCCTCCCGAAACTGAAAAACTATGATTTTGCATAAAGCCATAATTATCCATCATATCGGCAAACATATCGTTCTCTCTCATCAGAAACAGGTTCCCATCTTCATCGAATACATATCCATTGGGATATTGGGAAGGATTAGCCATATAATCACGTATATACGTCTCCCATTGAGGAATATTCTTACCGTCTACATACGTGTCATTGGGCCATCCCATCTCTTTATATGCCAAGATGGACTCCAACGGACCGGCTTTTTGCGGCAGCTCCAATGCTTTCGAAAACGAGAAATTATTATTATAATTGAATTTAGGAGCCATGTCCTTTTTACCTTGCTTGGTGGTAATCAAGATTACTCCAAACGCAGCACGTGCTCCGTAGATAGCTGCAGAAGCGGCATCTTTCAAGACCGAAACCGACTCGATATCCTGCGGATCAATCATATTGATATCCATCGGTACATTATTGACCAACACCAGCGGACCCCCACCGTTGATAGAAGTGGTTCCTCGAATATTGTATGATAGATTGTCCCCTGGAGTACCGGTCGTTCCCTCTATTTTTAATCCCGGAACCACCCCTTGCAAAGCTGCCGTAACATTTGTTATCGGACGATCTCCTAATGTTTCCTGTATATTAACCGCTGTAACTGCTCCCGTCAAATTGACCTTCTTTTGTGTTCCGAAGCCGACAACCACTACTTCATCCATCAATTGTGAATCTTCTTTCAACTGAATGACGAAATGAGTTTTTCCATTGGTACTGACCTCCTGAGGCAAATAACCGATATAGGTAACCTGCAACTTACTGTTGTCAGAGACCTCCAATGAAAATTCTCCCTCAAGATTGGTAATCGTGGCCTGCTTACCGCCTACGGCAAGCACATTCGCTCCTATAAGAGGTTCGCCGGTAACGCCCGTCACTTTACCCGTTATCTTTTTCATCTGAGTAGCTTGCCCGGCAGCAGCTTTCTCTTTCTTCTGCTCAACAGGAGTAATGACTATATGCTCAGCCTCATAACGGCAAGTAAAACCGGTATTCTTCAAAAGAGCATCCATTACAAAAGACAGTTCCTTGTCTACAAAGTTTCCTTTAATCTTCCTATTTACATCCAGTCTGGTCTGATTGTATGTAATACTCAATTGAGTCTGCTCCTCAATTTGTTCGAATACTTTTTGCAAAGACTGATTGTTGCCATACACACTTATCCGCTGATTTTGCCCGTACGCAGTGTTATAAATGCATAAAGCGAGAAGTAAAAGAACTATTTTATGAATTTTTACGGATAGAATATTCCTTAATTTGATTTTTAATTTCATAATTTTGTGAGTTAATCAATTAATACTGTTTAAAGTCTCTAAAGGTTAAAAAGTTTTTGATTGATTTCGGGGATCGGAAATGGGTGTGGTAATTTGTTTCCGGTTCCCTTTTTTGCATATGATTGTTCTCCTTTCCTTTACTTTAATGGACAAATAGATATGGATTCGTCCTTCTCCACTTTATAGGTGATACCTCCTACTGTTTTTGTTACAATATCCAAAACATGGAAAATATCATCACGACGCTTAAACTTTATTGTATAAAGGTCCGAATTGATCCGATTCGACTCCATCAGATCAGACGATAACTGAATAGATACTGCATAGCTTCTTTCCAGTGTTCTCAGGATTTCCCTGAGTGACTGGGAAATAAAGTTCATCTCTCCCTTTGTCCAACCCGAATAAACAGAAGCATCTATATCTGTTTTGTTGAATCTACCACTCCGATTTTCGTAATCAAGCTGCTGATTGGGTTCTAAGGTAATAAAACTGTTCGGCTGGTTTTTCTTTCTTACAGCAACAGAACCGGACTCCAATGTAGTAATTGTCCTTCTATCAAAAGGATATGCCTGCAAATTAAACTGAGTACCCAGTACACAAATGTCCAGATGGTTAGTTGCCACCACAAAAGGAAGTTTCTTATTAGGGGCTACCGCAAAGTGCCCTTCTCCGGAAAGATATACAGAGCGGGTATCGCCGGCAAATTGCGTAGGATATAGAAATACGGATCCCGAATTCAGGGTGATGATCGAACCATCCGGTAACGTGATCTGTTTTTGCTCTCCCTTGGGAACGATACATTCTACAAAACGGACTTCCTGCGTGTGATGTTCCACATATATATAGGCTGTTATAATAGATATTAACGGGATAAGAAGAATAGCTGCTATATGCGCCCACCGATGTAGATAGGCCGGCCGGGCAGAAGAAAGCCCTGCTCTTTTTTGAAACTTACGTAAAGAATGCCGGGTACCGGCATCTGCTTCAGGACGATATTCGTCCCATATCTGAAGAAGCGCTTCTTCTTTCCGTTGTTTGCCGGAAGGATCAAGAAGCCATGTCCACACTTTATTTTTAAGGTCCGGACTGGCTATGAAGGCCATAAAGTTGTGTATGATTTTGTATGCGTCAGACATAGTATGTTTTATGGATTATATATATAAGATACGTAACCCGCCAAACACACACAGTTCAAAGAACACTTTTTTTATATAGCTTGTTAAGTTTATACGAAAGTAGCCATGATGACCCAAAACAATATCTTACGTATATCAGCCAAAGCCTGGGTCAGATGATTCTCAACAGTACGCTTGCTAATGTTCAGTTCACGGGCTATATTTTCATTACTAAGCCCCTGTTCGCGGCTCATCTGATAAATCTTTCTTCTTTGAGAAGGCATTCTTTCAACAGCGATGGCTATAATTAGTTCTAATTCTTTCGCGTTCAGTTCCGATTCTATTTCATACAGATCGGAGTTATCATCCGATAACTGCCTGGATTGATAATTTTTAAATAACAAAGAGCGCTCGATGTACCGGAAAACCGCATTCCGGGCTATACGGAACAGGTATGCATCCAAGTTGTCTATCTGCTTCAGATTTCCCCGGTTCTGCCACAATGACATAAATATATCCTGCGAAAGATCTTCCGCCTCTTCAGCATCCTGTAACAAGCCATTAATGAATCCTTTGACCCGGGGATAATAATCAAGAAAGAAGCCCTCAAACTTTTGGGGACTTTCCAGACTATCCGCATCGGCCACCGGAAACTTCCTTATGAATTTCATTATACAGATAATTTAAAATAGCTTCCATAAACACACATCCCTTGACATTCAGAACAGTATTTTAGAGATAATCAATTTAGGTTAACTTTATATTGGTTTTGTATATCAACAAAAGTTATTATAGTCAGAAATCACCACGGATTACATCAATTGCCACAGAATTTTACATTGACCATCAGTCATTTATTTTTTATCTGTGTGAATCAGTGTAATCCGTGATGATTTTTTTCGCAACACTCCCTACTGATGAATGATCAGTGCAGACTGTGCCGGAACCGTCACCTCAGGTCCGTATAACGGGCCCAACCCTCTTTCATCAATCACACCATCTCTGCATACAACAGTGTATTTACCTTCGGGTATCGCCAGTTTGGCAGGAACAGAACGGGCATTAAGTGCCACGATAATGTTGTCCCAAGTATCTCCGTTAGCGCGGTCTTTCAAGCGGAAAGCCACCAGATTACCACCATCTACCGGGAGGAATTCCAGGTGCTTACGTACCATCTCGGCATCTCCCATACGGAAAGCGGGATGGGCTTTACGAATACTGATCAAACGCTTATAATAGGCGAACACATCTTCGTGAGTTGTCTTTCGGTTCCAATCAATGGCATTAATAGAATCGGGACTCTCAAAACTATTATGCACCCCTTTCTTGTCACGCATCACCTCTTCTCCGGCATAGATGAACGGAATACCTTGCGAAGTCAGCACTGCCGTCTGCGCCAGTTTGTCAAGTCGTACGAGTTGTTCGGGTGTGATGCCGGGGATACTCGACTTCAAGCGATCTACCAAGCACATATCATCGTGGCAGGATACGTAACTGATCATCTGAGTAGGCTGGGAAGCCCAGGGAGCTTTACTGTAATTCACCGAATCATTGTTGACTTGAGGGTGACTGACAGCTCCTACAATACCAAACTTAATGCTCTCTTCTTCCCCGGGGATCCCGGCAAGGAACGCTCCCTTATGATTATCATTAAAAGGACCACGCAACGCATCACGAATTTCATCGGAAAAGGCGGCAATACCCGGCATTTTACAGGTATTGACCTTCATTGCCAGCGAATCACCCGGATACTGAGGTGCTTCCGCTGCCCAACCTTCACCATAAATAATGATAGAAGGATCTACAGCACTGACCGCCTTACGGATTTCATTCATCGTCTCGATGTCGTGAATGCCCATCAGGTCGAAACGGAAACCATCGATATGGTATTCCTTGATCCAGTGAAGCACGGATTCAATCATATATTTACGCATCATAGGCCGGTTGCTTGCCGTCTCGTTACCACAAGCCGAACCATTGGCCAACGAACCATCCGGCTTCTGGCGATAAAAATATCCAGGTACTGTACGTTCGAAGTTACTGCCATCGGTGTTGTATGTATGATTGTATACCACATCGAGCACTACCCGTATACCAGCTTTGTGCAATGCCTGTACCATCTGCTTAAACTCGCGGATGCGGACAGCCGGATCGTAAGGATCGGTAGCATACGAACCATCGGGTACATTGTAATTCTGCGGATCATATCCCCAGTTGTATTTATTTTCATCCAGCTTGGTTTCGTCTACCGAAGCATAATCATAAGACGGAAGCAAATGGACGTGTGTTACTCCCAGCTCGATCAGATGATCGATTCCGGTCAGCAATTTGGCAGAGTTCATCGTACCATGTTCTGTCAATGCCAAAAATTTTCCCTTATGCTGAATCCCTGATGTAGAATCTACTGAAAAATCACGATGGTGCATTTCATAAATGATCGCATCAGCCGGTGATTTCAACGGCGGTCGCTGATCTGCCTCCCAACCTTGTGGATCGGTGGACTTCAAGTTGATAATGGCCGCACGTTTTCCGTTCACCCCTACCGCTTTGGCATTGATACCGGGTGTATCACCCATCCATTTATCGTTTACCTTGACATTGAATGTGTAGAACTTCCCCATCAGATCCTTGCTGACCGTTGCCATCCAAGTGCCTTCTTCACCCGGTTCCATAGGAATCGTTTCGTAAGCATGCCCACCTTCACCCGAGTCGAACAACATCAGACGGACTTCATCGGCAGTAGGCGCCCAAAGGGTAAACTTGGTAGACTCCGGTGAATATTCCATCTCCGTGAGGCTACCCGAACGTACCGGATATAATTCGTAAGACGCATATTCTTTCTTGGCGGGAGTACAACTCACTACAGCTGTAGCCGCTGTCACTCCGATAAAGGCAAGATAGTTCATTTTCATGTTTTTCTCTCTATTATATATATTGTTATCTACTTATTGTCTAAGTTCAGAATCCGTCGCTACTTTACTCTTTCGGGATTTTTGGCTATAAAATCTTTCCAACCGCTATACCCTTTCTCCATTACCGGACGCCCCATCTGCAGGAAATGACAATAAGCAGCTGCCAATCCGTCGGTAGCATCCATAAAAACAGGCATATCCTCTTTGGCAAAATGCAGCATGCGTTGCAACATATCCGCCACTTGTTCTTTAGAGGCCTGCCCGTTGCCGGTGATGGCCATCTTTATTTTCAGCGGGGCATATTCAGTAATAGGAATATCACGGCTCAACGCAGCCGCCATCGCTACTCCCTGAGCACGTCCGAGCTTCAGCATCGACTGCACGTTTTTCCCGAAAAAAGGAGCTTCAATTGCCAGTTCATCGGGCAAGTAACTTTCGATAATACTAAGCACCCGTTCGTGGATATGACGAAGTTTGAGGTAATGATTGCCGAACTTCCGCAAATCGATGATCCCCATAGCGATCATCTCGGGTCTTGTCCCGCAAACACGGAGCACTCCGTATCCCATGATCGTAGTACCGGGATCAATGCCCAGAATAATCTTTTCTTTTACCGGCTGAATCACTCCAATACCTCCATCAATGTGGGAAATCCGACTACTTTATCCTTAAATATCTTCACCAGCTCTTGGTTGAGCCGCGCACCCTGATCCTGATGCCAGCGATGCAGCACGACAGAATCGTCCACCTCCCATTGGAGCGAATAGGAAGTACCTTCGTCACGATGACTCAACACACGACAGATGCGCGGAGCACGGAGAGCACCGTGTTTCTCTACTTCAGGAATATAACTCTCTTTGATCCAGATCAAAAAATTATCATGAACTTCGTCGTCCACCTGAAAAGTGGTATTGTATATCAGCATATTTTTTATCTTTAAGTTGATTATTTCCGCAAACATAGCAATTATTTCAGAATAATACATTATATTTGCAGCACCAAAACAGATAAACGTTCGCAAACGTTATCATTAAGAGCATGGGGGGTTAGCTCATCTGGCTAGAGCGTAACACTGGCAGTGTTAAGGTGATCGGTTCGAGTCCGATACTCTCCACACCCAATTAATAAAAATAGTAAATATTTCATCATTAAAGTGGGGAAATCCGTGAGGACTTCCCCATTTTGTTTTTTCCAGGATTTACCACAGAGTATACCGGTATACAACACTATATACGAAACAGGACAAAAAACGAAGGAGATAGTGTTAGTTATTAGAGTTAACGAAACATGGAACGGAGTCTATTCCAGAAGCCCTCCGTTTTTTCCTCGTTCGCCTTATATTTTTCGATCATCTCGCTGGTTTCTTTCTTATATCCGTCCAGCGATGCCCCCATTTCGTCTAAGCTCGCTATACCTTCTATTATCATCTCCACTTCGTCTTTGGCCGCCGGCTCAGTTCCGGTTTCGACCTCTTCGTTTTCCAGCTTCCCGGCATCCGGCATTGTCTCCCCGGACATCGCGAACTTCGCCTCCGTCGCCGCCATCATCTCTTTCCACGCCCCGCTTTGAGCATAGTTTTCGTCTACCAGCGCTTTTATCTGGAGCTGCCGTATTTCCTGCGCTTCCTTCCGCGACACCACCTCCACGTCTCTACCAAAATATGTTCGGGCACACCTTTCAAATTCGCTCTCGATTTTCCTCCAAGCGCCCTTTTCACCCAATCTGCTTTTGAAGCTGTTTTCCGTGCTATTGTATTTATACATTTCCCTCTCCAGACGGGCGACCCTCGTAATCAATTCCCGGCGCTGAGCCCGCAGTTCCATTTCACGGATATGCAAATTCCCCACCTCGTCCGACAGTTCCTGCAGGCTTTCATCCTCTCCGGTGTTTCCGGCCTCCCCCACGTTTGGGCACTTTTCCCATTTGAGAAGTCGTTTTTTGAGTCTCTCTACGCGCTTCTCGTTCTCCCGGTTTTTCTCTTTCAGCCGTTCGCACCGTTCAATGTAATATATCTCCTTGTCGCGCAGGTCACTGCACATCCGATTAGCGTCTTCATGGTTCTGCCTTGCTCTCAGCAGCGTATGCTCCATTTCCTTAAAAGAGTCGCGGCTTCGTTCAAGGTCGGTTTGGAGACGCTTGATAAGTTCGTCCGAGCTTTCGGGCAGCCTCCTGGTCACCTTCCTGTACGCTATGAGGTAGTCTTTTACAGACTCAAATCCCATTTCCCGAGCTATCCGATACAGAGGGGCGGCTGTGAAGGCACTGTTGAACAGTTTTCGATCTTCGGTGTTCAGCTTGTCAATCATCACGCAGAGTAGTCGGTGCAGAACGGGGAGGAAATCATCCAGAAGACGCATCTTGAGTCCGGCATCTTCGTCTGCACGCAGTTCCGCCTCGATGCGCTGCTCAAACTTCGCGCAAAGTTGCTCGTAATTGGTTTTCAGGTGCGCCAACCGTTTTTCTTTCTCTACCAATTCGCACACGCTCCCGTCATCAATCAGCACCACGCTGCCCACAACGGAAGTGGTGATTTGGCTTTCACGTACCCACGCTATCACTCTCTCTACACTGATTCCATATTTATCAGATATACTTTTTACTGACTTCCAATCGGCCATATCGATACAATTTAAGGTTTGCAGAAATCAGATGCAGAGTACGAAGCACTCGCAATTTACATAATAATAGTATTAACGGACGGTTCACCCAATCACCCTTCTGCACCCGCTAAATTAATCATTTATTACATAATAACGAATCATTTGTAAATAAAATAATCGCATAGTCCTATCTTTTAACATTCACACGAGGTCCGTACGGCTCAATGAAGGTATCCCCGACGTTTTCTCCAACGCTGAAAACATTTCATCAGCGCCTCCTAGCTGACTTCGGTGATGCGATAACGACGGACAGGACCGGCATGCAGTTTATGATAGGAACAACTACAGTAACCCGTTATGATAAAAAAGAGATTCACTAGTGAAAGAAAGCACCCTCTTACACAAGAAGATGTACGTTATCATAAAAGACAGACGAGCGATTACAACACCTACTGCATGAGGAAGAGAAAACATCTCTCCACCTCCGATTATCATATACAAATAAAGAAAGAGAAAGCCTAAAGATCGGCAAGAGGCAACCAACCGACACATTTTATTTCTTTCTATCCTCTTTGATTGCAATATTATTGTTACTTTTGCAGCAATTTAACGAAAATCGAATAACAATAAATCGCAAGATATGATAGCTAAGATTAATCAACTTCTTGAAGAGGTGGGGGCCTTGAAAGCCGCCAATGCCGAAGAACTCGAAGTTCTGCGCATCAAATACCTCAGCAAGAAAGGAGCCATCAATGACTTGATGGCAGATTTCCGCAATGTGGCTGCCGAACAGAAAAAAGAAGTCGGCATGAAGCTCAACGAGCTGAAAACAAAAGCACAAGAAAAAATCAACGCACTGAAAGAACAGTTCGACAACCAGGACAACGGACAGGACGATCTCGACCTGACCCGTTCGGCTTATCCCGTGGAGCTGGGCACACGCCATCCGCTTTCCATTGTGCGCAACGAAATCATTGACATCTTTGCCCGTCTGGGATTCAACATTGCCGAAGGTCCGGAAATAGAAGATGACTGGCATGTGTTCTCCGCACTCAACTTTGCCGAAGACCATCCGGCACGAGACATGCAAGACACATTCTTCATCGAATCCCATCCCGACGTACTACTGCGCACACACACCTCATCGGTACAGAGCCGTGTGATGGAGGTTTCGCAACCACCTATCCGTATCATCTGTCCGGGACGCGTTTACCGTAACGAAGCTATCAGCTATCGTGCACACTGTTTCTTCCACCAGGTAGAAGCGCTGTACGTAGACCGCAATGTATCTTTCACCGACCTGAAACAAGTGTTGCTGCTCTTCGCCAAAGAGATGTTCGGTGCCGATACGAAGATTCGCCTGCGTCCGTCGTACTTCCCGTTCACAGAACCCAGCGCCGAAATGGATATCAGCTGTAACATCTGCGGCGGAAAAGGCTGCCCCTTCTGCAAACACACCGGCTGGGTCGAAATCTTGGGTTGCGGAATGGTAGACCCGAACGTACTTGATGCCAACGGAATAGACAGCAAAGTGTATAGCGGATATGCTCTGGGTATGGGTATCGAACGCATCACAAACCTGAAATATCAGGTGAAAGACCTCCGCATGTTCTCCGAAAACGATACACGTTTCCTGAAGGAGTTCGAAGCGGCCTATTAAATTTTACTGCCGCAGACATGAACACAGAGTCTCACAGGGTTTTCTTAAAATTAAAAGAGGCTCTCTGTGAGACTTTGTGTTACTCTGCGGTCCAATCAAAACCACCATACTATGTCCAAAGATAGGCTTGTCACCCCCAGCTATGTTCTGATACTGGCAGCAAACTTCCTTTTATACTTTGCCTTCTATCTGATTCTGCCTGTATTGCCTTTCTATCTGACTGAAATTTTCCAAACCGGAAATGCAGCCGTAGGGGTCATTTTATCCTGCTACACCGTAGCTTCACTCTGTATCCGCCCCTTCTCGGGCTATCTGCTGGACACGCTGGCACGCAAGCCACTCTACCTGATCGCCTACTTCCTGTTCATCACCGTCTTTGCCGGATACATCCTTGCCGGGGTGCTGTCACTGTTCATCATGCTCCGGGTGGTGCATGGACTGGCTTTCGGAATGGTGACCGTAGCGGGTAATACCATCGTAATCGACATCACTCCTTCTTCCCGCCGCGGAGAAGCGGTAGGCTACTACGGACTGATGAACAACACGGCCATGAGCTTCGGACCGATGATCGGACTTTTTATGCACGACACCTGTTCGTTCGAGACCATCTTCCTGTGTTCACTCCTCTCCGGTACAGTGGGGTTTGCGGCTGCCTTCCTGGTAAAGACACCTGTTAAGGAACCGGTAAAACGTGAACCGATTTCACTGGACCGGTTCGTATTAATTAAAGGTATACCTGCGGGAGTGGCATTGCTCCTACTCTCCATTCCCTACGGCATGACGAGTACTTATATAGCCATGTATGCCAAGGAGATCGGGATCACACTCAGCTCCGGGCTGTTCTTCACCTTTATGGCAGTGGGCATGGCTGTCTCACGCATGTTTTCCGGACGTCAGGTGGACAAAGGACGTATCACACAAGTCATCACCCTGGGACTCTATCTGGTGTGTGCCTGCTTTTTCACACTGGCAGCCTGCGGCAAATTGATGTCGCTGAGTCCCGAACTGACAGATGTGCTTTTCTTTATGGTGGCTCTGTTGCTGGGAGTCGGATTCGGCACCATGTTTCCGGCCTTCAATACCCTGTTTGTCAACCTGGCCCCTAATAGCCAACGCGGCACGGCCACTTCCACCTACCTGACTTCATGGGATGTAGGCATCGGCATCGGCCTGATACTGGGCGGATATATCGCCCAACTGACTTCGTTCGACATGGCTTACTTCTTCGGAGCTTGCCTGACGGTGGTTTCCACCTTTTATTTCAACCTGAAAGTCGCACCCCATTATCATAAGAACAAACTAAGATGACAAAGAAAGAACGTTATGAAAAAGTAATCGCCTGGTTTCAGGAAAATGTGCCCGTGGCCGAAACGGAACTGCATTACAACAACCCGTACGAACTGCTGATCGCCGTTATCCTCTCCGCACAGTGTACAGACAAGCGGGTGAACATGATCACCCCTAGAATTTATCAGGATTTCCCCACACCGGAAGCACTGGCTGCTACCACACCGGAGGTGATATTCGAGTACATACGCAGCGTATCTTACCCCAATAACAAGTCGAAACATCTGGTGGGCATGGCACGCATGCTGGTGAACGACTTCAACAGCGAAGTACCCGATACTCTTGAAGAACTGATCAAGTTGCCCGGTGTAGGGCGCAAAACGGCCAATGTCATTCAGTCCGTCGTGTTCAACAAAGCTGCCATGGCGGTAGACACTCACGTCTTCCGCGTGAGTCACCGCATCGGACTGGTAAGTAATTCCTGCACCACCCCGTTCAGTGTAGAAAAAGAACTGATGAAGAACATCCCCGACGAGCTGATTCCCATCGCTCACCACTGGCTGATCCTGCACGGACGTTACGTCTGTCAGGCCCGCACTCCCAAATGTGAAACCTGTGGTTTACAATTGATGTGTAAATATTACTGTGAGAAGTATAAAGTTAGCAAAGACACACCGAAGAGGAAGAATAAATAACGATTTCATAGCAAAAAAGAGAAATTAATACTAACTTTGCGGTCATCATAAAAGAAACTAACACTTTTAAAGTAAATAAATAAAGTATTATGCAGACAATTGACAATTTCAATTTTGCCGGTAAAAAGGCATTCGTTCGCGTGGACTTCAATGTACCCTTGGACGAAAACTTCAACATTACAGACGACACTCGTATCCGTGCTGCACTTCCTACCCTGAAGAAGATTCTGGCAGACGGTGGTAGCATCATCATCGGTTCTCACCTGGGCCGTCCGAAAGGCGTTGCTGACAAATTCTCTCTGAAACACATTGTTAAGCATGTATCAGAGTTACTGGGCGTTGAAGTTCAGTTTGCCAACGACTGTATGGGCGAAGAAGCTGCTGTAAAAGCCGCTGCTCTGCAACCGGGCGAAGTGCTGTTGCTTGAAAACCTTCGCTTCTACGCTGAAGAAGAAGGCAAACCAAGAGGATTGGCTGAAGACGCAACCGACGAAGAAAAAGCCGCAGCCAAGAAAGCCGTAAAAGAGAGCCAGAAAGAATTTACCAAGAAATTGGCTTCGTATGCAGACTGCTACGTAAACGACGCATTCGGTACAGCTCACCGTGCTCATGCTTCTACAGCACTGATCGCTAAATACTTCGACACCAACAATAAGATGTTTGGCTACCTGATGGAAAAAGAAGTGAAAGCCGTTGATAAGATATTGAACGACATCAAGCGTCCGTTTACTGCCATCATGGGTGGATCAAAAGTATCTTCTAAGATCGAAATCATCGAAAACCTGCTGAACAAGGTAGACAACCTGATCATCACAGGCGGTATGACTTACACTTTCACCAAAGCAATGGGTGGACAGATCGGTCTGTCTATCTGCGAAGATGACAAACTGGATCTGGCTCGCGAACTGATGCAGAAAGCCAAAGACAAAGGTGTAAATCTGGTATTAGCTGTTGACGCTAAGATTGCTGACGCTTTCTCTAACGATGCCAATACTAAATTCTGCCCGGTTAACGAAATTCCTGACGGATGGGAAGGTCTTGACATCGGTCCGAAATCTGAAGAGATCTTTGCCGAAGTGATCAAGAATTCTAAGACAATTCTTTGGAATGGTCCGACAGGTGTATTCGAATTCGAAAACTTCACTCACGGCTCTCGTTCAGTAGGCGAAGCTATCGTTGAGGCTACTAAGAACGGCGCTTTCTCACTCGTTGGCGGTGGCGACTCTGTAGCTTGTGTCAACAAGTTCGGTCTGGCAAACGGTGTATCTTATGTTTCTACAGGCGGTGGAGCACTGCTCGAAGCAATCGAAGGAAAAGTTCTTCCGGGTATTGCCGCTATCCAGGAATAAGACTGAAGTGAATCACTATAAGACAGAAAAGGCAACCCCGCTCGGAGTTGCCTTTTTTAAAAGCCGGAAATGGGGAGAGAGCCTCCTTTTCAGTATCCTGTTCCTTTTCTTTCTATCAGCCTGCACAGGAAAGAAAGAGAAGCATTCCGCTTTGCCGGAACTGCAAACTCTGACTTTCGGACTGATGCCTTCTTTCGATGGACTGCCTTCTCTGGTTGCTGTCCGTCAGGGTATTTATGACTCGCTGGATATCAAAATCGATTTCATTACTTATGCTTCGGCAACTGACCGCGATGCCGCTTTTTTATCGGGGAAACTGGATGGTATGCTCACCGACTACCCGGGTGCAACTCTGTTGCAGGCAAAAGGAAGCCGCTTACGTCTGGTTATGGAAACCGATGGCAGCCTCAGTCTGATAGCAAGTAAAAAAAGCAATGTTAGGAATCCGGACGATTTGAAAGGGAAGAATATTTCTGTCTCCGGCAATACCTTTGTAGAATATGCCACAGACGAAGTAATGAAACGGGCCTGCCTGCACCCCGGAGAAGTGAACAAACCTGAAATAAACAATATCCCCTTGAGGCTGATGATGTTGGAGGACGGACAGATCTCCGCATCTTTCTTACCCGGACCGGCAACGGCAATTGCCCTGAACGATGGGCATACAGCATTACTGAACACAAGACAAATGGGACTGCGTTGCACCGGAATTGTTTTCTCAGAAAAAGCCATCACGGAAAAAGACGAAGAGATCAGGCGGTTTATCACCGGCTACAATCTCGGCGTGAAATACTTACAAACCCGTCCTCAAAACGAATGGACGGAAATTTTAGTAAAAGAATTCGGACTGCAGGAAAAGGCGGCCATGCAGATAGACTTGCCGGACTATCGGCCTGCTACCCGTCCGTCTTACCACGACATAGAAAAAATCATTGCCTGGCTGAAGAGTAAAGGGGCAATCCCCGACTATTATCCGGGAGAAAATTTAGTGGATACCACCTTCATTCCCGGCACACTCAAACCACAATAAATACAACAAAGTAAAGATGAAAAACACATTCCTGTTAACATTCGCACTGATACTCCTGGCAGGCAGCCCCCTGAAAGCGCAGGAGAAAGAAGAGGCTGCTACACTGAATAAAGTGGTCAACACACTGAAAGAGCGAATCACTCTGGCCGGATACGCGCAGTTGGGATATACCTATGACGATGCAGCAAAAAAAATGAATACGTTCGACATCAAACGAATCATTTTCATGGCTCACGGAAAGATCACGGACCGCTGGACCTGTGATTTTATGTACGACTTTTACAACGGCGGCATGCTGCTCGAAGTTTACACCGATTACCGGATTCTACCCGGGCTGAAAGTGCGTATCGGCGAATTTAAGGTTCCTTATACCATCGAAAATGAATTGTCGCCCACTACCGTAGAACTGATCAACTGCTATTCTCAGTCAGTCTGCTATCTGGCAGGGGTGAGCGGCAGTGATGTCGCCTGTGGCATGACATCGGGACGCGACATCGGGGCCATGGTTCATGGAGGCCTGCTGAATGATCTGCTATGCTACAAACTAGCCATAATGAATGGACAAGGACTTAACATCAAGGATAAAAACAATCAAAAAGATATCATCGGCAACCTGATGGTGAATCCCCTGAAATGGCTGTCGGTGGGTGGTTCGTTTATCAAAGGGACCGGACACGCCATTGCCGACTCCGAAATAACCGGCATCCGGGCAGGAGAAAACTATACCAAAAATCGCTGGAGCATAGGAGGCATCATCACGACAACACCGTTCAGCCTCCGTTCCGAATATCTGGCCGGAAAGGATGGAGGCGTGAAGAGTGATGGTTTTTATGCCACCGGATGCTACCGGATGCTACGCAATTTCGACCTTGTGGCTTCGTATGACTATTTCAATGCAAACAAAGCCGTCAGTAGGAAACAGACCAATTATATAGCCGGACTGCAATATTGGTTCTATCCCAAGTGCAGGCTGCAAGCACAATACACTTTCCGCGACCGGAATAAAGGCAAAGACAGCAATCTGTTTCAGGCGCAGGTACAGGTAAGATTCTGAAATAATCATAATAACAATAACCAATGGAACACAAAATCAGCGAACCCAATGCCCGTATAGACGTGGCCGATGTATTGAGAGGACTGGCTGTGATGGGCATCATCATCCTACACAGTATCGAACATTTCAACTTCTATTCCTTTCCGGACACCGTTCCCTGCGAATGGATGAAATTCACCGACAAAGCTATCTGGAACGGACTCTTTTTTGTCTTCAGCAACAAAGCATACGCCGTATTTGCCCTACTGTTCGGCTTTAGTTTCTATATACAAGACAACAATCAGCAACGCCGCGGCAAAGACTTTCGTCTCCGGTTCATCTGGCGAATGGCGCTGCTCTTTATCATCGGGCAGTTCAATGCAGCTTTCTTTACCGGTGAGATACTGACGATGTACGCCATGCTCGGTCTGATACTTCCCCTGTCCTGTCGTCTCAGCGATCGGAGCATAGCTATCTTCGCCACTCTGCTCATTATACAACCGATAGACTGGTGCAAAGTGATCTATGCCCTTTGCAATCCGGATTATGTAGCCGGTCCCGGTCTGGCTTCCCATTACTTCGGAATTGCCTTCGATGTACAGAAAAACGGCACCTTCCTCGAAACAATCCGTATGAATCTCTGGGAAGGGCAACTCGCCAACCTGACCTGGGCACTGGAACATGGACGTATCTTGCAGACCCCTGCCCTCTTCCTCTTCGGTATGCTTGTGGGACGTAAGGGATTATTTCTTTATAGCGAACAAAACGAGCAGCACTGGCTCAAAGCATTGGGCATCTCGTTAATCTGTTTCTTTCCTCTGTATGGACTGAATAATATGTTGCCGGAGTTTATCACCCGCGACGCTATACGGGTCCCTCTGCAATTGATCATCAGCTCTCTCAGCAACCTTAGCTTCATGGTACTGCTGGTCAGCGGACTGCTTATCACTTTTTATCGCATCAAAGACCGCAGATTTCTGATGCGCTTCACCTCGTACGGAAAGATGAGCCTGACAAACTATATCGGACAATCCGTCATTGGGTCCCTCCTTTTCTATCACTGGGGCTTCGAACTAGGACGTTTCCTGGGAATTACTTATAGTTTCTTTTTTGGCATCCTTTTTGTACTTCTTCAAATGGCATTTTGTTCCTGGTGGCTCAGCCACTTCAAACACGGCCCCTTTGAAGGTTTATGGAAACGCCTTACATGGATTGGAAACAATAAACGGAAGTAAATTATGAACGAACAACTTATCAATGAACAATATCAATATATTCTCCGACTGATCGGGCAAAAACGCCTGAAGGAAGCATTAACTCAATTGGAATCATTCCTATGGAAGTGCCCCGAATGGTCGCTCCGTACCCGTCTGGAACAAATACAGACTTCGTACAGCTACATGTTGCAATACATGCGCCAGGGCGTAGAAGACCCGGAACGTAGAAAGCTGTATCAGAAACTGCTGACCGACACACTCGAGATTACCGACCAGGCGCGTATTACGTTGCTGGACAGCGTATCGAACCATTACTATCACCAGTACCGTACCCGCCTTTCCGAAGAGGTATCCCCCCTCACTCTGGAGATGCTGATGCATACGCTCGAATCGTTCAATGACGATCTTGCCGTAAGCGGATTCGTCTCAGACCAAAACATGGAGGAAGTGCTGAAACGCCATGAAGACAGTTTGAGAACTTTGTTTTTGCAAACCTGGACCCATACTAACTGGACTGCGGAAGAAGTGGCGGCCGCACAAGCCATGCTTCAGTCCGAACTGCTTCCGGTGAACGATCTTTGCCTCTTCACAAGCGCCGTTACCCTCAGTGTGATGGAGTGTTTCGACCTCAAGAAACTCTTGTGGCTGATAGATGCTTACCGTCATCCCAATGTACAGGTCAGCCAACGAGCCCTGGTAGGAATTACTTTTATCCTGCATGCCTATTCGCCACGCATCTCTTTCTATCCGGAGATCAACCTGCGCATCACAGCGCTGATGGAAGAAACTGCATTTGAAAGAGACTTGTTACGCATACATATCCAGATACTGCTCAGCCAGGAGACGGAAAAAATCGACAAGAAAATGCGTGAGGAGATCATCCCCGAAATGCTGAAAAGCATGTCGCCTATGCGCAACATGAAATTCGGCTTCGAAGAGTCCGACGAAGAGAAAGATGACACCAATCCTGACTGGGCAGATGCCATCGAGAAGTCGGGACTGGGTGACAAGTTGCGTGAAATGAACGAATTGCAACTAGAAGGAGCCGACGTATATATGAGCACTTTCTCACAACTCAAGAGTTATCCATTCTTCAGAGAGATCTCCAACTGGTTCTATCCTTTCGACAAGCAGCAATCGGATGTGATCAAAGAGTTCCGTCATCGGGGAAAAGAGGGAGGAAGCCTATTGGAAATCATCCTGCAATCGGGTTTCTTCTGCAACAGCGATAAGTACTCACTTTTCTTCACGATGCAGCAATTGCCACAATCGCAGCGGGACATGATGCTGAATCAGCTTACGGATCAGCAGATAGAAGAATTGGCAGACCAGTCGAAAGCCGAAACGCTAAAGAAGTTCTCCGAACGTCCCGATACGGTAAGCAACCAATATCTGCACGATCTGTACCGCTTCTTTAAACTCTATGCCCGGAGACTGGAATTTCGTGACTTATTCAAAGAGTCCATCTGCCTCTACAACGAACCGGATTTGATAGATATTCTATTCAATCCGGAAGCCATGGAAGCCATAGCTAATTTTCACTTCAAGAAGAAGCACTGGGAAGAAGCCGCCGAAGCCTACGATACGATAGTTGATATGCTTATGGATGAAGAAGAAGCAGAAATCTGCCAGAAGCAGGGCTACTCCTTGCAGAAACTAAAACGATATGACGAAGCCATCAAGGCCTACCGGAAAGCAGATATCCTGAAATCGAACAATGTATGGACCAACCATCATCTGGGCACTTGCTATCGCCTCAACAGGCAATTCAAAGAGGCCCTGAAATATTATCGGAAAGTGGAAGAAGTGTTGCCGGAAGATACGAAAGTGATTTTTTACATAGGTAGTTGTCTGGCGGAAATGTGGAATTTTGAAGAAGCGTTGAACTATTTCTTTAAACTTGATTTTCTGGAGAGTAACTGCGTCAAAGCCTGGCGTGCCATCGGTTGGTGTTCGTTCATGATCGCTAAACGCGAACAGGCCATGAAGTATTATGATAAAGTGATTGATCAAAGCCCAATGCCGGTAGATTACCTGAACGCCGGTCATGTAGCATGGTCTTTGGGAGACGTGGAAAAAACCCTCTCTCTATATACCAAAGCCGCAGAACTATATGGCAGCAAAGAGCTGTTCCTTGAAGTGTTCCGTAAAGACGAGGAGATTATCACAAGCAAAGGAGTCACCCCGGATGACATTCCCTTGGTTCTCGATCTGATTTAAAACAAAAAAGAAAAACAGAATGATCAGAGTGTGGCAGGAGTTGATCACTAATTAACAGATTCCTGAGGCACTCTGATCTTTTTTAATAACCCGCTTATTATCATCCATCTGACAACGTAGCATACCCGTTAAAGCTTCCCCTGCAAAAAATAATTTGAAAATAATTTCATATCCGTGCAACTTAATACGATTCCATCACGTCTAATAGACAAAGAAAGATATAAACTAACTAAACAATAAAGGATATGAAAACAATTACATTTTTCAAAAGAGTATTAGCTTCTGCTGCATTAGTTTCAGTATGCGGATTCGCATGTGCAACCAACAATGGAAAACAGTTTATCCATAACGATACGATGGAAGGAGGAAAGTTGGTTTGCCGTGAAATATATGCAATGAACGATGCCGCCTCAGGCATACTGAATCCGGTAAAGATGTATAAATACAGCTACGATACCGATCAACAGAAAACAGTGAAATCCACCTATGCATGGAACATATTCAAGAACACTTGGGAAACAGAATCGAGGACCGTAATCTCCCGGTACGAGACCGAAACATCGGTGGAGTATTCTGTATGGAATAAAGAAAAAGGATCATTCGATCTATCAAAAAAATATATATACATAACTGACAATAACAATCAACTGATTGCCCAATATGCATACAAAATGAACTCCCGCACCAATCAATGGATATTAGAGAAAGACGCCTTGACACCCATTTACGAGAACATCTACGCAACAACCCGTTAACGGAGCCCCTCGGATGCAGGGAAAGTCAAACACCACAATCGGATGAACCGGAACGTAAAAGGAAAAAGCCGGATCCGGAAGTTGGCAAAAGAACAATTATCCTATGTTCTCTTTATCGAAACATTGTCAGCCCCCCCAAACGATCAATCAAGACATGCTATTGGTAATCAACCGACTGAGCAATCTTGAAAGCTAACGGTAGAAAGTTTGTTTTAACACAGTGTTAAAGTTAGTGCTTTGGATATAAACAACAAGTCTTTGATACATCAAAGACTTGTTGTTTATATCCGGAAAAGTAAAAATGAAAATTATGAATTAACAATGTTAACGTCCCGTAGGCTGACTCACTTTTACCCAGTCAATCTCCATCTTTGCAGGCAATTCACTATCCGTTATAGTACCGGGCCAAGTTCCGGGACCACCCAAGGCATAATTTAAAATCAAATAAAAAGAGGTGTCGAACGGCCACTGCTTTTTGACACTCTCATCAGCCAAGTGCAAGTTAGGATAAACTAAAGTAGTAGCTCCATTCACCTTAAAAGTAAGAGCTTCGGGAGTCCACTCGATACCAAATATATTGAATTGCCCTTTATTGTAAGGCACTGTTTTTGTCGGAACAGGCTTAGTGAATCCCAGATCATTTTTATAATGACTGTGAATTGTCTGATATACAATGCCATCATGATTCAACTGTTCCATAATATCTATTTCACCGCAAGCAGGCCATCCACTGTAAACGGGTTTGGCAGGCATCATCCAGATGGCAGGCCATCCGCCCTTTGCCGTCTTGGTGAAACGGGCGCATATCTCTATCTTACCATATTGAAATTCCGCTTTACCCAATGATTGCACTCCTCCTGTCTTATATACTCCGTTCACTTTTTCGGCAACCAACACTAATTTTCCATCGTGTACATAAGCCTGATCATAGCTTTCGGATAAATATTTGCTCCAGGCCGGGCTTCCCTTCTTACACAAACTCCATTTATTTCTATCAGGAATACTATCTGCCTGGTTGAAATCATCTTGGAAAACGATCTTCTCCGAAACTGCATCCGCCCTTGTCAGAGGCGCATCGATCATTGAATCATCAGAAGACGAACAAGCATGGAAGAAAAGTGCCGATATGGCAACACTGCATGATAAGACAAGAAATCTTTTCATAATACTAAGATTTTAGAGTTAAACATAAAATTACTAATAAGCAACAAACCGTATATTTATTTAGTTCATCGTCCCCCATTGTTTTTTTATACAATCTGATAGAGATGACAAATCTGTCCGATTAGAATTTATGTAAGTATCAATAAAGTATCGTGTTGTCTATCCCATTCAAAGTCGTCGGCTATGAAGCCAACGCTATTTCCCCTTCCGAAAGAGGGAAAGCGAGACCGGGCACGTGCGTACCACATAATTAACATTCTTTAATCGATTGTGCGTAGGGAGATCAGACCATTTCACTGTCATCTTAATAAACGATCTCAAGAAGATATATAAAGAACCCCTAAACCCAAAACATGAATAAAAACTAATGGATATGACAACATCTTCCCAGAAGGATATTATCAATGATATTCTTTCCGCCATGCAATGTTATCCCGAAAACGAAGCATTCATTATTGACGATAAACATTATACTTATGCCCAACTCGGTGAAATAACAGCTTCTATCACCCATTCGCTATCAGAAATAAAAGATGAAAAAATCGGAATCGTAGCGGAAAACCGGATTGAAACCTATGCTGCTATTCTGGCAGTACTAGCCGGCGGAAAGACCTATGTTATCCTGCATCCTGCCTACCCGGAAGAGCGTAATCTCAAAATAGCCGCTCTGGCCGGACTGCGTACTTTGCTCTGTACAAGTGACACTGACCGGTCAGCATTCGGCACCGGACACTTCAGAATCATCGATACGGACCGGCTACCGGGAAAAACACTGTCAGAACAGCAGTCCCATTCATCGGACGAAGAAAGGAACGCTTATATCATTTTTACATCGGGAAGCACAGGCGAGCCCAAAGGAGTGCCCATCACACGGGCTAACTTGAACGCCTTTTACCGGGCATACAGTTCGCTCGACTGGAATCTGGATGAACATGATCGCATGTTGCAAATGTTCGAACTTACATTCGATGTATCCGTAGTATCTTTACTGTATCCTCTTACTTTAGGTGCTGCCGTTTATACGGTAGGCCATCAGGATGTAAAGCACTTCAAGGTGTTTGAACTTCTGGAGAAGTATCAACTGACCTTTGCCACTGTCACTCCCTCACTGCTACAACTCCTTTCACCCTACTTCGACGAAATCAATCTGCCCTCTCTGAAATATCTGGGAGTATCGGCAGAAGCATCGCAAACCGAGCTGTTGGAGCGATTCAGAAAATCGGCACCCAACGCAACGTTCATCAACCTATACGGACCGACCGAAGCTACGATTTACTGCACCTGTTACCGTATTCCGGCTTCGGACAAATGCAAGCATTACAACGGAATGGTGGCTATCGGAAAACCATTTCCCGGCATCCGCGCCATCATTGCCGACGAAGAAGGAAACGAGCTACCTCAAGGAGAGACGGGAGAACTTTGGGTATCCGGCCGGCAGGTAATGAAAGGTTATCTGGACGACCCGGAAAAATCGGCATTGGTTCTGATACACCGTCCCGACGGACAAATCTATTACCGGACCGGAGACTTGTGTATTCTGGATGGCGACGGGGATATTATTTATTGCGGACGTAAAGACTATCAGGTGAAAATACAGGGTTTCAGGATAGAACTGAGTGAAATAGAATATACTGCCCAGTCGTTTTTCAAGACTCCCTGCAGCGTGGCTGCCGTTCCGTTGCTCTGCGACGGAATCTGTAACGAATTACATCTGGCCGTCGAGACAACTGAATGTACCCAAAGCGCATTGATAGAATATCTGAAAGAAAAGCTGCCCAAATACATGCTGCCGAAGCAGATTCATTGTATTTCCCAATTTCCGGTGACCAATAGTAATAAAACAGACCGTAAAAAGATTGCCGAACTGATAAAAGAGAAGAAACTCTAAAAACAATAATAAATATGAATCGAGAAGAAGTATTAAAACAACTACAAAGCATTTTCCGTGATATCTTAAAAAAGGACAACGTATGTATCGACGAATCATCTACCTCAAAAGATGTAGATGGCTGGGACTCGCTAACCCACATGCAAATTATAGCTCAAATCGAGAAACATTTCGGAGTACGTTTCAATTTCAGGGAGGTCATTAAGTTCAAGAATGTCGGCGATTTGTGCAGTGCCTTATTAACCAAAATGGAATAAACGATGCAGTTCCTCTCTTTTAGTTTCCTGGCCCTGTTTACCCTCTGTTTCTTCCTCTACTATGCAGTCAAAGGCCGTGCCCGCAACCTCATACTACTGGTAACCAGTTGTATTTTCATCGGATGGTACTATCTGCCTTTCCTGTTGACGGCAGTAGTGGTAGCACTGTTCACCTTCTTTTGGGCACAATGGATGGAAAGCAGGGCAAAAGCCGGAAAAAAGACCAAACCCGTCTATATCGCAGGAATCATCGCCCTGATCGGCGGATGGCTTCTTCTTCATGGCACGGTCATAGATGATATCATCTTTCCACTTGGGATGTCATTTTACACATTTCAAGCCATCAGTTATCTGACAGACGTGTACTGGCAAGAGCAACGCAGCGAAAGAAACTGGGTGGATTTCCTGATCTATATGCTTTTCTTCATGAAGTTTCTCTCCGGCCCTATCGAACGGGGTGGAGACCTGTTGCCACAATTGAAAGATCCCCGCCCGTTCATCTACTCAAACGCGGTGACCGGACTGAAATATATTTTACTCGGACTGATCAAGAAACTGCTGATAGCCAATCAGATCTCCCCACAAACAGATGTCATGTTTCATTCGATCCATGACCTCTCGGGTGTACAACTGCTAATGACTTGCCTACTCTACCCTATCGAACTGTATGCCGATTTTTCGGGTTATACGGATATTGCTATCGGAGGGGCCTATATGTTCGGCATCAAGTTGTCGCCCAACTTCAACCGCCCGTTTGCAGCACGCTCGACTGCCGACTTCTGGCGCCGTTGGCACATGTCACTCTCCTTCTGGGTACGCGATTATCTCTATGTACCGCTAACCGCCGGTACCCGTAACTGGGGACAGTGGGGAATCTACTTCAGCCTCCTCATCACCTTTCTCGCATTGGGTTTGTGGCATGGGGCCGGATTGACTTTCGCCATATACGGCCTGATTCAGGGTGTCCTTATCTGCTGGGAAATGAAAACAGCTGCTTTCCGCAATAATCTGCCCCAATATATAGGAAAATATGCGGCCGACAGCTTGCTGATTGTCCGGACTTATCTATTGTTCGCACTCTCGCTTATATTCTTTCGTGTACAATCGCTGAGCGATGCCTGGTATTTCTTACGGAACATCTCGTTCGAGGTACATTCTTCCTGGAAAGAAATGAACATCGGCATACGCGATCATAATTGCATCGTAGCAGGTTCGGCCCTATTACTGGTGTTGATCTACGAATATTATGCATCTAAGTACAACCTGATGGAAACACTTGAACGCCAACCCGCATGGTTACGGTGGAGTGTCTACTATCTGTTGGTATTCGCTCTGCTGATGTTAGGCAAATTTGACACGGAAACTTTCATCTATTTACAATTTTAACCGAAACCCTTTACGCGCATGCTACATCATTCATCGAGAATCTCCCCCAAGACACGTTTTTGCCTGAAGTTGCTTTTACTGATCCTGCCGCTGATCCCGATAGTGGTTGTCTATTTTATGTTTGATCCTTATAGGGTATTACACCCCTACAAACGATTCGACGACTCTCCCATGCTACTCAACGAAGCCCATGTGGGATGGCAGAATTATCTGCAGAATCGCGATTCGATAGCCTATAACTCCTTTATACTCGGCAACTCCTGTACCATGGCATTCCTGACAGGAGAATGGGAAAAATACCTGGATAAGAACGACCATGCCGTACGCTTCTATGACAACGGAGAAAGCCTGGGTGGCGTCCGTCAAAAGCTTCAGCTGCTCGACTCTGTAGGTGCACCCCTGAAAAATATACTGATCGTTCTGGATAAAAAATCACTGGACAAAAACGCTCCTTTATCGGGCAACAATCATCTGTTTTCGGCCGAAGCAGCCGGCATCAGCCAATTGGGATTCCAGTTGAGATTCCTGCAGGAGTTCCTTTATCCGGACAGAATGATTCCTTACATAGATTATCTGATCCGACATAAGTATGCTCCTTATATGAAAGGGGTTATAAATCCGGGAGATCCCGTCAGGGAGCCTTACACGAACAATTTTATCAATCCCAGAGAAAAAGAGATCGCGCAAGATGGCGAAATATACTGGAGCCGTCATGAAAAAGAATTCAAGAAGCGAACGAATGCGGGTATGGAAGAACTTCCTGTTATATTTGCCAGCCAGATTCAGGTACTTCGCTCCATCAAAAAAATCTGCGATAAGCACCACACGAACCTGAAGTTCATCATCGGTCCGGATTACTATCAGAAAAAGACCAGCCGGGAAGACATAAAAATATTGAAGGCTATACTGGGTGATTCCGCTGTCTGGGATTTCACGGGAATCAACGAATACACAGCCGACATACATCATTATTACGAACCCGGTCATTATCGTCCGCTGCTGGGAGCACGCTTACTGAAAGCCATTTATCAGGATCAAGACACCTGCCACAGGCAATAAAAGTTCCTCCCATAACAGTAGCACACACAGAAGAAGAGCATCCTCGATCCGAAAAAAATAATTAGACCAAAGAAAACAATTATATCACATTAAAAACTTAGATTATGAAAAAGATTTTATTATTGCTATCCGTCTGTATTTCATTTTCATCATGCTGTACATTATTCAGCAGTTCCAAACAAGATATCACCTTTACGGGAATGAATGGAACTAAAATCTACGAAGCATCGACCAAACAGAAAATAGCGGAAATCAAAGAAGACAATAGTGTCACTGTACAAATCAAAAAGAAAAGGGAAGACAAACAACTAGTAGCCAAAAAGGAAGGGTACCAAACGACTCCCTTTGTCCTGGAATCTACATTTAACAATGCCTGCCTGTGGAACATTCTATTTTGGCCGGGCTTTCTGGTAGATTTGGGTACGCAAAAGATGAACAAATGGGATAACACAATTATCAATATCGAAATGGAGAAAGAAAATACAGAAAACAAATGATCAAACTATAATTTCGCATGGCACTCTTCTCCTTTCACGGAGGGAGTCGCCATACGGAATCATGCGACCTACAAGGAAGGCATAATTCACCACAAGGCAACACAGAGTTTTTTATAAAAGTTCTTTAGAGAATAAATCTACTCTGTGAGACTCTGTGCTACTCCGTTGTATATACGAGTTTCGGCACACTCTCTATAGTTGTTTCAATTCTCTGTATAATTTCTGAATGGGAAGTCCCATTACATTGAAGTAGCTAATTATACAATACATCTATTTAATTATCAAATAATTAACATCACAAATCAATATTCAATAAAACATTTGTAAAACAAATAACTATTTTAAAGCAAACCAAGTACTTCTCCTATTTTCTTTTGCGAATATATTGCATTACTGTTAAAAATCAAAATAATTAATAAACTACATAGATACGGTGGATATTATGATGATAAAGAGGTAAATGAAAGGCGACTAGATAAGTCGCCTTGCTCATCTCTAATCTAATACAGCTGATTAATTGCCGGGTTATAAAACGAGATCACACAGCGAACTCAACATAAAGTGAGAGCCATTCGGTTTCCTATTCTATATTCTCTATCATACCATTCCCCAAGTATAGGAGCCAAGGTTTAGAATTCTCTTCCCAAATATAAATTTGAGCTACAAAACCCTCCTCGAAAGACTCTATAGATTCATCTTGAGGAAATTCAACAATATAATAAACCTGACCATTCATAGTACCATAAAAAGGGCTAGCTTTAGGTTCTTCTAATTCATCTTTCTTCGACTTAAAATGAATCACCTTTTTCATAATAACAGGTTTCCCATACTCTAATAAATATTCAGGAGCTTTTTTCTCCAATACCTTTTTAGAAACGCTAATTAATACACTGTCTCTTTTGGGCAAGGACAAAGACCTCAGAAACTGAGCACTTGCACCATTTGCAAACAAGAAGAATAAAACAAATATCGTTGACTTCAAAAGATGACTTTCATATTTATTCTTTAGCCTTTTGCGTTATATCAATTGAATTAAAATAGTTACCATCTTGAATCTCCACAGTAAACTTCCTTTCCAAACCTGTTAGATTTGGTTCAACCCTGATAAATAATGATTTGCGACCAGTTTTCTCAACATAAAACCACTCTCCTTTCAATATTTGATTGGCAATAATCCTATTTACAATTATAGAATCACTTGTTTTAATGGATGAAAGCCACCAATCATTACCTTTCGAAGTTTGCAATTCAATAGAGTCTTTATCAGACATAAAGAATACTTCTCTAGTTTTTAGTCCTATCGTATCTTTAGCATCGCCAAGAATGCCATTGTTACATGAAAAGAATACAGATAAAAGAAACATGAAGGACAGAAGTAAATAAGATTTTTTCATAATTTTATTGTATTATATTAATATATGGGATTATTTCAACATTATACGGGAAGTTACCTTTACCAGCAGCTCTAGTGGAAGGAAAGGCTGGACCATCGCCCCCGCTGAAAACTCCTGCTAAATAATATCCATTAGCCCCACCTTCCCATCCCCAATTTAGATGCAGGTAATCTTCTTTCTCTATATACGAATGATGAACTTTATCACTTCCTTTTCTATGGACATCAACCTTTCTTTCTCTATGAAAATAGCCATCAGAAACCCATGCATGCCCACGCTGATAATACTTAATACCCAGTATATTGCCCCTTACCGAGTTACCACATATTATAACCGGACATTTAGCTTTGATAGATGTTATAACGTCCCATTGGCTATAACTCTGAGGGGCACGAGGTTTCCTATATCCCATTTTCTCAAAGCACCGTGGAATATTATTCCTGTTAGCCCCGCTAGCGTCTACCCCCCAGTCCATTTTAACCAGATTACCGATAGAGCGAAGTAAGTGAGCAACCGCAGGGGTATAAGGATCCTTTTTCATTTCGGACCATTTATAAAATACTCCATTATATTCTGAAGGCTTTTCATGGTATGCCATTACTTGAGCTACCGCAGTAGCTACACATCCAGTACGGGCTCTTTGTCCTTTTATAAAAGGTGCTGCATTATTATAAGGCTCCCCTTGTCCCCATTCAACAGTAATCAAAGGCTTTATTCTCTCTGTTTCCTGCCACTCTTCAGGTCTCGTTTCATAAAGAGGCCGTCTTCTGGCCCTTGTTTGAGGCACATCTAAAGAGTTATCATCATCTTCTTCGAGCTCTGTCTTATACTTTTCAGTATTAGAGATGTAGTTTTGAACCAGATCAAAAAAGAAAGAAATCTCCGGATATTGAAGTGTATCACTCAAAGAAAGGTTGCCGGACTCGGAATAAGCGATAATGGGCGTTGTATATGGATTGGCGGATACAATAGCATAGCCGTTACCACCATCCGCATTGGCAATATAAAATGATGGATAGTCCTGATTAGTAATTGTATCTCTATAGAAATAGATTTCATTGCCTATTGAATAATTTAAAGAAGAACCCGTTCGTGTGGCACTTTTATCCTTTTTAATAAAATGCTCCACCTCAATAATAGCATTCTCTTTAGTACGATAAGCCGAGGTTTCTTCCGTCAAAAATACTGCAGGAGATTCTTGTTTGGCTACCTCTATATCATCAGAGCAACCGGAGCAAAATAAAAGAAAGAGAAACAAAAAAAAGGAATAGGTTAGTTTCATAAATAAGAGTTGTTTAAATTATATATTTTACAAAGAAAAGTAAAGGATAGGAAATTGCCAATACCTACTCTTAGGTATTTATATTAAAAACGAATGTCTAAAACTTAATACTATAAAGCAAAAAGCAGAAAGATATAAAAAGACATCCTCGATAAAGCCCCCCTGCCTCTTATCACTAAGAAGCGGGGACGAAATCAATAGATACAATTAAACCTTATACCTCGGAAGGAGGAACGAACAAAATAATACATAAAAAACTCCGAGCCTTTCAACCCGGAGCCTTACACATTCTGTTAAAATAACAATGTTAGCTTCTACGTGACAAAGATAGTATTTCTTTCCGAATCAGTTATTTCAATATTAGAAAAGCATATTAATTTATCATTATAGCGTTAAAGGGATTTATTCAGTCACCCTTCTTGAAAGTTCATCTGCAAGAGCCAATAATTCCTCTTCATATGTTTTCACATCCGTCCCTGATTGTATTCTATGAATTAACCAAGGAACATGAACACTTGGAGTTATAGAAGAAGTTCTTGTAGGCAATATAACAGATTGCTCTATTATCTCTCCGTGTTCTTCCATCCACGTCTCTATATTCTTTTCAAGAACTTCATTTTGTGGATCTTCACAAAACCTCTGGCAATGACTCAAAAAAATTGGTTGTCTCTTCTTTATTTTCATTTTTATATTCTTTTTTGCAAATTACGATATTTCAAATGTTAAATCTAAGTTTTTCAGCCATTTTCATCCTATATTTATTCTTCTTTACCGTAATACGAGCAAAAACAAAGGACGCTTAGCTTAAAATATATCTATATTTTATAAATCAGAAAACTAAGCAAAGTGATCAATATGATTAAGAGAGAAAAACTAAAACATTAATAATCAATAATTTACATAACAATAAAATATTTTTCAATAATTTGTTTCCGAAAATAGGAATATTTTTATTAGCTTTGTTGCAAACTAAAATATTTAAATTATGCGTTATAATATGCAAAGAACATTATTTGATGTAAAGGGAAATTTTAATCCCAGTGAATTTAAGGAAAAATGTATGAATGACATATTTATCGAATGCGTAAGAGATGGTATCATATCAGCTTTCAATAAAGTTATGTCAGCAAATCTAAAGACTCGTTTTCGTGTTAAGTCTGATTCAATACATGATGTAGCCTTTTACGAAATACAAGAATTAGTTTCATGCTCCCCTCTTCTTAACAAAGTGAAGTTTTATTCAGATGTATCAGGCACTAAAAGATTATGGTTTTCATATAATAATTATAACTTCATATTAAAAAAAGCAGAATCAGACGGTAATAAGTCTAGTATTAGTGAAATGATCAATTCTCAAAAGACAGATAATCATGTTATAACGATTGAATACGCAATAAATGATGTGTGGGATAATGTTGCATCTATATCATTCCAATACATCAGAAATAAATTTTCAGAGATGGTATATTACATCCCAATGACTAATAACAATGGAATGTTTATAGATAATGAAAATAACAGAGTTGAAGATGTTGCACCTGCAAAAGCAACACTAAAAAACATTGCAAAAAAAGTTAGATAATTATGCCGAAGATAAATAATGATATGCTTGTTATTGCCAGGCAATTGAGGCAAAAGACCCAAGAAGACGTTTGCTCTAAAGCTCATATTTCACAAGGAATATTATCAAAAGCAGAGAATGGATTAAAAGATTTGCCAGAAGATGTTTTACATAAAATATCTTCTATTTATAATCTTCCATTGTCATTTTTTTATAGGGAAGGGGATTTATCCCCAGTCTCTCATTTATATTTTAGAAGAAAGCTAACTTTATCATCAAAAATTATAGATGCTTTCGTTGCAAAATCTAGAATTATAAAAATGGCTTTAGATGATCTATTTAAAGCTGTAGAACTCCCTGTCTATGATTTAGGGACTTATGATACAAGCGAGTTTTCCCCACAAGATATTGCTGACAAAGTAAGGTTTAAATTAAAAGTTTATAGAGGCCCAATGCCTAATCTTATAGCATTGCTTGAGAATCATGGAATAATAATTTGCAAAATGGATTTCGAAACAGATAAGATAGATGGACTTTCCTCTGTTACTAACAGTGGCTATAAAATTATTTTTTTGAATAACAGGATGCCTAATGATAGAATAAGATTTTCACTTGCTCATGAACTTGGCCACATGGTTATGCATATAGAAAACCCTCCCTCTTCCATTGAAGAAGCTGAAGATCAAGCAAATGCCTTTGCATCTCAATTTCTAATGCCTGAAGAGGAAATAAAACCAATGCTCTATAATTTAAAAATATCAACATTGGCTGATTTAAAACGCAAATGGAATGTATCTATGCAATCTATTATTCGTAGAGCATTAGATCTTGGTGTTATTTCAAAAGAAACACGCAGAAGCTTTCAAATCTATTTTTCTAAAAATAAATATAATAAATCTGAACCAGTACCTCTACCCGCCGAAACCCCTTCGTTGATTAGAAGCACAATCGATATTTATCATCATGAACTAAACTATACAGATGAGGATCTAAGTGCTGTTATGAAAATAAGTCCCAATGACTTCTCCGAATGGTTTATTCCTGTAAAAAGTAAAATTATACCTATATTTCGAATATCATAAAAACCAAATGTTTAGGTGGTAAATTTACCGTTTCCACCTAAACATTTTATATTATTATAACTTTCAATAGAGACGCAAACCATAAGAAAAAAAAATCACCACTCCCACAAATTATAACTCACCCCAACCCCGACATAGGGACTTACCTTATTCCCGGAAAAACCGTATCCGGCCTGCACACCCAGTCCGAACCGCTTCTGCTTTGCCCGCTCTCCGACGAACACAGTCCTCGTTTTACTGTACACCTCTATACTATCCAACTTTGCACGGTAACCCGACACATAAGCCGTATAAAGGCTGTCTTTGTAGATTTTCTGCGTAATAGGCAAATACACTGTATCCCGAACTGTATCGCCCGGCACTGGGACGGGAACAACGAACGGGAACGAATCTACAACGCTTTCATAAACCGGAACGGGAACTGTATCCCAGACCGTATCAATACGATTTATAGTGATCGTATCTCTGACCACTTCACCCGGTACGCGTTCCACCCTTGCCGGACGGAACACGATAAACAGGATAAGAACTGCAATAACGATATAAGGTAGATATTTCATAACTTCAGCACTTGTTTTCTGTTTCTACCCTCACGAAATGATACGTGAACCCATGAAAAGTCTTTTTCATCGATCAATTGATCGAAGGGTAATTCCTGCCGGATGATTTCAAACAACTTCCGGTTTTCTTCCTTGCTTCCTACCGTAATATCAGCCGCCTCGCCTAACCGGTGTTGACTGGATGTTGCCCCGTTAACGCTCCGGTTGAGAATAGCACTTCGATAACCGGAACTTACCCGGATGGGCTTGCCGTACTTTTCCCGAAGCGGATCGAGAACGTTTTCTACCAGCTTCGTTAAATTGTGAATAGCTTCGGCCGTTGGACAATTGTCGATTCCACGCGCTACGGCCGTATCGCTGTGGCTAAGTTCTTTGATTGTAAAATACTTCATACTATATGTTAAATTAATACCGTGAACAAAAAGATTTAGCTAAATTTGCATTTACTTTTTATATTTTCTTCTGTCTGCGAAGATAGACTTTGTATTTGTTTGTTTGGATGCTCCCGTTGTTAAGCGTAACGACGGGAGATCTTGTTTTACTCTTTCTTTCCTGAAACATTATCGAACCCTTTCAGCTTATTTATGATAGCCTTCGGGAAGAAGCCCGGGCAAATCTCTTCTACGTTCTCAATAATACTTAAGGCCTCACGTACCATTAATGCCGTACAAGCGAAATACCGGAACCAGACGAAACTATCGACTACCTGACCGGCGATGGAAAAATTACCCATCACATGCGACAGGACTAATACACAACTGTAAATGATAAGCTTACGCCCGATCATACCATAAGCTTTACTACTGATGTCTTTGGATAGCCAGTGCTTGACAAAGCCGAGCACCGTATCAACACATACAAGGACAATCAACCATTTGACAAACTCCCAGTCACCAAAGACATAGCGCTCAAAGAGTTCCAGCAAAGGAGAAAGAGGCAAGGCAATCAAGGCAATCATCTTCAAATTTTTCATATTCTTGGATATATAAACTTTAATCGTATATTTGTCATGGTAATACTAAAATAGCATTGTGTGCGGCTAATCTCACCTATGTACCCCATTTATGCCGCACTTTTCCGCCCCCATCTGTGAAGACAGGGCGGATTCTTGTTACTTGGGTTTAGATGCCGGTTTGGGCTCTAAAGTGGCTTTTACCTCTTTGGTGATCTGATCGAATACAGTCAAATGTGCCGTAACGTTCTCCGACTCCGGAAGAGACATTTGTTTACTGCCTGATTCCAACAGCAAATACCCGATATACCGCCCGGAGGTTACGGGCTGCTTGCCTGTAGGGGTGTCAATATCTTCCGTGACCGTTTTAATGATTTCACAATGAAGACGACTGAGATTATCGTTATTGACACTGTAGTTTACATTGTACTGATAATCTCCTGAAACGGCTTTACCGTTTACTTGAACTGTTCTTGATTCTTCTTGAAACATAATTTATTGATTTTGGGAGTTAATAATTACTTTATCTAATTCATTATAAATAGCGGTCTTCACCACTGCGAGTATCGGAGCCGGATCAACGTAATTTCGAATGATATTTGCACCTTGTTCGTCAACTTCAACTTCACCTTCTTTGTATATCCGTTGGGCAAACTCCAATTCACCCAAATCGGGTGTATTACAGTAAATAGCGTTTCCTACTGTTTTAGCCACGTCGAACTCTTCAACTTCTCCGTCAATAGCTGTTTTTACTTTAATTCTTCTAAAATTGATTTTCATATTTTATTTATTTTGAATTTATCATTGTAATCTGCGCTGACAATGCTGTTTACCAAACGTTGCGCCCTACAACAAACACACGGAATGGACAATCACGGGGACCCTTGTTTGCGTCAAGCATTAAAACCTCAAAATAAGAGTTGTTTTGCGTCTCTACCTGACCGAATACCCAACCATAACCACCCAATCCCTGTACTAAGACAGCGTACTGCGGATGACGTAAGTTGTGGTATATCCTGTATTTTCCAGTAGCTATTTTCCGTGCACTGGTTAAGGTGCACCCGTTGCCCCATTCATTAGTGACTGTACCCGCTTGATATACATATCCGATACACAGCATTCCGGGAGCGTTCCACTTTTCACCGCCCCTTTGGGCGAAAATATGACTTCCATACGATTCTATCGAATTTGCAGTGCCTGCGTTAGCCAAACATCTTAGAGCAAAACCGGAACTTCCGTATGATTCAATACTTAGACCACTGTAATTGTCGTTTCGTATGGACATCAATGCTGTGCGTGAAGTTGTAGGGCTGTCCCCCTCTTCGTTAATACGAAGGAATTTATTACCGGACATGTTTAACAGGATCTTAGCCTGCGAATTGCTTGCCGAAACAAGAGAGCCTCCCGATATATTCCAGGCACCGATCTTTGCACCATCAGTTACCGTAAGGTTTCCGGTTGTGATCCTCTGTGCTGAAAATGCCTGTGCCACCACTTCCGCAGCTTCAATCACATTGGCAGACAGTTTGCCGTTTGCGTTGATGGCGGCTGTCTGTTGACCTGTGTTATTTTGAAAGAGAACGTTGTCTGACTTCAAAACGATCTTGCGGGACGTGATGTTGATTCCGGTTTCGACTAAGCCGTTTTGGGTGGCGGTGACACGACCGTCTACTGTGTTGGCTTTGCTGTTCGCTGTTCCTGCTAATGAATTGGCGGAATTTGCCGTTTGTTCTACTACGCTTAATTTTGCGTGGTCTGAACTTAGAGTTAACTCAGCCGCACTTAATCGCCTACCTTGATCATCCACTTTGTTTGCAGTTAAAGCTATGCTTTCCTGCGTCTGCTTTATTTCGGTATAGTATCCGTATGTGCGGACGGGTTCAGTTCCATCGGTGCGAACGGGGAACGATGTATTATACGAACCGTGATAATCGGTTTGATAAACGTTGATTACGTTTGGGTCAATAGTATCATCTACTGTTACGTCATACATAGAACCGCCCCTAATACCCATTCTACACGTAGACGTTTCAGTTATTTGTCCCAAATCAACAACTATCTTTGCACCCGCAGAAGTCCATGCTTTAGTATAGTCAAAGATATTGGTTACTGCTGGCAACGAACCCCAACCCGAACCGGACATCTCAAACGTTAAGTTCATAGAAAAACCGCCATCATGTGTACCGTATGAAGGTTTTCCGTATCCCGCATCAAGAGGCCTACTTATTTCAACCCTTGTTTTGTGGTAAACCGGAATACTTATAACCAACGGGAAAAACTTATTATTGTCCCATCCTCTTAAATCTATTCGCTTTGATACATGCCTATTGGTGGTACTATTAATAACACCAATATCACCAACAACAGACGTGATACTTTTTTCGGTCTGTTCGACGCGTGAAGCAAGTCCGGTAACACGTCCATCAACGGTATTTATCTTTTCAACGGTGGATGTTATCTTACCTTCGACTACACTAATTTGACTATTGGTATATTCAGCACCTTTATAAACTGCATCCTGAAAATTGGGACTCCATGCGGTTGCAATTTCACCCGCTTCTACTTTAAAGTCTTTTACCCATATATAAGCCCAATCAATTCTTTCTATATCAACAAAATTATATACATCCTTTTGTTCCTCTGTGTTTTTCGTTACGTTAAATGTATGCTTGAAATAACTCCATTGGTTATCTGCTGTTGATTTAACAATTACGTTTTCAGAATCACACACATCAATAGTAAAACCAACTGGGGTATTTTGACTACCTTTAATCCATCCGGAAACGGTATACTTACCGGGGATAGGCGGGATAATATTAGGTATCCGCATAGCTCCTCCATTACCTTGTGAACCAACCAAATAGAAACCATGCAGAGACATTTGCCTTTCAATAGTAGGAGATGGATATAAAGTATTAAGCAGTGAACTTGTGTAACTATACAGGTTGTTAGCACCTATACCCAAATTTTCTACCTTAGTTTTAACGGATAGCTCGATTTTTCCCGGTATAGCCGCTAACTCGGTAGCAATATTACTAAACTCCTGTTCAATGCTCTTTCCATTTCTCAGAATGAAAATACCTTTCAGGAAACAGTTCATCGCATACAGGCCGTATCCGGAGGGTTGGAAGTCAGCCGGAAAGTCTGTATCTGTCATGCCATCGAGACAACCCAAAATCACTTTGTTCTTTCCGGCCAAAGACGTAGAGTTTACCCCGTCCAGTACAGAAATGCGCGGTTTGCCATCTTCCGAAGCGGTGAGATACAAAATACCCTGTCTGTTCGGATTCGTGAGGTTACCCATCTGAACCAGATCATCACCAATGGCAGGAACTGTACCATTGGGAAATACGGATTTAAGTATAAGAATCGAATCATCATTCACCGAGGCAACCGGAACCCAGTAGTATTTAACGTGTCCGGATGTGTAGACCTGACAACGTACCAAGTCATCAGTGACAAACATCATGTCGCCCTCTATACCTAAAACATAGTAAGCCGGATCGCCGGACGTTTCCGAAATGGACTTAACACGCCCGTTGGCGGATGAAATTACCAGACCGCCGTTAACCGCACGAACTTTCGAAATGATAAGTTCAAAAATGGTCATGGCCTTACGGACTACGGCATTATCTATTTCAAGGTTCCAATCCCCATTGATAGCCTTGTATAGCTTCATCCCTTCACCCATCAGTCCGGGGATGAATCTTTCTGAACTGATATAGTCCTTGACTATGGTTTGAAACAGGGTTGCGACGTGCTCAACATTCAGATCGTATGTTTTTGCAAGTGCCTGAACGAGTAAATTTAAAGTATGCGTGTCACCTTTAGCCCAAATATCCGCGCCTGTTGAAATATTCCCTTCCGAATCAAGTGTGCCAACATTGGCCGAACCGGTTACTTCCAATGTAGCGGCTTTAACTTTCATCCGGGCTGTGACACTTCCCACTTCCACATTACCATTTTCATCAATAGATGCAGCAGTATCACCCACTATCAAGCCTTTTGAGAAAGTTACAGTTTCTTTAGCAGTATCGGGCATATCCTTACGTAAATGGGTAGCAAGTGACTTTGAAGCCGAAAAGACATTCCTATTTGACGGGGGTGTACTATCATTAGTCCCAATGATATATACCCCACTTCCACCACCATTGTAAGTCTGCCCTTTCAATGTAAGACTATCCAACTTTTCTTCCAATTCTCCGATACGTGAATAAGCCGCCGTTTCCCCTACCGTAAATATAGGCGAATCAAACGGATAGTCAAGATTATGTTCAAATCCTATGACACGCGATTGCCGGCCATCTTCGAAATAGGCCTTGTTAATAAGCTTGACCTTCTGACCGGCACTATAAAGATTATGAACACCGTCTTCGCCGTATGCGTCACCAGACATCATTTTGCAGTTATAGGTGGAAGGGTCCATCTTTGATTTGGCAACGTACTTTTCCGTTTCGGTTTTCAGTTCGACTTCGGCAGCAGATACGAGTCCAAGTTGTGTTATCTTTGTTGAGTCCCAGCCAGTCAAGACATAAGTATCCCCGTTTGCGGGGATAAGTACATCACCAGGCAGTTTACGCCCATAATCCTCGTTACGTACTATCTCCCAAACTTGTGCAGCCGGATTCCAACTACCATCTGATAACTTCTCAGGTTCTCCATCAGGATTAAATGTAACCCCGAACATCATACCATTAAGCTTCCCAGAGTGGAAGGTTATCTTTAATTCCTCGCCAGCAAGCACATAGGCTTTGGAGAATGTAATGCCAGTATCTTTAAAGCGGTAAGCATCCCATTTCTCCTCAGTTATTGTCCCATCTGCATTTTCTATCTTGTCAGTATACTTATGAATGGCAATATCCGACATTGTACCGGTACGTCGTGGATAGATATCATCAAAAACAATAACCTGCTCAATGGCTTCCTCTGTAACCATATTAGGATAGGCATCAATATAAGGAGTTCCAGCAGGCAGCATCAATCGTCTTTGAACGACACCATTCACAACTACTGATTCATCCACCGGACGATAATTGGAAGGTATGTTCCTTGTAGAGCCAAAAGCATAGATACGGGTTGCATAAGCGGATTGCGAGTCGGTGCGTGTCATTTCCTCTACATTTACACCGATCTCCCAATTAACAGGATCACCGAACTCACAACGCCCGAAGTGAATGATATTCTCTGTTACCCAACACTCACAATCCCATTTTTTTGCCATTTCAAAGCAAGCGTCAAGAATGTTGATGTTGTCGTAAGACATCAACTGAGCTTTATTTTCAACCGTGCTGTCAATGGAAAAAACAAAATCCTGTCCTTTGTATGTGTAACCAAGAGCTTTTAAATTTCTCAGGACTATACCAACTTGAACATCCAGTGGAGCGGTCAGGTTCCAGGACGCTTCCTGTCCGGCTGTCTCTGGGGTGTATTTGAAAATTTTATTTTTCCATTTCCAGTAATAAGCGTCCAAACGAAGTTCGTAATCATAACTTGCCGTTATTGCATTGTAAGCGGGTTTCTGTATGTCACATATCTCGAACACTCCCCAATATCCATCATCTATGTAATCACCAAGCTTGAAAAAAATCGGTTCATCCAAATTGAACTTCACAGTAACATAGTCTTCCTTCATTAAAAGGAATTTTCGTTTCGAGCCTTCATTTACAATAGTAGAAAAACGAATACTGCCAGATATGTCTTTGATGTCTACTCTTTCCATAACACATCAAAGGTCGGAGATAAAAACAGGAAGCCCTAAATATTCGGGCTTCCTGTTGTGACATCAGAAATAAGGTCACAAATTAAGTTCTATTTGCTGGATTAGGCTCGCATACTTTCATTGCAATTTTTGAGAAAGTCCGATCTAAACTCATAGCGTATGATACTGCATTTTTGTAATACACATGATAAATATCGCTGCCGAGTATCGGTACTTGGATACTAACCAAACCTGAAGACATTTCTTCCATAAACGCCTTGTAATTAGCTATATAATCACTTTGCGTATACCCTTGAATCGTAAATGTAAGGGTCATATCCCTTTCATCTGCTTTTTTATTACTTAAATTGATGTTCTTACCATTTTCCAGACGACTTTTATTCTCAATATAATCCTTTACCGGCGGTGGCATTAAAAGTACATTTAAAAAGTTATCTCCCATGTTCACCCCCCAGATATCAAAGGCATCTTTTCCATTTATTAATAATTCTCCACTCATAGTTATAACGCTTTTTTAATGTTATCATTTATACTGTCTATTTTTTTATTCATTACAGGGGTATTTTTAGCCATTTTAGATACACCTTCTACAACATCATTAAATTTTTCAATCTGATTTGTACGTAGTTCATCAACTATCCCTTTCAGACTTGATACATCAGAAGCCAAAGACTCTATCTTGTCAGTTGGAAAATTAATCGTTATCTGTGGCTGATAGCTACTTGCAAGTATTTCCCTTGTCTGTCCGGCAATATCAGGCACATTAGGCATAGTTAAAAGAGGATAATTCTCACTAGTAAGATCAAGCAATGACATCTTTTCGTTGATCGATGAAAGCAAACCCGTTTGCTCTATTGCTTGATTCTTGATCTCTTCCCCAGTTATCTGTAAAGCAGTAAAACGTCCGTTTAGTTCTTCTCCAGTATCTTGAGACATGGCCTCAAATCCTCTTTTTGTAGAATCCTGAGAGGAAGATTCGGATGTCCAGCCAAGCAACTCTTTCAATTTATCCCGCTCTTTAACCGCGCCGGTAACAATGTCGTTCCATTGCTCCTGCAACTTTTTATAATCTTCCTCAGAAATACCTGTTTTATTATCGTTAGCAGCAGCAAAAGCATCATACCATTTTTGTAGTTCGGCTTTATACTTATTACCAAGCATAGTGGTAAGCATAGCCTTCTGCATATACCTCTCAAAATTATTAGCAAAGTCTTTTGCCGAACTATCCATATCCATCAAGGTATCGACAAAGTTATCAAATACACTATCAAATGAAACTTGGGTAAGCTGTTCTTTTACTTGGTTCTGTATATCCTCTAATTTCTCAGAGCCATTGACAATATCCTGTATGTATTTTACAAAGTCACCGTTTACAGTATTAAGGACAGATACCAGTTTAGGATCGGCAAGCACTTCTTTTAGTTGTTCTGCAGAAAGATTAAGCAATGACTCTGCATTCGTGACAGATTCACCGACAGCACCGGATATCCTGGCCCAATCTTCTTTATTAAGTCTTTTTTCTATTCGTTTGCCTAAAGAACTTGATCCAATACTTGAGCCACTTTGCCTTAATTCATTCAGAAGTTCATAATATCTCTGGGTCTGCTGCTTTATCAGGGTTTCTGCTTCTTTCCCTACTTTATAAGCTTCATCCCCATAGGACATATCAATATACTCTTTCTTCTTATTGATAAGTTCATCCCACACAGAATTAAGAGCTTCATATTGTGACTTCATTTCATTGTATCGGGAATAATCAGCGCCAAACAAACCATCCAAGGCCTTTACAACAGATGAAATACCAGAAACAGCACTCATGGCACCACCTACAATATCACCAGACATTATCTGACCAACTCCCATGGCTGTTTGACCAACTCCACCTAACGCATCAGAAATACCGGCTATTTTATTGCCAAGATCATCGTTACCGAAGATTGTACCGAGGTCCTGACCAAACTGAGATATAGCAGGAGTAAATTGAACAATAGCACTTCCGATCCCTGCAATCCCTCGAGCAATATTTTCCTGACCTCCTTTCGCTATTTCACCTGCCGCTTCTTTTACTTGCTTTTTGAAAAGCGCAAAAGGACTCTTTACTCCCAATTCCTCTTTTAAACGACCAATAGCATTTCTTAGTGCCTCTGTTTGCTCGGTTGAAAGTTCCAGATTTTGAAGGGTATTGTCACTTATCCCAAGACCTAAAATATCCTTCTTTGAAACTGTCTTTCCACCGATTTGAGCATTTCCCTGTTCATCCTTAATGGCAGCGAGGTATTGCATCAATAATTCGGCTTTTTCAATGATGCCCTGAATCTCGTTCACACTCTTTTGGGAAGCATCAACAAAAAGCTGTCCCATTAAAGTCGTACTATTCTTTACGGAGTTGTCAAAATCATCAAGTGCATTAGCTTTCTCTTTCATCAAGATAGCTGCATCGCCTGCCGTTTCGGCCTCCTTTATGGCCTTATCATATTTCTCAATAATGGCCAGCCTTTTCTGTTGATAGTTGCCAAACTTGATAAGATATTCGTTCCAAGACGCCTCTTGATCGCGTATCTTATCATCAAGTTGCTTTTTGGACGTATTTTCTATAATGGTATCCCAGATAGAGCTAATCTTTCCTGTATCCACCTTAGAAGAATCAAAAGTCTTTTTCTGATATTTGTTATTCTCTTTAGCCTTCAACTCTTCCTGAGCATCAAAAATCTCTTTCTCAGCTTGAATTACAGCCTGGATCATATCTTCTTTTTGTCTTTCCAGTGATTGGATCTCTTTCCGGTTATCCAATTCCCTCCGCATACGCTTCTTCTCAGCTCCTTCAGTCATGGCATCGATCTCAGACTGTGAGATTTCCATTTCCATATCTTCAGCCCGCCTTTTACGCTGGATTGCCTGTTTGCGTTCTATTTCAGAGATCTTATCATTCTGGGAACGAATGCCTTCTTGCTGTTTGCGAAGTTTTTCGATTTCTTTCTTTACTTGGTTTTCTTGCTTGGTTAACGAACTACCGGTAATACCACCTAAATCTTTGTATTTTTTTTCAGCAGTTTCCTTACGTTTTTTAGCCTCCTCATATTGTTTTGAAGTAAACTTGGATTTGTCCTTTTCTATTTCGGAAAGTTTCTTTTTGGCATCCTCCCAATCTTTCTTGGCTTTATCATAGTCTTCTTTATAGGTAGTTTTGTTCTTTTCAGAATCAATTCGAGTTTGTTTGGCAGACTTCGCAGTATCTATAAGTGTTTTTATGTCTTTCACATTATAGATTGCTTCATCAGACAGAGTTCCTTTCACATCAATAGGCAAACGGAGTTTGAGGGTTCCATTATCACCCTTGCCTTTGATTCTCCTTTCAAGCTCGGATATGTATCGGTCAAACTCGTTTACATCAACATTGTTCAAGTTGGATATAAACTGTTCTGAAATATTTTTGCCTTTATCTTGCAATATAACACCACGCATAGCACGCAATTCTTTCAGCTTCTTCACATACCCATCTATACCTTGTTGACCGGAAAGAGATTTCAGTAAATTTTCGTAATATTTGATTTCTGATTCAATGTTGGAAAGTTCTTTGGCTTGTTTTTCTCCGGCGCGTTTCGCATCTTCCTCTGCAATCTGCCGCTTCAATTTAAGTATATCGGCAAGTTTGATGGTTTCAATGTCGTATTGGGCAAATATCTTTGGGTATTCTTTTCTCAACTCCGCTAAACTCTGACCCCTCTGCAAATCGGATAAGGCTATGTCACGGGAACTCTGTACGAGGGAATCAATCTTCTGCTTATGTTCTTCCTCTTGTTTTTTAGCTTCTTCTTGCCGCTCGTTAAACCTTCTTTGCGCTTTTTCCGCTTCGGTTGCCGAATCGTGTAAAGCCCACATTGCAGCACCAAGCCCAATAACGGCGGTAGCCAACAAAACATAAGGATTAGTAAGCATAGCTGCATTTAAAGCTAATTGTGCTTTTCGTGCCAATACACGAGCATTAGTAAGAGCTACTTCAGCTATCGTATGTTTACTTGTCGCCATGGTAGCCAACATCACAGCAGTTCTGTACGCTCCATAAGTAGTAACTAACCCAACCAATACCTTCCCCACCGTTTCATAGTTTTCAATCAGTGAAGTGGTCATCTGAATCCCCTTCATTATGACACCTTCCGACTTCTGCCCCAGCTCGTTAAAGGCTGCATCCATCGCATCCTGCATCATGGATAACTGCCCATTGATTGTTTTTGAAGCGTTCTCAGACATATTATAGAACTTTCCACCTGCGGAAGTAGCGTCTATAAACGCTTGTTGAACCATTTCTGCGGAGATAGCGCCTTTAGACATTTCTTCTTTCAGAGTGGCGATAGACTTACCTGTCTTTTCGGAAATTTGCTGGAGAGGGTTGAACCCTGCATTAATCATCTGATTGAGGTCCTGCCCCATCAACTTGCCAGCAGCGGACATTTGAGAGAAAGCCAAAGTAAGAGAGTTGAACTTACCGGATTCTCCCATAGAAATATCACTAATGGCTTTCATGTACTTGATGGTATCCTCTGCCTGAATATTGAAACCAAGCATCATCTTTTCCGCTCCAACTATATCTGACATAGTAAGTGGAGAAATCTTCGCCAGCTCTTTGATTTGCGGAATCAGCTGTCCTGCCACATCCTTTCCAACCATTGTTTCAATAGCAGTTTGTATAGACTGAAATTCACCGCGTACACGAATCATTTCAGAACCTAACGCTTTGAGTGCGCTAACACCACCGATAACCGCCAATGCTTTCTTCCAAGAGATAGCAATACCCTCGTTGGTTGCTACAACTTCTTTCCCGTCATTATTGTAAAGCTCGTATTCGTCACGGAGCTTTTTAACCGACAACCGAGCATTGGCTTGCTCTTGGGTTAGATTGAAAAGTACACTCTTTTGTTCCCTAAGTTTTTCACTTGTGGATTTTATCTTAGCTTCCAAAGAAGATGTATCTCCATCTTGTTTTAATGCTTCACGATACTTGTCTTTAAGACTGGATAATTCATTCTTTAACTGCTGGATGGTTCCACGCTGGAGTGTAATCTTCTCTGACAATCCGTTTACGACTTGGGAAGCATCAAAGATTTTCTTCTTGAAGTCACCTTCCATCTCTGCTCCAGCTTTGGCTGCATTAGTTACCAACTCATCCAATCTTTGATTAGATGCAGCAAGTTGAACATTTAAAGCCTTGAAAGCAGCAGGAGACTGCGTGCCATCCATGCTCATTAACTCTTGTTTTAACTTCGCAATTTCATTACGGAGCCTTACAACTTCTTCCCAGTCACTACCTACCTTAAAATATAATTTCGCCATATCTATTTCTTTTTCCTACGATTAGCCAATTCCTTACCACTGATTCTATTCACCTTCTGACCACCATATACTGCGTGTAATTTATCCCGTTGCATCATCAGCAGATTCCGATAAGGGATAATCTCAAACACTTCTGTATAACTCAGATGCAGCGTGTCAATCAAATGGGCTATCTGCCCGAAGAACGTTGTGTTTCCTACTGTTTCGGTCTTGCTGCCAGCATCGACACGTTCCTCATCGAGCTGACACACTGAAAAGCCGATATATCCATCATAGAGAAACAGACTTCCAAGGCATCTTTGACTTCTTCAAAAGTGCCGTTCTCCAATTCTTTGACCAAACTATCATTCCCGCAGATGAAGCATGAAATACCTTTCAGCATATCTTCAGTAGCTTCAGGAAGCTCTTTAATAGCCTCCATGATATTATCTCCTCTCAGGGCGATATCGGAAAAATGATGAATGGCACGACAGATAATTTTAATTGTAGGAGGTTTAATGGTATAAACCATCCCTCCTATCTCCACATTCTTGAAATCCAGCCCTAACAAAGCATCAGAAACCGTTTTTGCTGCTTGATTCATATTCTTAAACTAAAAGGGGGAATGGTATATATCCATCCCCCGGTTATCACTCTTGTGCTTTTACCAATGTTATCTCTTTTTTAAGAGTGGTATCAACTTCAGAAGGAGTGGTTTTAATATCTCCTGACTGAGTGACGTACCCCACTTTCGACACTTCATAGTGAACGGTAGCCCCAGCATTCACCTGCTTTGACTTGACCGTTGCACCGTCCAGCTTTACGGTCGCATCGGAAGGAGTAGGTACAATGGTTACTGTAGTTCATGCCTGCAAAGCTTTAATCTGCCCCTCTTCGTAGTTATACTCAGAAGAAACGCCTTCAATTCCCGGTTCCTGCACCAAGCCTTTTACAGCGATTGCAATTGCCTTATCCGTATTGGCTTCACGGGAAACAATACGGCATTTTGGGAAGATGAACCATACATCATCATCGGTCAGACAGAACAATGCTTTGTTGATAATAACTTTATCCAAAGCACGCTTCCAACCTACATCTTTAGATGTTGCCTGAATAACATCGCCACCCATGAACGCTTTCTTGGTCTTCCAGTCATATTGTCCGATAGAGAAAGCGGGCGATACTTCTCCCGGCACATCATCGTAACGGTAATTCTTTCCCGTTAATTGGTTCTTGTACCCAGTGACGGAGGCTTCCGTTTCCTCAATCTGCCACGTTTCCCCGTGTACATTCAAAACCTCATCTTTCGCTTTGATAGCGGCTTGAATCAAAGTCTTTGCGATTTCGGGGGTAATGTCTGCCGTAACCTTATCAATATCGGCAAACAAGATTCTTTTTATTCCTACTGCTGAAATCATAATCTTATAGTTTTACATTTATTACTTCAAATAAAATTCTCACATTCACGTAATGGCATTTCAAAGCTGTATCCGCTTCCGTGCCAATTGATTCGATAGAGTAACGATAGGTTGTACCGTCATAGGTGCTTACTACATCATCAAGCAGCTTGCCAGCCTTTCTTTCAAGTTCGTTAAGCCGGATTGTGTTCGCTTCATTCTCGCTTAAATTGGGTACACATAGATTCACTTCTGCGAAAGATTTCTTCCAATACTTTCCCGGCTGTTGTTTCTTCGTGTGGATAACGATTCTTTCAGAGGTCAATTCACCCGTCAGCGTTTCACCATCAGGCACTATATCTATTCCGAAAGCCTTGCAGTCCCGATAGAGAATGTTTCCTATGTCGGTAGTTACTATCATACTATCAAATATTGGACGTTTTCGTCATATTCGAGAAATACGTGACAAACCAAATCTCCAAGTTGAACCGTTCCGGCAAATCTTTTTCCAGCCAAATCTGCATCTGATACGTGTTGCCCCGTTCCGTACATATAAATATCCACAAAGCACAATTCTTTCTGATATTCATCTACGATAGCCCACAAGCAAACAGTACCTCGTTGTACTTGAACAGACAATATCCTCGCCCCGATAGGCAGACATAGTTTTGAATGGTCTGCAACAATCAATTCATACTTGAATATTCTTTTCATTTTTCAAATTCTTCTTTTAACCGTTTCTCCGCATATAGAGCAGCACTACTCAAAACATCATACCCTTTAGATTCTACGAATGATGCGTATTCCGCTTCGTTTTTCAGTGTCAAACCATCCTTATCGACATCGTAATCATTGGACGTTCTCAAAGTGAGTGTATGGTCTTGATAATCGCCATTTTCCTCTGCGTACTTCACGGCTTCATCGCCTACATCAATCATCTTCTTTTCGACCTCCCATTCTCCTTCATCGAAAAAGGAGTCAACATCTGAGAAATCGAAATCTACATCCATAATTCCGAGTAGTTAAAGTAGTTTGTACTCTTTATCGTGTAGACTTCGCCTTGACCTCTTACGCCATCACCATCCATGCAACGAACCTCCTGCCCTACTTTGATAGTTATTCTTTTCTCACACACTACATGATAATTCGGACGATATACAGAGCCGTTATCAGAGGAAAACTCTTTCGTAGTGTTATCGTCACAACGGCACTTGCATACGTCTTGCCAGCTTTCACCACCTGTTCCGGAAATAGGCCGGCCGAACTCATCCTTATCCATCGGAGTGATAACCTTTACCTGCAATATGTGTGGAGCGAATATCATAAGAATGTCACTTTAGGTTTGTTACTCAGTTCGTCTTTCAATCCGTACTGTTTACACAGAAGCGAATAGTAGTCCTTAATACCTTGAATGTTCCAAGACATAGAGAAACCGCTTTCACTGATTGAAGTGGCACGAAGTAAAAGAGAGGGGATGAACTTTGCAATTGCCACCGACACAAGACCGTAGCAATCCTCGTTCATCTCTTCCTCTCCGCTTATCTTCGAGGCAAGACACATATCCAAAAGGTCAGCCTCCGACAATTGAATGCCGAAGGTCTGGAACTTCTGTTGTATGTAGCCGTTTACCGTCATCTTAATATGGTGTAATCAATCTACTATATACAGTGTAACTATAATGCGTACAATACTTCGATTTATAGATGTACCGGAACGGACACTTAGGAACCGAAATCTGCTTCCCCTGTGTAGCCACATTCATCGTCATTACACTTTGTACAACCGGACTATTCGTTATCAGCATCACAGGCTGCGAATCGGTCAGCACAAAGCAATTCAACGGAGCAGCTTCAAAAGTGACATACTGAATATCCGGCAGACCAACATCCACCGCAGCTAACTCTGATTTGGACGGAATAGGTTCACTAATACTTGATGCCTGTACACCCAACGAAACCAAAGACATCATCAAAAAGCCACACATGGCAAAAATAAAATTCTTCATTTCTTTACTGATTTATAAAATTAGACAATAGGGTGCGACCCTCACACCCTTACTATTTACGCGTTCATCGTTGAAAGGTCAATGTTCACAATCTTGTTAGGAGCGATAAACTCAGGAATCCATTCGGCGGTGTATTCCATGTATCGACCTTCTTCGTCACGATAGTTGCAAACCGACATCTGACCTTCAGCAGTATTGTAAGAACGTCCCGGAACAGGGTCCGTCATTACATACGGCTTATGGTGACGCATCTTCATCACCTTGTCCGTCTGCAACAGGGTGATGCGGTTGTCGGCGTAAATCTGCACGTTCTCGCCCGCCTGATTCTCTACGTAGTCCTCTTTGATCTCAATTGCAGGAAGCCCGATTCCAGTAAATACGCTGGATGCCATCTGGTCAGTCACCAACCCTGCATTAACCATGAACTCACGCTCACCAAGAATCATCTTGAATTTATCACCGAACTCAGAAGCCCCTACAATGTTCTTCATAAACGTACCACGAGACATAATCATTTTGGAGAATACACCGTATTTGGCTTTCAATTTCTGAATCTCCTGCTGCAAGTAAGAGATAAATACATTCTTTGCTGAAGCGTCAGGAGTAAGGAAGTGGAACGGTAGCTCGATGTCCAACAATTCGATGTTTTCCTTATTATCGGCCAAATGAACCTGCGCCTTACCAGTCATCAACAATTCAGGAACGATAATATCCATACGCTTGTGCGGAGCAAGCAGAATCTGACGGTAATCATCAACTATAAAATCGATAATCTCCTGCAAGATTGTACGTTGATCAGCTGTATTGGCTGCATTGAACTTGTCAATGATATCCTGTAACTGTGACAGACGTTCAATATCCATCTGATAACGGTCGCCCAAATAGGCGATTTCAGTATAACCACTTCCAAGGCTACGTCTTTCACGAATAGGCTTCTGATCATTCTTACCCAGAATGGAACCGGCAACAACACCCGTTACTGTCCCAAGATAAGTCTTGAAAACACGGGTTTTGGTTTCCAAGAAATCTCCGTATTGCTTCCAGTAGATTGTGTCCAGTCTCAACTGGAGGACACGGTCAATAATCGCCTGAACGATATTGGGATCTGTAAATAAAGTTTGTATGGTCAAATTCATATCTAAACTTTTAATGATTAATACTCAAACTGGAAACGGCTTGTCAATCCCACCTTATCCATCTCATGGATCGGAAGAACCAACTTGCTTTCCTTTACCTCATAGGCTTGCATCAAGAGAGTGCAGAGAACCGCTCCATCGCTCTCAACTTTCTTCGCATCATAAAGAACGAAGTTTGCAGTGTTCTTCTTCACTGTTCCACCCACTGCGGTAGCTTCGAAAAGAACCGTATCCTTAGCGATATTTTCTCCGAAAGCCGCTTTGATGGTTAATACATCATAATCCTTGGTTGACTTGTCGATAGATGCTACCTCTGCGCCTTTCTTTCCGCTTCCGATGAACATACCCTGATAAGCCAAAGAATCTTTTGCCACCTTGATGGTGAGATTAGAGTCTCCTGTGGTATAAGCTTCAACCACTTTCACATTGCGGACGGGAACGAGTGTCCGTTTCTTCAAGTCCGCTTGTACAGGTGTGAATACAGGAAGAACAGAGCCTACTACAAGGTTGGTAACATCCAACTTCCACGGTCCGCTCTTTCTGACACCCGTCTCAACACGGTAGAACTCTTCCGGTTTGTATTCCGGGGTCAAGTTATACTTAGTACCTGCTGCCATAAATTTTACTTTTTAGATTCAACAATAGTTTTTGTTCCTTCCGAAATCATATTCGCAATAGATTCAGCTTCCTTCTCCATCTTTGTTTCCGCTGATTCAGGAGGAGTCACACCACTAAAGCCGATATTGGCAAGTTCCTGTTTAGCGTCCTTGAAATAAATGTCTAAGTCTGCATCATCAGGAATCGCATAACGCTTTGCGAATGTTTCGGGAATACCATACTCCTTTGCCTTTGCCAAAATCTGCTCTTGTCGGGTAGCCTGTGACTTCTCAGCCTTAAACTGAGCGAGTTCATCGGAAAGAGGCTTAACAGCAGCACTCACCGCATTCGCAATGATAGTCGCCATGTCATCTTTCTTATCTTCCGGCTTTGGATTTGGGTTAGGATTGGGATTAGGGTTCTCGATTTTATTTTTCAATTCGTCCAATTGTTTTTGCAGACCCGATTTTTCGTTTCTAACAGTATCAATGTCTCCTTGAAAAGCTTTTAAAAGTCCTTCGACCCCACTAATAGCAGTTTCTATTTGACTTTCTTCAGTAACGGTTTTAGATAAGTAGTCGGCCACCCCGTCAAATGCTTTATCACCAAACCCAAAGGTTTTATACTTCGTTTTTAGTGCTACTAAGATTTTTCCTTTCATACCGTATGAATTATTAAATTTGAAATTCAATTTGCGGAAGTAAAAATACCACCAATACGGATGATTAATAAATATTTGAACTTCTGATTCGTGACCTTCGCTTTGATGTCACAAATGCGGTATAAAAGTAGTGAGTAAGTAGGTGGAAGGGAAATAATTAAATAGGTGATAACGAACAATAAAGAGAAGGTTTGATAATGGCAGAAAAAAGGCTCACAGAATAACTGCAAGCCTAAAATTTATTACCCCCAAAAAATATTTATTCCTTTATATCAACTAGTATTTTATCGGATAATATTCTTCTTCGTACTCAATAACTAATTCTGATGAAACCCTTAGTTCAATCAGCCTTGGATCAGTCGGTGGGATATTATCATCTGTCATAGGAAGAAGTCTTCTACACTTTGGCAAATTACACCATGTTCTATCTCATTCTCTATCTTTGCCAAACTACAAGAGATTAATAGCGGCCAACTCTTTAGTCAAAGACTGAATACCTTTCTGAATCTTCTCCAACTGCTGTTTGCGCGGTTTATGTACTCCGGCAGCATAATGCCATAACTGACGCTCATTGATTCCCGTAATCCGACTCAATGCAGCTTTAGTGAAGATATTGCTGTAGTAGTTGATAAAGGTAGCAGCATCAATTTTGAACTTTAATTCAAATTCCCCAGACAACACCTCGCAAGGATTAGTATTATCTTCCAGATACAACTCGATTGCTTCCTTCATATTATCTTCTAACTCTTTCATATCATTACCAACTGTAATGACGGGAGCACCTTCAATATAAGCACTCAGGTTCTTTCCTGCGTGTTCAACGATAACTTCTACTGTTTTCATATTGCCTCCTTTTAAATTAAGAGAACAAGGGGGCTACTTTAGCCCCGCTTGCCTCAAAATGCTGTAATAAGTGCCTTTCTCAACGCCTTTGCTGTTATGATTCGGTACGATAACTACTTTACCGTCTTTTTCAAACTTCATGTGGCTACCTCTCTGACTCTTTAGAACAAAACCGTTTTCTTGCAACATAGTTACAACGTCTTTCACTGATTTGTAACTCATAACGCTTTGGACTTAATTACTATGCAAATATAGTAATAATATGAATACTAACAAATAAATTATTCATTATTTTACTATGAATAAAAAAAATAGCGGCAACTCTGAAGAATCACCGCTAAAGGTCCTATTTTTCATGTACTCGAATTATAAGCCCCATATTTTTTCTGACTAAGAAGCGTTTTTCTGTTCTTTATTTCCGATTTGCTTATTCTTAGCTTCTTGTTCTTCTTTGATTTCCGCAAGTTCTTCCTCGATGCGGTCAATATTTCCAGCGAACATTACCCCATGTCGTTGTGACCATACACCACCCGACACAGCTTTTACAGCTACATTAACTTTATCTTCCAAATTGTCAAGGCGATACGGAACAACTTCTGTACCAATATCTATCGTTTCAGATGCTTTGTTAAATTCAGATGGATTAATAGAGCCTAAAGCAGAGACAATGAAGTTTACACGTCTTTGCAAGAACTCACCTATCACCTCTGCATGGTTCTGTACCTGCAAATGTGTCGAAAGAAACACGTAATCGAAAGCCACTCCCGACAAGGCATTTCCAGCACCGCTCAACTTTTCAAAACTGATTTGTGGTGTATTCGTCATAGAATATGCTTTCTCAAAGAGAGTTTCTACCTCAAATTTCACGGTGTCATTTGCCTGATTCCATGTCAGATATTGGGCATCTGCACCTTCCCCTGTGAGTTTAACCATCCTATCCTTAATCTTACCCATGAAGCCTTCTACATCGCCAATCAGTTTCAGCAAAGGGAAAAAGTGATAGTCGATACAATCGGCATAGTTGGATAGTAGTTTTTCCAACCGGACGCGGAAAGTCTTTATCTTCTTGCAATACGATTCAGGACGGTAAGCGTAGATAACCGGCAGTTTCGGGAATCCATGAGCGAAAACGGTCCTTTCCTCGTACCCTTTAGATAAATCCCACTGATAAACCATCTTGTCTGTGATAGTCATAAAGCAGGTAATTTCCGAATCGTCCATGAGTTTTTTCTTATACTCACGGGAGAAAGCAATCATCTTACCTTCATCGTTGAAGAACGGATAAAGTTTATCCCCTCTGAATGGTGACCACAATACACTTTTCAGCTTCTTGGTTGGCTTCACCTTACCTCCGAAGGTAGTCTTCACCTTCTTCCAAAACTTCGCCCAGAACGAATCATCATCGGTCGCATACCAATACTCGGCAACTTCCTGCTCAGAAAGCCAAGCGCGGACTATCTTCTTGTTCTGATACTTGATTTTGTTGGATTTGAATACAGCCTTGACAGCATCCAACAGCTTCTTTTCGTCATCATCCGCAGGAGTACAATCCATTGACGGTTCAGTGCCGACAGTAAAAGCCGTTTGAATGTTCACTATATCTTGTTCCAAAGGAATAGAGATACGGTTTACCGGTTCGGTCTTATACTGAGCTTCGATTTCGTAGGTCTTGCCGGTCTTCTCATCGAAAACTTTCTCCGCTTCCTTTTCAAGAACCTTCCTGTCCGGGTACTTCTCTTTATCCACCATGATTTCATGGCGTTCCGGATTCCAATCATCCCACAACTTGCAGTGGTCGGGAAGCTCAGTTTTCCTACCTTTCTTCAGGTAGCTTATCTTCTGCCCAATATCGGGCAATACTAATATTTCTTCTAAACTCAATGGCATAGCTTATATTTTTAGTGTGTGAATATTCCAGTTAAATCTTTCGGCTTCTGAATCTTTCCCAGAAGCTCACCCAAAACATAATAACGGGCAGCATCTATACAATTATGCACGAGAACCCCATTAGCGAAGAACTCGTGCATATCTTCAACTTCTATATCGTAAACGTTACATATATCTTCCTTTACTATCTCTATCTCTTTCAGCTCTGACGCTTGCAGAAGATTGTCCGCTACATCTCCTACAACAAAATTCGGTCTTGCTGTATTTATTTGCGACAAATTCATTGCCGCACCATTTGCATTTCCTCTTTTCGTTATCTGTCCCTGAATGATACCGATAGGCTGTTTTGCATTTGTTTGAGCAAAACTTATTATTTCCGTTTGAAATGGCAGAAAACTCTTTTCCACACCATTCACAAATGAAGGTTTCCGGCTTTGCATTTGCAAATTGCTCTTTTGCTTTTTTGCTATGCCATTTCCTTCCCTCTTCTGATTTGTGCCATCCAACGGCAAACTTGCTTGCTTTGGCAATATTCTCTCTTCTCCATGCAAGCAGTTCATTGTCTCTACTTTGCTCTTCTGCGTGATGCCGTAAATGTGCGTGCATCTCAACAAGTTCAAGATTGGATATATCATTATTCCAAGTGTTTTCATCTTTATGGTGGACATGATACCCTTTAGGTATTTGCCCATTATAGAATTTCCACACTTCACGATGTAGTCGTTTTGTTCCACGGGAGAAATAACGTTCTCCGGCATATAATTTGTATTCTTTGCCATTAAAGACTTGCACGTATAGAGTACGTCCCCTTTCGTCAGTTCTTGTAATTGCTTCCATCCATTTATAGTTTTAAATTTATGCTCAGGCGTTGCCTTTATTTCAACTATAAAGTTACTAAAAACCAACCGAGTATGCAATATCTTTCTACATCCATTATCAAAGAATTTGTTAACCTTTCTAAAACCGTTTGATGTGAGTACATAATCACCCTTTCTAATCTTATCAATTCGCTTATTCCCTACGCTTGTCATTACAAGAGTCTCTCCTACGAAACAGTGGTTATCATGGTCTTCGGGTTCATTGATATACTTTCCATCCTTGTCCTTCGCCCACACATACTTTCGGAACTCGCTTTGCAAGTTATACGAATGCTTGGTTATGTATATCTCCATGTCCTGCATCTTATCGATGCCGGCATTGATAGAGCCTGCTCCTTTTTCCACCGCATATATCTTAATACCTCCGTTATGTATTTCTTGAATCAAACGAGGGTCTGCGCTATCGGCAATAACCTTCAATCCCCACGGTCGAAGCGTTTTGATAATGTCAGAAGAAAGAAGTCCGGTCCGGTAATCTACTTCGTCCAGATAAAGAGCGTTACCTACAATACCGCACCGAATGGAAGCGGACGGGTCGTGTGTGTAGCCAAAGTCTTGCCCGATAGCCACCTTCTTAGCCCAAGCCGGGAACTCATCAACAATTCCCCACTTCTTGAATACAGCACCTTCCGCAACGTCAGCCCACCGACCGATAACCACGTGAGCATATTTTTTGGGATTATTCGCCTTCATATCCTCAACCTCCTTCAGAAACTCTGGAGAAAGATTCTCCAAGTTATCAAGATAGGTAGTATGGATATGAAGTACATTCGGGTGCGTGGAGATTTGGACTTGCACCCCATCAATCTCTACGAGTTTATGGGTATTTTCGATGTACTTTTTGTAAATGAAGTGATTGGAATCACAAGGATTCATTATGATGATTATCCGGTTCTGAATCCCTTTCTTACGGATGGAGAGCATTATCTTGTCGAACTCTTCTTCATTCGTCCATTCCTCAGCTTCATCACAAACAAAGGTAGTAATACCCTGAATGGATTTCAGTTTTGCCGTCTGATTCCCCGAAGATGTTTTGATACCCCGAAACATGATACGACTCTTAGTCATTTTGTTGACTATATCCGTCTTGGTGGTCTTGAAATACTTGGTCGTTCCGTCAAGGTCTATCTTCTCCATCATTTCTGGTATGATAGACATACCGGCAGAAACCATCGTGTAGCGGGTGTAGAGAATCTGATGTACAATCTTCTCTACCGGGGTCATTTCAAAGGTCAGCCGTTCTATGAAGGTGGAAGCATTGAAAGATTTTCCGCTACCACGTCCACCGGTGATAAGAATTATAAATTTTTCCTTATCCTCGTATAATGGATGGTAAATTTCTTGAGGTACTATCATTTCAGCTTGTCTTTAATCCAAGAATCAATGTTGATGCCATGCTCTATGTCTGTTGGAATATCAGCGTCTTCATCTTGTTTGCGCTCAATCTTTCTCCAATCTTCATCATGGTGGTACAGCCAAACGGACATTGCTTGCAAATTAGGAGCCAGTTCACTCTCATTTACTTGCAATTCTTCCTCACCGGTCAAATTGCCTTCTGTGTCACGGAGCTTTCTTACTACGGTGCTTTTCGTTTTAATTCCACCAAGAGCCATAGCAAGGAACTTAGCCCTTACCGTTGCATTGATGGTCGCGCGCCCACGCGCTAAGACTTCGGATATTTCGGCGTACTCGCTTTTCTTTTCGCAGAAAGTTTGCGGCAGAATCCCTATGGCGTAGGCTATTTCCTTGTCAGTGAATCCCTTTTTGGCATACGATTCTACGAGAGAAAGAAAGTCCTCGCTTGTATAGTCAAACTTAGGCTTTCTTCCTCCTTTACCTTTTTTATTTTGAGATTCACTCTTTGACATAATATTATCCGTTTGCGTTAGCAAGTCTTACTGTTGCTCCTATTTTTTTCCTATTGATAAAGAGAGACAATGCTGCTTGTGAAATTTTCAAATTACGTGAAAGATTCCGTTCTGCATTTTTAGCAGCTCTCATAATTCTATCTCGATTATTTTGCCCGTAAGTTCTTGTAAGTCGATTAGCGGTTCTTACAATATCCATATAGCTCCTTTGTCTTCTTCTGACTCAACTGTCCTCCTAAATTTTAAGATGTTAATCAATTCTTTCAATTTGTTCATCAAATACTTCTCCCTTTATGAACTTCATATCGGGGTCATATCCGAACCGTTCACAGAAAGCGGCTTTAGCTTCATAGGTGTCAAAGGACAACATCACATAGGCATCCATATCTTCGGCTGTCTTCTGTGCGTTCTCCTTTACTTGTTGCTTGACCTCCTTCATATGGGCAACCTTCTCGGCGCGTTCTAACTGCCTGGCAGCTTTATCAGCTTCTTTCTGCTCGGTTACTGGTGCCATCATATCAGACAGAGCGTCTGCGATAGAGCTTTCTTCTTCGGTCTGTAACAGGTAATCGACACCTATCATGTTCAAATCGGCATCCGTTAAACCGGCGTCTTTCCAATCAATATCGGGAACAATTCGGGCAAGAGCATCAAAATCCCAGGTACCTTGTGCGTTTGGGTTATTCATTAGAATATTTAGTTCCTTCTCCTGCTTTTCTTCCACGTCAATTACGTCGACTCGAATGCGGTAGTCGTTATCGGGAAACTTTTGCAATTCATCCATGACAGACAAACGCTGATGCCCGCTGACTACGGTCAACCCGGTTCGCTTGTTCACGACAATTCCACCGACTAATCCGAATTTCTTGATGCCACGCTTCAATGTCTTGCGTGATTCTTCGGACAACTTTCGAGGATTATAAGATGCCAAGTGAATGGCGGAGCGGTTAAGTTCTACCGATTCAGATTTTATATACTTTGATAGTTCCATATTAGCCATTGCTTAAACCAAGTCCTCTACTCCGTCCCTGACGTGCCGCTCTCGAATACTGCTGATAGACATTACCATTTCGAGCGTAATTCAAACGGCTTAAATTACGATACATGGTACCACCGATACTATTAATCCTCGCTTGCCTTGTAGGATTTTCCTCTGCCGCACGACTCAAACGATTAGTTTGTACTCCAATATCAGCAGCACTTTTCATTCTACCTCTTCTTCTGTTTCTAACTCAGCTGGTCTCCTATTAATTTTGTTTATTATGATACTCCCAAAGCACTCTTTCAGCCATAGGGAAAACTTTGTAAATTCTCTGTAAGTCCTGCGGGTAATTCTTCTCCATCCAAAGCATACAGTCAAGATTGAAACCGATACCCGAACTGGCTTTCAATGAATATCTAACTGGTTCGGGTAAGTTGTGCTGCTTCATGTAAGCAAGGATATCCTTTTGTGTCCAATCAGCCAAAGGATAAACTATACCGTTATTCTCGTAACCGTTTACCTCATACCCTTTCAGCATAAGCCTGCGGTTCATACCATCAGCCTTTTTCATGCCTAAGAACGTGTAATAAACTCTGTGAGTAAGCTGCATAGCCTTTACCACATCAGCCAGCTTCAACAGTTTCACTTTCGGATTAGGCACACAATACATACCACCACGGAGGATGTAAGTGAGATTCCAATGTGGTACTTGCACAAACTCTATCTTCGGATATTTGGCTTTAGTCCAGTTTATCCAGCGGTTTATGTGCTCCAAGTCTTTGACGAAGTACATGAACACACAAACAATCCGGTCAAACTTCGGATAGATTAAATCAAGTAGAACAAGCGAATCTTTTCCAAGTGATAAAAACAGCAAAGCCTCATTCGATTTTACCCGAATGAGGTCTATATACCGGTTCGCTTGCTCTACTTTATTCATAGCTAACCACCTGACAATCCAAATGAAATACGAAGATCACTGTAACGCTGTCTGCGTGATCCTAACTGTGTGGCACTTGCTGTACCCCTACGATTGGCGACTAATCTACCGCCTGCACCGGCACCGTTCATATTTCTGCGGGGGCCAGCTACTCTGTTTACTCTTCTTGCGACTCAGCAATAAAATTTAAATTAAACAATCAAAGATGTTTTTCTAATATCTTACCTAATGTATAATCCATTTGGGCTGCGAGATATTCTTCACCCTGATAGGGGTAAACAATATCATTACCGTCTTCATCGGTGAGAATGACCGCTTCTGCGTTCTTCACTTCAACGATAATATAAGGGCGTTTACCACTATAGGCACCCGTAAGAAGTTTAATCGCATCGTACTTAATCGGTTTCAACTCAACTTCACCCTCTTCAGGTAATTCTTCATCTACCTTGTACTCTTTGCCACCACATAAATAAGTGATATACTTCTTTGCGTTAGTCGGCCTAATTTCACGGTATTCGTGCGTTTTAGTACCAGATAAGATTTCATCGAAATATTTCTGTTTGATACTTAATGTAAGAATGTTCATAATCGTGTCGTTTTTAAATTAATATTCATTGTTGCGGGTGCAGGCTCCGCCCCTGCGATTTCCACCAAGTCAAAGTGGCGAGATGACTAGACTTCTCTAACCCGCGATAGTACCCCAAAGATACTACCACAACCAAAGATAACGAAATATCTTCAAATTCTATCTGTGACAATCAGTTTTAAGTCACAGAATCTTTTTCAACCAGGCATCTCTTTTCTCTCTGCACGCCTCTAAAGTTGATGCACAACAGCTAAACAATTCACCACTTTCAATACGATAGTCATACTGATACATTTTAACTCTCTTACCTCTCAACTTAGTGTTGTAAGTAGTGTAGTTCTCTTTACCGGACTGGCATACGCTGCAACCGTTTACATTTATTGAGTTCATAAGCCTTGCTCTTTTAATTGCTTCTCGATATGCTTTATTGTGGATAGTAATTGTTTTGCTTCTTTCGATTTGGGTACATACCAATATTTCAGTGGATATTCACCCGGATTTGTAATATCCCAAGTCGCTTTCTGATAATATTGCTTTTCTAATGCAGGCAAGATAAACTTCGCATCGAAAGCTGTCATTTCAAGCACTATTTTGGCGTTGTTAGGTATTTTAGTTGAGTTCATAAGCTAATATTTAAGTAAATTCTACATCGCTAAGATTCAATAGACCTTCATTTGTAAACTCATACCCTATGTATGTAACAGAATTGCCGTTTACAATGTAATACTCTGTCAGATTATCATCATCGCTGTGTGCGAAAATCAAGTCATTTGTTACACTACCTTCTCTCTTTAAGCCTATGTAATAGTTGTTATTATAGCAACTGATTTCAGGGATATGTTTAAATGTACCTGTATCTATACCGTCATAGACACCGTACCTCTTCTTGAAATGTTCATCCATAATCAATCATATTGTGCAGGGTCTTCACCCTACCAATTCAACTTGTGCTATGTTTGATCTCTTGCCTCTCATTGCATTCAGTTCTGCTGCCATCTTATTTGCTGCTTCTTCTGTTACCTCTAAAGATGCCATGCTCTTATCATAACCATCTATTACCAGATAATAACCTCTTGACTTCTTTACGTAAAACTCATTTAATTTATGCTTTTTCATATAACTCGTTACTTTCATAATCGTGTGTATTTAAGCGTTAATACCAATTGCTTTTCTCATAAAGTCACTTGCTTGCTCTACTGACATATTCAGCTTCTTTTGAATCAGGATAAACATACAGCTTACTTGTTCTTCTGTATCTAAGTTACCTTGTACAAACTCTGACATGATGAACTTTTCTATTGTTCTTTGCTTAATCACAGATGCTGCCATAATCGTATATTTTTTAATTGTTATTCAAACTTATGCTTCTCTATACCCCCTTGCATTCAACCAAGCTATTGCACCTTTGAGAGTTTTGAATCTTTTGCTACTTTCTACTGCCGTACAGGCTGAATAATTCTTTTCGTCATGAATGAACAATGCACCTTCATTCTCACCTTTTTTATAACTAATGATATTCATATCTTCTATTATTTAATTGTTATTACTTCGTTTTTGATGATGCAAAGATAGTATCATTTATAATACAAAATACTATTCATGCGTTAATTAATCATAATTTATAGTATTATTTATAATACATACTAATAAATAAGTATTTTTGCATCATGGAAGCAAAAGGAGTAATACACTTAGAAATTAAGGCTACCGGATTGCATAGATATTTCGGTTCGCCATCGGCTATGTATGACAACTACACAAGCCAAGAATTGGGAATAGCCCGGCAGTCACTGTTGAACTATTGGCAGAAAACGGAAAAGCCTTATGAAAATGCGGCTTGTATCATTAGGAAGGGAGAACTTGAAAGAAAAAAGAAAAAATTAAATTTATAATATTATGAGTACACTTAGTGCAAATACTTTATTTCATTTTACGAGAACTCGTGAAACACTTATTAATATCCTTAAAACAAGATTCTATCCGAGACTGTCATTAGAAGAAAACTTTTTCTTTAGTAAAATGGGGGATAAAATTGCATATCCAATGGTATGTTTTTGCGATATACCTTTATCACAAATAAAGAACCATACTAATTCATATGGAAAGTATGCAATTGGATTAAAAAAGGAATGGGCGCAAAAAATGGCATATCTCCGATACTATACACTCACAAAGACTCCTTTATAACGAAAAACCTTATGGATAATTTCAAAAATGTAAGCGAAGCAATTGAAAACTATCCTACAGACGTAAAACTATCAAAATTGTGGGAGGATTTATTATATACCTCTTTTTTTATAAAACTCTACAAAGGAACAATTACGGTCGGAACAAGAAAAAAAACAACAATTTTTTATAACGAAAGAGAATGGAGATACATTTTACCTAAAGACATAATTATCAATCTTTTAAATAAAGAATTAGATAATACACATACTGATAAAGCTTTTTTAGAAGAACATCATTTCAACAATAAAAGTTTAGTTGATAAGATAAATAAAATAAATGAATCATATGGAATAACATTTGAGCCAAAAGATATAAATTATATTATTGTTGAGAAAGAAGAGGAAATTCTGCCACTCATAAGCGATTTACTTATTATAAAAGGCAAATATTCTTATGAAGATGTGCAAATTCTCACTACAAGAATAATTTCAATGGAGAGAATAAACGAAGATTTTTAAGAATAAGCCGGAGCACTAAACTCCGGCTTTCAATTGATTAGCCCTTTGAATCTTAACCGATTAATAATCTCGGTATAAAGATAGTCTATATCTGCACGATAATCCTTATAATTGTTATAGTAAAACATGACATCAACGCAAAGGTTAGAAATTCCTGTCGGAGCTTTAAAGCCCAATATACCGGCAAGTATATCACGAATCCCCTTTGCAATCTTACCACCAGCCAATGTACTGGGAGAATAAAGAAACAGAATAATGAAAATGAATTTCTGGCGGAAGCTGGCACCGGCCCTTCTTTCGGGTAATCCGCAATTCCCCACAACCTCACAGTACCATTTGTATATTACAGGAATAATATTAAGATCCGATAAAATAGGTTTGATCAGTTCTTGCTCTCTCTCCGAGAGTCTTGATTTCTGCTCTCTGATAGATTTAAGCTCCGATATTGCTGAAAATTCTCTCACCATAACACGATTATTTTAAAAGTAAATAGTATATTTGCATCATAATCGTGTAAGAGAGGAAGAATCTTGATTGGTCGTGCGGTCTGGTTCTTCCTCTTCTATTTTACCGAAGTGCACTTTTCTTGAATCATATCATTCTCTCTGTCAATATCTCTACTCCATATCATAGCATCATAAAGAGCAGCTGCATATAAGTGTAATTCTTCACTATTTGTAATAAACTCTACTTTTAATGCCTGTTTCATAGAATCTAAAAAAAATTTCTGATCCAATTCTTTATTTCCCATATTTCCGTAAATTTGATTTATACCTGATTAATAGATAATCTGAATTTTATGGTACCATTTATCCGCATGTGGAAACCAGCCTATCATAAACGATATCTGGCATATAGTTATTTTATATATCTTTCCTTTCATCGTTATTCCTCCTTTTCTAATTGCTTCACAATCTTGAAATAATCCTCCTCACTCAAAACCTTTTCTGCTGCATCAAGAACAGTATTACATCCGTTACAATAAGCCAAATCTGCAATTTCACTTATTATGAGTTTATTAAAATGTTGCAATTTCAATAGCCTTTTCATGCAAAGGGATTTATTATGATCTCTATTCATTTTTCTTCCTTTTATTTAAAATGATTAATAAGTTCTTCTACCGTAGCCTTGTGATATCCGATTGGATCTCCTGCCCCAAAACGTTCAACTTCTCTGTCATTAATTTTGTTTTGATACCAATGATTCCCATCAGTAAACCATTGCATGTAATTGTTATCATCCCTCAATGCGGCTATAGCCAAAAACAACTCTTCGTTCTCACCACAATCATACGCAAATTCATCATCTGTGATATTAGACGAGAACATTGTAAAATATACTCCATATGTATTTTCTGCATATACTACATTGTGATCATCTGTTGAGCATTCATCTATATATCCTATATCCTCTAATTTTTCCCGAAGTTCTTCCATATTTTTTCTAATAAAACATGGCGTTGTAAATCCCATAGTTAGTCCTCCTTTTATTTAAAATGATTAATATCTTTTTCCGTTCAACACAGGTCTTAATTCATTATATCTTTGTTTCTGCTCAATATGCCAGAGCAAATCAATATCGAGATACTTAGCAAGTCCGAAAATCTTAATTAGAGAGTAGGATATATCTCTATCAATAAGATTTTTAGTAATGTTGAAAATAGACTCTGTAAATGTTTTGCCAATGAATATATGCGAATATTCTTCAAGCACTTCATCATCCAGACAATCATTTTCTAACTCAATTCTACGTAGCCCGCATAGGTCTAACAGTCGTATAGCAGCATCGGCAAGTTCTTCTTCTACTGTGCCTTTGATAAATTCCTCAAAGTTTTGCTTAAATCTACTTATTCGTAATTCTTCTGATATTGGAAGAGGGTTGCTTTGATATTCTTTGAACAGCCCTATATCGGCATACTTATCTTTCCTGTCAGCTTCTACAGCTTCGGAAAGCTCTGTGATCACTAACATTAAGCAATGTTCATTACTTAATTCCTTATCATGAAAGCCATGGTCGTAAGCTATTCTATAGGCTTTGTCACGAAGTTCGTTTAAATTCATTATTTTATCAGTTATTAGTTAATCTGTTTCCTTGATAATACATCCAAACATGCAACCTAAGTATTTCATTCCAAGTTCGGATACGTAATAGGCTATTTGTTTTTCTATCTCAAACTCTCTTTTTATTGCATATCCCAAAGATACAAGTTCCTCCCAATCATCATCCGGATGGGAAACTATGTATTTATTTCTGTAAGCCTCATATCTTCGTTTCTTTACCCTGTCATGGCTAAACCCTATAGCATGTTCCATCTTTTCTATTTGTCGTAATGATAACTTTATATCGGTCATAGTTATTCTCCTTTCTTTAATTCTTTAATAAGAGCATCAGCGTTTCTTACTGCCGCTATTGCCAGTTCACAAGGTGTTGGATTAGGATCTACTCCCTCAATAATAGGAGCGCATAAAATCCCTTGCATAGCGGCTTTCGCTATTTCATAACGCCTCTGTTCCCAATCAATAGCTGAATTTCCAAGATTTAAAAAGTCAAGTTCACCCTCTCTAAATACCATATTATCACATACATATAGGTTATCTCCACTATGTAACGCATTGGCATTTATTTTCGGAATTACATCTATCAGAACTCCGGTTGATTTTACTCTTGCTTTCATAATTTACTCTTTAAAATTTCTCATGTATTCGCAATCTTCATCACATACACCTTTCTTTGCGCAGTGAGGCGTATTAGTTCCCCATTCATATTCAAAATTACAACATAGATTTCTGTATTCTTTCCTTCTTTCCATAGGGCCAAGTGTTATTGTTGAACTCCATGATTCATGGTAATTGTTAGACACTTCTTTAAGAACGCATCCATCATCGTTGTATAGCTTTCCAACTTCATTCATATTTAATCTCCTTTCTCTTTAATAGGTTTTCTATTTTAGTCGGTGGTAATTTTTAATATTTTATTTATCTTCGAATCACATCTAACGGTGGGAAGAGCTGACAAATATTTAAGCAGCCACTTTCTACCTTTATATCGGAAATTTGATCGTGCATATACCTCACACATATCACCACAGTTCTTTAGTACGTCATCAGGAATATTTTCCCATGTCGTTTTTTCTATAAAACGGTCAACTAAAGAATATTCGTCATATTCTCCCCAATAGTCCTTAATACAAAAATAAACTTCGTCACGATAACCCGAAGAGCTAAACGTAGAACCTTTACGTCTGTACTTCTTTCCTGTCTTTTTATAGGAAGCCCAATACAAGTTTGATAAGTCTATATCAAATCCTTTGCGATAGAGAAGCCGGACTATCCGCTTCTCCTGTTTATTCCAAACTCTATTTATTTTAGGTGTTCTACTCATAATTCAGGTTTTACGCTAATTGTTTATCAAATCCTTTAATACATTCAAATAAATAGTGCGCAATTATGGGTTGCACCGCATTTCCTATACAATGCGTTCTGTCCACCCTATCGGGAAGTTCATTAGACTTTCCAGCAAATCGGGGTGAGGGTATTTGTCTTGTTCTCCATCCCGGATATACTCGTGTATATTGCCCCGATAGGTAGGGCTTCCGAAATATCGATTCTTGCATGCTCCGTTTGCTGTTGATTTCACAGGAGTAGGCAAGACAATATAACCGTTCCCGACCCTGTTGTATACCAAAGTCGGTGCCTGATAAACATTGCCATTCTGCATCATACCCGATTTCGGAAAGGTTGCATAGGACTCGTTCAAATCCCCGAATAAGGAGCATTGGGCTGTTTTCAATGATGATGTATTTAGGTCTAACCTCCCGTATAACTCGATACATTTCAGTCCATAAGCCGCTTCTTTCACCGACAATTCCGACACCTTTTCCAGCAACACTGATGTCCTGGCAAGGGAATCCACCGCTAATGATGTCAACAAATGTTGGATTTGAATACGTTTTAATATCTCTGTTGATTTCATGCTCTTCTCCAAAATTCTTTTTAATTATACTTGTTTGATAGTCTTCATACTCACAGCTCCATAAAGTTCTTATACCCGCGAAAGCTGCACCGAGACCGAAACCCTCTATGCCACTAAATAGAGAACCGTGAGTTAGTTCACTTTGCTTCATTTCTGATCAATTATGAATTAAAAACTTCTTCAAGACTACTCTTAGCATTCTCCATATCATCAATGGCACTCTCCATTTGTGATATATATTCCTCCATTTGCTCACCTCTTTCTGATTCTTGTATTCCTTCAGGAAGATTATCAAAAGCATCTTGTTCTTCATCTCGAATTTCTTCCAGTTCCATAATCATAGCTTGAAGTTGATCGAATACACCTTCTACTTTTTTACGACGTTGTTTATTCATTTCTAAATCCGTTTTGAGCCATACGGCAGACTTTTAACCGCCGTATGGCAGTGTTATCACTCTTCTTCGAATTCATCTTTATCGTCCTTTTCTTCGCCGACATCTTGAAGACGGGAATCTATTTCACTTGACAATTCTTTGAGTAGATTTCGTTGTTCTCTGTTTGAAAGTTCGCTAAGGGACTCGTCTATAAAATCTAAAATTCCGTATTTCATAAAATTCTACGCTTACCTATACAGCATTAGGTTCAAATTTTATTTGTTATATTTTAATCACCAATAATCTGACGAATGCTGTATTTCTGCTTTCCTTTGAAATCTGAGAAATCAACTAAGGACTGTTTATGATAAAGAGCAAGGGCTACTTTCCGAAATCTTTCATAATTATTCCGATCGATAGGTTGGAGACCCCATTTCTTCATATCTTCAATTAATTCCTTACGAGTATGGGCAAAGTGTCCGTGGCAGCTGTCTCTACCAAAATCATGGTCAATAGTATGGACATGGTATTGATCACTTTTAGACAGAAAGATTCTCAACCTTTCCAGTCGAGTAAAACTCAATCTCTCAATCCCCTGCCTGGATGTTTCTTTTTCTTCCAGCCAGGCAATAATCTCAAGGTCGTAAAAACCTTGAGAATAATTTCTTTTGTAGAAATAATGTATTTTCATGTTTAAACTATTAAGAATTTAACTTTTCATATCTAAATCCGAAACACCATTTCATCATTCTCCGTTGCAGCCAATTCATTGGCTTAAAAACGGGTATAATTGATTTGGTATATTCATGTACTAATTGAGCTACAGCCTTTGATTGCTCAAAGTGGATGTGTAATTTTTCGTTCATTTCTATTCTGTTATTAGTTAATCAAAACCATAAAATTGACCATGCTTATTGAAGCCGGGAACTTCTTTTATTGTAGGACGTTTTTCTGAATGTTGCGCTTTCTCTCGCAAATCGAGAGAAAGTTCGTTAGCTTCTAAAACCATTTTAACCCCTGTTTCTACAATTCTTCTGTTTTCACATTCCTTACAATGTGAACTATTGCAATTACATTTAATCTTGTTCATATCTCTATTGTTTTGATGGTTATTTATTCTCGAAAATATGCGCAAATACACACTTTTCATCAGACAGTTCCAAGCCGAGTTGCGATGGGTACCGTTTGATATAATTATAGAACTCAAACATCTTCTTGTCATCATCACCGCAGCGATCTACCAATAGCCGGATGAAGGCAAGAAGACAATCCGAGTCATTTCCAAAATTTTCCTGTGTGGATAATTGCGTTTTGTCAACGTCAAGTTTTAATTTATGGATAGCGGAAATCGCAGTGTTGAAGTTGCGTTTTGCATCATGGCGCAATTCATAGCCTTGTTTTCCCATTTCACTTCTCAAATCGTAGAGAAGAGTTTCTACAACATCGGTCAACACATAGATTAAGTTGAGTGTCGTATTAAGATTTGTTGTTCCTACTAACATGATTTTATTTATTTCTTAAGCTTATAAAACCTCGTTTAACCAACTCCATCAGAACCGACATATCCTCTTCTCTTATTTCTGCCTGAGTCTCACCATTTACAGACATATAGTGAGGAATGCCAAATTGATCACGGATTCTCTTACGGATAACAAGAGTAGACTTATTCTCCCAGTAAATTGTAACTACCATATCTAAAATGGATTATCATCCTCTGCACCAGATTGTTTGCCTCCTAATAATGGGACATAATCAAGATTATAAAAGCAAGTCGTAGCGGCATTGAACCCACATATGAACCGTAGAAGTCCAATATTTCGCCCTTTAGCAATATCTATCATAGCCGTCCCCTTGGTATCTACATTAGAAAAATCGTTCGGATAGGATTTATTGTTAACCTCAGGCCGATAGATCAAAATGACAACATCGGCAGCTTCCGCTATTTGTCCGCTGTCACGAAGCCGACCCAATGTCGGAACTGGATTCATTGTATCCCTATTCAACTGAGAAAGGGCTATAATCCAGATGTCAAGTTCTTTAGCTAAGTTCTTTAATCGCCTAGCCACATCCCCCATCTGCTGCTCTTTATTAGCTCCCTTCATGTTCACATTCAAGATCTGAAGATAATCGATAATAGCACCGTCTATTCCAAACTTCAATTTCATATATCGGATAGATGAAATGATAGTATCAATATTAGAAGTGCTTCTATCATCAAAGTATATTCCCTTTCCCGACATTTTACCTACTCCAACATCTATCGCTTGTATCTGTGAATCAGTCAAACGTGAATACATGATTTGATTAGCCGGAACCCCACTTTCCATAGAGAGAATACGAGCCGTTATTTGCTCCTTTTTCATCTCCATTGAATACATAGCTATCTTAGCGCCCAAAGACGCTGCATTTCGCATAATAGACACCGCAAAAGATGTTTTACCTTGGCTTGTCTCCCCTGCAATAATTATCAAGTCTGATTTTTGCAATCCACCTGACTTTGAATCAATTTTTTCAAATCCAGTAGGAATACCCGTTAATTGTCTATTCCCTAAAAGATTATCATTTATCATGCCATATACACTTTCAAGTCCATCGTTAATGGTTGAAATAGTAGTGCTACTTGATTTGAAAAGCGATGCAAGTTCATTACTCACCGAATTAGAGACATCGAGAATATCCTCTGCTTCTGAATAAGAGTTTGATACAAGATACTGTCCTATATCCCAAAATTTACGTCTTATCGCCAGATCGTGCAGCCGTGCTGCATACTGGTATAAATCAAAAGTACAGTTAGAAGCAATTCGCATATACTCCATAAGGTCAAACTTCACCCCATTAGCAATAAGTTTATTCTTGACCGCTACCACATCAGGCCGACTGCCAGACGATGCCACTTGAAGGATAGCTTCGTATATCTGAAGATGGAATGGATTATAGAAAGAATCCTTGGATAATAACTCCCTCACTTCTTCAAGCGCATTGCGTTCAGTGATAATAGTACCTAAGACAATCTTCTCAGAATCTTCATCTCGTAGTTGCACATTAATTTCCATATTCTTTTTTTGCCCAGTTTAATACAGTCCTGTAAAGGTTAGTATATCGTTTACGTAGATCCTTTCGATTCTCTATCTGCTCGATGATGTCAGCAATCTGTTTACCCGTATATTTCTCTTTGAGTTTTAGAAACTCCGCTTCCGTGATTTGGGAAGAGAAGTTTTTAGCATTGCTGCAATAAGGAGCGTTCCGTTTTAGCCAGTCATTGAATTTTAGAAAATCAGGATTTGAAGAAGCGGATGAAGAAGCTTTGGCTTCTTTCTTATCTCCGTTAGGAGATTCTTTCTTATCTTCCTTTTCCTCTTCCTTTTCCTCCGTAGTGTTCACGTCGTTATCACGTAGTGTTGACGTAGTGTTCACATCGTTATCATTTAAAGCCTTACTAATCAATTCTTTTACTATACCCTTACCGATATAAGACTTATCATATCTCTTATCAAGGACTTGATGACTACGGAATGTGCGGATAAAGTAGTAGCTTTCTTCTGCGTGAATAATAGGTACTAACATCCGGGCATCCACTAAGGCATCTATCCACTTTTTTATTTCAGATACTCGTAAATTTTCATCGTAAGGGAATATTTGAGACTTGAGTAATGCAGCATTACCTTTGATAACTCCGAAATCATCAGCAAAATTCCAACAACCAATAAAGAAAAGACGGCATGGAATTGGTAGTTTACCTATCTTTTCATCTTCCCAAAATTCAGGTTTGATTGTTCTTATTCGTGCCATACAAACATTTTATTAGGTAATACAGATTATATTCTCCACTTTGGGGACACTTTGGAATATGCTCAATGTCCTTAATTACTTCTTTTATACTTTTCATATTAGAATCTCACATTAGTTAGTTGTCTACCTTTGGAGTAAACGGCCCATTTGCCATTGCTTCCATCAACAAGCCTTAAATCAGATACTTCACCGAAGCGTTTGATGTTTCCACATAAATCTACAATCCATCCAACCTCTTTCTGAGGATGTGGACGAATAGCCCGACCAACTATCTGATACCACATAGCAAGTGACATCGTAGGACGGGCCATAACAACCGTATCAAGCTCGGGATAATCAAAACCAGTAGTCAGAACTCCGACATTGGCAACGACCGGGATTTCACCAGATTTGAACGCAGCAAGGATTCTTTCACGAGTAGATTTGGGAGTATCACCCGAAACAATAGCGCATCCGGGAATGGACCACGTAAGCTGTTCGGCTTCTTTCAAGAACCGGGTAAATACCAGTATTCCCTTTCGTTTACCTCCAGCTTTTGGATTCATCAGCCTTTGGACGATATGGACGAGATAACTGTAAAAGTCGATTCGTTCATATTCCTTTTGGATTGATTTATCCGTATAGTCGGCACCAGTGGTATTTACCTTCAAATTGAGTTCATTCCACCCTGAAGGATTCATCGGATAGTAATTCAACTTTGCCAAATATCCCATATCTAAGAGAGTTGATACCTGTACATGGTAAATGACCTCTGAAAAGACATGAGGCTTTGTCCGGGTGATAAATTTCAGCATGGAGCCGAAGTCACGTGAGGAAGACAATCTATAAGGAGTTGCCGTCAAGCCAAGAACCTTGCACTTCACTGCATCAAAAAAATCCTTGTACATTCCCTCTTTGGGGTTAACAAGATGGCATTCGTCCACGATGATATTCTTGAAGTGGGTGAACAGTTCAGGATGGTTCTTCACGCTACCTATGGTGGCAAATGTTATCCGGCTTATCTCCTTTGAGTTGAAAGAAGCTGAATAGATACTGCAATCAAGAATGCCGTATGAACAGAGTTTCTTAAAGTTCTGTTCGAGTATTTCCTTGCTCGGCTGAAACACCAAGGTATGTCCATCAAGTCTTGCGGCTATATCCGCTATAATAAGGCTCTTTCCCGATCCCGTAGGTAACACCATGATAGCATTTGTTTTCTTCGCCTTGTTGTTGAAGAAAGAAACGGCAGCATCAGAGGCTTTCTGTTGGTAATCACGTAGTTTAAACATGGCAGGTTATTTTATTTTTAAATCATCCAAGTAAAAATCATCGTCACCAATCTTTATCTTGTCATTATCATCAGTAATTTCAAATTTTCCCTGTTTCATCTGTTTGGCTAAAGCAGAATAATGCTTGATTAGTTGTTCATATTCAAAGTCAGTAAATTTTCGAGTTGTGTTCTTTTTCATTTCAAGAAGAAGAACTTTCTGTTCTCCATATTTGCGGATAAGCCCATTTCGGTAACCCTGCATATTCCCTTCTTGAAATCTATTGCAATATGAGCACTGAGCATTACAGTTCATTTCATCAAACCGAGTGCTCATGTGTTGTCGGTTTATATAGTGCCCATTATCTGCTTTCTCAAAAGGGAGCATTCTACCACAACTTATACACCTGAATGCTTTAAAGTCAAACTCTTTGCTGTCTCTCAATCGAATGTACATGGAGAACACCCTATCAAGTTTAGCTTTTAAGTCAACTTTCTTTTTGACTTTCAATCCAGCCTTGTCAAATAGAGGCAAGGCTTTTTCTTTCTTTGCTTTTTTCTTATATCCGAATATCATAACTTGACTATTTACCAATTAAAAGCCCCGAAGCGTATTCTCCGGGGCGGTTCAACAATTATTCCAACGAAACATACCACTAACAGAAACTTATGCAAGTCTTCGGCTTCTTTTCAGTCGTGTCACCGGCAACCATCGGCCGGACCCCGTAACATTGCATAGGCTGTATCCCTGCTTTCGTATGTCTCTCTCTCAAAGGTTTGTGGTGGCATCAGGATTCGAACCTGCATGAGTGGTGTTTTTGCGGCTTTCTGATTTTAAGTCAGTCATTCCTAAGATGTCTCGCATGTTGCCGGTTTGGTTATTAACGGTTATCATGGAATTTTTCACCTCACATCTTGATTAGCGTCTACCAATTCCGCCATACCACCGTGTTTGCCCGCCATATCTTCACAGACTGAGCAGGCAGGTTAACAAAGTTTATTTCTGTAACTTAATCAAATCGGGAATAGCTCCGTAAATTGGCGTTTTCCCATCCCATTTGTCGATAAACTGTTTATATAGGATTTCTTTAGTCAAACCCCTTGAAGTAATTAAAGCCTGTTCTGTTTTTAATTGCTCCAATTCGTTGCGTTTCTTCTGCTCTGCAATCTGCTGGTCTAATACAGATATATTGGTATTCACCTCATTACGACTATCAATCTTCTCACGCACAGCCTTTGAAAATTCAAGCTGTGCAGAAAAAGTCAGCAATTGAAGCCCTCTTTTCTCAAATTCTTTATCCACAATCTGCTCCAACCGCTTTTCAAAAAGAAGAGAACCACCGTCAGCCATTAAACTGTCTGTCTTGTGCTTACGGCTTTCTTCTTTGATTAAATCATAAATACGAGGTTCAAGTATATTATCTTCAAGGCTTTGCATAAAGCCGTCTTTTCCTGATTCTGTATCAGCTTTATCTATATGTTTGTTATCGAATACAACATCTATAGCTCTATTCTTGATAACTTTATAAGAATAAGTAGGACGTGCGTTAAATTCAGTGTTATCAGCAGCCTTCAATGTGACAGGTTCAGCAAATTCCCCTCTTTGGTCAAACAATGGAACTTGAAACAATTCAGTGCCCCATTCCCAAGTGGAAACTTTACCGGACACTACCTTAAAATCCTCTTTTCCTTGCTTCCCATAGTTCTCCATTAGAACACCGGCATAATTAGGGGCTACTCTTTCGCATGAAGCAAATACCACTAAGGTCATACAGACCAGCATTAGATTAATCAATCTTTTCATTCTTCAAATTTTTAATTAGTTTATAAACGAAATAAATCACTGTGGCTGATATTATTACCACGCCCAGCCAAGCGTTGAGGTGATTGAATATTCTGTTTCCGATAGATATTCCGACTACCAGAAACAGAATTAAATAAATGTGCTTTCTCATTGTTACACCTCAACGATTACAATGCCTGGTGCAATCTGTCTGATAGCATCCAGTTGTTCGTCAATCACCTTATTCTTGTATTCTTCAATGGCTTCATTTGCACCAGCGGACACAAGAGAAAGAGATACATCACGACCGTCCACATCAGCGTAAATCTCAACTTCTATCTCTTCGTTGGCAAAACCTTTGAAAAGAGGAATGTTTAGTTTGAAAGATTTTGGAAGGTTGGAATCAACCACCTGTGAGTAATTATCCACTTTGCTTCCGTTTTCTTCTTTACTACGCTCAATGTCTTGGTTTACCTTTGCTTTGAAGCTCTTCAAAGTAGAAACAAGCATCATGTTCTGCGACTTGTCAGTAAAGAAAGCTCGGTGCATCTTCAAAAACTGTGACAATTTGATAGGTTCCCAATTCTTATCTGTATTGATGCCGAACTCCAGCATTTCTTTTGAAGGCTGCAAAATGCCGTTGATTTCTGTCTGATAGTAGCTGGTTTCATCAATCGTCAGAGCCAGCCCCATCTTATCACGGTTTACGATAATGTTCGTCTCTTTCTGATTAATCAGTTCGACACGTTTCTCTAACCATCTGAAAGGTGCGTCTATTGTTCCATTGATAACCACTCTTTCCGGTTCTTTCGGGTCAAGTGCTACGGGTGCTTCACCTTCTCTTAACACTACTTCGATAGGTTTGCCGTTATAATCTTTCGGCACAACCAAGTTGATTTTGTTTTCGCTCATGATTCTGTTCCTGTTTTACGATTAATATTAAAAATAGTTCTTTGCATTTCCTGCGGCATGATAGGACGGGAATAAACCAGCTCACCAAGTTTGTTGTAATACCCGGCCATTTTTTCTTCATGATAGAGAATCTTCACACACTCTTCATTTTCAACATATTCAGAGCCTTTCTTTATGTTTTCAAGAAGTTCCTGTTTTTTTTCATTTAAAGGCTTTAATTCAGCCTTAAATGCTTCCATAGCTTCTTTTTTCTCTATCTCAATATCATTGATTTTGATTGAGGTTTCAGCAAGAGATTCTTTCTTTTGTGCTAATTCATCCGGTGTAAACCGATGTGTATAGCCAATCTCTTCCACTGCATCGGCATTGTCCTGTAGGAACTGCCATCTTTCCTTTTCGGGGATTTCTTGACCTAAAAATTTATCCATTATTTTTCATTTTAGAAATTAGTTCTTCTTTCATCCTCAGCATATTAGCCATGCCTTTCATTCGGGATTGAGCAGCAAGATACATCTGTTTGTATTTGCCAGCATCCTTCAAAGCACGCTCATACTTCGCTGTCTTTTCATCAGAAAATCTACCGGCACTATCACGGTTGTACATCTTGATTGGCTTTATCTCATTTCCGAATAAATCTTCCATAGCTAAATAAACTCTTTGTTACGTTCAATTTCTTGCTGGGCATAAATCAGCATTTGATGTTCATTTGCAGCTGGCAGATAGATACCTGCCACCGATGCGCTCCAATTACGGAAGCGGTCAATACTCAGGGTCATTTCACCTGTTGTCAGTTCGGCTGAACTGCGCAAGTAGATTACTTCCTTGCCCTTCTTGTTGACCGTTTTACGTTCAAATAAATCACGGTTGCAAGTCCTCTTATAGAAGTCTATTTTGGCTTCGTCAAGGCTGCAACCATACTCACTACCGAAATACCCTAAAAGAAGATGCAAATAGCTGTTTTGGGCAAGCGTGCGGTTAGGTAGTTTCTTTTTCACTTCCACCACCGCACGTTCACTAAACAGCTTGTTTACATACTCCTTGAATTTGGGTATCTGATATTCATTCTTCAAATCGAACAACATATACTAAAAAGGTAAATCGCCCTTTGCATTACCATTTGCATCAACTGGTGGCGGAAAGTTCTGCGGTTGCTGATAAGTCGGCTGTGGTGCTGGTTGTTGTACTGGTGCATTCTGTGGAGGTTGCGATACACCGCCACGCACCTCTATCTTATAACATCGAATAGACGCCATACGTTTAAATTCTCCGTCCAAGTTCGTCCACGAACGCCCTTGTAAGACAAATGATATAGTAACAACATCACCCTGATTAAAACGGTCAAGTTCTGCACACTTATCGCCCGAAAACTCTAAGGGAATAATGTTTTCATACTCGCTACGCTCACCCGTATAAGGGTCGTAAGTAGTAGCATCTAAAATAAATTCCCGTTTGGTAAATGGAGAACCACCGTTCTTGGACGGAATTTGGACGGTCTGACCGATTTCGATTATCCGTCCGGTTATTTGATTTGCCATTAATTTTCTCCTCCAAATATCTTTTTATCGGTGATTAATTCTCTGTTTTCTTCCAAGAACCGGATAAATTCCTCACAATGATTAGTAAGAATAGGTATATCACGCTCCGGATTGAACACATAAGTTTCAGTATAGGTATCTACCACATAACCGCCCTTGTTAAACTCTACAATGTTGTACTCAAATGTCCGTACATCAGAACCGTTCTGCATAAGAGCGAATGGATAAACAAGGTGTTGGTGGTGGTCTTTGAACTTTCCTACGGTGTAGCTACCGGTAGTTTTGATGTCATGAACGCTCGTAGGCATCAATTCATCAATCAGACCGTAAACCAAAACATTACCATAGACTGTTGGTAAAATCGCTTCCACCCTCTGCTGGGTTAATGCGCCTTTGAAATAATCAGCAAATTCTCGGCAAAGAGAAATGGGAAAAACAAATGTGCGGTCATTGTAAACAACCGTATAACAAGTATTATCCTTGTTGCGCTCTACATCCATACCGTTCGGCTTGCGATTTTCTATAAGAGCGTCCACCAACTCATTAAAGGCTGTGCCCTTGTCGGCCGCTTCACTGTCGAAAGGTTTACGATTGATACAGTTTATCAGTTCTTGAAACTGTTGCTCGTGAAACTCTTCGGGGGTATGGGGTGGGTTTTCTGACCACTCCCAATATTTATCCCAAATCACATCACTATTCAGATATCCCCAAAAGGCATCAAGAATCGTGGCGTAAAAGCGATATCTAGGCTGCATCTGAATAAGTTTTTGTCTCTTTATCAAATACTAACCCCAAAGAGTTTACTTTGGCGGCAAACAGGCTTCTCGCTTTCATCAGAGAACTACCAACATGTTCAAACTCATTAATATGAGAGGCGAATTCATTAGCAGACTTGGCATCAGTTATAAACTCGATACTTTCTTTGATTTCCTCTATCACCTTGTCATACTTTTCCTGCGCTTCCTTCTTAGCCGCCAGCATACTTAAATAAGAATTGATTATCTTAGTGGTGATAAAGTCGTTCTTTGCGATCGGATTGCCGTTTCTGTCAAGAATAATAGGCACTTCCATTACTGATGGCAGATTACAGGTGTTTTTACCGTCATTTCTTGAAGTCGGATCAAAGGTTATAGTACGTCTCTGTATGCCTCTCTCGCTCTTCATTTCGAGATAACCGAGTAAATCCAATTCTGTAACGATGGAATTATAAGATTTCTCACGTAAAGCAGGAATGAACACCGTATCATCACCTTCTTTTCTTGTATCACGATGGGCTACAAAAATGATATGCTTATTCAAACCTGACAATGTTCTCGTCATCCATGAAAATTCAGCATTGATACCACTCCAATCCCTGATAGACGGCTGGCGAGTTCCACATTTATAAGTAATGATAAAATCCATCATCTTACCGATAGTATCTACTACGATTGTCTGATAGGCTGACAAATCTTCTTGCAAAACCTGTTGGACATCACTCCAAGAGGCAACTTGTACAGTATCGATGTTTTCCAGGTGCGCCATGTTCATACGCTTAACACCATTATCAAAGTCTAATAACAAAGGCTTCGGAGCACTCAACGCTACTGTACTCTTTCCCATACCTGCTTGACCGTAAATCATCATCTTTACAGTGGTGGGGATTACTAATTCATTCGATTTCTTAATTAAGGACATAATCATAAAATTTAAAGGGTTATTTACTAATTTCTTTCATTTCAGCTTTCGCCAGTGGAGACAACGTATTCATATAATTACACTTGAAAGCTGCTGCATCCAGCTCAACTACATTGTATCGAACACCTGAGCGAACCTTTCCATCGGCATCCTTATACCTCTTTACAATGCCTTCTTTGACCCATTTTGCAACATTCCCCTTTCCATAAGAAATGTGGGCTTGATTTTGGGTTATAAATTTGGGCTCTTTGAACGAATCAATGCGTTCTTCCTTTCTACCTAATCCCTTAGCGTAGTCCACCAGTTTAAATAAAACTTCCTCCGGCATCTGTATTATCATAAGACCTCCTTATTCTTTCTGTTCGTTCCACTCTCGTTCTTCTTCCTTTTCTCATATCGCCTTGTTCGTGATAAAGCGAAAAAGAAAACACACATAATAGACAGCAGGCAACCACCGTACGGCTAATGGGTGAAAAGTTCATCGTTAAACTTATACCCGATATTCTCTCAAACACAAGCGTCGCAAGCTCTCTCCCGTTCCTTAATTGAAGAACCTCAAATGCTTTTTGTAGTTGGTTGTTTATCGTGCTAACCGCCCGGCATTTGAGATCAGCAATTTCTTTCTTTTCATACCCTTGTGCGTACATCCGTGCTGTAATCTCGCATTCGGGTGTTAGTTCAGTTAATACTCTTTCCATAATCGTGTAAATTAGACCACTACTTAGTCATGTTATTGACGATATACATAGAATTGGTGTACTTATTCTTCGAAATGGTATATACATTCTTACCACCCGGAGCTACAACACCTTTTTCTCTCAATTCCTTGTTTATCTCATGGGCCTCTTGCCTGTAGCCAGTTACCTCAACTTCTGATAGCGGGATAATCTTCTGTTTTCCCGGCTTTACTTTTAAAATCGTTTCTCTGATTGTTGCCATAAAACTTATTGTTTAATTAATGATTTGTGGATGGTATTAATATCCTAAAAACTACATCCTAATTCCATGTTTTCCCACACCAGATATCTTGTATGGTAGCACTTCCTACATTAAAAATATTTGCGACTTTCCTTTTGGACATATTTCCTTTCAATTTTCTTATCTCTATAACTTGTTCAACTGTTAACTTGCGTAATTTACGCTTTGCGGTGTCGCTTAATTTATTACCAATCATGTGATTGCGAGAATGCATGCTCCTATCCATGATCTCCAAGTTTTCAATCCTATTATCAGTTTTATCCCCATTAATATGGTGTACGACCTCATTAAATGATAATTTCCTTCCAATATGTGATTCCATGATGTATCTATGCAAATCATGCTTCTTGCCATTTATTTTTATTGCTTTGTATCTATTCATTTCATTAAATTATTAAGAAAGGTGTACTATTCTCACGAACGGCACACCCAGTACAAACACAAAATAAAACACGACAAACAAAACATCTAAACGTCTGCCTGTACGGTATTTCCTTGCTATCGGCCGGATAGTAGGTCGCTAAGCATACAGAGTTCAAGTTCAAAGACTACCATCCCTCAGACGTTTAATTTGTTCTTAATTCCCTGAATGCAAGTATCACAAACGAAACGCATCCAATAAAAATGATACTCATTATTGTAATAGAGAATGTTTTCATAGGACTGTAAGCAGTAATAGCCCCATATAGCATACCGATAGCACATATTGTCACCAGTATAGCTAAGATAAATTGAATTAGTTTCATAATTATGTGTATTAGTTAGTGCCTGTACCCCCATTGAAGAAAAGCTGTTATGCTTGGTAGAACTCATATTTCAAGTTCAGTACAGGCTATATGGTCGAAAACAGTACGGACGCCCAACCCGTTTTCTTACTGCTCTGGGACGATTCTTTGCGGTGTTTTCTATTAATTGTTATACATTGTACAGCTCGCAAGCTCCAACTTGCTTATGTACGTTCGTTATCTTTAGTCAACCTTGTACAGCTTATAGTATTACACCGTAAAGGTTTTCACAATCTTGTCAAAGAGCTTAATCAATAGCGCCCTACCCGATTCTCGCTATCGGTTGCCGTTCAATCCGTCAGTAGGGCTGTCGTGCGTTGCATAACCGTGTATTATGCGTATCGGCTCAAAGCTTGAACCTCACAAAGAGCATCGTAATCCATACCGCTATCTTCGCCTGAGTCAGAACCTAAAAGAATAGTTTCATAAGTCTCAATCTCTTCTTTTATCACCTCAATAATATCAGCCTTACAATCTACGTTGTAAACTCTACAAGCAGTTTCTTCGTCCATGCCCTCAACTGCTACCAAGTCCCTGCGAAGAGCATTTAAACCTTGTTCTAATTCATAAGTAGTCATAATCGTAAGTATTAAGCAATTGATAATAAATTAGCTTTTTTATAGCACCTGAACTCGCCACGCTCTGTATCATAATAAGTCTGGACGGTATCATTCTTCGCTCTCTTGTCATTGCCTGTTATGGCGGGCATCAACTTTTCATTGAGTGTACCATACGCCTCTCTTACAGAACCGTCTACTTTTTTGAAATAAAACTTGACGATCTTCTTTTTCATCTCAGCTTTCAATTTCATGTTTACCCAAGCAGACCTTAGAGCTTCAGACATTGAAAAGCCATTCTTTCTTACGAACTGCCAAGCCAATGACATTACTTCGTGTAAAAATTCTCTTGTTTTCATAATCGTGCGTTTTTAATATGTTTATACTATTGCTTATAAGAAGCAAAATTCGTTTCTTTGCAAAAGTGATTAGGTTATCACTGTTTGATGATGCAAATATACTATCTTTTTAGATACCAACAAATATATAGGTATCTTTTTAGATAATACAAAAACATTATTTAACTATTAGGGTGGTTTATACCTTAGTTATATAGAACATGGAATGGAACAGAAGAAAGTTAGAATCCTCAATAGCTGTTTTAGAGAGGTTGAGAGAGGATAAAACGATATACGATACAGAAGGAATAAAAATCGCCGGTGCATATTGGGAACCGATTAAGAGAGAAATAAAGGAACGATGTGCGTCCAATTTATCAAGAGGTGGGTTGGAAAAAATGGTGAAAAGTATGACGGGTGCATTCAAATACTGTTTCCTAACCAGATAGAACCTCTACTCGCAGAGTGCAAGGATAGGCTGGATGTGATAAAAAGAGAAGAATATGATAGAGAATTGGATAACAAAAGCAAATATGCTGCCATTAAAGCTAACAAAATAGCAAAATGGGCTATAGTAATATCAGTATTAGCTGCAACAGGATTGCCGCAATACTTATTAAAATGGCTATATAAGATACTCTTAGAGCTTGTTTGCTTATTAAATAATTGAGTTTTGTTTTATTTTCATTGAACATTTCATCAATTATTTTTCTGTCATTCTCGGGGTCTGTCAATTCAAGACCACCATCTTCTGTTTCTTGTATCATAATAATAAAGTAAAGCGACCAACTCCAAAGTTGCGGTTTGAGGTTTAGTCGCCTATATAGTCCCTTACGGGAACAGTTAAACTTATTAGTCGAAATCATCCGCAACTTGATTTTAATGCGAAGATAGTATCTTTTTAGATATTATCAAATAAAAATAGTATAGTTTATGGGAAATTCTGTAAAAGAGAGATTTTATGAGGTTATGGAAATCCTAAATTTGACCGATTATAGAGTTTATACGGACATAGAAGGAGTTACCAAAAATATGATGGTGAAATTAAGAAATGGGGAAACAAGTGAGGTATCCACAAAAATACTTATGCCATTTCTTAATACATACAAGAATGTAAATGCCAATTACATCTTTACAGGAAGAGGGAATGCTATTATTGAAGATGAAGATATAGATGGGGTTAGCCTTAATACGCCTACAACTTCAACTATCACATCTATTCCAATCACAGATAAAGATATTAAAATACTCGATATACGCGTATCTGCTGGTCATGGAATTGGTTTTGATGGAGACGAAAATAAAATATTAGGCTACGTTAATATACCAAATTTCTCTGGATGCTATGGAGTGACTGTGTATGGAGATTCGATGTATGACAAATACAGTTCTGGGGATATTGTATTTGTTAGAGAGATAAAAGATAAGAGAGAAATTGAGGGGGGGCAGTCTTATGTAGTAATTACAAATGAAGATCGGTATTTAAAAATGATCTATATTGAAGATGGAAAATTGAAGTTGGTTTCATATAACAATGCCATCAACCCTGATGGCAGAAGAAAGTATCCTGATATGCTGATAGAAGGGGAGCAAATTAAATTTTTGTATAAAGTTGTAGGAAGGTTAGAAAGAACACAAATATAATTCTACATGATTTATGTCAGTTATTGCAAGACTGGGTACTAAGCCACGTGACAATAGTGACAATAAATAGCCTTAAAATAAGCATCTGCATATTCATCTGCAGTTCGTTCAGAGAGAGGTACCATAGTAATAAAGTAAAGCGACCAACTCCAAAGTTGCGGTTTGAAGTTTAGTCGCCTATATAATCCCTTACGGGAACAGTTAAACAATTTAGTCGAAATCATCCGCAACTTGATCTCGATGCAAATATATAGTAAATTACTATATCATCAAAATAAATACAGAATGAATACTCCTGGGGTTATTAATTGTATTTTGGAAAATGAAAAAATTAAAGCTGCGACATTTGCTAATAGCATAGGAGCAAATGCCACACAAATTTACGATTTACAAAGTGGCAAGACTAAGAAAATATCTCCTTCAATGGCAGATAAAATTTTGTCTGTATATCCACACTATACAAGGACTTGGCTTCTTACCGGAGAAGGAGATATGCTTACCCAGAAAAAAGAAGCCCCAAAAACAAGTAGTGCCGACATAACAAAGAAGAATGGCTATATTACTTATTTACTCCCAATGTCAGCAATGGGAGGTTCGCTAACCGGGTTTGCAGAACCGGGTGTATTATTGCAAAATTGCGAAGCTGTTGTTTCTCCAATTGAAAATGTAGATTTCGCTATAACAGTTTATGGCGATAGTATGGCTCCTGAATATCCTTCAGGATCACGTATTCTCATCAAAAAAATAAATCCTGATTTATTTATAGACTGGGGCAAAGTATATGTATTAGATACTCCTAATGGAGTTCTAGTAAAAGAAATACATGAATCTAATAGAGAAGGTTATGTATCATGCTATTCAATTAACCCTGACCCTAAATTTAAGCCTTTTGACGTTTTAATGGATGAAGTATTTGGAATGTATAGGGTATTAATGTGTCTATCTGCAAAATAGCTTATGAAATTCAATCAATACACATGGAACCTATATAAACAGACCGCAATCGGAATAGAGATGATAAAATACTTTTCCGATGCGGGAGGGTATGCCTTATTCAGGGATTATTGTCCGCACGCTAACTTCATACCGGCAGATTTATACAACGACTGGTTGGAGAATATATATTGCTACGGTGTATCAGATTATGATTACCCCACATCATTAGAGGAAGCAAAAGATTTATACATTTCACTTATCACGTTAGGCGTAAGGGTAGGAAGGCAACAATGGCTTCCTGCTAACGACTTCAAGAATATGCTTGGGGTTATCCAGCCAATATCCTATGTCTTATCACAATTCGCACCCGAATATTTCTTCCCGTACCTATTCCTTTGCCGAATATTCGAACTGAATAAAATAGCGGACTTCTTTAACATGAACCTCCCCAATATTCCCAAAAGAACTGATTACAAAGGAAGGTGCATGTATTATTGGGACCTTTGCGAGGTGTTTTATTTGTTCAGAAAAGAAAATGGGCTATCTCCAGCAGAGTTATGGTCATTCCTATACGACTTCGCACCCAATAATCTCCCAAGCGAGAAAATAGACATGCCCAAGCCGTCACAGGTATGGTTCATTGGCGGCAGATTATACCAAGAAGATAAATCCTTAGAATCAAAATTCTGGCAGTCAAGCCCTGAAACGAAGAAAGGGGATATTCTTATTCATTACGAAACGTCCCCAATCAGTGCAATCACTTGCATAGAGACATCGCTTACGGATGGCGTAATAGACCCTCTATTCCGATACTACGGGTGTATCCATATTGGCAATAGAATGAATATTCCTCACATTACTTTGAAAGAACTACAAGCAGATGAATACTTTTCGAAGCATCCTCTTATTAGAAAGAAATTCCAGGGAGTAAACGGATGGCCAATGAGTAGCGAGGATTATTCAGAACTCCTGCGTATGATAGAAGCTAAAGGATTCGATACAGGAACCTTGCTTAAATTATATGCCCCCACGCTACCAAAAAATGTAAATATAGTAATAGAACGGGATGTAGAACAGCAGTTGTTAGAACCGTTACTGAACTCTATGGGATGGTACGAGAATAAAGACTTCATCCGACAGCTACCGATTCATGCCGGACGTGGACATCGAATATTCCCAGACTATGCACTACATTATGATAATAAGCCAGATGAAGAAAAGGCTAAAGTTCTAATTGAAGCCAAACTCCACATGAAGAATAATCAAGATATAGAAGCTGCATTCTTACAAGCACGTTCATACGCCCAGCTTCTTGAATCTTCCGTTATCGTCTTGTGTGACAAAGTAGGCTTAATTGTATATGAAAAGAAAGACAGTTTTGACCGAGATAGATACAAGAAATATCATTGGATAGAATTTGAGAATCCCGATGTATTCAACGAATTGAAGAACAAACTAAATATTTAAGATTATGAAGAAAATTTTGTTTTTAATGGTAGCTGTATTAGTGATAACCGGATGCAGTAAAGACGAAAACAACTCTATACACGAGCCAGAGTCGCCTCCATTCGAAATAAACAGCTCAGAGATTGTTGGAAACATAAAATATGAATCATTCTTATATGAAGGCAATTATCATATAGTCGCCTATGATTTATCAAAGCAAAAGAAAATATATGAAATCAAAGAGCAGGCGGAGACATATATTGATGATCTAGGATATGGTGAAACAGTGGAGTATATTCCGCAGGGATGTTATATTTTGGGGATCGTGAAAAAAGATGATGCAGATTTTATTCTTGTTAGTTTAATCTCTAGTATGCAGTGGCATCCCAATAAGTTTATCCTCAAAATAAAGGGTGGTGAAATAGTTAAAAAGAAGTGTTTCAATAATGACCGTTTAGATGAAATAGGCAGTTTAAGCGAATATCATTTTTATCCAGAAACAGTTATTGACTGGTATGGTGATAATATTGCTTTTTATACATCTCCGAGAACGAGTGGGTATAATTTTGGAGTTATGGATATTGACTTAAACAAAGCATATTTTAAGTCGTCAAATACTACGGTAATAGACTATATCACTGCGCAAAATTACATACTTACCTCTGAAAACCGTATGGTGTCCATAAATAATAACCTAATCCAGTGTATTGACGTTTCACAATACTATCCCATTGTTTGGGAAACGGAATACACAACGGAAGACATTAAGGTAAAATCGGCCAAATATTCGTTAAGTGACGGTTACGTATTCGCAGAAGTCGATGCGGTTAACAAGGAGGGGACTAATAAAAAGTTCTATATAAAAGCCAACTGCAATTCTGGGGAAATATCCAAATAATATCCTATCCCAAATAAAAAAGACAAGTCGAAAAAATGTGTAAAATAGTGATATCGTCATAAAATTCAGCAAATAAACAAGAAGATTATGCTGATTTTTTAAACTCAGCAAGTCATTTTCTACCAAAAAACTTCAAATGGAGTGAATCATAAAAAAACAATAAATCAACTTTTATATTCAACCGATAAAAACAATCTAAACTTTTAATATACAATGAAAAAGTATTTATTCGCATTAACATTATTACTACCCCTCCTCCTTGGTGGGTGTTCCAGTGACGATCAATCAGATGACAACAACTCTCCGTTAATCGGATCTTGGATATCCATAGATGATGATGTCGAGATTTTCTATCTTGACCTCAAAAAAGACGGGACAGGGAAATGGACCGGAACCTACGCCGGAGAAGTGGAAAATGTACTAAGGCTCACTTGGAGTGCAACCGAAACCACTTACCATGTCAAATATGAAAACGGCAATTCTGAAACAAAACAGTATAGAATAGAAGGAAACCGCCTCTATTTAGGAGATGTGATATATACCAGAAAGTAAAGCCAGCCGGGGATCACTCCCCGGCTTTTTCTTCGTCCTTCTTTTTTGGATGGAACACAAAATCAATTACCTTCCGATTTGCCTTATCAATCCTGCTCCAGTCCTTTTTAACATAAGTGTCTGTGACATTATACCCAGACTTATGATTCAATGACATTGCTACATCGTCCATCGAAATACCGCAGTCGTTCCTTGCTATTGTAGCCCAAGAGTGGCGCGCAGCGTAAAGAGTTAGATCGGGAATACCTAAAGCATTCCCGATCTTTTTCAGATTAAGATTCACCTTATGCACAAATTGCTTATGGCTCGCATATCTTATAAAGAAATTAAACGCTCTATCCCCTACTGAATCCTTATATCTTTCCAAATAAGGCTCAAGCTCCGGTTCTACTTTAATGGAAATAAAAGCCCTATCATCCCGCCTGGTTCTTGTCTTCCTCCGCTCGTACTCAAATCTATTATCAACAGGGGGATTCAAATAAAACATATCAACGGTATTCATTCCAACCATAAAGAACGACATCAGAAACACATCTCTGGCAATAATGACACCTAACATATTTTCCGGTATTCGATACTCTTTTATAGCTCTTATCTGTTCATCCGTTAAAGAACGCTTTCTTGTAATCGGTTGCTTTGGAATTTTGTATTTAGCAAAGGGATTATTGGAAATGCGGATTATTCCGGCATCTTCATCGTTATATTCAAGCTTTGCCCGATTAAATAACGCTTGTATCTTCGACATATAAAGCCGAACCCCAGAATCAGAAATATTTCCAATACCACATTTTGACCGTTGACTCTTTAAATCTTCTTCGAATTTAATTAAGAGAGAAGATGTGATATCCGAGAAACATAAATTTCGATTTCCCACGAATGCCTCAAACTTGCTAATAGCAATTCGATAATTTTCCCCTATCCGCCTACCTTCTTTCAAAACCTTATCCGCATAAGCATAACCAAAGTCGAAAAAGTTAATTCCTTCAGGCTTATTAGAAAGTTTATCTTTCATCAGTTCACATAATCCTTTAGCAGAATACAAATCAATAGAGTGACCCAATTTTGAAAGTTCGGCTCTAATTTTAAGAACATCGAGCATTACTTGGTCATAAATCGGATTATTCCTTTCTTTTAGCTCAAAAGTCTTCTTGTTTATCAACTCACCTCCCACATAGTGAGTAGTCGCAATATATGAAGATTGACGTTCGTGCGTAATCCGTATCTTCACATTCCAAGTATTATCTTCTCGCCTTTGATGCTTGAGGATGATTATTTTAACTGTAGCCATCGTTGTAAAACATTTAATCGTGCATTCCTGTTTTTCGTAAAACGTTCGTAAAACAATTGCGCAAAGATAGCAAATTAATTTAGATATGCTATCTTTGCGCAATACAAAGAGAAACAGTTAATTACAGCTAAAAAGCTATAGCTTAAGTAGTTCTCTATACAGTTTTTGCACTGGAAGCCCCATTACATTGAAGTAGCTGCCGGATATGGATTCTACTCCGACAAAACCGATCCACTCCTGCACACCATACGAACCGGCTTTGTCCATGGGCTGATAGTGATCGACATAATAAGCGATTTCATCTTCATCAAGAATCGCAAAACGGACATCCGTCACGGCAGCGAAACATTTTTGCCATTCTCGGGTAGTGAGACACACACCGGTAATCACTTGGTGCGATTTACCGGAGAGGCTCCGCAACATCTCTATGGCATCCTGCCTTCCGACAGGTTTGCCGAGCGCTTTGCCTTCATGCCAGACAATGGTATCGGCTGTGATCAAAAGCTCTTCCGGTCCGATCATCGACTGATAGGCGGCTGCCTTCTCACGGGCTATGAAAAGAGGAATCTCTTCACCTTGCAACGTATCGGGATAAGATTCGTCCACATCCGGCAAAGTTTTTACTACATAATCGACACCCAAGCCCGTCATCAGCTCTTTCCGACGCGGAGAATTAGAGGCCAATACGATTTTATAACGATCTAAGTTAGCAAGCATACTGATAAATAAATAAGGTATATACTGGAAATCACCATCCGAAAGCATCATCGGACAACCATTGGCCTTGTGCTTTAAGCACCTGCTCCACCACATCGCGTCCACAGCCGTATCCTCCATCGGCATACGAAATGTAACGGGCAATCGCTTTCACCTCGGGAACCGCATCTTTGGGACAGCAGGGCAATCCGCACTCACGCATCACTTCCATATCGGGAACGTCATCGCCCATGTAGAGTATCTCCTCGTCCGTAAGTCCGTGTTTGTCACGGAAACCACGATAATCGTGTATCTTCACCGCAGAGCCGAAGTACAGATCGGATACCCCCAACCCGATAAAACGTTTCCGCACGACATCGCTCCGCCCACCTGTAATAATAGCGATACGAAGCCCTTTTTTTACGGCCAATTGGATGGCATAACCGTCTTTTACATTTACCGTACGCATCGGTTCACCCGACGGATGCAAAGGGATGACATTGGCGCTCAGCACTCCGTCTACATCAAAAACAAGTGCTTTTATCCGGGTAAGGTCGTAATTGATTGTGCTCATTTTTATTTAATGTTTCGGGATTATTGTCTTTCGTGAATGCTTCGGCTAAGCAACTCGTATAACCGCTGCATGGCAGGATCATCGGCAAGCATCCGCAAGTGATTGCCGATCACATTCTCGTCATAACGGATGGCCGGCCCGGTCTGGGCCGTCTTAGGTTCCAGTTCGTGCACCTTACGGGCGGTTTCATCAATCAACGGCAACATCACGTCAAACGGCAGATTGTATTTCTTAAGCAACTCGGCAGCAAGGGCATACATGTGATTGGTGAAATTACATGTAAACACGGCAGCCAAGTGGAGACTTTTACGCTGCTCCGAGTCGGCATCGTACACACGGTTGGACAGTGTAGAGGCAATGGCTTTCAGAAACGCGGCATCTTCTGTCGAAGAAGCCTCTATGAAGAAAGGAATCTCCTTAAAATCTACCTCCCTCTGCTTGCTGAAAGTCTGCATGGGATAGAACACACCGTAATGCGGGACATGTCCTTCCCAGACATTCATCGGGATGCTACCTGCCGTATGCACCATCAATGCCTCTTCCCGCTTACCTTCGACAATGCCCTGAAGAAGTTCGGCAAAGGCGGAATCTTTCAGTGAAACAATATACAGCTTCGCATACGGGTTCACCTCTGCGAGGTCTGTCGTATATTCGGCTTCCACTTTCTGTGCCAGCTCGCGGGCCGACTCTTCCGTACGGCTATACACCTGTACGATACGAAAACCTTTCCGATATAAGGCTTTTGCCAGATTAGTGGCAAGATTTCCGGCACCGATAAATACGATCGGCGTATCTTCTATACTTCTTTTCATCGTGTTGAAATCAAATACAATATACCTCCGATTATCAATAAAGCCAAAGGCAGCAGATAACCGGACATCGAACCAAGCAACGAAACAATCAGGCCGATGTTCAGCACCAACCACAATCCGAGCAATACCAAGCCGACGGATTTATCCCGCTTAATAAAGAGGAAAATCACCGCAGTGTAAAGCAAAAGATTATCCTTATTCATCACCCAGGGTATCCCCAAAGTGGAAAAGTGTATCAGTTTGTCGATCAGATAGAGCACCCCCATCACAATAAGGGTGACTGCCGTGGCTTTGTAGGTATCTTTATTGTTTGCTTTTACCGCACTCACCGTTACTTACCTCCGAACTTATTAATATGGATTTTTTCCCATTGCAAATGGTCTTCATTAAAGGGTTTACGTTCCATCCCTTTATGCCCGATCGCTATGACGGACAACACCTGCAACTGCAAAGGAATGTCGAGCACACCGCGCACAAATTCATCGGAAGGCATCCCGGTGGCAGTATACCGCTCACGCACCTGCACCCAGCAACTTCCCAATCCCAAGTCTTCGGCCTGAAGCTGAATCATAATAGAGGCAATGGAAGCGTCCTCAATCCATACATCGCTCGCCAAGGGATCGGCAGTAACGACAATGGCCAATGCCGCGTCGGCAATAAAGGCCGAAGCCTGCTCTTTGCAATGTGAAAGTTCACTGAGCAACTTTTTATCATCGACTGCAATAAACTGCCAACTGTTACTGCGCTTTGAAGTAGGAGCCATCAGGGCCGCTTTCAGCAAAGCGACTACATCTTCCTGAGAAAGTTCTTCTCCGGTAAATTTCCGCATGCTGCGGCGATTTTTTATTAGTTCACTGAAATTTTCCATGTATCTATACTTTGCATTATTTGAATATACCGCCAGTCACCATAGAATGCACAAACACACGCGAACCGAGGTACCGCCCGGCATGCCCGTCTATATAAGGTATGCCCTGCAGGACTTTGCATGAATCGGCGCGCTCCGTGGCGATTCGAGCGCAAAGATAGGCAATTTATTCCACTCTCGTCAACTCGCCGGTCAGTGAATCGATGATAAAACCATGCACCCGGACATCTTTCGGAATAAGCGGATGGTTCTCTATGGAACGAACCGTGCCCCTGACGGACTTCACCGGATCGTCGAATCCGCCCAGCCACGAATTAAAATCGACCCCGCAGTAGCGTATCATGTCGATTGTTTCGGACTTGATTCCTCGCTTTTTCATGTGAGCTATCATTTCGTCGCTGTTCATGTGGCAAGCACCGCAATCAGAATGGGCAATGACCATCACTTCTTCTACTCCCAACTCGATGATAGCCACCAGCAGACTACGGATGACACTGCCGAAAGGATGGGAAATGACGGCACCGGCATTCTTTATAATCTTTACGTCTCCATTGTGAATTCCTAAAGCGGCGGGCAACAGTTCTGTCAGGCGGGTATCCATACAGGAAAGGATGGCGATTTTCTTATCAGGATACTTGTTAGTGATATACTTTTCGTATCCCCTGTTCTCAACGAACTTTTTGTTGAATTCAAGAATTTCTTCTAACATAATCAAAAACGGATTTTATTGTAGTATCTCCACAAAGATAGTCACAAAACGACAGCTCAACAAAATAAGCCCTGCAAATGTTGTAAAGAGAAATAAAAAATGTAAATTTGTCCCGATATGCCATTAAAACTGACTACATATTACCAAGGAAGTGAGATTCCGGATTTTCCCGGAACCAATACGTTTCATTCAAAAGAGCTATTTCAGATCTACGAAGAAACTCCGGGCTACACCCCGCTTCTGATTATGGCTTCGGAAGACGGAAAACCTGTTGCGCGACTGCTTGCTGCCATCCGCAAAAGCATCCGCATGTTTCCTCCCGCTTTCATCAAACGCTGCGAAATCTATGGCACGGGCGAATATCTGATAGCGGAAGCCGACAAGGAAAGGATATTCGGCGAAATGCTGGAGCACCTCACCACGGAGGCTTTGCGGAACTCGTTTCTGATAGAATTCCGCAATCTGGAGAACGCCATGTTCGGCTACAAATATTTCCGGTCCAACAGATACTTCCCTGTCAACTGGCTGCGGGTACGAAACTCGCTTCACGGCATCGAAAACGCCGAACAGCGTTTCAGCCCCTCCCGTATCCGCCAGATCAAAAAAGGCCTGAAAAACGGAGCAAAAGTAGACGAGGCACGTACGGTAGAAGAGATACGCGAATTTTCGAATATGCTGAGGCATCTCTATTCGTCCCGCATCCGTAAACATTTTCCCAACATCATCTTTTTCCAACACATGGACACCCGGCTGATTCACAGCCGGCAGGCAAAGATTTTCATCGTCCGCTACAAAGACAAAATTATCGGAGGCTCTGCCTGTATCTATTCGGGAAACGATGCCTATCTCTGGTTTTCGGGAGGTATGCGGAAGACCTATGCCTTGCAATACCCGGGTATACTGGCTGTATGGAAAGCCCTCCGGGATGCCCATCAAAACGGATTCCGCCACATGGAGTTCATGGACGTCGGACTCCCATTTAAGAAGCACGGCTATCGTGACTTCGTGCTCCGCTTCGGTGGCAAGCAAAGCAGCACCCGGCGATGGTTCCGTTTCCGCTGGCAATGGCTGAACGACCTGCTGATCAAAATATACGTCTGAACATCCGCCTGTCTCAGGGATCAGCGCCAACCCTCTCCGCCTTTTAAACCAACATCCCTTAGGTTTTAAACCAACGATGCCTGCCTTTTAAACCCATGCACCTTAGGTTTTAAACCTATTTTCACCATAATTAATTGCAGAAAAATTTCTTTATTAAACAAGAATTGATTTTCTTTGTGCTGTTTTATACCATTCCGAAAAGACGATTAATACCAAAATTTAAAAATATAGTTATGAAGATTTCACACATTGAACATTTGGGCATTGCCGTAAAAAGTATCGAAGAAGCCCTTCCGTATTATGAAAACGTTTTAGGTTTGAAATGCTACAACATCGAAACTGTAGAAGATCAAAAAGTAAGAACAGCCTTCCTGAAAGTAGGTGATACCAAAATCGAATTACTGGAACCCACATGTCCGGAAAGTACCATCGCGAAATTCATCGAAAACAAAGGTGCAGGTGTTCATCACGTAGCATTCGCCATTGAAGACGGCGTAGCCAATGCCCTGGCCGAAGCCGAAAGCAAAGAGATCCGCCTGATCGACAAAGCTCCGCGCAAAGGTGCCGAAGGCCTGAACATTGCTTTCCTTCACCCGAAATCAACTCTGGGCGTACTGACAGAACTCTGCGAACACTAAAAAGATGTACGATTCGGACGATCCGCGCCACGGACAAACGGAATTTTTCTTTGCATTAAATTCCCCATCCGGGTTGTCAATCGTCCGGTTGTAAATATTATAACCCTTTAAATTAAGAAAAACTCATGAGTAACCAGCTTGAAAAAGTAAAAGAGCTTATTGAACTTCGTGCTCAGGCTCGTTTAGGTGGTGGCGAAAAGGCTATTGAAAAACAACACGCCAAAGGCAAATATACAGCCCGCGAGCGTATTGCACAGTTGCTTGACGAAGGTAGTTTCGAAGAACTGGATATGTTTGTTCAACACAGATGTACCAATTTCGGACAAGAGAAAAAACATTTCCTCGGCGACGGTGTGGTAACCGGTTATGGAACGATAGAAGGTAGATTAGTATATGTTTTCGCACAAGATTTCACAGTATTCGGTGGTTCACTGTCGGAAACCATGGCACAAAAGATCTGTAAAGTAATGGATATGGCCATGAAGATGGGTGCCCCTGTTATCGGTATCAACGACTCGGGTGGCGCACGTATTCAGGAAGGCATCAACGCCCTGTCCGGTTATGCTGAAATCTTCCAGCGCAACATCATGGCTTCGGGTGTCATCCCACAGATTTCAGGTATTTTCGGTCCGTGTGCCGGCGGTGCGGTTTACTCTCCCGCCCTGACGGACTTCACGCTGATGACGGAAGGTACATCTTACATGTTCCTCACCGGACCGGCTGTTGTGAAAACAGTAACGGGTGAAGACGTGTCTCAGGAAGATCTGGGTGGTGCAAGCGTACATGCCAGCAAGTCCGGTGTAACTCACTTCACTGCCGAAACCGGTGAAGAAGGTCTGGCGATTATTCGCAAGCTTCTCAGCTTTATTCCGCAAAACAACCTGGAAGAAGCTCCATTGGTGAACTGTACCGACCCCATCGACCGTATGGACGACCTGCTGAACGAGATCATCCCCGACAGCCCGAACAAACCGTACGATATGTACGAAGTGATCGGCGCCATCATCGATAACGGAGAATTCCTGGAAGTACAGAAAGATTATGCGAAAAATCTTATTATCGGTTTTGCCCGTATGAACGGACAGTCGGTAGGTGTGGTTGCCAATCAGCCTAAATACCTCGCCGGAGTACTCGACAGCAATGCTTCACGCAAAGGTGCACGCTTCGTTCGCTTCTGCGACGCATTCAACATTCCGCTGGTGACATTGGTAGACGTTCCGGGATTCCTTCCGGGTACGGGTCAGGAATATAATGGTGTAATCCTGCACGGAGCCAAGTTGCTGTACGCTTATGGTGAAGCCACTGTACCCAAGGTAACTGTTACCCTGCGTAAATCTTACGGTGGTTCGCACATCGTAATGAGTTGCAAGCAACTCCGCGGCGACATGAACTATGCATGGCCGACAGCCGAAATCGCCGTAATGGGCGGTGCCGGTGCAGTAGCGGTATTGTATGCCAAAGAAGCCAAAGATCAGGAAAACCCTGCTCAATTCCTGGCAGACAAGGAAGCCGAGTACACTAAACTGTTCGCCAACCCGTACAATGCAGCCAAATACGGTTACATTGACGATGTTATCGAACCGAGAAACACTCGTTTCCGCGTGATCCGCGCCCTGCAACAGCTGCAGACCAAAAAATTAACCAACCCTGCTAAAAAGCACGGTAATATTCCATTGTAACAAATTAAACATCGATTGTTATGAATAAGAAAAGAATCGGGATATTTATCGCTCTGCTGGCAATGGTTTGCATGGGGCTCAGGGCGCAAAGTGCCACCAGTCTGAGAATCAATGAGGTTTTGGTCGTCAACGACCAGAACTATCAGGATGACTACGGACTGCACAATGCGTGGATAGAGATATTCAACACCTCTTTCGCTTCTGTAAATCTGGAAGGTTGCTTTCTGACGAACGATAAAAACAATCCGACCAAATATCCTATTCCCAAAGGCGACGTGCTGACTCTGATCAAGCCGCGCCAACATGCTTTGTTCTGGGCAGACGGAATGCCTAACCGGGGTACGTTCCACGTGAACTTTACGCTCGACCCGAACAAAGAGAATTACATTGCTTTGTATGACTCTAACGGTAAAACTCTGATTGACGAAGTAACCATACCCGCCGGTCAGCTTGCCGACCGTTCATACGCTCGCGAAAAAGACGGAAGTGCCAACTGGGTAGTAAAAGGTGAAGGAGAACACAGCTATGTCACTCCGAGCACCAACAATATGACTATCGACAAAAACCCGAAGATCGAGAACTTCAAGAAACACGACTCTATCGGTATCGGTATGGCCATCATCGCCATGTCGGTCGTATTCATAGGTTTGGTACTCTTGTATCTTTCATTCAAGGCGGTAGGTAACGTAGCTGTCAGACTGGGTAAGAAAAACGCGATGAAAGCCACCGGTATCACCGACAAGACGGAAGCGAAGGAAAAGAACCTGGGTAGCCACACAGGTGAAGAAACCGCCGCAATCGCCATGGCTTTGCATGAATACCTGAATGACGCTCACGACGTTGAAGACATGATTTTGACTATCAACAAAGTGAAACGCACCTACTCCCCCTGGAGTTCGAAGATCTACACACTGCGTCAGACTCCGAAAAGATAATTACTAACCCTAATAAAATGAAGCAATGAAACAATATAAATATAAAATCAACGGCAACCTTTACAACGTTACAGTGAACGATGTAGAAGATAACATAGCCAACGTTGAAGTGAACGGAACCTCTTATAAAGTAGAGTTGGACAAGCCCGTCAAAGCCGCTCCGAAACCGGTGACCCGTCCGGCAGCCGCTCCGAAAACGGAAACAGGTGCTCCGGTAGTAACCAAACAACCGACAGCTTCCAAAAAAGACGGTGTGAAATCTCCGCTTCCGGGCGTTATCCTCGACATAAAAGTGAAAGAAGGGGATACCGTGAAGAGAGGCCAGACGATCATCATCCTTGAGGCTATGAAGATGGAAAACAACATCAATGCCAATAAAGACGGAAAAGTAGCAGAAATTAAAGTTAATAAAGGAGATTCTGTACTTGAAGGTACAGACCTCGTAATCATTGAATAATTATGGGAGATTTCGTATCATTCTTAGGGAATAACCTTGTTGACTTCTGGGGATACACCGGTTTTGCGAACGCGACACCCGGACATCTTTTCATGTTGCTAATCGGTCTCTTCTTTATCTACCTTGCCGTAGCCAAAGAATTTGAACCGATGCTGCTGATCCCCATTGGCTTCGGTATTCTGATCGGTAATATTCCATTCAATATGGAAGCCGGATTAAAAGTGGGTATTTACGAAGAAGGTTCGGTACTGAACATCCTTTATCAAGGAGTAACCTCCGGCTGGTATCCGCCGCTCATTTTCCTGGGTATCGGAGCCATGACGGACTTCTCGGCGCTGATCTCCAACCCCAAATTGATGCTGATCGGAGCTGCCGCGCAATTCGGTATCTTCGGCGCGTATATCATTGCCCTGCTCATTGGGTTCGAACCCAACCAGGCGGGTGCTATCGGTATCATTGGCGGTGCCGACGGACCGACGGCCATCTTCCTTTCGTCCAAACTGGCTCCCAACCTGATGGGTGCCATCGCTGTGTCAGCCTATTCTTACATGGCACTGGTGCCGGTGATACAGCCACCTATCATGCGTGCGCTAACCACCAAACACGAGCGTCTGATCCGCATGAAACCACCGAGAATCGTATCGCATACGGAAAAAGTAATCTTCCCCATCGTGGGTCTGTTGCTTACATGCTTCCTGGTTCCTTCGGGTCTGCCTTTGCTGGGTATGCTGTTCTTCGGTAATCTTCTGAAAGAAAGTGGAGTAACCCGTCGTTTGGCAAATACGGCCAGTGGTCCGTTGATCGATGTGATCACTATCCTGTTGGGACTGACTGTGGGAGCTTCTACCCAAGCTTCACAATTCCTCACCTGGGATTCTATCTTGATCTTTATCCTCGGTGCATTCTCTTTCATCATCGCAACAGCGTCAGGTGTCATGTTTGTCAAATTCTTCAATCTATTCTTGAAGAAAGGCAATAAGATCAATCCGCTGATTGGTAATGCAGGTGTATCCGCCGTACCCGACTCGGCACGTATTTCACAGGTAATCGGTTTGGAATATGATCCGACCAACTATCTGCTGATGCACGCCATGGGTCCTAACGTAGCGGGGGTTATCGGTTCGGCTGTAGCTGCCGGTATCCTGCTCGGATTCCTCATGTAAACGATATTTTTTCATTAGTAAGGTAGACGTCCTTCTTTTCGCAAAGAAGGGCGTCTTTTTTTTGCGTTAATCTATCTAAAAGATATTACGAACCTTTCGTAGAATGGATATTTTTACTAACTTGCGGACAATAAAACAATACGTCCTATGAGAACAAGAACAATGAAACCACTCTTCCTTATTTTCTGTCTTTGCCTCAGTCCCCTACTGATGGGCCAGAATCAAAACAAAATTCAGGAAGCAATGGCAAACTATGACTACGAGACTGCCGTTGAACTGATAAACAAGGAACCTCCCACCATCCCACTGTTAATGCAGAAAGCAAAAGCCCTGAAAGGAATCGGCAGCAATGCGGAAGCTCTACGTTCCATCCGCCAAATGATAGCGGAAGACTCCACCAACCAACAGGCACACATCGAAGCAGCGGAATGCTGTAAAGCAATGGCCAAGTACAACGATGCGCTGGACTACTACCGGAAAGCCATCAGCCTGAATCCCAAAAACAAGTATGCCCGTTTGCAATTCATCAACCTGCTTTGCAACACCAAAAACTATGCTGAGGCTTTTGGAGAAAGTTCAATGATGTCCGAAACGGACAGTTCGGCCGTAGTGCTCCACCTACAGGCTCAAAGCCTTGAAGGGATGCAACAGATACTACCGGCTATCGGTTGCTATGAAGTCATTCAGGATAAATATCCGGACGATTATCTGGCTGCGGCCAAACTCGGAAACCTGAACATTGTGGCTGGATATCCCGAATATGCCATCCAAGCTACCGAACGCTATAGGGAACGGGACTCCACCAACCTGATTGTCAACCAGCAAAACGCTCTCGCCTACTGCCACGCCGAACAATATCCGACAGCCATCAAGCGCTATGAAAAGCTGTGCCAACAGGGGGACAGCAGTACACAGACCTTATACTATCTGGGAGTCAGCTATTACGCGGATGAATATTATTACGAAGCGCACGCGTGTTTCAGCAAACTGCAAAAAGAGATGGAAGAAAATCCCAATCTGCTCTATTATCTGGGACGTTGCTGCGCCAAGACTTCCTGGAAAAAAGAAGGCATCGAACACCTGGAGAAAGCTATCGAACTGACCATTCCCAAAGACAGCACCATGATCCGACTTTACAAAGGCTTGGTGGATTGTTGTAAACTGGCTCAGGATACTCCAAAGCAAATCCAGGCTCTCAGAGAACTGTACAAATATGACAAGACGAACCATAAACTTCTTTATGACATCGCCTGGAACTATTCATATCAACTCAAAGACAACAAATCGGCCGAACGTTATCTGCAGGCTTTCTTAAAAACCCGAAAGGCGAATGCCAGGAAAGAAGAACCGGTGAGTGAGAAAGGGGAACTTGTACTCGGACTTGAAAATTATTACAACGCTGCCGAAAATTGGCTGAAAGACTTACAGAAAGAAAAGTTCTTCAAAGAAGGAATACCGTTAGAAAGTCAGAAACAATAGAATCTGTCCCCCCATGAAACATTGGATACTCCTCCTCTATCTGGGCTTCAGCGTAATGCTGCGAGCTCAGAACACCGCCTCCGTTCAAGAAGCAATGGCAAACTATGACTATAAAACGGTGATCAGACTGATTGATGAAGAAAGTGCATCACCACAGTTACTCATACAGAAAGCCAAAGCTTTAAAAGGTTTAGGGCGTACCGCCGAAGCCCTGTCCACTTTGCAACATATCATTATCGAGCTGCCCGAAAATCAGCAGGCATTGGTAGAGGCTGCAGAATGTTGCAGGCAATTGAGCAAATTTAACGAGGCCTTGGGGTATTATCGGAAGGTGATGGAACTCAATCCCGAACATATTTACGCACACTTGCAATACACCCGCTTGTTATACAACTATCAGCGATACGGCGATGCATTGCGTGAGAGTATCGCATTGGCCAGGAAAGACAGTTCCGCCACCGTATTGCGACTGATGGCGGAAAGCATGGAAGGAGCCGGCATGCCGGTAGAAAGTATGTTTTGCTATCTTTCCATCATCAGGAAATATCCCTCCGACTATCTCTCGGTAGCTAAGCTGGGCAGTATCTTCAATACAATGAAAGATTACGAAGGGGCAATTGCCCTGACAGAAGCATACCGCCGGACGGACAGCACCAATGTAGAAGTGAACCGTCAAAACGCACTGGCGTATTGTCTGCGCAAAGAATATCCCACCGCCATCAAACGTTATCAGGATCTGACCGCCCGGGGAGACAGCACACTGCTGACATGTTATTACCTGGGAGTCAGCTACTACGCTACGAAAGAATACTATAAAGCGCGCGATTGGCTGCTCAAAGCAAAATCATGCCAGTCACCCGGCGCCAACCTACTCTACTATTTGGGACGTTCGTGCTCCAAGACATTATGGAAACAAGAGGGAATAGGATATCTGAACCAGGCTATCGCCCTGACTATCCCCGCCGACAGTATCATGGAGCGCTTATACTCAGGCTTGGCAGACTGCTACAGGCAAACCAAGCAAACCCGGGACCAAATCAAGGCTACCAAAGAACAATACAAATATGCCCCTGACAAGCATATTTTACTTTATAACTTGGCGTTCTTATCGGACAAAATAGGAGATACTAAAGCCACAGAGCATTACTTGCAGGCTTTTCTGCGAACAAAATCCAAACAAAATGCAGTACTACAGCAGCCGGATGATGACGAAGAAGAACCCGCACCCTACATAGATTACTACAAAAGTGCCACCAATAAATTGGAAAGCATCCGAAAAGAGAAATTCTTAAAGGGAGAAAAGTGAATTGATCGGATAGATGCATCGTTTCGGACAATTCACCACTGAGTGCAGACAGAGTTTCACAGAGGGAGAATAATGGAAAATAAATTTGAAGATGTGCGGTAGAAGGCACAGTAGCACGTAACCGAAGTCACATCGGCACGCAGCCGAAATTACGGTGCTGTGTAGCTAAAGTTACTGTGCTGCGTAGCCGAAGTTACGGTGCTGCGTAATCAAAGTTACGGTGCTGCGTAGCCGAAGTTACGGTGCTGCGTAGCCGAAGCTATGACGGCATCTCCTTTTCCGGACGTCACGTTCACCTGATTGCATCGAAAAGTGCTCCTTATCGGTTGAGCTCCATCCCGGAGAATTCTCCAATGAAAACGTTTGCATAAATAGATGGCACACAGTAAGAAAGAAAACGGAAAACAATCCGATGATTTACCCTATATTAGCAACATTAAATAATAACGAGCTAATATCATGAAAAAATTATTGTTACTCTTAGGTTCATTCCTACTGTCATTAACCACTTATGCAGCCATGAACATATCCAAAATCGATCCGCCCTTCTGGTTCACCGGTATGAACAATCCGGAACTCCAGTTAATGGTATACGGTGAAGGCATCGGCCAGGCATCCGTATCAGTAAATTATCCCGGTGTATCGCTCAGCAGCGTCGTGAAACTGGAAAGCAACAATTACCTGCTTGTCTACCTACATCTCGATAAAGAAGTAAAGCCGGGCAAGATGCCCATCACATTTACGGTCGGAAAGAAGAAATTGGTGAAAGAGTACGAATTGAAAGCACGCAGCAAAGCCGGAGTCGATCACAAAGGTTTTGACGCATCGGATGCATTATACCTGCTGATGCCGGACCGTTTTGCCAATGGCAATCCGGATAACGACCGGATAGAAGGCATGGCCGAATATAAAGTGGACCGCAACGACCCGAACGCACGTCACGGAGGCGACCTGGCCGGTATCGAACAAAATCTGGACTATTTTACCGACTTGGGAGTGACCGCACTCTGGTTCACCCCGGTACTCGAAAATAATATGAAAGGCGGCTCATATCACGGATATGCAACAACCGATTATTACAAGGTAGACCCACGTTTCGGCACTAACGAGGAATATCGCTCACTGATAGCGAAAGCCCACAACCGGGGCATTAAGGTCGTGATGGACATGATCTTCAATCATTGCGGAGTAGAACATCCCTGGATCAAGGACATGCCTTCAAAGGACTGGTTCAACCATGCGGACTTCAAGAACAACTTTGTGCAAACTTCCTACAAGCTGACTCCACATGTAGATCCGTATGCCTCGGAGTACGATTTCGACCAGATGAACAACGGCTGGTTCGTGGAAGCCATGCCTGACCTCAACCAAAAGAACCCTCACGTATACAAATACCTCTTGCAGAACAGCCTGTGGTGGATTGAGTACGCCGATATCGACGGCATCCGGATGGACACCTACCCGTATGCCGATTACGATGCCATGAGCAACTGGATGAAAGAACTGAACGAAGAATACCCCAACTACAACACGGTGGGCGAAACCTGGGTTACCGAACCGGCCTATACAGCCTGGTGGCAGAAAGACTCCAAGCTCTCCGCCCCGCGCAACAGTCACTTGAAAACAGTCATGGATTTCAGCTTCTTCGACAAAGTCAACACGGCCAAGAATGAACAAACGGACACTTGGTTCAAAGGATTGGACCGTGTCTACAACAATTTTGTATACGATTATCTGTATCCCAATCCGGCTTCCGTACTGGCTTTCATCGAGAATCATGACACCGACCGTTTCTTGGGTGAAGGCGAAAACCTCGATATGCTGAAACAGGCCTCCACCCTTTTATTGACCACCCGACGCATCCCGCAACTCTATTATGGAACGGAGGTGATGATGAACGGAGTAAAGAGTAAAAGCGACGGCTATGTACGAAAGGACTTCCCGGGCGGATGGACGGACGATAAAGAGAATGCCCTGACTCCCGAGGGACGTACCCGATTGCAGAATGAAAGCTATAACTTCTACCGCAACCTGCTGAACTGGCGTAAGGGCAACGATGTGATCGCCAAAGGCAGCATGAAACAGTTCATGGTGCAGCACGGCGTATATGCTTATGCACGCCAATATAAAGGGAAAACGGTATTCGTCCTGTTGAACGGTACGGATAAAGAGGTGAAACTTCCCCTGAAATACTATGCCGAAGTGCTGAAAGACAAGACTCAAGGAAAAGACGTCATTAGCGGAAAAGTAACGGCACTCAATGAAGAACTGACAATGGCACCCCGCCAATCGATGGTTATAGAGCTTTAATCTCACACCGGTTATAACCGCATAAGCAAAGGGCACAAAGGATTTCACCCGACATCCTCTGTGCCCTTTGTGTAGCCTAATGCGAATAATAATAGTCAAACGTTTGACTATTATCGAAGAATATTCCTACCTTTGCAGCGACTAAAAGAATACGACGATGACAAACAACGAATCGGAGCGCGAGCTTGTCCTACAAACCTTACGAACCTGGATGGCATTCCGCCAGGCCGTTCAGCGGGTACTCAAACGTCACAACGTGGATATGACCTTCGAGATGCTGCAAGTAATGAACTGCCTGTGGAACAAACAAGGCATCAGCCAGCAATCCCTGGCTGAGAAAACAGCAAAGGACAAGGCTTGCCTGACCAATCTGATTAATAATCTGGAAAAGAAAAACTGGGTGATACGGAAAGAAGGCCCCTCCGACCGCCGAAACCGCCTGATTTTCCTGACGCCCCAAGGCGAAGAACTTGCCCTCACCGTGAAACCCCTGATCAACGATATCTATGCCCAAACCGGAACAGAGATGGAGGCAAGCCGGATAACGGAATGCATCGAAGATCTGAAGAGACTGCATGAAGTGCTCAATGAGATCTAAAAGAAATCCGCCATGTCCACCCATCAGATAAAGCTAAAACAATTGAGAAGACTGAAGTTCAGGAACATCTTTCTCAACACAGTATGCATCCTGCTGGCATTGGCAGGTATTTCATGGACAGTAAACTACTTCTGGAAATACGCCCGCTACGAGATAACCAATGATGCCGTAGTGGATCAATACATCGCTCCGCTAAACATCCGGATACCGGGCTATATCAAAGAAGTACGTTTTACCGAACACCAGTATGTTCATGCCGGCGACACGTTACTGATACTGGACGACCGGGAATACCGGATCCGGCTGAAAGACGCGGAAGCGGCCTTGATGGATGCCTTGGGATCAAAGGAAGTGTTAAACTCCGGCATCCGGACTTCAGGAGTAAATGTAGCCGTACAAGAAGCCAACATAGCCGAAACACTGGCACGCCTTTCACAGCAAGAAGCGGAACTGAACCGATATACCCGGCTCCTGAAAAAGCAGGCCGTCAGCCAACAGGATTATGAACTGGCCAAAGCGAACTTCGAAGCGACCCGGGCAAGATACAACGCCCTGTTGCGACAAAAAGAAGCGGCCCAATCGCAGTATTCCGAAACCAGCAAACGCAGTACAGGCGCCGAAGCCAATATCCTCCGGAAGGAAGCCGACCTGGAGATGGCCCGACTAAACCTGTCGTATACCGTTGTCACCGCACCCTATGACGGATACACGGGACGACGTACACTTGAACCGGGACAGTTCGTACAAGGCGGACAAACTCTTTCCTACCTGGTACGGGGCAATGACAAGTGGGTGACAGCCAATTATAAAGAGACTCAAATAGCCCATATCTATATCGGGCAAAAAGTCCGCATCAAAGTAGATGCTTTCAGCGGACGCACTTTTCACGGGACCGTAACCGCCATTTCCGAAGCCACCGGATCGAAATACTCCCTGGTACCGACCGACAATTCGGCAGGGAACTTCGTCAAAGTGCAGCAACGCATTCCGGTCCGCATCGATCTCAATGACGCCTCACCCGAAGAGATGGAATGTCTCCGTGCAGGGATGATGGTAGAAACGGAAGCGGTCCGCCCTTAGGCTTATGGTGAAGCTCAATCTGCCTACCCGTCCCTGGGTGCCTCAATGGTTGGGCATCGTGACCATGTTTATTGTCATCTTTCCCATCACCCTGCTCAACGGTGCCTACACAGGAAGTATGGTCGAAGTATCGAACACGCTGGGAGTATTGAGCGAAGATATTACCATGGCTTACTATTCAGCTTCGGTAGGGATGGCTGTTGCCTATCCCATCGTACCGAAAATACGCACCATAGCCACTCCGAAAACCTTACTGCTCACTGACCTGCTGCTACAGATATTCTTCAGCCTGGTATGCGCCAAAACCGGTAGTATGGATGTCATCATGGTATGCAGTTTCTGTATGGGATTTCTCAAAGCCTTCGTCATGTTGGAGTTCATCATCCTGATCCGCCCGCTCTTCAGTCCGAAAAACGTACGAAGTGAATTCTATGCCTACTTCTACCCCATCGTTTTCTCCGGAGGTCAGCTATCGATGGCTATCACCGCTCAACTGGCCTATCACTACCAATGGCAGCACATGTACTATTTTGTCACCATCCTCTTGCTGATCGCCATTCTGTTCGTCATCTGTTTCTTCCGCTATGCAAGGCGTCCCATGCACATTCCGTTCAAAGAGATGGACGGAAGAAGCATGTTCATCATCGCCACCGCTTTCCTGCTAACGCTCTATACATTTACCTACGGGAAAACACTCGATTGGTTCGCATCCCCGAAGATCAGAGTATATGTATTCGTCATCCCGCTCCTGATAGTTCTCTTCATCCATCGGCAGCGTACACAAGGCAAACCCTTTGTCAGCCTGAAACCACTCTTTCTGCATAAATCCATCATCGGATATGGCTTCATGGTACTCGCCATGTTCCTGACAGCCACCAGTTCACTGGTAACCAACTATATGAACAGCATCATCCGGGTAGACAGCATACACGCCAATTCGCTGAGCCTGTGGCTATTGCCCGGATATGTGGTAGGAGCCGTCATTTGCTTCTGGTGGTTCCGATGGCAACGATGGCGGTTTCGCTTCCTCATTTCAGGAGGTATGTTCTGCTACGTCATCTATCTGGCTATCCTCTACTTTGGTATCACCCCTTATGGAACTTATGAAATGCTCTACCTCCCCATCCTGTTCCGGGGAGTGGGGATGATGGTCATATTCATTGCGTTCGGTGTGTTTGTTGTCGAAGATTTAGACCCGCGCCTGACGTTGTCCAATGCCTTCTTCCTGATTTCATTCCGCTCAGTATTAGCTCCGGTCCTGTCCGCTTCGTTCTTTAACAACATGCTTTACTATCTGCAGGCAAAGGGGATGAACATTCTTTCGGAAAACATGACGCTGACCAATCCGCTGGCCGAACAAAAATACAATCAGGCATTGAGCAATGCCCTGGCGCAAGGGCACGAATTCAGCGAGGCCGGACAATTGGCAGCCAACAGCCTGTACTCCACTTTGCAGCAGCAATCCCTGCTGCTTGCCCTGAAAACCCTAATCGGCTATGTACTGATACTGGCACTGGTGATTGCTGTCATCGCAGCGTTCATTCCTTTCCATAAAACGCTGAAGGTGGCTGTTGTGAAGACGGGTGACGATATGGTATAATGAGAAGGGATACAAAAAAGCCACCCAATTGCTTGAGTGGCTTCTTAAAATATAAATTAAATCAAGTAAAACTTTTAAATACTAGATTTGGAATTTATTCAGCTAACTTGTTGTCAGAACCCAGCACGTTGATAATTTTGTGCTTGTAGAGTTTTTCCATATTGTCGCGAGCCGGTCCCAGATATTTACGCGGGTCGAACTCAGCCGGTTTTTCTGCGAATACCTTACGGATAGCAGCAGTCATAGCCAGGCGAGAGTCTGAGTCGATGTTGATTTTGCAAACAGCAGACTTAGCGGCTTTACGCAGTTCCTCTTCAGGAATACCGATAGCAGCTTTCAGTGCACCACCAAACTGGTTGATAGTTGCAACCTCTTCTTCAGGAACTGAAGATGATCCGTGAAGAACGATAGGGAATCCCGGAAGTTCTTTCATTACACCGTCCAATACGTCGAATGCCAACGGAGGAGGAACCATACGGCCTGTCTTCGGATCGATGTGGCACTGTTCCGGAGTAAATTTGTAAGCACCGTGAGAAGTACCGATAGAGATAGCCAATGAATCGCAACCTGTCTTGGTAACGAAATCAACTACTTCGTCCGGTTCAGTATATGTGTGGTGGTCAGAAGAAACTTCGTCTTCTACACCTGCCAATACGCCAAGTTCACCTTCTACAGTTACATCGAACTGGTGAGCGTATTCAACAACTTTCTTAGTCAGAGCAACGTTTTCGTCGTAAGGAAGGTGAGAACCGTCGATCATTACAGAAGAGAAGCCTGAGTCGATACAGCTTTTGCAAGTTTCGAAAGTATCTCCGTGGTCGAGGTGCAAAACGATTTCAGGATTTTTGCAGCCGAGTTCTTTTGCATATTCTACAGCACCCTGAGCCATGTAACGCAACAATGTAGCGTTAGCATACTGACGAGCACCTTTTGATACCTGCAAAATAACCGGAGACTTAGTTTCTACAGCAGCCTTGATGATAGCCTGCATCTGTTCCATATTGTTGAAGTTGAATGCAGGGATTGCATATCCACCCTTGATAGCCTTAGCAAACATATCTCTAGTGTTTACCAGACCTAAATCTTTGTAATTAACCATTTTGTTTAAAAGTTTATTGTTAGTGAATTAAAAATTCTATGCAAAAGTAAGAATAATCCTTTGAATAGAGAAACCCTCGGGCGGAAATATCCGTTTGAGGAGCGTAATTCAATTCTATTTCAAATTATTTCCCATCCTTTAAGAGCTGTTTGTAATGTCTACGTAGCAAATAAAGGTTTTTTATTGTTTCCTCATATATATAATGGTAGGCAAATGATCGCTGTAACCATCCAACCACACTCTGCCACCATATGTACGCAGGGGAGCACCCTTATATTTACCATCCTGCTGAAACAGGTAATCGCGCATGAAAACTTCATTGTGATCATATTTCAATCCTTTTGTGGCTTGAAGCAGCGTGGGCGAAAGGATGATCTGATCGAACAGATTCCATTTGCCGCGATAGAGCAAAGTGCCCACTCCCTTATCTTCCAGCGTCACCCACCAGGGGTTGTAAAGGTCATCTTCAGTCATATCTTCGACGTGTTTCTTTGCCCCCAGTACGGCAAGGCTCAAGTCCATCGGATCATCGTTGAGGTCGCCCATGATAATCAGTTTCAAGTCCGGATCCGTACGCATCAGCGAGTCCTTCAATGCCTTCACCTGCATGGCAGCGTGCACGCGTACCGGTTCCGCCGCCCCCCGAGAGGGCCAGTGGTTGACTATCAGGCAGACTTTATCACCCGCCAGCTCGCCGCCTACAATCAGGAATCCACGGGTTTTATGGATGGTATCTCCCTCGAAAGGAGTGGAAAGCACCAATGCAGTCGCATGGGGAGTAAATTGTTTGGGGTCATACAGCAACGCACAGTCGATGCCCCGTTTGTCAGGTCCTTCATAATGTATGTATCGATAACCTCCGGCAGCCAGTTCGGGTTGGCGAATCAGATCGTCAAGCACGCGCCAGTTCTCCACCTCCGCCACACCGATTGCAGCAGGTCCTGCCGGTACTTTATCACGCGAAAGTTCACCCAGCACCTTGGACAGATTCTTCAGTTTCGAACGATATTTCTCCGAGTTCCACCCCTTTGCCGCATCCGGAAGATATTCATAATCGTTTTTTCCCGTATCATGAATGGTATCAAACAGATTCTCAAGATTGTAAAAAGCTACGCTGTACAGCCCGTCCGCATGATCCTGTGCCCGGCCACCGACCGCCAGCAACAATAAAAAGTTGAATGCAATAATTAGTTTCTTCATATATTTATTTTTGAGTTCACCACAGATTACACGGATTGGCACAGATTGAAGATTTATTTCATTGGAAATTGAAGAATCTGTGCCAATCCGTGTAATCCTGTGGTGAATGTGATTCATTTCTTGCCTGTTTAAAGTCCTTTTTTAGATTTAAAACCAAGCACCCTTAGATTTAAAACCAAAAGGATCTACCTTTTAAACCAACGAAACTTAACCCGTCACCCCTGCAAAAGTCTTAAAAAAAAGCGAGAATACGACTTTTTTTCCAAAACTTTTTTCCTAAGAAACAAAAAAGCATTATCTTTGCGACCTGAAAAATGACCATTACACTATTCTTACCAAATAGTAAAACGATATAATAATTTAAAAAACGAATATTAAAATGAAAAAAGGTCTTCATCCTGAATCATACCGTCCGGTAGTATTCAAAGATATGTCAAACGGTGATATGTTTTTGTCTAAATCAACTGTAGCTACAAAAGAGACCATCGAATTCGAAGGTGAAACTTATCCGTTACTGAAAATCGAAATCTCTAACACTTCTCACCCGTTCTATACAGGTAAATCTACATTGGTAGATACAGCCGGACGTGTTGACAAGTTCATGAGCCGCTACGGTAACCGTAAGAAATAATAGGTCGAATCATCCGATTGATAAAAAATAAGCTGCCCCAATATTGAGGCAGCTTATTTTTTGCCCTAAAGCCACTCCACAAAGGAAACTGCTCCCCAAAGCATACGGAATAAAATCCATCCCCTGTTTTATATTGATAGCACCCAATGGGCGAATAGAAAAATACTGGAAAGGATATGCCATGCACCACTCCGGCATGGAGAAAGAGATCATGGAAATTATTCTCCCAAATCCCTCACCTACAGAAGCATCAAAGTAAAAAACAGCTTTCCAGAAGCAATATATACTTTTATAGGGAAAACCCTATGGCACAATAGGAGAAAAAACAGCGCTGTAGGAAACTTCTTTCGTATCTTCGTAACATCTAATCATAAATTCACTAAAAAAGATACGACTATGAAACGACTGACTATCCTATTTATGCTCTTTCTGACCTCGTGCATCCTCTATGCCAAAGACCGGAAAGGAAATGACCTCAGCGGTCCCATTGCACTGAAAGGCGAATTGACCGAAAAGTACCAAAACTACACGAAAGGTACTCCTATCGTCATCCGGGGAGTACGAAAAATGCGCATTTCACCCGATGAAACGGCAGGCATCACCTATGCTGTGGAAATAGACGGGCTGCAATATCCTGTCGGGGCAGAAGAAGCCGGTAAGATCATCCGGCTGAAACCGGCGACAGTCCTTGAATACTGGCAAGGCGTTTACTTGTCACAAGGAATGTATGATTACTACAATCGGAAAGGTTATCGTTACAAGATGCGACAGGAACTGGACGAGGAGTGCCTGGACTATCTGGATAAACTCAACGAAATAGCCTACAAAGACGCCTACATTCAAGACTATGTACAGGCCATTTTTGCCAAAGTCAATCCCGGCGAAATAGATACGAACCGTCCGGAACGACTGAATGTACGCATCATTCAGTCACCCGAACCGGATGCCTATATGCTACCCAACGGGGCCATGCTGGTAAGCACCGGACTTCTCTGTACCATCGATTCGGAAGAAGAACTGGAAGCTATTATCGCCAACGAAATGGTTCATTTCATCCTCGATCATCAGGTGGATAATGTGTCACGTGCCGAAACCCGCGCCAAACGGGCCGCTTTCTGGGCGGATGTATTGGGGACAGTAGCCATGGCAGCCGACGATACCAACTGGATGTATGGATATGACGAACGGGTGGGTGCCATCGAGTTGGCAGCCAGCATCGGAACCATTGCCGCTCTGATCAACGTGCGTACAGTGAATCGCCTGGGTATGGATTACAGCAGCAAACAGGAGCTGCAAGCCGACCGGATTGCCCGCGATTACCTTGCCTTCAAAGGAATGAACCCCAATGCTCTCTCTTCTGCCATCAATAAAATAAAAGAGTTTTATGGCTCAGTCCATCGCTACGACAACCTGACACGCTACGGCAGCTACGGCCTATTGAAAGAGCGCCTTGCCAAACTGGGAGAAACCGAAAGCATACACAGCCATATGTTTGAGAAAATGACCTCGGACATCGTGACTTTCAATGCTGCCATGTATCAGGGAGACAAACGCTATAAAATGGCGGAACAACTGGCTCAGAAGAACATAGACAATCGGGTGGCCTCCGATCATGACTACGTGATCCTGGTCAAAGCACGTATGGCCCAGGAGAATACCCCGGAAAGCAACGAAGCTTGTATGAAACTATTGGAAAAGGCCCGGGAAATTGCCACCGCACGCAATCTGGATATCAACAAACAGGAGATTCTGTTGCTGATGCGCATGAACAAACAGGCAAAAGCCGCCGACAAGCTGAAAGAGTATCTGGACCTGCTGGCCGAATATAAACAGCAAAACGACATGAACACCCAGGAATCCGAATGGATCGGAGAAGAACTGGACTGGGCTAGCAAAATGCTTTCAAAAATCAGTCTGCTATAGTCGCTATCTTAAAATTCCATAAAGGGTGTAGCCATACAGCCGGTATAGCTACACCCTTTATTACAGATGGCTACACCTTCCGGAGCAAAGGGTGTAGCCCTTTTATAGAATCAGAAATTGATATAGACGCGACATTCGTGGGCAGGTATCGTCAGACCGGTCGGTATCGAAGTCACATGAAGTTTCGTGCCATCCAGATAGTTTGTCCAGACTCCCGTTACCGGAAAAGAAGTGATTGCCTCTATCGGCTTAGCGGTAAAATTACCAACTACGACCAACCTCTTGCCGTTGGTTGCTGCAAGAGTCAGGAAACGTCCTCCGGTCCAGTTGGCTGTCTTCACCAACCAGGAGAACGTGCTCCCCGGATTAAAGAGTTCAGAATGTTCCCGCCTCAACTTCAACAGTTTCGCATATGTATTGCACAACCCTTTCCGAGCTTCATTGTCCAGATATTCCCAGTGCAGAGGTTTCCTACCCGTCCGTCCCCCTTCTTCAATCGACACATCGTATCCCATTTCACCAAACTGCCATACCATCTTAGGGCCGGGTGCCGTGAAAAAGAATGAGGCATTCGCAGCAAGCTGTTTCATACGGACATTTATATCCGATTTTAAAGGTCCCTCGCCATAAGCAATCTGCTTAAAGGCTGTCCGCTCTTCGTCATGGCTTTCCATAAAGCCAACCCACCCTCCGTAGGGCATTGTTGTTCCGAAAGTAACCAATGGTGTAAAATCACTGTTTGACGGATACCCCATTGCCGACTGGCAATAAGCATTGTTCAGGTTACGCCAAAGTTGCATGCCTTCTTCGGCCAATTCGCTCTCCTCTTTTTCGTCACAGAAATGCTCCAGGATGACGACTGCCTCCGGATTCACCTCACGAACTGTCTCGTTATAATCTTTCAGGATGGCAATACGCGAAGCGTCATAACTTCCGGCAGTGGCCTCCGTACTGCTGTTTTGTGTAAAGCCCTTTGTCATGTCGAAACGAAAGCCATCGATGCGATATTCCTCCAGCAGGAACTTCAGGTTCCGTTTCACAAATGCACGTACCAAAGGCGAGTCATGATTGAAATCATGAAAGACACCGTAGGGATGAGGTTCTTTCACATTAAACCAAGGGTTATCGGCTGCCGTACGGTTATTTTTGGTATCCCAATACAAACGGGCAAAAGGATGCGAACCACTGGCATGGTTGTAGACAACATCAAAAAGAACAGCCATACCCACTTCGTGGCATTTATCGATAAAAGCCTTATACATATGATCGGTACCGTAAGCCTTGTCCAAAGCAAAATAGAAACAAGGATTGTATCCCCAGCTGTCATTGCCATCGAACTCCTGCACCGGCATCAACTCAACGGCATTGAAACCTAAACTTTTCAGATAGCCTATCTTCTCCATAGCACCGTTCAGATCGCCTGTGGCAGTGAAATCACGCAACAGCAGTTCATAGATCATCAGATTATTTTTATCGAGTATCCGGAAGTTTTTAACCTTCCATTCATAAGAATCCCTTTGTATTTTGAATACAGAGGCAATGCCGACAGCACCCTTGGGATACTCCTTCGCATCGGGGTAGGTAGAAGAGGGAATGTATTTATCGTTATCCGGATCGAGTATCTTACGGCTATAAGCATCAGCCAGACGAAGAATCTCCCCGGCCCTTGTACCGACATAATACTGAAAAGCATATTCACGGGTAGGCTGAAGTCCGGTCAGTGTAATCCACCAGCAGCCCGCAGCATCATCCCGGTTCATTTGGCTGTTGCTTTCATTACTCAACTTCCAGTCATTAAAATCACCCACGACATGGGCAAAATCCTTATGTCCCCCTTTCTTGTCTTTATCATACAGCACCAACGTGACTGTGGATGCGTCTATCAGATTGATTCCTTCCTGCAGACCGCCAGGCATAGAAGCATATCTGACAGCCGCGGGTTCAAAGGGTTTATACAGATGATCGGTAACAGAGACAAACGAGTCTCCGTCCGTTCCTTTCTTGCTCCCGTCGGCACTGCGAATCACGACACCCAATTGCCGAACCGGTGTTTCGTTCGAACCAAACCATTGACGGATCGAAGGTGCCAGCGTAATACTCCAGATATTATCTGCCACCCGGACCATTTTACATTTATCCACATTAGTATTCCACTCCGCAGGCACATACATCCAGGTCCCTTCTGACACCACTCCCGTATGTACATACACATCACCCGCATAACCATAGAGCGGGGAAGTTTTCGTCGCTTTAAAATATAGCGTCAATTGCCTGTCAGCATCCGGAGTCTCAGGTCGGAAACTCAGTCCGTCGTCACATCTTCCCTCCTGCGTGATCCGGATTTTTTCCGAAAGGCTGCCGCTCCTGATGACAATCTCTCCTTCACGCCCGGCCACTCCCTCATTGGGAGCCACCGTAAAAGCCAAGTTGGTAACCACCAGTCCGCGGGTATTGGCCTGCGAAATCCAACTACGATCCACTTCCGGAATTTCGACCTCAAATGTTATATTGGCTTTTACTTCCACCTGCACAGTTCCTCCTTCCTTGCCCACTTCGAAACGGGAAGCTGTCAGTGTCAGTGCATCTTTCTGCTTTTGTGAAACGGTAAAACTTTTTTCAATTCCTCCCGCCACCAGGGTCAGCTTGACGCTACGGCTGTCATAATCAGCATTTTCCTGTATACTGATAGTCACAGAAGCATCGCCCGCTGTTCCCGAAGATGGAGACACCGTACACCAGTCTGCCGCTCTGCGTGTATCCGTATCGGTGGTCAGCGAGATCCGCCATGGACGTCCTGACGAGAACGATAGATTCCGGGTTCCCGAAGTAGCGGCAAAATCAATGCCTTGCTCAAAAAAAATCTCACTATCAGAAGAAAGAATCAGAGAATCGGTTTCTTTCTCTTCCGACGAGCAACCGAAACCAATCAGCGGAAGCAGGAGGAACAGAAACGGAAAAGTTAAATATTTCATAGATTAAAAGGTATTATTGTATATAAAAAAGGATGCCAACCTTATGCAGGTTGACATCCGAAGTATCTTCCTGGCATTTCTCTTCCAGATAGAGAAATACAGGATTATTTTTTAGTCATGGTCGCCGTTTTAGCATCCGGATTCAATACAATGGTATAGGCTCCGGCTGTCACTTTCATATTAGCACCATCCTGAGTCAATGCCCCCAGGCTGCCACCCAGATTGACAGTCCAAGCACCGTCCCATCTGAATTTCATCTCACCGGCTACCAGAGTGACGTCCACCGACCAGAGTTTAGTTGCCGGATCATAATTCATCACAGTTCCTTTGTCCCATCCACCGGGTGTGGCATCACCAATTATCTCCCAACCGGTCTTGGTCAACGAGGCTGTCAGCTTCTTCATATCGGCACCTACCCGATAGTATCCGGCTGTTTCAATCTTGATATTATCGCCGTCGCTGGGCATCAGAACAAATGTCCCTATGTTCTTAGCTTCATCCCAACTGATAGGGCCCATCATACCGATCCATACCCCGGCATCCCAGAATTTAAATTTGGTATCGGCATCAAAATAAAATGTTCCGGTATAGATAAAGTCGCGGGCAGCAGATTGCACTTTGTAACAATCATCTTTAGTAGCGTCCCATCCCTGATAGCTCCCCGGCAATGCCATTTCCGCACTCGACAATTCAATGGTAGTTTCTACCATGCTATAAGAATATTTACCGGCATTTGTCAGATTCATAGTGATCACGTATGGGCTGGCTTTCAACACCTTAAAATTATTAGGCCCTGCCACCAGTTCGCCTTCAAGTTCGGACTCCTTACCGGATACCGCTCCGTAATTATCGGAATCCCAGTTATTGTTCGACCTGAATTTAAACTCTTTTTCAAGCAATGAAGTAGTAACCGTCCATAAGCGGGTGGTGGCGTCATAGTCCATTTGCGTGTCCTTATCCCAACCACCGGAAGTAGCGTCTCCCACCACTCCCCATACAAGGGGTTCGGTCTGTTCCACCTTACCTTCGGCATCTACTTTGATCCCGTAGAATCCTTTTTTAGCAGCCGTCTGATCCTTTGCCAGAATCTTGGTAAGATCACTTCCGTCTATAATAGCATACGAAACGCCATCCGCATCGAAGTTGGCATATCCCTGGTATACCCCGTCACCATCGGGATCGCCCAACAGGTAAGCATTCGTATAGTCCCAGTCCGGATAGCCCACGGCCACATAAGCGAACTTCCAGTCAACCGCATTCGGATCAAAAAGAGTCGCCTTAAAAGTAATCGAGTTCGAAGCCGGATCAGCAGTCATGTCATACGCTTTAGAAGTCAGCGTAATCGTAAAGTTATAAGTCTGTCCCGGATAAGCCCCCACCTTAGCCATCATAGTGTTCATCTGTCCATTGGTAAACTTCAGGCTGGTAGTTCCGGTTTCACCCAATAAGACAGTTTTCGCATTCGCATCATTCGTCAGTGTAACGTCATAATTCACCACTGCCTTCACTCCATAGTCTGCTGCCGTCCACTTGATCTCGGGAAACTCAGCCGCAGCATTTTCATCGTTGAAAGTAAAGTCGCTTTGAGAGAAAGGCTCAAAAGCAGAGGCTTTCTGCAACTCCATGACGGGCGACTTCTCATCTTCGCAAGCCGTAAAGGCCAGAAGTCCTAACAACAGTGTATAGAAATATATTTTTTTCATAATCTTAATTCGTTGTTTTTAATAGTCATTCGATTTTAGTATCCTTCATTCTGCTTGAGATTGGTGTTAGAACCGATATCGTCTGACGGAATCGGGAACACGTTGTAGAAGTTCTCAACAGCCTTACCTTTGGCTGTACCACCCTTCCAAGGCCATACGTAACCGGCAGTAGTAAACAGTCCGAAACGTACCAGGTCTGTACGGCGTTGTCCTTCAAAGAAGAATTCACGGCCCCGCTCGTCAATGATGAAGTTCAATGTCAAATCGGAATCAGAGATAGGAGCCAGCGTCTTATCACTGTACGCTCTCTTACGCAGATCGTTCACATAACGGAGAGCAGTAGCTCTGTCGCCACCCTGACCGCCTCTGAGCACAGCTTCGGCATACGTCAGGTAGATTTCACCCAGACGGAAAAGCGGGAAGTCTACGTAAGCTTCCTTTGAAGGAGGCAGCGTTCCATCCTTATTTACATTGAAGTATTTGGTAACTGGAATACCGTTATTTTGGAATGTATTTTCGTCAATAATTTCAAGACTGGTTGTCAAATCGGTACGAAGCATTGCCTTACGGGTATCCGCATCACTGCCACTCTCTTTGAGGAACAGATTGTAGAGTGACGATTTTGCCCTTACACCCTGCCATGCTCCTTTGGCATTGACTTCTTCCTGAGTCGCCGTAGCCCCCCAGCAAAGGAAGGCGGTCATACCACCCCAGGTCATCGTCTGGTCGCCCTCATAGCGTACCGGGAAAATCATTTCGTTGGACAAGTGGTTGTCTGCCTTGAACATATCTACATAAACAGGTTCCAACTGATAACCCGTTTCGATCACTTTCTTAGCATACGTGATACATTCGGTATATTTGTTCTGGCCAACGTAAGTCTCCGCATTAAGGTACAGGCGTGACAAGAGTGCCCACGCGGCAGCTTTGTTGGCATGCCCGTAGTCCTGGCTGTATCCCACTGTGGGCTCCAACATATCCTCTACGCATTCAGTCAGTTCTTTCTCGATCCAGTTGAACAGATCGGCAGCCATGATCTGCTTCGGCGGAATACTTCCGATCGGGCTGTTTTCGTCTACAAACGGTACATTGCGATACAAGTCGAGCGCATATTCATAGCTCAATGCACGCAGAAAACGGGCTTCGGCACGCCATGTCTTGATCGAGGCTTTCAGTGATGCGTCACAACCGCGGGCATCCAGTTTATCTTCGGTAGTCTCACGCAGATAAGCGTTGGCTACATTGATTTGATAGAACAGGCGGTAGTATGAACCCTTGATCCACGGACTGGATGCACCCCAGGAGATATGGTTGAACTCAGGGATACCGGGGTCATTCCATGCACAGTGTGCAATGTCCGAAGGCAAATCCTGCATATTCCACAATACACGGAGGAAGGAAGCCTGACTACCGCCATCGATGCCTACCACATCCTGATCGGAATCACCCCCGCTGTTACCGCCGATGGCCATGCCTGCATAAATCTTAGCAAGACTCTGCTCATAAGCCAAGGGCTCGTTCCCGAAAACAACGTCGGAAACCAATTCGTCTTTGTCCAGTGGAACCGTATCGAGGTCGTTCACACAAGACGCTACTCCTAACATCATTCCCAGCAATGCACAGGGAAGAAGATATTTAAATTTTATTGTTTTCATGTTTTACAGATTAAAAGTTGAGATTAAGGCCGATCATGAATACACGGGGGCGAGGATAGATGTTGTTATCGATTCCTTCACCACTGATTTCCGGATCCAGTCCCTTGTACTTAGTAATGACAAACGGATTCTGTACCGTAGCATATACGCGTGCACTCTGCTTATCATTGAAGAGTTTATTGAATGTATATCCCAAAGAGATGTTGTCCATGCGCACGAACGAAGCATTCTGAACGTAATAGCTGGAACGGTATTGAGCGTTCTTGAAATCAGTGCTGCGGGCAGAGGTCAGACGATTTTTCAGGAATCCGGTCTGGTCATACATATTGGCGCCTTCGTATGCCTCACGGTTGGACTGCACATTATTGTAAACATAGTTACCGAAGCTGCCGCGCAAAGCAAATGAAAAATCCCAGTTCTTATAAGAAAGTTGTGAGGTCAGTCCCATGAACACATCAGGAGCAGCTTTTTTGAAGCAGATCAAGTCGGCGTCGTTAATCTGGTTATCTCCATTCTGATCTACATAAGCACCTTCGATAGGTTTACCGTCAGGACCATAAATCTGCTCGAACACATAGAAGGAATTGAACGCCTCACCTACCCGATGGATCAGGGCATTGTATCCTGTACCGCCATCGATGCCGCCATGGATGACACCGGCATAGTTCGGGTCGTCGTTGAAAGTCATCTTGGTGATCTTATTCTTATTATAAGAGATGTTATAGCCGATATTCCAGTTCCAGTCCTGTGTTGAAACAGCATGGGCATTGATGCTGAACTCAAAACCCTTGTTCTCCAATGTACCTACATTAGTCAGCAACTGATTGCTGAAGTTAGTTCCGGCAGGAGCCGTAACGGTGTTCAGCAAGTCCTTCGTTTTACGGAAGTAATAGTCGATTGTACCCGTGATACGTCCATTCAGGAAACCGTAATCGATACCTACGTTCCAGGTTGTGGTTTCTTCCCACTTCAGGTTCTGGTCATAAGGTTGCGGAGCAATCAGTGAGTATTCGGTATCACCAAAATAATAGTTGGCACCTGCCTTGGAATACATGTATCGAGCCATATAAGGATAGTCTCCATTGCCCAGATTCTGCTGTCCGGTCACACCATATCCCAAACGTAATTTCAGATCCGAAATAGCGTTCACATTCTTCAGGAATGACTCTTCGTTCAGCTTCCATGCCAGTGCTACCGATGGGAACAGTCCCCAACGATTGTCCGGACTGAAACGTGAGGAACCATCGTTACGCAAGGTAAATGTCACCAGATAACGGTTCAACAAAGTATAGTTGAGACGTCCGAAGAAAGAAACCAGATAGCTTTCGCTCGCATAGTCATCTCCTTTTTTATAGAATTCTTCTCCCGTCTTCTCTGCATAGGCAGCCGAGTAAGGATAGGAGTTGGTAGTCGAATTATAGAAATGCTGCCAGGAGTAACCTGCCATGACATCAATGTAATTAACTCCGAACGTATTGGCATAGTTGAGGTAGAAATCAAGCAAAGTGTTGCGTTTCAGCTGAGTATAATGGCTGTTTTCACCAAAGCCGTTTTTGAAATTACCCGTACAGTAAGTCAAAGGTGAATTATCGGCTATAATCACGTCACCTTTACTTTTCGATACATCATAACCTAAGTTCAGGTTAGCGCGAAGTTCAGGCAGGAAGTGGAATTTATAATCAATCTGCGCATTGCCGATGCTGCGGTAAACAGTCGATTTATCATCTTTCTCTTCAAGCATGGCAACCGGATTGGCCAGGCCGATATCAATCGGAGAAGTCTTGTCTCCCTCCTGCTTCATATACATAAAGTATCCGTTTCCATAAGGATTGCCTTCCATATAGACAGGCTGTGTGGGATCATACTGGGTAGCCAGACCGATAGCTGCACGGTCGGCAAAACGGTTCTTATTGTATACCCCCTTCACATTGAGCTGGATGTTGAGCTTCTTGTCGAAAAAGTTGGGGTTCAAGTTGATGGCACCTGTCAGACGTTGCATATTCGAAGTCTTCAGGATACCGTTTTCGTTTGTATACGCCACGGACACACGATAAGGCATATGCGGAACTGCTCCGGATACACTTACATTATGATCGGTACTGAAAGCCGTACGGAAGATTTCATCTTGCCAGTCGGTAGAGGTTTTACCCAGCGCATTGGCCTGAAGGCTGTTTTCGCCAAACTTCTCGATTACAAAATTACGAAAGTCTTCCGCCTTCATCACATCAACCGTATTCGATTTCGTACTGATAGAGAACGTACCACTGTAGTCTACCTTCACGCGTCCCGATTGCCCTTTCTTAGTGGTAATGATAATGACACCATTGGAAGCACGCGAACCGTAAATAGCAGTAGCAGAGGCATCTTTCAGAATCGTAAACGTCTCGATGTCATTGGGATGAACAGTAGAGAGCGGGTTGCCCATACCCTTGATCTCGGTGTTATCGACAGGCACTCCGTCAATAACGATCAACGGATCGTTGCTGGCCGACATGGATGAACCTCCACGCACACGGATCGTAGCTCCGGCCCCCGGGGCTCCACCATCGGTAATCACACTGACACCGGCAGCCTTACCCACCAAAAGGTCGGAAGCCGAGGTAGCCATACCTTTTACCATCTTATCCGCATCGATTGCCATCACCGAACCGGTTACGTCATTTTTCTTCACGGTACCATAACCAATCACCACCGCTTCCTGAAGCATCACCGCATCTTCATGGAGAGTTACCGTCACGCTGGGAGCGGCTTTCATTTCAACCGGCTTATAACCGATGAAAGAAATTACAAGAGTTGAATTTTGAGGAACACTCAGAACAAAGTTTCCGTTCAGATCGGTAATCGTACCGATAGAAGAATTATCCTTCACAACCACATTCGCGCCGATTACGGGTTCACCCGTTGAATCTTTCACATGTCCCTTGACAGAGACTTGTTGTGCATAAGCGCTCAATGACAAGAATAGCCCAAACAATAGGGGCAGAATCATACGACAGACTCTAAGATTAACTTGCTTCATGCATCTAAAAATTAAAGTTAACAATATAAATATTAAATATACTTTCTAAGAGATAGAGAATGAACGACTTCATCCCGATTCTTGATTACGTAGCAAAAATACTATTTAAACAACAGTCGCTTATTTAAATTCAAACAAATCCACGCATGCAACTCCGCAAACGATTGCATCATAAAAGCGGACTTATAACATACTATCACTGAACTTTTCAGTCTCCTTTACACTATTTTTGTGACATATTAAACAAATCCATATATACATTGGTTTTGTCTTTATATAAATTCATTTACCTTTGGCTGAAAACCAATATGTACCATGAGTAAACCGCAAATCACCATCAAAGACATTGCCCGCGAACTGGGGGTATCGCCCTCCACCGTATCGAGAGCACTGAAGGACAATCCGGACATCAGCCAGGAGACGAGGGATGCTATACATAAGTACGCGCGCGAACATAATTATAAGCCCAACGTACTGGCACTGAACCTGCGCACCAGCCGTTCGAACACCATCGGGGTCATCATCCCCCAGTTAGTTCACCACTTCTTTTCGTGTGTGCTGAGCGGCATTGAGAGAACGGCGGCGGAAGCGGGCTACAACATCCTGGTGGCGCAAAGCAACGAGGAGTACGAGCGGGAGGTAAAAATCGTTCACTCCTTCCTCGCCGCACGGGTTTGCGGAGTCATCACTTCGCTCGCCAAAGACACATCCCGATATGACCATTACCAGGAATTGCTGGACAACAATATTCCTATCGTTTTCTACGACCGCATCTGCACCGGTATCAACACCGAACGGGTGGTGGTAGACGATTACGCCGGTTCGTTTGCCGCCGTGGAGTATATGATACAGACGGGCTGCAAGCGCATCTTCTTTTATAGCGCCGCTCCCCACCTCGAAATATCGAAAAACCGGCGGAACGGTTATATGGACGCGATGAAAAAGTATCGGATTCCGGTGGACCAAAGCATGATAAAGTTATGTGACAGCCGCGAAAAAGCGATTGCCATCACCCCCGCTCTGCTCGAAAGGCCGGATCATCCGGACGGCTTCTTCGCCATCAATGACGAAACAGCTTCGGGCATCCTCTACTCGTGCAAACTGACCGGACGGAAAGTGCCCGACGAAGTGTCCATCTGCGGATTCACCGACGGTGCCATCGCCCAAAGCACAGATCCGAAGCTGACCACAGTGGAGCAACATGGCGAAGAGGTGGGCAAAAGCACCATCAGGCTGCTGATAGACAAACTGGAAGGGAACGATGAAGGAAAAAGCGGTAATAAAATCGTGCGTACCAACTTAGTGGTACGGGGAACGACGAAATAAATCTACTTAATAAATACACCATGAAAGTAAAGCCTGACTTAAGTTTTTGGAAGCTGTGGAATATCAGCTTCGGTTTTTTCGGCGTGCAGATAGCCTATGCCCTTCAAAGCGCCAACATCAGCCGTATATTCGCCACGCTGGGCGCCGACCCGCACAGCCTGAGCTATTTTTGGATACTCCCTCCGCTGGCGGGAATCATTGTACAACCGATCATCGGAGCTGCCAGCGACAAGACATGGACCCGTTTCGGACGACGCATCCCCTACCTTTTTGCGGGTTCGCTGCTGGCGGTATGGGTGATGTGCCTACTGCCTAATGCGGGAAGTTTCGGTATGGCAGTCGGCACGGCCATGATCTTCGGACTGGTAGCGTTGATGTTTCTCGATACTTCCATCAATATGGCGATGCAGCCTTTCAAGATGCTGGTGGGTGACATGGTGAACGAGAAACAGAAAGGGCTGGCCTACTCCATTCAGAGTTTCCTGTGCAATGCGGGTAGCCTGATGGGCTATCTTTTCCCATTCATCTTCACATTTATCGGGATCAGCAACACGGCGGACAAGGGCACGGTGCCCGATTCGGTGATTTACTCGTTCTACATCGGCGCCGCCATCCTGATTCTATGCGTCATCTATACCACGGTAAAAGTGAAAGAGATGCCTCCCAAAGAGTTTGAAGAGTTCCATGGTATCACGGCGGACGAAAAGAAGGAAAAAGCCGACTTTATCTCCCTGCTGAAGCATGCTCCCAAAGTGTTTTGGACGGTAGGGCTGGTACAGTTTTTCTGCTGGGCCGCTTTCATGTACATGTGGACCTACACCAACGGTGCCATTGCCGCCACGGTGTGGGGCACTACGGACGTCCAAAGCGCCGGCTATCAGGAAGCGGGCAACTGGGTAGGCGTGCTGTTCGCCGTGCAGGCCATCGGATCAGTCATCTGGGCTGTGATATTGCCGTTGTTCAAGGCACGCAAACAGGCCTATGCCTTGAGCCTCGTACTGGGTGGCATCGGTTTCATATCCACCCTGTTCTTCCACAACGAATATCTGCTGTTCATCTCTTATCTGCTGATCGGCTGTGCCTGGGCCGCCATGCTTGCCATGCCGTTCACTATCCTGACCAATTCGGTTTCGGGCAAAAACATGGGAGCCTACCTGGGACTGTTCAACGGAACCATCTGTGTACCGCAAATCGCCGCCGCCCTTGTCGGAGGAGGATTGCTCCACCTCGTCGGGGGGCATCAGGTGAACATGCTGGTGCTGGCAGGCGTACTGCTGATTGCAGGCGCCGTTTGTGTATATTTCATCAAAGAGACGATGGCGCATCACGAAGCGTAAAAGTATACTGCGGAAAGACAAAAAGTGCTCCAGAAGCAGCTATAGCGCGAATGACTTTTGAGTTTAAAAGAGAGGGGGTATTGGTTTAAAATCAAAGTACCCTCTCTTTTAAACCAAAGGCTACCTGATTTTAAACCAACGCAACCTCCGTCGGCAAGGGATAAAAGAATACCTTCATGACAAAATAAATCGCCCCTTACCTGTCGCTGATCCGGAATCATCTCCCACCATTCGTACCATAAAATAGCACGAAAGATAAAAAGAGCGCAGAGTTTTATCTGTTATCCACTGTCGGCACGGACTTTTTTTGTATCTTGGGTGCCGTAAACAACCGACTCAATCTTAAAAAGCCATGAAACAATTCCTCAAGGTAGACGAATGGAACATCATAGAAGAGGGTTTTCACCCCGATAACATGCGCGCTTCGGAAAGCATATTCAGCCTCGGAAACGGCCGGTTCGGACAGCGGGGAAATTTTGAAGAAACCTATAGCAGTGACAGCCTGCAAGGCTCGTACGTGGCAGGCATCACCTTCCTGGACCGAACCCGGGTGGGATGGTGGAAAAACGGATATCCCCGTTTCTTCTCGCGCGTCCCCAACGCACCGGACTGGAGCGGCATTTACCTGAGACTGATCGATGAGGAGCTGGACCTGGCCCATTGGGATGTAGAAGCATACAGACGACGACTCGATATGCGCGAGGGAATCTCTTACCGCGACTTTCGGGTGACCTCACCCAAAGGGCACACGCTGGAAGTACACGTAGAGCATATCAACAGCCTGGCAAACCAAAATCTTTGTCTGATAAAGTACAGTGTGACGTCGGTGAACTACGAAGGTAAAATCTCCCTGGTACCCTTCCTGAACGGCGACGTAAAGCACGAGAACTCTAATTTCGACGAAAAAATGTGGAACATCCTGCGGGCCGAAGCTACTAACGAGTACGCCTACCTCTGGGTGCAAACCAAGCATGAGGATTCACAAATCTGCCTGGGCATGACTTACCGGTTTTATAAAAACAGCAAACCCACCCATATCAGTCCCATCAAAATAGAAAAGGAAAAATTGACAGGATTCAGCGCCGGTGCCGATGTGAAACCGGGTGACCGGGTGACTCTGGAAAAATATGTTGCCATCCTCTCCTCTCTGCAATGCGACCGTCAGGAGTTGGTGGAGTATGCGGTGGACGAAGCGCAAGCCGCCAAAGAGCAGGGTTGGGAAGCACTGGTCGGCGCGCACAAACAGCAATGGGAAGAAATCTGGGAGGAAAGTGATGTGATGATCGAGGGAGACCCGGCAGCGCAACAGGGCATCCGTTTCAACATCTTCCAGCTGAACCAAAGCTACCGGGGAGACGACGCGCGCCTGAACATCAGCCCCAAAGGATTTACCGGTGAGAAATATGGCGGAAATACACAATGGAACACCGAACTGTGCTGCGTGCCCTACTTCCTGCTATCGACCCCGAGAGAAATATCACGGAAACTCTTGCTATATCGTTACAACCAACTGCCCAAAGCCATCGAAAACGCACGCAAACTGGGATTCGGCGGCGGAGCCGCCCTCTATCCGATGGTGACTATCCATGGAGAAGAGTGCCACAACGAATGGGAAATCACATTCGAAGAGATACACCGCAACAACATCATCGTGTATGCCATCATGCAATTTTCGAGGGTAACAGGCAACAAAGAATATATCGCCTACTACGGTCTGGAAGTGATGATCGCCATCAGCCGTTTCTGGAGCCAGCGAGTCTCTTTCTCGGAAGCCCGACAGAAGTATGTGCTGCTCGGGGTAACCGGACCCAATGAATACGAGAACAATGTAAATAACAACTGGTACACCAACTACTCTTGCGTGCAATGCCTGCAAAGCACCATCGAATGCCTGGAGATGGTGGCGCATGAATATCCGGAAGAGTACAACCGGATACGTCGCTCAACCGAGTTCCGGCATGCCGAAGAGACGGCGCGATGGAAGGAGATCATCGAGAAAATGTATCTGCCCGAAGACAAAGAACGGGGTATTTTTGTGCAAGACGATGGCTATCCGGACAAAGTGCTGGGTACGGTAGACGATATTCCCGTCAACGAACGGCCGATCAACCAACACTGGTCGTGGGACCGGATTCTGCGCTCGTGCTACATCAAGCAAAGCGATGTGCTGTTGGGACTTTTCCTCTATTATGAACATTTCGACCGGGAAACCATCCGTCGCAACTTCCGGTTTTACGAACCCCGAACCGTACACGAATCTTCTCTTTCGCCTTTCGTGCATGCCATTCTGGCTGCATGGATAGGAGATACGGAAGAAGCTTACCGCCTCTTCCTGCATTCCACACGCCTGGATCTGGACGACTACAACAACGAGGTGCACCAAGGCCTGCACGTCACCAGTATGGCTGGAAGTTGGCAAATCATTGTACGCGGATTCGCCGGAATGAAAATACTGGACGGACAACTCGACTTCACTCCCATCATTCCCGAAGCATGGGACAGCTATACTTTCAAAGTAAATTTCCGCAACTGCACCTTACAGATGAAAGTCGGAAAACAAGAGATAAAAATCTCTCTTTTAGAGGGATATGAATTGAACATACGCATCTCCGAAGTTGTTTATAACCTGAAAAAGGGTAAAGATTTGATTGTACCGAAACAAAATTAAGGCAGGGAGTTCTATGGCAGGACTCAAAGGAACATAAAGGCAAAAAGATATACTTCTTTGATTTTCAAACAGGTAAGGAAAATTACACCTTCTTATGCTCTCTTCGGTAAATCAATATTTCGTTAATAATATGAAATATACAAACCGGAAAACTGTTTTTGGTTTTTTAGTTTTATATCTTTGCGCCCTCAAAATGTGACTAAACAGACTATTAATTACTTTAAAACGAACTAAAGGAGTTCGCCACAACACCATACAGAGTTTCTTTTCTATTGTTTCCACTCTGTGGAACTCTCTGTGAATCTGTGGTGAAAGGAACAAAAAACACTTAGCGTATAATCAATGGGAAATATGAAAAAAAACTATGGATGTATCCTCGCAGCCCTCATTCTACTGACGGCTTGCGGACAAAAGAAAGAAGACAGTGTGACAACAGTACGCCCCGTAAAGACGGCCAGGGTAGAGTCCCGGTCGGAAATCAGAAAAGACTTCTCGGGCATTGTAGAGGCTGTGGACTATGTGAAACTGGCCTTCCGCGTGAGCGGACAGATCATTAACCTGCCAGTCGTAGAAGGCCAAAGGGTCAAAAAAGGACAACTGATTGCCGCTATCGACCCGCGTGATCTGGCTTTGCAATACGCGGCAGACAAATCGGCTTACGAAACCGCCGCCGCACAAGTGGAGCGTAACAAACGATTGCTGGCACGGCAAGCCATCTCGGTACAGGAATATGAAATCAGCGTATCGACCTTCCAACAAAAAAAGTCGGCCTACGAACTTTCAAGCAATAATATGCGGGACACCAGACTGACGGCTCCTTTTGACGGCTCGATCGAGAAGCGGTTAGTAGAAAATTACCAACGCGTGAACTCGGGAGAAGGCATTGTACAGCTGGTGAACACCAAAAAACTACGCATCAAATTCACTATCCCCGACGCTTACCTTTACCTGCTCCGCTCCAAAGACCAACGTTTCCGCGTAGAATTCGACACCTACCGCGGGCACATCTTCAACGCCAAACTGGAGGAGTATCTCGACATATCGACAGACGGTACCGGTATCCCGGTGACCATCACGATCGACGATCCGGCTTTCGACCATGCCCTGTACGAAGTAAAACCGGGCTTTACGTGCAGCATCCGCTTCTCTGCCGATGTAGGCCCGTTCCTGGAAGAAAGCATGACGGTGGTACCGCTGAGCGCGATATTCGGTGAAAGCGAAGGTAACAAAACCTACGTATGGGTATTGAACGGAAACCAAGTGAACCGTCGTGAAGTAACCGTTTACTCTCCTATGGGAGATGCACAGGCTTTCATTTCAAAAGGATTGAAAGCAGGCGAGACTGTGGTGACAGCCGGTGTGACACAACTGGTAGAAGGTGAAACGGTAAAGGAACTGAAATAAGAGTGCCCGTTCAACGCAATAATTAATTTCACCACAGATTACACGGATTAACACAAATTTTTTAATCTTATTATCAATAATATAAATCATTAATCTGTGAAAATCCGTGTAATCTGTGGTGCACTCAAAACCATATACAATCATGAATTTAGCCAAATATTCATTAGACAATACCAAAGTAATCTACTTCTTTCTGGCTGTATTGCTGATCGGAGGAGTCTTCTCCTTCGGCAAACTGGGAAAGAAGGAAGACGCTCCTTTTGTCATCAAATCGGCCGTCATCATGACGCGCTATCCCGGTGCCGAGCCTGCCGAAGTGGAACGGCTGATCACCGAACCCATCTCCCGCGAGATACAAAGTATGAGCGGAGTATACAAAATCAAGTCCGAATCCATGTATGGCATTTCCAAAATCACATTCGAATTGCTCCCTTCGCTACCCGCCTCTTCCATCCCTCAGAAATGGGATGAACTGCGACGCAAGGTACTTAACATACAGCCACAGTTACCCAGCGGCTCTTCGGTACCGACGGTTTCGGACGACTTCGGCGATGTGTTCGGTATTTATTATGGACTGACGGCCGACGACGGATTTAGTTATGAAGAAATGAGAAACTGGGCCGAACGCATCAAGACACAGGTAGTCACTGCCGACGGAGTAATGAAAGTAGCACTCTTCGGCACACAGACCGAAGTGGTAAACATCTCCATCTCCGTGAACAAGCTGGCGGGTATGGGCATCGATCCCAAACAACTGGCCGGCCTGTTGCAATCGCAAAACCAGATTATCAACACCGGAGAGATTACAGCCGGCGAGCAACAGCTACGCGTGGTGGCCAACGGCATGTACACCACAGTGGACGACATCCGGAACCAGGTCATCACCACCCGGGCCGGACAGGTAAAACTGGGAGACATCGCTGTGATAGAGAAAGGATACATGGACCCGCCGGGCACCATCATGCGTGTCAACGGTAAACGCGCCATCGGTATCGGTGTATCGACCGACCCGCAACGAGACGTGGTACTGACGGGAGAAATGGTAGACAAGAAACTGGCCGAACTCCTCCCCCTGATGCCCGTAGGACTGAATCTGGAGAGTCTTTATCTCGAAAACGTCATAGCCAAAGAGGCCAATAACGGATTTATCATCAACCTGATAGAATCCATACTGATCGTTATTGTCATCATCATGCTGGTGATGGGAATGCGCGCCGGAGTATTGATCGGCACTTCGCTGGTTTTCTCCATCGGAGGCACACTGCTTATCATGTCATTCATGGGGGTAGGACTCAACCGAACGTCACTTGCGGGATTTATCATTGCCATGGGTATGCTGGTGGACAATGCCATCGTGGTGACGGACAACGCCCAAATAGCCATCGCCCGCGGTGTGGACCGCCGGAAAGCATTGATTGACGGAGCCACCGGCCCGCAATGGGGACTGCTGGGCGCCACATTCATTGCCATCTGTTCGTTCCTGCCGCTCTATCTGGCACCTTCGTCGGTAGCCGAGATCGTGAAGCCGCTCTTTGTCGTACTGGCCATTTCGCTGGGGTTAAGTTGGGTACTGGCACTGACGCAGACCACCGTATTCGGAAACTTCATCCTCAAATCCAAAGCAAAGAATGCCGGCAAAGATCCGTATGACAAACCGTTCTATCACAAGTTCGAAAAAATACTGAGCGTTTTGATTCGGCGGAAAATCGTGACGCTGGGGTCGATGATCGTACTCTTTGTCGTCTCTCTGGTAGTAATGGGAATGATGCCGCAAAACTTCTTCCCGTCTCTGGACAAGCCTTACTTCCGTGCCGACGTGTTCTATCCGGACGGATATGGAGTAAACGATGTGGCCCGGGAAATGAAAAAAGTAGAAGCTCACTTGCTGAAACTGCCGGAAGTGAAGAAAGTATCGATCACCTTCGGAAGCACTCCGTTGCGTTACTATCTGGCATCGACCTCAGTTGGTCCGAAACCGAATTTTGCCAACGTACTGGTAGAACTGAACGACAGCAAGTATACCAAGGAATATGAAGAGAAGTTCGATGTATACATGAAGGCCAACTTCCCGAATGCCATCACCCGTACCAGCCTGTTCAAGCTGTCACCGGCTGTGGACGCGGCCATCGAAATCGGCTTCATCGGTCCCAATGTGGATACGTTGGTAGCACTGACCAACCAGGCGTTGGAAATCATGCACCGGAATCCCGACCTTATTAATATACGTAACTCCTGGGGAAACAAAATTCCTATCTGGAAACCAATTTACAGTCCGGAGCGGGCACAGCCGTTGGGAGTATCCCGTCAGGGCATGGCACAAAGCATCCAGATCGGGACGAACGGTATGACATTGGGTGAATTCCGCCAGGGAGACCAGGTACTGCCTATCTTATTGAAAGGCAATAGCGTGGCAGATTCCTTCCGCATTAACGACCTGCGCACACTGCCCGTATTCGGCAATGGTCCCGAGACCACCAGTCTGGAACAGGTGGTGTCGGAATTCGATTTCCGATATCGCTTCTCAAACGTGAAAGACTATAACCGGCAGTTGGTGATGATGGCGCAATGTGACCCGCGACGGGGAGTGAACGCCATCGCAGCTTTCAACCAGATATGGTCTCAGGTACAGAAGGAAATCAAGATTCCGGAAGGCTACACCTTGAAATACTTTGGTGAACAGGAGAGTCAGGTGGAATCGAACGAAGCTTTGGCAAAGAATCTGCCGCTGACCTTCTTCCTGATGTTTACCACCCTGCTGCTGTTGTTCAAGACGTATCGCAAGCCGACAGTCATCCTGCTGATGCTTCCGTTGATATTCATCGGCATCGTATTGGGATTGCTGCTGCTGGGCAAATCGTTCGACTTCTTCGCCATTCTCGGCTTGTTGGGACTGATCGGTATGAATATCAAAAACGCCATTGTACTGGTAGACCAGATCGACATCGAAAATCAATCGGGACTCGATCCGCGCAAAGCGGTGATCAAAGCAACGATCAGCCGTATCGTGCCGGTAGCCATGGCTTCGGGTACAACAATCCTGGGTATGCTTCCGTTGCTGTTCGATGCCATGTTCGGCGGAATGGCGGCTACTATCATGGGCGGACTGCTCGTAGCTTCGGCACTGACCCTGTTCGTGCTTCCGGTAGCCTATTGCGCCATTCACAGGATTAAGGGATAAAGAAACGAATTAAAAATCTAAAAGTATATGATGAAGAATAAACTTATACTTCTATTTGCATTGGGACTCTGTGCGCAAGTGCAGGCACAAGTCTCGCATCTGAGCCGTGAGACATACCGTGAACGTGTGGAAGCCTATAGCCAGGTGCTGAAACAGCAACATCTGAAATCGATGGCAAGCACGGACGCACGGAAAATAGCCTTTACGGGATTTCTGCCCAAAGTGGACATCTCTGCCGAAGGAACACTGAACCTGAAAGAGATGGATTCATGGGACGGACCGGCCGGACAATATCGTAATCACACGTACCAAGGCATATTCGTCGTGTCGCAGCCACTCTATACCGGAGGTGCCCTGCAGGCCCAGAACCGCATAGCCAAAGCCGACGAAAAACTCGACCAGCTGAGCGAAGAACTGACACGTGACCAAATCCACTACCAGAGCGATGCCTTCTATTGGAATGCTTCTTCGGCCCGTGCCATGCTCAATGCTTCGGCCCAATATCAGGAGATCGTTGAAAAACAATATGAAATCATCCAGGATCGCTTCAAAGACGGTGCTATCAGCCGCACAGACCTGTTGATGATTTCGACACGCCGCAAAGAAGCCGAACTTCAATACATCAGCGCACGCCAGAATTATACACTGGCTCTACAGAAACTCAATATCCTGATGGGAGAAGAACCCAACGCTCCCGTAGACAGCCTTTGCTCCATCGGTGTCGTGTGTCCGCCTGTCACCTTGCTCCCACTGGACGACGTGCTGCAACGCCGTGCCGACTTTGCCAGCACAGAAGTCAACATCCAGAAAAGCGAAGCCCAACGCAAGGCAGCCCTGAGCCAGTACAATCCGCAAGTAAGCATGTACGTCACCGGCGGATGGGCCACCGCTTCTCCCAACATGGGATATGACGTGAAGTTTACCCCCATCGTAGGCATGAGCGTAAATATCCCCGTGCTACGCTGGGGAGCCAGGTTCAAGACCAACCGGCAACAGAAAGCCTACACGGGTATACAGAAGTTGCAGCAAAGCTACGTAGTAGACCAGATCAACCAGGAACTGGCTGCCGCACTGACCAAGCTGCAGGAAACGGAAGAGCAGGTGAAGACAGCCAAAGAAAATAAAGAGCTGGCAGAAGAAAACCTGGACCTGATCACCTTCTCCTACAACGAAGGAAAAGCAAATATGGTCGACGTACTCTCGGCACAACTTTCGTGGACACAGGCACATACCAGCCTGATTAATGCTTACCTGGCAGAGAAAATGGCAGTGGCAGAATACAGAAAGGTTATCAGCGAATAAACGAAAGCTCTATTTTATACAGACAGAGGCTCTATTCCGGGTGAATAGAGCCTCTGTTTCGTATATACGCAGCCTCTATTCCGCCAAAAGTTGACTATTCTAACCATACATATACATAGAAAATCAATATTTTATATAAAAACAAGACACAAAGTAACATAATATACAACTTTTCATTGTATATTTGCAGTCACAAATGAACAAGTAAATAATCCTAATCACCAAAAGAATGAAAACAACGCATTGGATGATGTACACCCTACTGGGAGCAACACTTGCTTTAACAGCATGTGTTGAGGATGACAAAGACCTCTCACAACCCAAAGAACCGGAAAAAACGACAGACCTGGTCATACCGGATGACGCGGACTGGACCACTACAAGGAGTGTCAATCTCTCCATTACTTCGCCCGTGGCAACACGAGTGGCGATTTATACCGACGCATCATGCACCGACGCAAGTTTACTGACAGAACTGCCTGTATCCGACGTTGCCAAAAACATCCGGCTGGATGTAGCCAAGGCAGACCGGGCATTATACATACAGTATGCTACAAGCAAAGGGAAAGAAATGATGAACATCCCCCTCAATACGGCTTCTACACGTGCAGAGACCTTGGTCAAACTGCCGGAAAACGTGAGTGGATTTGATACAAACGGAGGAGAGGGTGCATACAGATATCAATGGTATCCCGCAAAAGGAGAAACGGCAACCCTGATGATGGAAGATAACTGGCCCGAAATGGGAGATTATGATTTCAACGATTTCGTTATCTGGTATCACGCGCAAGCGATCTTCTTTGACGGCGGCAACGGAAGCAAAGATTCTTATGACGCAGACGGAGTTGAATTTGAAATCACTTTCCGTGCAATGGGAGGCTATCTGCCTTATCGTCTGGGACTGCAATTGGACCAAACATCTGCCAAATATATCGACGAGGTGATCGAAATAAACGGGAACAACCTTGTTAAGATGGAACTTCAGAATCCCGGAGAAGACGCTCCTGCTATCTTCATATTCACCGGCACCGATCAATTACGGAAACAGAATAACGGCGGAACATTCTATAATACCGAAGCCGACCATCAAATAGCAGCCAATGACCTGGTAACGATTAAATACAGATTAAAGATGAACTGCTTCAGAAGCTTAGAAAAAACAGAGGCATTATGGGCGGCGGCAACCTCAGAAAATCAGAACTTCTTCCTCCAGAAAGAAAAGAACGGAGGACGCGAAATTCACCTGAGAGGTTATGAACCGACAGCTTATTACAGTGATTCGTATGCCGGTGAAGCCGGAAACAATATGCACAGTGACATCAAATATTGCAGTACCGACAATTTTGTATGGGGTATCAAAGTGCCTGTTAAGCTTGCACATCCACGCGAAAAAATAGATATCATGAAAGTTTACGGCAAGTTCAGAAGTTGGATCACTAATCCGAATCTCTCACCGGACAGTCCGGAAGACTATAACGAAAACTGGTATAAATATCTCGATTCATCTCAAGCAATAGAATAAACCATCAAACACCCATCCCCCAATCCTATTATTCAGATAGGTATTTGTTTGATTTATTTTTCAGCCTGCCCGGTCATTCCCCCCTTGGCTGTGACAGGCTGAAGTTTCTCTTTATTGATTCTCTTCGCAAGAATAGACTATCAAACCCTTAAAAGTTGAACATTTCAATAAATAATGAAAACAATGAAAACCGCAATGTACGCATTAATAGGATCAATGTGCCTATTGACGTCTTGTGTAGATGATGACAAAGATCTTTCAGTGCTCACCATACGAACCGCTGATCTGGTTATACCGGATGGTTTCGATTGGTCTACAACGCGTAGCTTAACTCTCGCGACAAACGCGCCGCACGCCACTTCGGCTTCTGTTTATCTGGACGAAGCATGTTCCGAACAGATAGCGGATCTTGCTATTCCGGAAGGTAACAACAACGTCTCTTTAGAAATACCGAGTGCAAATCATTCCATCTGGATAAAATATCCGGTATCGGATGGAAGTTACGAAACACAAAAGATAAGCATCAAAGCAAAAACCGCTACACGAAGTTCAGGGGCCTTTTTGTGGACTGCCGACTGCCTATTTCCGGACAGGGCGCAAGAGGTGCCAACCGACACTTATACGACCCATCTATATCAACCCGGAAAAAATGTATACGGCACACTTATGTTTGAAGATATGTGGCCTGAAATGGGAGACTATGATTTCAACGACTTTGTGATAAACTATCAAGTACACGCATCTTGGGGCGGTAAGCCCAATGGAGAGAAAAATAATTATTGGGATATTGCCATAAGCCTGAAACTCCGCGCGATGGGTGGAAGCTTACCTTATCGCTTCTGTATCAAGTTACCGGGAAACGCTACAGATATGGAGGGAGACCCGATTTCGGTTCCCGTGTTAACGAGAGAACAGATACAAGGATTACAGGTATCGAACGCCAAGGGTAATATCGGTGTAGAGCTTCTTGAAAATACCCAAGAGCCTATATTCGCCTTGACAGGCCTTGATCAAATCAGAGGCACGGAAGGTAAGTTCTATAATACACAAATAGGTAATTTGATCAATAACGAGAATACGGTAAGCGTCAGCTTCTCTTTCAAGTTGATGGCAGAAGACGCATACGGTCTAACATCAGCCTTTAACGCATATTTCTTTGACTATTTCCTGCAAAACACCGAGAATGGCCGTGAAATACATTTCGTAGGGTTTAAGCCAAGTGAACTATATAAAAATTACGGGCGCGACCAGACAGGGGAACAAAAGAATTACTATTGCAATGAAAAAGGCTTTGTATGGGCATTAAAAGCACCTGTTGAAATGGGATGGGCAGTAGAGAAAACAGATCTGCTGACAGTTTATCCGAAATTTAAGAGTTGGTTGGAAAACGGGGGCTATGACTTGGAAGACAATGTAGAAGAATCCAAATGGTACAATTACCCTCAAGGAGCCAGCGCGTACATCGATCACAAAAAGCATTAATCATTCTCAATACTAAAAATCAGTATCGGTTTTCTAATAATTCCACGAAAGCGATTGGCTGAATTCCCCCCGTTCAAGCCAGTAACTTTCAAGATCACAAATGATATTAGTTTTTACCTTCAGCTTGTCCACGGCCTCATTCCCGTGGTAGGCTGAAGTTTTTTTATAGCATTTCCTTCTCACCACCAACGAATTTGCTTATCTTTGCACGCAAAGAAAACAAAATCGTATATACACACATGATTCTTTTTTTCAGAACCCCTTCCAAGAGCGTGATTGCCGTAGAGAGCAACCACGAACTTAACGCGAACGACAACAACAAACTCTGCTGGCTTTTTGGTGAAGCCATGCCGGAAAGTGAAGAAAACCTGCAAGGCTGCTTCGTCGGGCCACGACGTGAGATGATTACTCCATGGAGTACCAACGCAGTAGAAATAACCCAGAACATGGGACTCGACGGCATTAGCCGCATCGAGGAATATTTCCCCGTAAAAGATGAAAATGCAGACCATGATCCCATGCTGCAACGCATGTACAAAGGTCTTAACCAAAATGTATTCACTACCAACCGCCAGCCGGAAGCTATTATTTATATCGACGATCTGGAAGCCTACAATGAAAAAGAAGGCCTTGCCCTGTCAAAAGAAGAAATGGACTACCTGAAAAAGGTAGAATCTGATTTAGGACGTCGCCTGACTGATTCTGAAGTATTCGGATTCGCACAAATCAACTCGGAGCATTGCCGTCACAAAATCTTTGGCGGAACGTTTATCATCGATGGCGTAGAACAGGAGTCTTCTCTCTTTCAGATGATCAAAAAGACGACTCAGGAGAACCCCAATAAGATTATCTCGGCCTATAAAGATAATGTGGCTTTTGCCGAAGGTCCGGTAGTCGAACAATTCGCTCCGGCAGATCACTCTAAGCCCGATTTCTTCCGGATAAAGGACATCAAGAGTGTTATTTCACTAAAAGCGGAAACTCACAACTTCCCTACTACCGTAGAACCTTTCAACGGCGCATCTACCGGTACCGGTGGTGAAATCCGCGACCGTATGGGAGGAGGTAAAGGTTCATGGCCCATTGCCGGAACTGCTGTTTACATGACTTCTTACCCGCGCACCGAAGAAGGACGCGAATGGGAAGACATCTTGCCGGTACGCAAATGGTTGTATCAGACTCCGGAACAGATCCTGATCAAGGCATCCAACGGAGCAAGTGACTTCGGCAACAAGTTTGGCCAACCGCTGATCTGTGGTTCGGTACTAACTTTTGAACATACAGAAAACAACGAAACTTATGCCTACGACAAAGTGATCATGCTTGCCGGTGGTGTAGGTTACGGCACACAACGCGACTGTTTAAAAGGACAGCCGGAAGCCGGCAACAAAGTAGTGGTCATCGGTGGCGACAATTACCGCATCGGATTGGGCGGTGGTTCTGTTTCATCGGTTGATACAGGTCGCTACAGCAGCGGAATCGAGCTGAATGCCGTACAACGTGCCAATGCAGAAATGCAGAAACGTGCCAACAACGTGGTTCGTGCTCTTTGCGAAGAGGATGAAAATCCGGTGGTATCGATTCATGACCACGGTTCGGCCGGACACGTCAACTGTCTGTCTGAGTTGGTAGAAGAATGTGGCGGCCTGATCGATATGAGCAAATTGCCTATCGGCGACAAAACGCTGTCGGCTAAAGAAATTATAGCAAACGAAAGTCAGGAGCGCATGGGACTCCTTATTAAAGAGGAAGCCATTGAACACGTACGCCAAATTGCCGAACGTGAACGCGCTCCGATGTATGTAGTAGGCGAAACAACCGGCGACCATCGTTTTGCGTTCCAGCAAGCGGACGGTGTGCGTCCGTTCGATTTGGCTGTGGACCAGATGTTCGGTTCTTCTCCCAAGACCTACATGATAGACAAAACCGTAGAACGTCACTATACAATGCCGGAATATGAAACATCTAAACTTCACGAATACCTGACTCAGGTGTTGCAATTGGAAGCAGTAGCTTGTAAAGACTGGCTGACCAATAAAGTAGACCGTTCCGTTACCGGTAAAGTAGCCCGTCAGCAATGTCAGGGCGAGATTCAATTGCCATTGAGCGATTGTGGAGTAGTAGCATTGGATTATCGTGGCGAAAAAGGTATCGCTACTTCTATCGGACATGCCCCTCAGGCTGCATTGGCCGATCCGGCGGCAGGTTCTATTCTTTCTGTATCCGAAGCACTGACCAACTTGGTATGGGCTCCGCTGGCCGAAGGTCTGGACAGTGTATCACTCTCCGCCAACTGGATGTGGCCATGCCGCTCACAGGAAGGAGAAGACGCACGCCTCTACACAGCTGTAAAAGCCTTAAGTGACTTCTGCTGTGCACTTCAGATCAATGTACCTACCGGAAAGGACTCTTTGTCCATGACCCAGAAATATCCGAACGGAGAAAAAGTTATTTCTCCCGGAACAGTTATCGTATCAGCAGGCGGTGAAGTCTCGGACGTAAAGAAAGTGGTCTCTCCGGTACTCGTCAACGATGCAAAAACCACACTTTACCATATCGACTTCAGTTTCGACAACCTCAAACTGGGTGGTTCGGCTTTCGCACAGTCATTAGGTAAAGTCGGTAGCGAAGTACCTTGTGTACAGGATGCCGAATACTTCCGTGATGCTTTTCTGGCAGTACAAGAGTTGGTAAATAAAGGACTGATCCTTGCCGGACACGACATCTCAGCTGGTGGTCTGATCACGACTCTGCTCGAAATGTGCTTTGCCAACGTAGAAGGCGGTCTGGAAATCAGCCTTGATAAAATGAAAGAGACAGATATCGTGAAGATTCTGTTCGCCGAAAATCCGGGTATCGTTATTCAGATCAGCGACAAGCATAAGGACGAAGTGAAGAAAATCCTTGAAGATGCAGGTGTCGGTTTCATTAAATTGGGTAAACCGACAGACGAACGCCATATCTTGGTAAACAAAGAGGGTGCTACTTATCAGTTCGGCATTGACTATATGCGTGATGTATGGTATTCTTCTTCTTACCTGCTCGACCGCAAACAGTCAATGAACGGATGTGCTAAGAAGCGTTTTGAGAACTACAAGATGCAACCGCTCGAATTTGCGTTCATGCCGGGATTCAAAGGAAAACTTTCACAGTATGGCATCACTCCCGAACGTCGCACACCGAGCGGTATACGTGCCGCCATCATCCGCGAGAAAGGAACCAACGGTGAGCGCGAAATGGCTTACTCACTCTATTTGGTAGGTTTCGATGTAAAAGACGTGACCATGACCGACCTTATCAGCGGACGTGAGACACTGGAAGATGTAAATATGATTGTTTATTGCGGCGGTTTCTCCAACTCGGACGTGTTGGGTTCTGCCAAAGGATGGGCCGGAGGATTCCTGTTCAACCCGAAAGCAAAAGAGGCTCTTGATAAATTCTATGCCCGCGAAGACACCCTGTCATTAGGTATCTGCAACGGATGTCAGTTGATGATGGAACTAGGATTGGTAAATCCGGAACACGAGAAGAAAGGAAAGATGTTGCACAACGAATCACATAAGTTCGAATCGACTTTCGTCGGTGTCACCATCCCGACTAACCGTAGTGTCATGTTCGGTTCACTGAGTGGCAGCAAACTGGGTATTTGGGTAGCGCACGGAGAAGGAAAATTCTCTCTGCCATACGATGAAGACCAATACAACGTAGTTGCTAAATACTCTTATGACGAATACCCGGGCAATCCGAACGGATCGGATTATTCAATAGCCGCTCTGGCCAGTGCAGACGGACGCCATCTGGCCATGATGCCTCACCTGGAACGTGCTATCTTCCCGTGGCAAAATGCCTGTTATCCTGCCGACCGTGTACACAACGACCAGGTAACTCCTTGGATCGAAGCCTTCGTTAATGCACGTAAGTGGGTAGAAGAAAAGAAAAAATAATAAGATAAATAATGATGATAAAGGGCGGACCTACAGATAGGTTCGCCCTTTTTTGTCATTCGTCAACCGTAACAAATCCTTTCCTAAAGTTTGCACTTCTCCACTCTTTTTATTAATTTTGTAAAATCATTCGCCCCCCGAAAGAAAAATCATTAAAGGATTCCAGCTTGTATGAAAAAAATTCTTTTTCTTCTGCTCTTATTGCCTCTTATGGTCTCTGCACAAACTTACAAATATATCGGTGTAGAGGATGGGTTAAGCAACCGGAGGGTATATTACATCCAAAAAGATAAAAAGGGTTATATGTGGTTTCTGACCCACGAAGGTGTGGACAGATATGATGGCAAAGAGTTCAAACGATATAAATTAATGGATGACGGTGAAGAACTCAATTCACTGCTTAACCTGAATTGGCTATATCTGGACCACGAGAGCACCTTGTGGGAAATAGGAAAGAAAGGAAAAGTGTTTCGTTACGACCCGTTACGAGATCAGTTCACGCTGGTCTACAAACTACCAGAAGAGAAAATCAAAGACCGCCCCGCTCCCATCAGTTACAGCTTCATCGATCGGAATAACAACATCTGGCTGTGTAACGAGGAGACTCTCTATTTATACAATACCCATACACTACAGACCCTCCAGATCAAGAACGAAATCGGAGAAGACATCACTGATATCGAACAGATAGACGATACTCACTTCTTTATCGGTACGGAACAAGGTATCCATCATGCGGAGTTGAAGAATCAAGGGCTACATTTGCTTCCTTGCGACAAACTGGATAATCTTCCGATACAAATCAATGAACTTTATTTCCACCGTCCCTCACGTAAACTATTCATCGGGACGTTTGAACGCGGTATTTATGTCTATGACATGAATACCAAACAAAGCACTCAGCCCCATATGAGCCTGACCGACGTCAGCATCACGCGGATAAAGCCGTTGAATAATAAAGAACTGCTTGTCGCTACAGACGGTGCTGGAGTGTATAAGATAAACATAAACTCTTATCTGACTACTCCTTATATAGTTGCCGATTACAACCAGTACAATGAAATGAACGGTAACAACATCTCTGACTTTTACGTAGACGATGAACAACGTATCTGGCTCGCCAATTATCCAATCGGTATCACGGTACGCAATAACCGCCATTCAAGCTATAACTGGATAAAACATTCTATCGGTAACAAACAATCACTTATTAACGACCAGGTAAATTCTATTATTGAGGACAGTGAAAGAGATTTGTGGTATGCCACCAATAACGGAATCAGTTATTACAATTCCGAAACCGGAGTATGGCATTCGTTCATGAGTTCTTTTGAAAAGAATGGAGGCAACAAGAATCACATATTCGTTACACTATGCGAGGTAGAGCCGGGAATTATCTGGGCTGCCGGATATAGTTCGGGCATCTATCAAATAAACAAACGGACCTTATCTGTCGAGTATATCACTCCATCTTCACTGTATGGAGTCAACATCCGGCCGGATAAGTACATCCGTTCGATCATAAAAACAGCCGATGGAGACATCTGGTCGGGAGGTTACTACAACCTGAAACGCATTGATTTTCATAAAAAGACTCTTCGCCTATACCCCAAGCTGAACTCGATAACTTCCATCATGGAAAAAGACAGTAAGCAGATGTGGATAGGTACGGCCACAGGACTATACTTATTAGAGAAAGAATCCGGTAAGTACCAACGTATCGAACTTCCTGTAGAATCAATGTATATTTATTCTCTGTACCAAGCACGGAACGGGCTTCTTTACATCGGAACAAGTGGCTCCGGATTATTGATATACGACCCGGAAAAGAGAACTTTCACCCACTACCACAGAGACAACTGCGCGCTGATTTCCAATAACATATATACCATTCTTTCGGATACCGACGATGACATTATCATGAGTACCGAAAATGGGCTCAGCAGTTATTATCCGGCAGAAAAATTGTTCCATAACTGGACCAAAGATCAAGGACTAATGGCCAGCCATTTCAATGCCGGCTCAGGTACATTGCGTAAAAACGGTAACTTTATATTCGGCAGCTCAGACGGTGCCATCGAGTTTAACAAGGAGATGAAGATACCCAGGAAGTACAGTTCTAAAATGGTACTCAGTGATCTGACAATTTTTTATCAAACGGTCTATCCCGGTGACGAAAACTCCCCGTTAAGTACGGATATCGATGATACCAAAGAACTGGAACTCAGTTACAGCCAAAATATCTTTTCGCTGAAAGTGTCCTCCATCAACTACGATTATCCGTCGAATATTCTATATTCATGGAAGTTGGAAGGATTTTACGACCAGTGGAGCCGCCCCGGAAATGAAAACATCATCCGTTTCACCAATCTGAGTCCGGGAGAGTATACCCTTCATATCCGTGCGGTCTCTAACGAAGATAAACGTATCGTACTCGAAGAACGTACCATGAAAATCAGTATTGCCCAACCCATTTGGCTCAGTTTCTGGGCCATGCTGGTCTATGCAATCGTACTGGCAGTAATTGCCATCATTACTCTCCGCATCATTATTTTGAGAAAACAAAGAAAAGTATCGGACGAGAAAATCCATTTCTTCATCAACACGGCGCATGACATCCGTACTCCGCTGACACTGATCAAGGCACCGCTCGAAGAGATACGCGAACGGGAAGCGTTGACAAAAGATGGCATCAGCAACATGAATACGGCACTGCGAAACGTAAATGCCCTACTGCGTCTGACCACCAACCTGATCAACTTTGAACGGGCAGACGTATATTCGTCAGAACTTTATATTTCGGAATATGAACTGAATACCTATCTGACGGAGACTTTCAACGCATTCCGTCCATACGCAAGCGTGAAGCATATTAACTTCACCTACGAAAGCAATTTCCGTTACCTGAATGTATGGATTGACAAAGAGAAGATGGATTCAATCCTGAAAAATATCATCTCGAATGCCTTGAAATATACACCGGAGAACGGTAGCGTACATATTTATGCTTCGGAGACCAATGACAGTTGGAATGTAGAGGTAAACGATACAGGTATCGGAATACCTGCCAATGAGCAGAAGAAGTTATTTAAAATACATTTCCGGGGAAGCAATGCGATCAACTCTAAAGTAACCGGAAGTGGTATCGGACTCATGCTTGTATGGAAACTGGTTCATCTGCACAAAGGTAAAATCAATCTGAGCAGCGTGGAACATCAGGGATCGTCTATCAAAGTAAGTTTTCCGAAGGACAGTAAGCACTTTCATAAAGCACACCTGGCAACCCGTACCCGTGAACTCAGCACAGAGCAAGTGCCCCACGTGTCTCCGGCCGAGATTTATGAAAAGGCGAAAAAGCAACACGACCAGAACCTGCAACGCCTGTTGATCGTTGAGGACAATGATGAACTGCGGAATTATCTGACTCATACATTATCGGATAATTACACCATTCAGACATGTTCCAACGGTAAGGAAGCACTGACGATCGTAAAAGAGTACATGCCCGAACTGATTATTTCGGATATCATGATGCCGGAAATGCGGGGAGACGAGTTGTGCGCCGCCATTAAAAATGATATCGAAACCTCGCACATCCCCATCATCCTGCTTACAGCATTGAATGACGAAAAGAATATCCTGGAAGGATTGAAAATAGGAGCAGACGAATATATCGTGAAACCATTCAACATTGGTATCTTGAAAGCAACTATTGCTAACTTGCTGACAAACCGTGCATTATTGAAAAGCAAGTATGCCAATCTTGAAGTCAGCGAGGAAGAGGAGGTATCTCCAAACTGTGCTACAGATCTCGATTGGAAATTCATCGCTACGGTCAAGAAGAGTGTTGAAGAGAATATAGACAATCCGGCATTCAATGTAGATGTACTCTGCAATCTGTTGAACATGAGCCGCACAAGTTTCTATAATAAACTGAAAGCACTGACTGATCAGGCCCCTGCTGACTATATCAGATTAATCCGCCTGAAACGGGCGGCGGCATTATTAAAGACCGGTCAGCACTCTGTCACCGAAATATCCGAACTGACGGGATTCAACGATGTCAAATACTTCCGGGAAGTGTTTAAGAAACATTTCAAAGTGAGCCCCAGCAAATATTGTAAAGAGGGCGGAAAAGAGGATGTAGAGGAACAACAAGAATAAGAAAAGAGAATAAGAACAATACGTTAAATGAATATTTATCTTGAAGCATTCGGCATCTTTTTCAAGATTGGTGCCTTCACTATCGGAGGCGGCTATGCTATGGTGCCTCTGATCGAAAACGAAATCGTAACCAAACGGAACTGGATTTCCAAGGATGACTTTATCGATCTGCTTGCCATAGCCCAATCCGCCCCAGGCATTCTTGCCGTAAACATTTCGATCTTTATAGGATACAAGCTACGCGGCATACGGGGAAGCCTTGTCACCGCTCTTGGAACGGTACTTCCGTCATTCGTCATCATATTGGCCATTGCTATGTTTTTTCATAACTTCAAAGACAACCCCATTGTAGAACGAATCTTCAAAGGGATACGTCCTGCTGTAGTCGCACTGATTGCAGCACCCACTTTCAGCATGGCAAAGTCTGCCAAAGTCAATCGATATACCCTCTGGATTCCGGTTGTCTCCGCCCTGCTCATTTGGTTATTGGGCTTCTCTCCCATCTGGATTATTATCGCGGCAGGTGTAGGTGGCTTCTGCTGGGGAAAATGGAAACAGTCACATCCCTAATCATTCACATTTACATTGAAACATTATGATTTACCTGCAACTCTTTTATACATTCTTCAAAATCGGATTATTTGGCTTCGGAGGCGGATATGCCATGCTCTCGATGATTCAGGGAGAAGTGGTGACACGCTATGATTGGGTAAGTACTCAAGAGTTCACCGATATTGTAGCTATCAGCCAGTCCACTCCCGGTCCCATCGGTATCAACGCCGCTACCTATGTTGGCTTTACGGCTACAGGCAGTATCTGGGGATCTGTCATCGCCACCTTTGCGGTAGTGTTGCCGTCATTTATCCTGATGTTGACCATCAGTAAGTTCTTCCTGAAATATCAGAAACATCCTGCCGTAGAGGCTGTGTTCTGCGGACTCCGCCCTGCAGTGGTAGGATTATTGGCATCGGCTGCTCTGGTCTTGATGAATGTGGAAAACTTCGGTTCGCCCACAGACGATACTTATACTTTTGTCATCAGCATCATTATTTTCCTGGTAGCCTTTATAGGAACAAAAAAATATCACGCTAACCCGATTCTGATGATTATCGCCTGCGGAATAGCCGGACTGATCTTATACTAGAGGAATCTCACTGCGGAAACTCAAATTCACCACAGAGTAACACGGAGTATCAAAGAACACAGAGTAACATGGAGTTTTTTTGTTACTACTCAATAATTTAGAATCTCCTCTGTGTTACTCTGTGTCCTCTGTGGTGAATGATGACACATCCCCTCATCTTTTGTAATACATTTACAGTTTCACTTTCTTACTTACCGATTTCGATTCATTGTGCAGACGGTCAAGTGCTGTCACAACATAACGGTATTTGTTTTTCCCATCCTTGTAAGGGAGCTTATAGAAATTGTTACGGGTAACGGCAACAATATGCGAAGCATCGTCAATGTTCACTTTTTCTTTATCATCAAAACGATAAACAACGTATTGCACAGCACGATCCATCTCATCTTTAGCTTTCGGAGCAGTCCAGAACAACATGTAACCATCTTCCGTCCATACTTTTTTCACTTTACGGACTTTACCCGGTGCTTTATCATCCATAAAGTCGAAAACGGGAACCAAAGCAGGATACTTATGATACTCCTGCACAAGTGCATCCCGATATTTTCCGGCATTCTCTACCACAGCGCTCGCCGGCCACTGACAACTGCCACCGATAGTCTGATAAGCTCTTTCCAAAGCCATCTTGCGAGGCAGTTGATTCATGGAAGGATTCTTCGGATCGGCATTCTGAATCGTATTCATCACAGACTGGCCAATGAACAAAGGACGGTTCTCCGTATTCTTTGCCCACCATTTCACCAGGGTTTCATAATCGGCGGCAGGATGCCCTATCTGCCAGTATATCTGCGGAATATTATAATCGACCCAACCATTGCGCGCCCAAAGCAATACATCCGCATACAGATCGTCATAGTTCTGCAGGCCGTTGGTCTTGCTTCCGAGCGGATCGTTCTTTTCGTTACGGTAGATACCAAACGGACTAATACCGAACTTCACCCAAGGCTTCAAGCCACGAATAGTCTCGTGTATCTTCTGAATCAATATATTAACATTGCTCCGGCGCCAGTCGGCACGATTGGTGAACCCTCCGCCGTAACGGGCAAAGCTTGCGTCATCCGGAAAGTCCATGCCTTTTGCCGGATAAGGATAGAAATAATCATCCATATGAATAGCGTCTACATCGTAACGCGAAACAATGTCCGCCACCACCATGCAAATATGACGACGACTTTCGGGCAATGCCGGATCAAAAAAGAGTTGATTATTGTAAGTGACAAACCATTCCGGATGGATATTATACAGGTGATTGGGCGACAGCTCACTCTTCAGCGATGTCTTCACCCGATAAGGGTTGATCCACGCATGGAACTCCATTCCCCGTTTATGGCACTCGTCGATCATGAACTGCATCGGATCCCAGTAGGGCGAAGGCGCCTGCCCCTGCACTCCGGTTAGAAAACGGCTCCACGGTTCCAATTGTGAAGCATATAAAGCATCTGCCTCCGGACGCACCTGGAATATGATCGCATTGATGCCTGCCCCCTGCAAAGAGTTGAGCTGATCGATAAGTGTTTGTTTTAACTTCTCACTAGGAATACCACGGAACTGCCCATTAACAGCCTGTATCCACGCTCCGCGAAATTCTCTTTTCGGATAAGGGCTTTGTTGTTGTATTTGTGCCCCCACTCCTGTTGCAAGAAAGAGAGCTAAAAGAAGAATCAGTTTTCTCAGGTTCATAATTGGTTTTCATAAAAATGTGGTGCAAAGATACAATTTTGCTCCTCATTTGCAACGGTTAAGCAAGCAATTCAATCTTCGCAAGTGTTTTTAAGATAAAAGTTCCTTCCACTGTTAGGTTAAACGTTGCTGACTCACTATCTTTGCAGTCCAAGTAACGAAAATGCTTATGACTGATAGTAAATACATCTCTATAAAAGGGGCCAGAGTCAACAATCTGAAGAATATTGACGTAAACATTCCCCGCAACAAACTGGTGGTGATCACCGGTCTTTCCGGTTCCGGAAAATCATCGCTCGCTTTCGACACCCTCTATGCCGAGGGACAGCGTCGCTACGTGGAAAGTCTCAGTAGCTATGCCCGCCAGTTTCTGGGCCGAATGAGCAAACCCGAATGTGACTTTATCAAAGGCATTCCGCCCGCCATTGCCATCGAACAGAAAGTGAACAGCCGTAACCCGCGTTCCACCGTAGGTACCTCGACCGAAATTTACGAATACCTGCGCCTGCTTTATGCACGTGTGGGCAAAACCTACAGTCCCGTCAGCGGAGAGGAAGTGAAGAAGCACTCCATCGAAGACATTGTAAACTGCATGCTCTCTTATCCGGAAGGGACCCGCTATACCGTGCTGACACAGATTTACCTGCATGACGGACGCACGCTCGAACAACAGTTGGAGATCGACCGGAAGCAAGGTTTCAACCGTCTTGAAGTAAACGGCGAGATGGTGCGTATCGACGAATATGCTGCCGGCAAAGAGGACGTGGTATACCTGCTCGTCGACCGAATGACGGCAGCAAAATCCAAGGATGCCATCAGTCGCCTGACCGACTCTGCCGAAACAGCCATGTACGAAGGCGACGGCATGTGTATGCTTCGCTTTTATCAGCCGGACGGAACGACCCGGTTGCATACTTTCAGTACCAAATTCGAAGCCGACGGTATGACGTTCGAAGAACCGAACGACCAGATGTTCTCGTTCAACTCCCCGATCGGTGCCTGTCCCGTATGTGAAGGATTCGGAAAAGTGATCGGTATCGACGAGCACTTGGTGGTGCCTAACCGTTCTTTGTCCGTCTACGACGGAGCCATTGTCTGTTGGCGGGGCGAAAAGATGGGAGAATGGCGCGAAGAGCTGATCCACAATGCCGAAAAATTCAACTTCCCGATCTTTACTCCTTACTACGAGCTAACCGACGAACAGCGCCGGGTGTTGTGGGAAGGAAACCAATACTTCCATGGCATCAACGACTTCTTCAAGATGCTCGAGGAGAATCAGTATAAGATTCAATACCGTGTGATGCTGGCACGCTATCGCGGAAAGACGCTTTGCCCGAAATGCCACGGCACCCGTCTGAAACCCGAAGCGGGATACGTCCGCGTGGGTGGAAAGAACATTTCCGAACTGGTAGACCTGCCTATCACCGAATTGCAAAAATTCTTCGACTCGCTCACGCTGAACGAACACGACCAGGTCGTAGCCCGTCGTATCCTGACGGAAATCAACAGCCGCATTCGGTTCCTGATTGATGTGGGTCTGGGCTATCTCACCCTGAACCGCCTCAGCAATTCGTTGTCGGGCGGAGAAAGCCAGCGCATCAACCTGGCCACTTCGTTGGGAAGCAGCTTGGTGGGCAGCCTTTACATCCTCGACGAACCGAGTATCGGACTCCACAGCCGGGATACCGACCGATTGGTTCATGTGCTCCGCCAACTCCAGCAGTTGGGTAACACGGTCGTGGTGGTAGAGCACGACGAAGAAATCATCCGTGCCGCAGACTACATCATCGACATCGGTCCGAATGCCGGACGACTGGGCGGACAGGTAGTATACGAGGGTGACATGAAAGATTTAAAGAAAGGCAGCAACAGTTATACGGTGAAATACCTGCTGGGCGAAGAGACCATTCCCGTGCCGGAACACCGTCGTCCATGGAACAACTATATCGAAATAAAAGGTGCCCGTGAAAACAACTTGAAAGGTGTGGACGCCCGCTTCCCACTTAATGTGATGACGGTAGTGACGGGTGTTAGCGGTTCGGGAAAGAGCACACTGGTACGCGACATTTTTTACCGCGCGCTGAAACGCGAACTGGACGAATGCAGCGAGCGTCCTGGAGAATTTGTGTCCATCGAAGGCGACCTGCGCAATCTGCGCAATGTGGAGTTTGTCGATCAAAATCCCATCGGCAAGTCTTCCCGCTCCAATCCGGTGACCTACATCAAAGCATACGACGAAATCCGCAAGCTCTGGGCTGACCAGCCGCTCGCCAAACAAATGGGATATACCGCAGGACATTTCAGCTTCAACAACGAGGGTGGGCGTTGCGAAGAGTGTAAAGGTGACGGAACCATCACAGTGGAAATGCAATTCATGGCCGACCTGGTGCTGGAGTGTGAATCATGCCACGGAAAACGTTTCAAGGCCGATACACTCGAAGTGAAATTCCAGGATAAAAATATCTATGACGTACTGGAAATGACAGTCAACCAAGCTATTGAATTCTTTACGGAACATGGACAGAAGAAGGTTGTGAAGAAACTGATCCCCTTGCAGGATGTCGGTTTGGGATATATCAAACTGGGGCAATCTTCATCTACCCTGTCAGGAGGAGAGAACCAGCGCGTGAAACTGGCTTACTATCTGAGTCAGGAGAAAGCAGACCCGACGCTGTTTATCTTCGACGAACCTACTACGGGATTGCACTTTCACGATATACGCAAGTTGCTCGATGCATTCGACGCACTGATCCGACGCGGACACTCCATCGTAATTATCGAGCACAACATGGATGTCATAAAATGTGCCGATTACGTGATAGACCTCGGACCGGAAGGCGGAGATAAGGGCGGCAATATTGTGGCAACCGGAACGCCGGAAGAGGTGGCTGCCTGTGCGGCAAGTTATACGGGACAATTCCTGCAGGAGAAACTGAACCACTTGTAAAACAAGCAAGGGTTCTCTAATCAATTTTATCGGGAACTCACCACAAAGGGGCTGTCAAAAGTCTTTTCACCACAGAATACACAGATTATCAATATGGATAATCAATAACTTAAAATTCACCCTGTGTTACTCTGTGCCCTCTGTGGTGAGTTCCTTTTAAAAGAAAAATCAGAAGTAGAATCCGAAGCCTACTTTCAGTCCGAACTTCGACAAATCACTGTCTTTGAAACTCAAATCATAATAGACAGCCGGTTCGATGGTAACAGTCCGTGTCAGGAAAAACGCATAGCCAGCTTCCGCATCGAAGGCAAAGTCGGTCGTGTCTCCTACTTTCCAGTTATAGCGATTCATCTTCAATCCGGCTCCGAGATAAATGCCGCATTTGTCGAAATAATATCTTCCACCCACACCCAGTGTGTACTTATCTTCCGGTTTGCTCCAATTGGCTCCGGCCGTGAGCATCAGTGCCACATTATCCACCAGGAAAGCACCGCCTTGCGCCTGCAACCCAAACTGGGTTTTCTCAGACTTGCTGTACGAAAGTCCAAGTCCCGTCACCGAGGGATTCACAATCCACTTTCCTTTCTCAAACTGTGCCTGTGCCGTCACTGAAACGACAAGCAGACATACGATCCACATTAATTTCTTCATAACATTTCTACTTTTTCAGGTTATTCATATGTTCTTCCTCCCGGCGGCGCTGCTGCATCTGTTCTTTTTTTCTCAGCACCAGCCAGAGAACCAGAACAATGACATACGAAGCAGCCAGGGTGAGATATTTCTCTGTGTCGCTCACCTCATGATTGCGAGGCAGCAGATAAGCCGCTGTCGCAGATACATAGATCAGCAAGGCGACAGTAACCCAGGTTGACTTTTTTACTTTCTTCATCTTTATACGAATATCGAGTTTATTTTTTATACGAGTATCCAATCCCTTTTTTCCAAACAATAAACCAAACGGCTCCAATCAGTGTACAAAGCCCTCCTGTCACATACGAAACCCAATGTGACAATCCTAATCCTTCGGGGGCGATGCAGATATAAGTGGAACAGACAGCTGTCATAAACAGAGCGGGAACCAATGTCAAACCATACCACTTGCGGGCACGCGCCAAGTAGACTGTGATGGCCCAGAGAGTAAAGACCGATAAGGTCTGGTTGGCCCAGGCAAAATAGCGCCAGATCATGTCGAACCCGTCTTTATCACGCAAACTGTAAAGCAACAGCCCGATGGCGACAATGAACATCGGCACACAAATATACAAACGGCGACGCATGCTTTTTTGTTCCAGTTTCAGAAAATCGGCTACGATCAGACGTGCCGAACGAAACGCGGTGTCGCCCGATGTAATAGGCGCCGCAATCACTCCCAGAATGGCAAGCACCCCACCTACCGCACCGAGCCAATCTTTCGTTATAGCGTCTACAATGACAGAGGCATTGTTCTCTTCCATACCGTGTTCACGATAAAAATAAGTCGCGGCGGCAGCCCAGATCAGCGCCACAATGCCCTCGGTAATCATGGCACCGTAAAAGACAGGACGTCCATGACGCTCAGAAGTCATGCAACGTGCCATCAGGGGACTTTGCGTAGCATGAAATCCGGAGATGGCTCCACAGGCGATACTGACAAACATAATCGGGAAAATAGGTAACACGGCTGCTTCCGGATTAGTATTCTGTAATCCGTCCCACAACTCCGGGATGACCGGATGATGAACATAAAGCATCACCAGGATACCCACTGCCATAAACAACAAAGCTGCAGCGAACAAGGGATATATCTTTCCGATGATTTTATCGACCGGAAGCAGAGTGGCAAGAATATAATAGATGAACACCACAATGATCCAGAAAGTAGTGTCGAGACTGTCGGGAGTCAACTTCGCCAGCAGTCCTGCCGGTCCTGCCACAAAGACCGCACCTACCAGAATCATCAGGACAACGGTAAAACCCCGCATCACCTGCTTGGTAGTCATCCCCAGAAAACGGCCGACAATTTCAGGCAAGCTCTCACCACCGTTACGCAGAGAGAGCATTCCGGCGAAATAATCGTGTGTGGCACCGGCAAAGATACTTCCCAACACAATCCACAGATAGGAAGCAGTACCGAACTTCGCTCCCATAATAGCTCCGAAGATGGGGCCGAGACCGGCTATGTTTAAAAATTGAATCATGAAGATTTTCCAGGTAGGAAGGGGAATATAATCTACTCCGTCGGCATGTGTCAGTGCCGGGGTCTTTCGGTCGTCGGGGCCAAAGACACGCTCCACCAACCGTCCGTAAATAAAGTAACCTGCAATCAGAGCCAGCAGGCAAATCGTGAATGTAATCATGGCGTGTTGAATTGTTAATCAGCGCAAATGTAACATAATCTAAGGAAACTACACAACTTTACGAAGGGTTTTGCTAACTTTGCAAGCCTTCCGCTTACCGCGGAAGGCAGTTTAGAAGACGTTTCACCACAGATTACACGGATTAACACAGATTCATACGGATTGATACGGATTCTTTAACCGAATTCTCAATGAAATAAATTATCAATCTGTGTTAATCCGTGTAATCTGTGGTGAACATCAAAACCATTAGATTTATGAATACCATCTATAAAAGCCATAACGAATCTTTCTCAGTGAAAAAGAGAGCCGGAAGAGGAACATCCCTCCTCTTTCTTTTTCTCCTCTCCTTACTTCCGCTCCATGCGCAGACCTCCCCGAAACACGAGGTACGGGCTGCCTGGATAACTGCGGTCTACGGACTGGACTGGCCACGCACCAAAGCAACCACTCCTGCAGGTATCCGGCGACAGAAAGAAGAACTGATCGATATCCTCGACCGCTTGAAAGAGGCCAACTTCAATACGGTACTTTTCCAGAGTCGTACCCGTGGTGATGTGCTTTATCGTTCGGACATCGAACCCTTCAACTCCATACTGACAGGAAAAACCGGAGGCGATCCCGGATACGATCCGTTGGCCTTCGCCATTGAAGAGTGCCACAAACGAGGCATGGAATGCCATGCCTGGATGGTGACCATCCCCTTGGGAGGCAAAAAACATGTGGCCTCACTTGGCAAGCAATCGGTGACCAAGCGTGAGCGTGACATCTGCGTGCCTTACAAAAATGAATATTTCCTTAACCCCGGACATCCTGCCACCAAGGAATATCTAATGAAACTGGTACGTGAGGTAGTCAGCCGTTACGATGTGGACGGAGTGCACTTCGACTATCTCCGCTATCCGGAAAACGCCCCGCGCTTTCCGGACAGTTACGACTTCCGCCGCTACGGCAAAGGACGCACGCTGGCACAATGGCGCCGGGACAACCTGACCGACATTGTACGCTACATCTACAACGGTGTAAAAGCCATGAAGCCTTGGGTGAAGGTGAGCACCTGCCCGGTAGGAAAATACCGTGACACCTCACGCTACTCCTCTAAAGGCTGGAATGCCTTCTTCACTGTCTATCAGGATCCGCAAGGCTGGCTGGGCGAAGGCATCCAGGACCAGATCTACCCGATGATGTATTTCCGGGGCAACGGTTTTTATCCGTTTGCCCTCGACTGGCAGGAACAAAGCAACGGACGCCACATCGTCCCCGGACTCGGTATCTACTTCCTCCACCCCGACGAAGGTAACTGGACCACCGAAGAGGTGGAACGCCAAATGCACTTCATCCGCTCCAATCGGCTGGCAGGCGAAGCGCACTACCGGGTAAAGTATCTGATGGACAACACCCAAGGGGTATACGACCTCCTGCTGGATCATTTCTATCAATATCCGGCACTACAACCGCCGATGCCGTGGATTGACAACGTCTCCCCCACCGCCCCTTCAGCATTGAAGGCTGTCTCCGCCGGCGACGGATATACCCGTCTCAACTGGAAAGCCGCTACGGACAATGACAAGCAGAATGCTCCCATGTACGTGGTCTACGCATCGGACACGTATCCGGTAGATATCACGAATCCGGAAAATATCCTCGTGCAGAATCTGCGGGATACGCACTACATATATGCTCCCATCCTCCCATGGACAGCCAGGAAGTATTTTGCCGTCACGGCTGTGGACCGCTGTGGAAATGAAAGTAAGGCAGCTCAACAAGAAGAAAAATAACCATCTTTTCTTATTTATATCATTAATATAGTATCTTTGTGAAATAGACGAAAAACAAACCGAACAAACGAACAACACACCGAATGAAAAGTATGCGGTCCATTCATTCACTCATACGTTGCTGTATGATCTTACTGCTATTGACCTCCTGTTATTCAAAAGAAGAGCGGCGGGTATTGGTGATCCACTCTTATGAAAAGGATTACCAAGGATATGCAGAATTCAATAAACTGATAAAAAAGGAATTCGCCAAAGCTCACATTCCCGTAGAACTTACTTTCTTCTATCTGAATTGTGAAATTAACAACGAACAGCAAGAGATAGATAAGATCAATAACTTTCTCGATTCTATTTCGAAATGGAAACCTGAAGTTCTTCTTGTTAACGATGACCAGGCCACTTACTCGTTATTGGAAACCCATCATCCGTTATTGAAGGGAATACCAATCGTATTCTCCGGAGTCAATTATCCCAATTGGGAACTGATCGGACAATACAACAACGTCACCGGGTTTCACGACAAGATAGATTTCAGAAAGAATCTGGAAATGGTGCACAAGCTAACCGGCAAAAACCATATTTACACCATACTTGACTTTACGTTCTTAGACCGGAAAGTCCGAAACGATATTGATAACCAATTGAAATCGACGGACATCATATCCAATCTGGACTGGCATCTGGACAAAAACGACACACGGAAAGAAGCAGAAAAAGGACATATAATAATTAATGCGCTATCTGCCCGTAACCTCTCCAAGAACCAGAATAAGGATCAGACAAAAGGTGGAGACTTCATCTGGTCTATCAGTAAATACAGTACCCTCCCTTATCTGCAGACAAAGTTTGACTACACAACGGTCACTATGGCATCTTTGTCCACCCGGCAACGCTTTACAACGATCAATGAACTTTTTGACTGCGGGCACGACTTTCTGGGCGGATACATCACCCCGATGCATATCCAGGTAGAAGAGTCCGTTCATGCGGCGGCCCGTATCCTCAATGGAGAAAACGTTGCCGACATACCCATTCAGGAAAGCGCCAAAGGATACTTCATCGACTGGAATGCCATGCAAAAAGAACATCTGACCATCGCAGACATTCCCCATGAATACACCATTATCAACATTCCATTCAAGACCCGGCACCCCATCGTCTGGTGGTTCGCACTATTAGGCAGCATCACCGCCATTGTCAGCCTGCTGTCGGGCATCACTTACCTGTATTGGCGTGAAACGAAAAGGAAACGCTCCATCCTGTACGAACTGGAAGATGAGAAAGAATCGTTGGCGCTGGCAGTCGAGGGAAGCGATACATACGCATGGCGGTTAAAGGACGATACGATGGTGTTCGAATACGCCTTTTGGAAAAACTTGGGCATGGCTCCCCATCCATTGACGATTGACGGGTTCCTGTCCTTTGTGGATGCCGACTATCTGGATACGACACAAGCCTTATTGACAAAGAACGCCACCAACGGCAAACACTTCATAAAGCTGAAATGCGACTTTAACGGTACAGGATACCAATGGTGGGAACTTCGGTGCAGCACCATGAAGAGTGCTCTGGGCGGACAGAAAACCACCGGCCTTTTATTAAACATTGAGGACTACAAGAAACGGGAACAGGAATTGATCGAGGCCCGTAAAATGGCGGAAAAGGCGGAACTTAAAGAATCCTTCCTGGCCAACATAAGCCACGAAATACGTACACCGCTAAATGCCATTGTCGGATTCTCCACCCTGCTTGCCTCTCCGGATGATACGGACATCACCCCCGAAGAGAAGGAACAGTATATAGATACCATCAACCGCAACAGCGAGTTGTTGCTGAAACTGATTAATGATATATTGGAACTTTCGCGCATCGAGTCCGGATATATGTCATTCGACTGTGATGACTATCCGCTGGATGCCCTTATCAGGGATACTTATCAGACACATAAGATTCTGATTCCCGGACAGCTCCACTTCCTGTTGGAAGAAGGCGAAAAGGGCTTGATCGTACACGTCGACAAAAACCGGCTGGTTCAGGTGATCACCAACTTCCTGAACAATGCCTCCAAATTTACCCGGGAAGGCTCCATCAAACTGGGATGGAGCTACATGCCGCAAACCGAAGAAGTGGAGATCTATGTAGAGGACACCGGAATCGGTATCCCGCAGTCCGAACAAAAGATGATATTCGGCCGATTCTACAAACAGAACGAGTTTGCGCAAGGAACCGGCCTGGGACTCTCTATCTGCAAACTGATCATAGAAAAACTTCAGGGAAGGCTATCGTTACGGTCCGAAGCGGGCACGGGAAGCCACTTCTCCATTTTCTTTTCTTGCAAAAAGCAACCTATATAAAACTTTATCCGCCGGTTTCCACCAAGATATAAGCCCGATAGCGGCTCGACTTCCGGACAGGCACCAATGGCAGATAGCCTTTCACCACCCGTCCGTTTCGGGTGTCCAACGGATGCGCAACCGTCATTGCATCATGCTCCTGCAATGCTTGCCCGTCAGACGGATGATAAGAGATACGAAACGTTCCGCCAGCCCCGGGCCGTACATAACGATCGTATAGCATCCGGGACACAAGTCCCATATTCATCCGCAGGTTGATCTCCACACAAGGATGGATGCGAAACTCCGGAAAGAGAGCGAACCGGCAAATCATCATATCTACTCCCAGATAACCGGTATACTCCGTCCCCAAAGAGACGGACAACCGTCTTTGCAACTCCTCCCGAAGCCGGTGTAAAGCCGCCACAGGCACATAAGCCGACAATCTTCGTTCAATCTCCGCATCAGGCAACAACCGGTTTCCTTCGTAAGCCCCACCGGCATTGGTACGGAACAAAGAGTATCCGGCAAAAATAATCCGCCCCTTTCCGTCCGAATAAAACTCCATGGCAAAATCTTCTACCTTATTATATACAGGTTCACCGACAACTCCCCCCTGCTGCTCTATAATCCGGGCACACCAACGCTCTATCAGAGGAGTGAACGCTCCCTTGCACCAGTTCAGCCCTTTACCGCTTCCGGACAAGGGGGCTTTGAGCAGACAGCATTCTAGGCTCTCTACAAATGCCCGGCAGTCGGCCAAAGCGGTCAGGTAGCAAGACTCTCCACAAAACACTTCATCCACTTGCAGACCGGACAACAACCGTACGGCTTGCAAACGATGGGACAGATCGCGCAACCGTCCTATATCCTCCATCGAAGGTAGCGCAGCATCGGGTACTCCCAATGAAAGCAGACGTTTCCGGAGTGCCGGATTCCATCCCCAAGGAACCACCGAACGGACTTCCGAAAAATCTTCGGCCTGGGTTCTCAATGATGCGGGAAGCGGAAATAAGTCGAGCATCTCTTCCAGAAAAGACTGATTATAGGCAGACGGAGCAAGCACACTGCACGGCCTGTCCGCAAACCATACGGGAAGCAATGCCAACTCTTCCGCCATTCTGCGGGCGGAGGCAGGCGGCATATAATTGACTTCGCCACTGGCAAGAGCCAGATCCTGATCGGGATTAAACAAGTAAAGCAGATTCGTCATTAGCATCAATTAATTAAACAGGGTTCATCCGGACGCAGGAACTTGTGCGAGTGATGGCAGCGAACAGTTACGTGTTTTTTCACCCTAAGATATACCCATGCCCGGGGACATAAACTATCATTTAATTCCTTAAATGCACCGTCTCCTGTCCTTTTGTTTCCATTTCCGGTTTTTCACTTACAAGCCCTTTGCTATCTAAGAAGCAACCAGCGTTAAAGCCGGTAAGTTTCCTGCAAATATATGCACAAAAACGCATATAAAACCGGGAAACAGGTCACTTTATGCGAGGCAAACCGTCACTTTCCGCCGGACAAAGCCTTCACTTCCCCCGGGTAAAGCCTTCACTTCTTCGGGACAAAGCCTTCATATCTCCCGGAGTGAGGATTGACAGCCCGTCAACAAAGGCTCTTTTCCCCTTCTCCGTCTCTATTTGCTCTCTCCGGAGCAAACATTTCGAACTGACAAAAGAAACCCTTTTTCAAATAAATACCGGCAGAAACTACCGAAAACAAAAAACAATATTTATATTTGCAAGCAAACACTGAAGTAGACAAGCAAAATCACAATTGCCCGATTGAAATGGCTGCGTTTTTTCAGAAGCAGCTTGCCATTGCCCCGAAATAACGCCCCTGCCACCTATCAGGAATACCGTTTTGACAAAGTGAAGCAAAAGATAAACTTGCTAAACGAAACCACAATTTTGCTATCTCTACTTTGCAATTTCTAAAAAAAGGCTTATATTTGCCCCCCGAAAAACCCAAGATAAGAGATGGAAACATTCTACCGCACACATGCCTACCTTGTTGAGCACACCAATGCCCCGGTCCGCCGCGACCTGATGGACGAAATAAATTGGAGTGACCGCTTGATTGGTATCAAAGGAACACGTGGCGTGGGAAAAACCACTTTCCTGCTTCAATACGCCAAGGAGAAGTTCGGAACCGACCGTTCGTGCCTCTTTATCAACATGAACAACTTCTACTTCTCCGGACACAGCATTGTCGATTTCGCCAATGAATTTCAGAAACGCGGTGGAAAGGTATTGCTGATCGACCAAGTATTCAAGCACCCCGATTGGAGCCGCGAGCTACGTATGTGCTACGACCGTTTCCCCAACCTGAAGATTGTATTCACCGGTTCGTCCGTCATGCGGCTCAAAGAAGAAAACCTGGAATTGCGTGACATCGTGAAGAGCTACAACCTCCGCGGTTTTTCGTTCCGCGAATTTCTGAACCTGCAAACAGGGATGAAATTCCGTCACTACACACTCGAAGAGATATTGAGCAGCCACGAACAGATAGCCAAAGGGGTGCTTTCCAAAGTCCGCCCTCTGGATTATTTTCAAGACTACCTCCATCACGGCTTCTACCCCTTCTTCCTCGAGAAACGCAATTTCTCTGAAAATCTGCTCAAGACCATGAACATGATGGTAGAAGTAGATATCCTGCTTATCAAACAAATTGAGCTAAAATATCTCTCGAAGATAAAAAAATTATTATATTTGTTGGCTGTAGACGGGCCAAAGGCTCCGAATGTAAGCCAACTGGCAAGCGACATACAGACATCACGCGCCACGGTGATGAACTACATCAAGTATCTGGCCGATGCACGGCTGATCAACCTGGTCTATCCCAAAGGGGAAGAGTTTCCTAAAAAGCCCTCGAAGATTATGCTGCACAACCCCAACCTGATGTACTCCATCTACCCCGTAAAGGTGGAAGAACAGGATGTGCTGGACACTTTCTTTGTAAACACGATGTGGAAAGACCACAAAGTGCACAAGGGTGACAAGAACACCTCGTTCATGGTTGACGAAGTGATGCCGTTCAAAATATGCTGCGAAGGAGCAAAAATTAAGAATAACCCCGGAGTGACGTATGCTTTGCACAAGGCAGAAATAGGTCGTGGCAATCAGATACCACTCTGGATGTTCGGCTTTTTATATTAACATCAAATCTTGAACATTATGGATTACGAGAAGCTTGAACAACTAAAACGCCTCCACGACAGCGGAGCGTTGAACGATGAAGAGTTCGAAAAAGAAAAGAAAAAGATATTGGACGAAGAAGCTACGGCTAAACCTACAGCCGTACTTCCTATGGGACTGACGGAAAATGCTTATCTGGCACTGATGAATTTTGCCATGTTCATACCATACGTAGGCTGGATTGCCCCTATTGTATTCTGGATCATGGGTAAAGAGAATTCTATACTCGTCAATCGCCAAGGCAAATACATTCTGAACTGGTACATCAGTTGGTTCCTGTACGGCATCGCGCTGACAGTACTTTTTGTAATATTCATGTTCAGCGGCATCTTATCCATAAGCGACATGGATTACGCAAATGATCAGACTTCTCCGTTAGCAGTTCTGCTGGGTATATTCGGCGGAGGTGCCGGAATCTTGCTCCTCCTGATACTTGGAATAGGCTGCTTTCTTTGTCTGCTGTTCCCCATCATCGGAGGCATCAAAGGACTAAACGGAAAAACATGGAAGTATCCGCTTTCCATACCGTTTTTGAAATAAATAAACAAATAAATTACTTACTTAAATATTATTTTTAGTTATGACTAAACAGAAGAAATTCATCACATGTGATGGTAATCAGGCTGCTGCACATATTTCATATATGTTCTCAGAAGTAGCTGCCATTTACCCCATCACTCCCTCTTCTACAATGGCTGAATACGTAGACGAATGGGCTGCCGCAGGACGTAAGAACATCTTCGGCGAAACAGTATTGGTACAGGAAATGCAATCTGAAGGTGGTGCAGCCGGTGCTGTTCACGGTTCTCTTCAGGCCGGTGCACTGACTACTACTTACACTGCTTCTCAGGGTCTTCTTTTGATGATCCCGAATATGTATAAGATTGCCGGTGAATTCCTGCCTTGCGTATTCCATGTATCTGCTCGTACACTGGCTTCTCACGCACTGTGTATTTTCGGTGACCACCAGGACGTAATGTCTGCGCGCCAGACAGGTTTCGCTATGTTGGCTGAAGGTTCTGTACAGGAAGTGATGGACTTGGCCGGTGTTGCACACCTTGCCACAATCAAAGCCCGTGTTCCTTTCATGAACTTCTTCGATGGTTTCCGTACTTCACACGAAATCCAGAAGATCGAAATGCTGGAAAATGAAGACCTTGCTCCGTTGGTTGACCAGGAAGCGCTTGCCGAATTCCGTGCACGTGCGCTGAATCCGATGAATCCGGTTGCCCGTGGTATGGCCGAAAACCCTGACCACTTCTTCCAGCACCGCGAATCATGCAACAACTACTATGAAGCTGTTCCCGCCATCGTAGAGGAATACATGAATGAAATTTCTAAGATCACAGGCCGCAAATACGGTTTGTTCGATTACTACGGAGCAGAAGATGCAGAACGCGTAATTATCGCTATGGGTTCTGTAACAGAAGCTGCCCGCGAAGCTATCGACTATCTGACAAGCCAAGGAGAAAAAGTCGGTTTGGTTGCAGTTCACCTGTACCGCCCGTTCTCTGCTAAACACTTCCTGGCCGCCGTACCTAAAACAGCTAAAACAATCGCAGTACTCGATCGCACAAAAGAACCGGGTGCTAACGGTGAACCTCTGTATCTGGATGTTAAAGACTGCTTCTATGGCGCAGAAAATGCTCCGGTTATCGTAGGCGGTCGTTACGGTCTGGGTTCTAAAGATACTACTCCGGCACAAATCATCGCCGTATTCAAGAATCTGGCTATGCCGATGCCGAAGAACCACTTCACAATCGGTATCGTAGACGACGTAACCTTCACTTCTCTTCCTCAGGAAGCAGAAATCGCTCTGGGTGGCGAAGGTATGTTCGAAGCTAAATTCTACGGCTTGGGTGCTGACGGTACAGTAGGTGCCAACAAGAACTCAGTGAAAATTATCGGTGACAACACAGATAAACACTGTCAGGCATACTTCTCTTACGACTCTAAGAAGTCAGGAGGTTTCACTTGCTCTCACCTGCGTTTCGGTGACGATCCTATCCGTTCTACCTATCTGGTAAACACTCCGAACTTCGTGGCTTGCCACGTTCAGGCTTACCTGCACATGTACGACGTAACCCGTGGTCTGCGTAAGAACGGTTCGTTCTTGCTGAACACTATCTGGGAAGGCGAAGAGCTGGCTAAGAACCTGCCTAACAAGGTGAAGAAATACTTTGCACAGAACAATATCTCTGTATATTATATCAACGCAACTCAGATTGCACAGGAAATAGGTTTGGGCAACCGTACCAATACTATCCTTCAGTCTGCATTCTTCCGTATCACAGGTGTAATCCCTGTAGACCAGGCTGTAGAACAGATGAAGAAGTTTATCGTGAAGTCTTACGGTAAGAAGGGTGAAGACGTTGTAAACAAGAACTACGCAGCCGTTGACCGCGGTGGCGAATACAAGACTTTGACTGTTGACCCGGCTTGGGCTAACCTGCCGGACGATGCCAAGGTTGAAAACAACGACCCGGCATTCATCAACGAAGTAGTTCGCCCTATCAATGCTCAGGACGGAGACTTACTGCCGGTATCTGCATTCAAAGGTATCGAAGACGGAACCTGGTATCAGGGAACTTCTAAATACGAAAAACGCGGTGTAGCTGCTTTCGTACCGGAATGGAACGCAGAAAACTGTATCCAGTGTAACAAGTGTGCTTACGTTTGTCCTCACGCTTCTATCCGTCCGTTCGTACTCGACGCTGAAGAGCAGAAGGGTGCCAACTTCGAGATGCTGAAAGCTGTAGGTAAACAATTCGACGGTATGACATTCCGTATCCAGGTTGACGTTCTCGACTGTCTGGGTTGCGGTAACTGTGCCGACATCTGTCCGGGTAACCCGAAGAAGGGTGGCAAGGCTCTGACTATGAAACACCTTGAAAGCCAATTGGCTCAAGCTGATAACTGGACTTACTGTGCAGACAACGTGAAGAGCAAACAACACCTGGTAGATATCAAGGCTAACGTGAAGAACTCTCAGTTCGCTACTCCGTTGTTCGAGTTCTCAGGAGCTTGTTCTGGTTGTGGTGAAACTCCGTATGTGAAACTGATTTCTCAGTTGTACGGTGATCGCGAGATGGTTGCCAACGCTACCGGATGTTCTTCTATCTATTCCGGTTCAGTACCTTCAACTCCATATACTACCAACGCAAAAGGACACGGTCCGGCTTGGGCTAACTCACTGTTCGAAGACTTCTGTGAGTTTGGTTTAGGTATGGAACTCGCTAACGAAAAGATGCGTGCACGTATCGTGAAGTTGTTCAACGAAATCCTGGCAGCCGACAATGCTCCTGCAGAAGCTAAGGAAGTATTGAAAGCATGGATCGAAAACATGTACGATGCAGATAAGACCAAAGAACTGGCTCCGCAGATCGAAGCAATCATCGAACAAGGTATCGCAGCAGGTTGCCCGATCAGCAAAGAGCTGAAGGGCCTGACTCAATATCTGGTGAAACGCAGCCAGTGGATTATCGGTGGTGACGGTGCTTCTTACGATATCGGTTACGGCGGTCTCGACCACGTTATCGCTTCAGGTAAAGACGTTAACATTCTGGTTCTGGATACAGAGGTTTACTCTAACACAGGCGGTCAGTCTTCTAAGGCTACTCCGGTGGGTGCTATCGCTAAGTTCGCAGCTTCCGGTAAGCGCGTACGTAAAAAAGACCTCGGTCTGATGGCTACTACTTACGGTTATGTATATGTTGCACAGATCGCTATGGGTGCTGATCAGGCTCAGACTCTGAAAGCTATCCGCGAAGCTGAAGCATATCCCGGACCATCACTCATCATCGCTTACGCTCCGTGTATCAACCACGGTCTGAAAGCCGGTATGGGTAAGAGCCAGGAAGAGGAAGAAAAAGCTGTTAAGTGCGGTTACTGGCACTTGTGGCGTTACAACCCGGCTCTGGAAGCAGAAGGCAAGAATCCGTTCACGCTGGATAGCAAAGAACCGAATTGGGATGACTTCAAAGGCTTCCTGAAAGGCGAAGTTCGTTATGCATCAGTTATGAAACAGTATCCTGCAGAAGCAGAAGAACTGTTCCAGGCAGCTGAAGACAACGCAAAATGGCGTTACAACAACTATAAGCGTCTGGCTAACCAAGCTTGGGGTGCAGCTGAATAAATCTTTGATCAGATAATAACTTTCGAAGGGGGAAGGGACTAAAAGAGGTTCTTTCCCCCTTTTTGAACAAAAATGAATAGGTTTCACCACAGAGTAACACAGAGTCTCACAGAATTTAAATTTCTTGTTCATAGGATGTTTAAGAGAAAAATCTTCTCTGTGAGACTCTGTGTTACTCTGTGGTGCCCCCCCAAAAACGGAATAATCATGAATATAACCATACGCCCCACCCGGCTTGAAGAACTCGGCCAAGTGATGCCATTCTACGAACGTGCCCGCCGCTTCATGGCTGCCAATGGCAATGCCAACCAGTGGATCAACGGATACCCCTCCCCTGATGATATCCGGCAAGATATCGAAAACGGGAGCAGCTATGTGTTTGTAAACGAAAATCAAGAGTTAGAAGGCTGTTTTGCTTTCATCCGGGGAGAAGATCCCAACTACAAAGTCATCAAAGACGGCGCCTGGCTCAACGATGCCCCTTACGGGGTGATCCATCGCATCGCATCCGGCGGACGGGTAAAGGGATTGATGGACTTATGCCTGGAATGGTGTTCGTCCCACTGTCCGAACCTGCGTGTAGACACTCACCGTGACAATAAAGTACTCCAAAACATTCTCCTAAAGAACGGTTTCACCTATTGTGGCATTATTTATGTGAAAAACGGTACGGAACGACTTGCCTACCAACGCACTGCCGTTACCCGATAGACAGAAATCAGAAGTTGGATTCCCGGACACACATATACTGCTTATGATTCAGGGATCCAGCTTTCTACCAGTTCCCGATGTTCGTCGCGCCATTTTCGGACAAGATCTTCTTCGTCCATGCGTGCATCTTTAAGTGCTTTCATCAACGAACTAATCTCTTCTGTAGTGAATTTAATATTGCTGAAAAACTTTGCCGCAAAAGGATCTTTCTCCGTAAATCCTTTCCATCCGACGACATAGATAGATTCCACATTCCCATAAGTACCTTTCGGATCGTGCAGGAACTTCAATGGATAGCGGTCGAACATCCAATGCGGAGTCCATCCGGTGATGACGATCCACGCCTCCTTCTCCATAGCCTTCTGTAAAGAAGCCAACATAGTAGAGCTGCTCGAGGTGAGTAATTTATAACCATCGAGACCATAATCCCCGATAGCCTTATCGGTAGTTTTCATAATACCGGCTCCGGCATCGATCCCGACAATCTCGGAAGAGAACTGCCCTTTGTAGGCGGCAAGTTCCCCAATCGAATCGATAGTGACATATTGAGGTACCACCAGCCCTACCCTCGCGCTATCATATACCTCTCCGATAAACTCTATCTGATCACCGTATTGATCTATATAATCCTTCATTGTCACAGGTAACCAGGCATCCATAAACACATCTGCCTTCTTACGGGAAACCGAGGCAAAAACGGGAGCTACATCTGCATTCAGCAACTCCACTTCGTACCCCTTCTCTTCCAGCACCACTTTAGCCAGATGACTCATGGCAATTCCTTCCAGCCAGTTGGCATAGGCAATGCTTATCTTCTTTTTCCCGCTATCCGGGTTACAGGCTACGCACATCACAGCCAGTAACAACAAACTTCCTATTATTCTATATTTTCGCATATCCTATTCTTTCTCCTTTCTATTTTTTGTCCTTCCGACGGACCATTCCCTGAGTAATCCGGTCTAAAATAATTGCCAATATGACAACGGCTATACCTCCTTCAAAGCCCAGCCCGATTTTCATCTGGGTGATACCTTTCAAAACGATTTCTCCTAAACCGCCGGCAGCAATCATAGCCGCAATGACAACCATGGAAAGAGACATCATAATCGTCTGGTTCACTCCGGTCAGGATGGTGGGCAAAGCAAGGGGCAACTGTACTTTATAAAGCAACTGCCATCGGGTAGCTCCGAACGAGCGTGAAGCCTCTACCACATTCTTTGGCACCTGACGGATGCCAAGCCCTGTAAGGCGAATCACCGGAGGCATCGCAAAGATGATTGTAGCAAATACTCCCGGAACCACTCCCAGGCCGAAAAACAAAACAGCAGGAATCAGATAGACGAAGGCTGGCATGGTCTGCATCAGGTCGAGAATGGGATGTATCACCTTCTCGGCACGATTGCTGTTTGCCGTCCATACTCCGATGGGAACCCCTACGATAAGGGCCAGGCAGGTGGATGACAGAACCAGTGCCAATGTCTGCATAGTGGCTTCCCAGAATCCCATACCATAAATAAGCAACAAGCCTAAAAGGGTGAAAACTGCAACCCCGCGTCCGGCCTTCGCCCATGCCAGCAGCACCATTGCCGCAATGGTCAGATAGAAAGGAATGCCGAACAGTATGTGCTGGAATCCATTAATAAAACTACCGATGCCTAAGTTGAGTGCATCGAAAAAAGTGGAGAAGTGTATCATCATCCAGTTGATGAGCGTCTCAATATATTGTCCTATGTTGATCATAATTCTATTGCATTTTGAATGATTTCATTGATTTCTTGTTTGTTCTTTCCGGTTACCTCGTAAATAAGCGATGACAACGGAACAACTCCCTGAAACTCGCGGGTCTCGTTCACTACCCAGATAGGCGAATTGGTTTTTGTCATCAACGGTAAAATATCTTCCAGTATCGTATCTCCCAACACCGAATGCACTTCCTCCCGGACAACCGACTCGATCGACTTCACCTGGTCCTGACGCAATCGGAGCAAATCTTTCAGCCGGACCTCTCCCACAAGCACATTGTTTGCATCGACCACAGGCAACACAGTCAGGTTACGCTCGAGCATTTTACGAATCAACACCTCCGGTCCCTCTTTCTTCAATCGGGCCACAAGGGGTTTATCTACCATCACTGATGCAGCGGTAATAATCTTGCTACGGTCCACACTCTGCACAAAGCGCTCTACATAAGCATTGGCCGGTTCTGTCAGGATCTCTTCCGAAGTGCCTACCTGTACTACCTCACCATCTTTCATGATAGCAATCCGGTCGCCCAATTTAATGGCTTCATTCAAATCGTGGGTAATAAACACGATGGTCTTCTTCATCTTAGATTGTAAGGTCAGCAATTCATCCTGCATCTGTATGCGAATCAAAGGATCGAGAGCGGAAAAAGCCTCATCCATCAGCAGCACCTCAGGATCATTGGCCAACGCACGGGCCAAACCGACACGTTGCTGCATACCTCCCGACAGTTCGCCGACCATCTGGTTCTCGTAGCCCTTCAGTCCTACCAGTTGCATGCTTTCCATTGCCCGCTGCTCCCGCTCCTGTTTCTTTACTCCTTGTAGTTCCAGTCCGAAAGCTATATTATGCAACACCGAGCGATGGGGCAACAACCCAAAATGCTGGAACACCATAGCTAGCTCTTTTCTTCGGATACGGAGCAATTCTTTATCAGTGACGTTAGAAATATCTCTCCCGTTAATGATCACTTCGCCCGAGGTCGGTTTTATCAATCGGTTGATGCAACGCAGCAAAGTTGATTTTCCACTTCCCGAAAGTCCCATAATCACAAATATTTCTCCTTCCCTGATAGATAGGTTTGCATCTTTTACGGCCACCGTACATCCGGTAGCCTTCAATATCTCACTTTTGCTCTTTTTTTCCTTCAACATGCGTAAAGCATGCTGTTTGTCATTGCCAAAAATGAGATACAAGTCTTTAATCGTTATTTTACTCATACATAATAGGGTTTAGATTATTAAAAAAACAGATCGGGTGACCTATACACACGAAAACAAGCACTTCTTTATAGCAAGGAAGTTGATGCCGGGGAAGCGACGGTTCCGCCGTTCCCCGGTCAAATATGATTTCTTTACCCGATTATTACAGACAGGATTCCTGTCAACAGATAGTTTACTATATCCCGAAAGTCAATTTCACATCCGCACACAGCTATCTTCCAAAGATGCGTATGCAGACAATTAAGTAAACAAGCCGAACGTTCAAATGGTTCATTGCATTATTTCCGGCAGGCGCATTACACGTACATAAACCCCTACAAGAGAGTCAGTATCAATCGGCCAGCACACTGTCATCCCTCCACCTGTGAAGCCTGAGGTCGACACATCCATTTTTACGGAAAGAAACACCTTCGGCATCCAGCAGCCGCCGCTGCTCGTCCCATCCGGGCACTAATCGGCCTATAGCATTGACTACCCGATGACAAGGGAGGTTTAAACCGGCAGGCACCTGCCTCAAGGCACGCCCCACCATGCGTGAATATTGCGGCATCCCGAGCAAAGCGGCAATATCGCCATAAGTAGTAACACTACCGGCAGGAATCTCACGCACGACACTGTATACTTCATTACAAAAAGTTTCGGACAAATTAGATTTATTTTCTTTATAATCTTTCATGGATGTATTGCTTTTATACAGTGAGTTCCTTTATAATCCGCTTCTCTTCAGGAACTCCGTCGGACTTTCACCGAATTGCTCCTTGTAACACTTCGCAAAGTACGAAGGAGATGTGAATCCCACTTCATATCCGACCTCCGCTATCGTCATATCCGAAGAAGCCAACAGAGATGCCGCCTTTTTAAGACGTGCCATGCGGAGCAGCTCATTGGGAGCGTAGTTCGTGAGCGACTTGATCTTCCGATAAAGCTGAACCCGGCTCAACCCCATCTCCTTGCCCAGATCTTCCACATTAAGTTCCGAATCACCCATCTTCACCTCGATCAGCGACTTGAACCTCTCCACAAAATCTTTATCCATATCGCAAATGTCTTCTTTCGCCAGCGTCTGCCGGTCGCCAAAGAACTGCTTCATACGCTGCCTCGATTCAATCAGATTTCGGATACGGGTCAACAAGAGTTGCGAACTGAACGGTTTTGAGATGTATGAATCGGCTCCTCCCGCATATCCCTGGATGCGTTGCTCATCGAGCGAACAGGCCGTAAGCAGGATAACGGGAATATGGCAGGTTTGCAGTTCTCCCTTCAGCCTCCGACAACACTCTATGCCATCAATCCCCGGCATCATCACATCCGAAATAATCACATCGGGGACGTACTTCATCGCTTTACGGATTCCTTCGGTACCATCCGCAGCTTCAATAATCGAATACTCCGAATTGAGCAACGTATGCACATAAGCACGGATGTCGGCATTATCGTCGATCACAAGGACAGAAGGTTTGGACGGATCATTCAGGTTTTCCGCTTCATCCTCGCGGAGCAGGCTGTCCACCCGGTCCGGAGCAGACTCCTCCATCGGAGCAGTCACCACACAAGCCCCCTCTTCACAAGTCCGCACCGGCAGATCGACAGTAAAGACAGTTCCCAACCGTTCGTCACTCTCCACACTAATACTTCCGCCATGTATCTCGACAAATGCTTTCACCAATGCCAACCCGATGCCGGAACCGGTATGATGCCTGTCGATTTTATAGAACCGATCGAAAATGCTGCGAATGTGTTCAGCCGAAATCAGGCTGCCGGTATTGGCCACCGTGAAACGGAAGAAAGGCACGCTGTCCTTCTTCAGAGCCGCAAGACGGACAGTGACCTTTCCATTCTCCGGAGTGAATTTAAAGGCATTTGCCAACAAATTGAAGTAAATGCGTTCCAGCTTCTCCGCATCTGCCTGTGTGTGATAATCCGTATCGGGCATACTGTCGAAAGAGAAGTGGATATGTTTCCGCCGGGCAGCCGCCTGAAACGAATCATTCCACTCTACAAAGCATTGCAACAGGTCGAGCGGAACCGGTGTAAACTCCATTTTTCCGGTCTCGTATCTGCGAAAATCAAGTATTTGATTGACCAAACGCAATAGGATCTGCACATTGCGTTGCACCAGCAACAACATTCTACGCCGGTCACCTTCCAGCGACGGATCTGCCAGTAGCTGTTCCACAGGATCGGCAACCAAAGTGAGAGGAGTACGGAAATCATGTGAAATGTTGGTGAAGAAAACCAGTTTGGCATGGGTAGCCTCTTCCAACTGATGGGAAAGTTCGATCAGCTGATCTCTTTGCTCTTCCAACTGCTCCTTTTGCCGTGACAGCTCCCGGTTCAGGCGATTCTTGGAACGAAGCGATTTATATACTACTATCAACAACCCGACAATCAGCAGCAGGATGATCAGGCCTCCGTACAACACTATCCGTTGCGTAGCCACCCTCGAGAGATATATCCCCACACGGTCGTTCAGTGTCTCGATCTTTCCGTCCAGCTCACCGATATGGTTTGTCTGCAACTCCATCACATGCGCGTTTACCGCATCGACTACAGCCGTCTTCAACTTCGTTTCCCGTTCAAAAGGTTTCTTTTCGAGAATATCCATTGCCAGTTGCACCACTTTATCCCCTTCGGTGGGATAGATAAAGGTAGCATCCAGTACGCTGTCGAGCACCAGTTCCACTCCATTCCCCTTACCCGGCAGGGCATCGATGCCCACAAAAATCATCTCCTTCTCCCGTCCTCGACGACCGGCAGCCCGAAAAGCCCCTGCAGCCATACGGTCATTCATTCCATATACGGCATCGATCTCCGGAAAACGTTGCAAAAGGGAGTCCATCTTTGCCTCGGCAGGTTGTTGCAGCCATCCTGCATCTTCGCTGGCAAGCAAGGTCATGTCCGGATATTGGCTGATGGCACTCATAAACCCCTGATGGCGTTCGATAGCGGGAGTAGAACCGACAAGTCCGCTCAGTTCGACTACTTTTCCGCGCCCTTTCAGGCGATGGGCTATGTAATTGCCGACGGCTTTGCCTAACTCATAATTGTCGGCTCCGATGTATGCGGTATATTTATCGGAAAGTATTCTGCGGTCTACCATAATCACCGGTATTCCTTTATCGAAAGCCTCCTCGACAACCGGAGTGAGAGCCATTCCTTCATTGGCTGCCACAATCAGCAGGTCAACCTTCTGCCGGATGAAGTATCGTATATCTTCTATCTGACGCCGGCTATCGTCATGCGCCGTACGTGTCTCTACTTTGACTCCTCCGTAGAACAAGGCTTCCCGCTGTATCTCGTCATTCATCTTGTGACGCCAGGTGTCGTCACTGCATTGTGACACACCGATGGTATATCGGGGAGCATCCGGACTGCACGAGACAAACAGTCCCGACAGCATCAGTCCGAGTAAGAAAAGTATACGGTTCATGGTCGGTTATTACATAAAAGGTTCCGGAGGCAAATATAACAATTTCCCTCCGGAATCTCCCACCTGCTTGGTTTAAAACCAAAGTCCCGTTGGTTTAAAAGGTGAGTTATGAAACACTCTCCTGATTTTAAACCCAACGGAACTTTCTATTAACCAATCAATAACCCTATATAAACCAACACATTAGTCATTCAAACGATTCCTCAAAGCCTCCGGAAGTACGGGCATCGCTCCACTTTGGGTACATACGTAAGCAGATACCTCTACCGCCAGCCGATGTGCCTCAGGGATACTCTTTCCTTTTAAAACAGATGAACAAAAAGCCGCTGTAAACGAATCACCCGCCCCCACAGTATCGGCAACCGGAACTTTCGGTGTCTCCTGGAAAGAGACCGTACCGGGAGTGAATACATAACTTCCGTTCGTTCCGCAAGTCAGGATCAGCATCTTCAGGTTGTACTTGGCCAGCAGAATCCAACATTTATCCTGCAGGTCAATGCCGGGATAACCGAACATGCGGCTGATAATGATCAATTCCTCATCATTAATCTTCAGCACATTGCACTTCCGGAAAGATTCACGCAAGACCTCCTTGGTGTAGAAGTTCTGACGAAGGTTGATATCGAATATTTTCAACTGTCCTTCCATGTCGGGCATGGTGTCGAGGAAGCGGTTGATAGTGGCACGGCTCACCTCGTCGCGCTGTGCCAACGAGCCGAAACAGACAGCACGTGTACTCAAAGCCAGACGTTTCAAGTCGTCTGTGAAAGGAATATTATCCCATGCCACTCCCTCTTTGATGTCATAACACGGCACTCCGCCGTTATCGAGAGTCACCTGCACCGTTCCGGTCGGGTAGTTCACCCTTTCGAGCTGGTGCTTCAACTGTTTCTCCCGGAATATTTCCAGAATCTCGTCACCCAGTTCGTCATTTCCTACCGCACTGACAACGCGGCTGTCGAAACCAAACTGAGACACATGATAAGCAAAATTAGCCGGGGCTCCCCCGATTTTCTTTCCTTCGGGCAGCACATCCCATAGCGCTTCGCCCATTCCTACGATTATACTGTTCATGGTATGAATTAATTTTTATCTATAAATCCGGTTATTTCTTGATTCTCCATGTATAAAACATCAGATAGAGTACTCCGACCAGCATCACCGCTACCGCTCCGCTTTGTCCCACAGCATCCGAAGCCACTCCCATTGCTAGCGGGAAGATCGTTCCACCGAAAAGTCCCATAATCATCAGGCCGGAAACCTCGTTCTTCTTGTCCGGCATATAGAGCATTGCCTGCGAGAAAATGATGGGGAATACATTAGAGTTGCCAAACCCGATCAGGGCAATACAGACATAAATCATCGCCTGGTCCTGGAAAACGAACAACCCGAACATGGCGGCCAGCATACACAACACACTGATAGCGAAGAAGGTTTTAGCCGCCATCTTCTGCAAAATGAAAGCTCCCAGAAAACAACCTGCCGTACGGAAAATAAAGTAAAGACTGGTCGCAAACCCAGCATCCGCCAGAGTCATGCCCAGACGTTCCATCAGAATCTTCGGTGCTGTAGTATTGGTACCCACATCGATCCCCACATGACACATAATGCCCAAAAACGAGAGCAGGATGAAGGGTTTACCCAGCAAAGCGAGACACTGACCGAAAGTGGAAGGTTTGCCCTCTTCCGGTTCTTCGGTGATCTGCGTGGCGTTGAGTAACAAAATAGCGACTACAGCCACCACCATATAGATGGGGAACAGCACTCTCCAGCCCAAGTCGAAGGTAGGGATGGCCTCGATCGCTCCCCACATAGCGATATAAGGGGCTAGGAAGGAGGCGATGGCCTTTACAAACTGCCCGAAGGTCAGGGTACTTGCCAAGCGCTCGCCGCTCACGATGTTCGACAGCAACGGATTGAGCGATGTCTGCATCAACGCATTGCCAATGCCGAGCAACGAGAAAGAGACCAACATCAGCAAATAGCTATCACCAAAGACCGGTAGCAGTAATGATGCGAAAGTGATCACCAGACTGAGCAACACAGTCTTTTTACGCCCGATGCGGTTCATCAGCATCCCCGTAGGTACAGAGAAGATCAGGAACCAGAAGAAAACGAGCGACGGAAAGATGTTTGCCTGTGAGTCCGTCAGTCCCAAATCTGCTTTGACGTAGTTGGAGGCAATGCCCACCAGATCTACGAATCCCATGGTAAAGAAGCAGAGCATCACCGGGATGAGTTTCATGTAAGAGTTGTTTTTGGTATTTTCCATGATATGTTAATTTAATGAATGTCTCAACGGGAGGCGATAGAGGAACTACAACCTGTATATCTTGCACCGATCCACCTTGAAGGCTCCCCCACGACTGTAGAAACTCATCTGATTGTAAGGAGTTGTAGGGAATATCAGGTTCGTCATAGCAATCTTACCTCCGTTCAGGAAGATTTCTACCGAGCATTTATCTACAAAGATATCCAATTTATAGTTACCGGCTTTCTGCACCGGAGCCCAGGTACCCAAAGCAAAATCGTCTACATAATTAATAGAGTTCTGTTTCCGGCGATCGTGTGTCTCGATGGCATGCGGGGCACTGTCTTTGCCGAAGTCTACGATGCCGCTCTTCGTACGGTCCATCACCAACTTTTTCTCCGGAAGGCTGATGTAGATATCTACATTCTCCCCTTTTTCATTGAACAGCTTCAGTCCCATAATCTCGGCAGAGCCGGCTGCCAGTTCCAACTCTATTTCGTAAGCCCCTTTATTATCGGACAACAACGAATCGACATGATAAGCATCCCCCACCTCAAAAGCCGGAATCTCCCGGGATTCTTTACGCAATGACTTGGTCTCTTCCACCGGGGCGGCAGCCATATAGATATCCCCATCTTGTGTATAAAGGCTCAGTTCGCGAGGCAATGCATTGGCACTGCGGAACTGACGGGTAGGCACGATATTGGCATATTGCCAGTTGCTCATCCAGGGAACCGCAATCGTACGGTCACCCGTATTCGAGAAGCAGACCGTCGCATAGTGATCTTTTCCCCAGTCGAGCCATTTCACCGTTTCGGGCTTATTGTCGCAAACAAATTTCTCTCCGTCAAAGTCACCGATAAAGTATTGGGTGGCACTTCCCCCAAAGTAACATCCCGGATTCACGTTGACTATCAGCGCCCACTTTTTATGGTCCGGGTTGCCGTCTACCGGAAGTTCTACCATATCCGGGCATTCGAACTGGCTGGGCTGAACCCCGTAACCTTCCCCCCAACCGCTCATATAGGTCCATTCCTTCAGGTTCTCCGACGAATAGAAACGCATCTCTTTATCGGCCGACACCACCATCACCCACTTCTGATCGGGAGCATACCAGAATACTTTCGGATCACGGAAATCTTTCAGTCCGTCAAACGGAGTCAGAACCGGATTCTTTTCATATTTGGTAAACGTACGTCCGTTGTCAGTGCTATAGGCCATACATTGTATCTGCCCGTTTTTATCACTGGCCGAAGTGTAGAAGGCAACGATGGCCCCTGCCCCATATCCGGCCGTATTGGCATCATCCACTACTGAACTGCCGGAGAAAATATGTCCCAGCGTATCGCGGGCAAGTGCCGGCTCCAGATGTTCCCAGTGCACCAGATCCTTGCTCACCGAATGTCCCCAGTGCATGTTGCCCCACATCGAGCCGTAAGGATTATACTGATAGAACAAGTGATACTCACCATCTTTATATACCAGTCCGTTGGCATCGTTCATCCATCCGTAGAGCGGAGTATGGTGATACAAGGGACGGTATTGGTCTGTATTGGTCGTGTCAAAAGTATCCGAAAGCTTGAGTTCTTTCCAACACAAAGCCTCCTTCGGCAAGTGACGGATACGCACGGCTACCTCTTTCTCTCCCTTAGGCAAAGCAAAGGGAACAAAATAGTCCACTTTCTCCCTTGACAGGCGTACGTCCATGTCTACCGGAACCGAGTCCGAAGCAATGCAGACCTGTGCTTCGGGAGTCTTCTCCTCGACGGGCAAAAGTAAATACTGCGTAGGATTTGTAATATGAATCACCGTAAGGCTGTCGCCTTCCTGTTCAAATGTCATTTTACTTTGTGAGCTTTGGCAAGACGAAATTCCGAGAGAGAAAGCCAAAGCACCGATCACTCCTCTACTTACATTCATAAAAGTTGTTTTCATGATAACATGGTATTTTTATTAAGTAATGTAATAGCCGTATTTACGGTGGCAAATATAGCGGAGATATCTGCCACCGGCTATTAATTTTGTTTCAAATTGTATAACGATTGATACCAAACTCCTGTCAGAAGCGGATACTGGCAGCCAGCTCCACGGTGAACGGACGAATATAACTGCCCGCCATCCAATGACCGTTATAAGATGCCGCATCTTTTTTGTCCACCAGTTCGGCACCGGCAATGCTTCCTTTAGCCCCGGTCTGATTCAGGAAATTGATAACCGTGGCACTCAACGCAAGATGCTTGTTCACCGTCCAGTTGATACCTCCGAAGGTTTCCCAGCGTCCGTTGAAATAGTAAGCATTTTTAATGTTGGCATACGTCTTGCTGAAGTAGCGGAAGCTGGCCCAGACTCTGAGATCATTCGTGATGTTATAGCTGGGATCCAGTTCGACAAGCACTTTCGGAATCTCCGTCACAATATTCCCTGTGGCATCGATCTCCCCCACCGTACCGTCTTTAAAGGTCACACTCGTTTCATACTTCTTGTAAGTCGGACTTTGATAAGTAAACAGGAAGTGGAAGTTGAAGCCTTTAAACGGCTTGATCACTGCATCCGTCGTCCAGCCGATGGTTTGGATGTCATAACTCAACGGGGCGGCGAGAATCTCAGTCTGGTCATTCGGATTAATCAGGTTCAGTGTCGAGTTGTTATTCGTCTTCGAGATATAAGAGAACAGAGAGGTCAGACTGATCCAATCGGTGTTATAATAGCCCCCGGCACGTCCCAGGGGAACAGAGATTTTATCGGTATTGGGCATAGTGGCCGGTGCAAAGTTCGACAAGCCGGGACGCTGTGTGTTGTAAGTGAAATCGGCGGTAAAACCAAATTCACGGGTCAGCTTATAAGTAGCGGCGGCAGTAAAGGCCATGTTCATCCAGTCGTAGTCGAAAAGACGGGGAGTGATCCTGACTCCTTTATCGGACACAGCTCCCAGGTAATAATCCGGGAAACGGCCTACGGCATTCCCTTCGGCATCGTATACAGCCGCATTTTCACCTTCCAGGTGCTGCCATTCCAGACGGGCGCCATAATACACGTTCCACTTGGGCGAAATATCCCAATCGTGAGTGGCATAAACAGCCAGTTTGTTTTCATGTCCTTTATAATATTCCGAAGCATTCTTATTGAAATCGTAATATACACCATCTGTATTCCCTTCACGTACCAGACGTTCGGGATACTCCTCTACCGTATGATCGTACATGGTAGTATTCGAAGCATAATCCACCTTATAGTGCCATTCGTTCACTCCGATTCTCCAGGTCGTATTACGATAGGAACGGGAGAGTTCGGAGGTAGCGAAAAACTCATCGATTTTTCCCCGGTTAAGGCAAGACATGCGGCTCTGCACATATCCTTCATACGGTTTCAATGTACCGTCTACCGCTTTCAGGTAGTAACCGGCAGAGGCATCTTTCTGTTCCATGGCCATTGGAGTCTGGTAGACATACGAAGCCAAGGCATGATCATACTTCAGATTGATCTTCCAGTTCAGGCCATTATCCCAGGTGTACGTGTTGAGCAAGGTCAACTGGTTTCCTTTATTCAAAGTGGCATCATAAAGATTGGTCTCCTTCAGTTCACCCGTACGCATGTCACGGTAGACCATTTCGCCCGTTGTAGGCAGATAGGAACTTGTTCCGAGGCTGAATCCCGGTATTTCTTTCACGCTACCGTCGCCTACATAGATGAAAGGGGCCGAAGTCACTTCGTTGCTTGGCCAACGGCTGTTGCTGTAGTGATAGATAGCCGACAGCTGTCCGCGTCCTTCATTATAATTCTTGGTCAGGGCTGCTTTATAGATTTGAGTACGGTCCTGATTCGATGTAAAACGCAGTTTGAAACTGCCCGGATCAAAATTTTGGTAAACGCTTCCACTGTAGAACCATCCTTTCCCCATACCACCGCTGATATTAGCATCGAACTGCTGCTTGCCAAAGTGATTGGTACTATAATTGACGATTCCACGAAACTTTTCTGTTCCCAACTGGGTGAAAGAGTTTACAGCATAACCGATATTGCCGGTAGTAATGGCGGTTTCGGAGATTTTGAGCAACCCGACGTGCCCGAGACTGCTGTCTCCACGCCAGTGCGTATTTACATTATGCGGATTAGAGGTATAGACTACGGGGAGTCCGTTTTCGAGTACATTTACGTCTCCACCCGGCAAGCCGATAGAGATTTCGCGGGGACCATTGGCGCTCGAAGCGTTCAGCATAACATTACGATTGCCTTCTTCCTTTGATCCGGAAGCTGTTTGAGCAGATTCTTTCTTTTCCTGTGCAGCTGTGAAGCCCGCTATCAGCAAGCAAGCCAGCAAGCAAACAGCCCTTTTCTGGTTCTTCATCATGGTACTTAAATTTTTTAGTTGATTGAGATTGTTTTGATGCCGCAAAGGAACGCGGAATCCCATTTCCCAACTAAAAGATTTGTTTCAAAGGCTGCTAATTTTGTTTCGTCTACTATTTATCCTCTAATTATCAACAATTTACAAAAAAGTAAAAAGATCTTTTTAGAATTATAAATACGAAGTAATTCCCTTCTTCCTTCTATTTGTTTATAGAAAAGCAGGTGAAAAGAAGATATCAGATATGTAAAATCACTTTCCCTTTCCTTCCAACAGGTCTGCAATCTTCTGTTTCAGGTTCAGTTTCAACATTTCATCGGGACGCAACTCGATCTCTAAACTGATCTTTGCATTTCCCACTTTAAACGGAGACTCTTCGTCCGTAGCAAGAGCATGTTCTTTCTTTATGGAATATAAAACAGCGAAATCATAATCCAGCGCCAACGACAAGCTATACAGGGTATCCGTATCGATACTTTTCCGTGTCAGCAGATAGTCCACACTCTGTGGTTTTACCCCCAACCTACGGGCAAGCTCGGCCTTTGTCACCTGCTTTTCGGCTATGACCTGTTTTATCACTTCACCTATGTATATATTACTCTTTTTCATATTCCAAATACCATTCAGTCTTTCCCCAAAATACCAATCACATAAAAATCCCCGACAGCCGTCACGGACACCGGGGAGGTATAAATAAATGGACTTATTTATTTATAAAATCGTCCACCCGGCCGATGGCCTATCAGCCGGATGGAGATAGAGGTCAAAACTTAAATCCGATCTTAAATGTCGGAGCGGCCAGCACACTGTAGTTGTGGCTGTCTGCCGACAGATCGCCAAGACCTGCTTGCGGATTATACGTAGTCTTGTTGTACGTATAAGCAAACGGATCGATCTGCGCACCGATATAGAGTGCAGGAAGAACAAAGTAATCGACACCGATAGTCAAGGCGCCGCGAAGATTCCAACTCTCGGCAATAGATTTGCCCATAGAGGTCTCTTCATCATACTTCATTTCATTTTCACCGTAAGCAAAACCTACGCGAATACCTGTATACCACATCAGGTTAGGAACACGCTTGATGTTGAAATAACGATCAACACCTGCTGACACATTATAGGCGAACGACTGAGCATCGGCTACGGCACGATAATTAGGAATCTCTCCCATATTCTCGTCAGCCGAGTTATTCTTATTCGAATCGTCTATTGTGCCGGGAACAGCCGGATAACCGGGGTTATTCGTGAAGCTGACACCGCCACCCAAATTTAGTTTCCACTGATCTTTGAAGAACCAGCCTCCTTCAAAACCAACCATCAGCTTTTTGTCTGCCCAGTTGGTAGAGAGCGCTCTGACTTCATAGTCAGTCAGCAGCCCCGAAGGGGCTGTGACATTTGTGTAACTATTGTATCCAACAGTAGCTGCTACAGTAAAGTCTCCTTTTTTAGGAGTATTGTCTTTACTGGAGTTCTGTGCATTCACTGCAAGACACAGCATGGGTAGAACGGCCAACACTAAAAGTCTTTTTATTTTCATACGATACTTTTTTTAATTTGTTGTTTTTTGCCGTTACTATTGGCGATTATTTCTGTGCTTCGATAGCAGCTTCAATCTGAGCCTTCCAGTTATTTACGATTGCAGTCTGAGCTTCAATCTGAGTGTTGATTGTTTCAATCTCAGCTTTCTTGCTGGCAATGGCGTCTTCTTGGCTATTGATCTGAGTTTTATAAGTATTAATCTGTCGTTCACAACTAGCAATACTATATTTCAAGTTTTCAATAGCTCCATCAACATCAATGGCAGCATTTGCTAAACTATTAGCAACCTCATATTCCGTATAAGCTTTGCTTTCAGCATTTTGAGCATCGTTATATTCTTTAAGAGCTGTTTCAAATGCTTCCGCAAGCGCTTTCTGATCTTCAATAGCTTTATTATAAGCCTTCAAATCATCACCAGCGAATGTTGCGATCAATGCGGCGAACTCTTTAACATCATCTTCAGCATTTTTTAAGTTCACTTTAGCTGTTTCAATATTAGCTTTATATTGATCAACTTGTCCCTGCCAATAATCTATATTATCTTGATTTACCGGATCAGCCTTTTTGGCATTCTCTAAATTAGTTTCCGCAGTAGCTAAATCTGCATACAGTCCTGTTGCAGCAGTTTCCCCTGCCTTAGGAGCTCCCAAATAATCCTTCTGATTTTTAGCGGTATTATCCAATTGTTGCTTTTGACGTTCTACATTAGATGCTACCAATGTATAATAAATAATGTATCTATTAGCTGACAACTCTTTAGATTCAGAGGTATAGACATTCCAACCTTTAACTTGGAAAGATCTTACACTAGCAACTGTCTTAATCGGATTTTCAACTTGAAATTCTCCTCCTTGCCCTGTTGGATAGTTATAAGCATCAAATCTTGATGAAGATTCATAAAAAGCATCACTAGCATTCTCCTTCGCTATACGCTTCGGATCAACCAATGCGTTCACTTTCTCCCACTCTTTATACAATGTGGTAGCCTTTTGTTGTAATTCTGTTTTATCAACCTTTTCATACTTCTCATACAGTCCGATCTGGAAATTATAGTTGGCTATATTTTTTTCCTGCCGAGCAATATCAATATCTTTCTGAGTTTTAAAAGAGATAAAACCTTCTTCCAAGCCAGCAAGCTCTGTTGTAGCAGTTAACTTTTGTGAGTTCAATTCATCAAGTACACTAATTGATCCCATATACTCTCCGTATAGTTCTCTCAATCGTTCATCAGCGAGATCCAACAACGCCTGCTGATCTTTAGCAGCCTGCAATTTTGCCGCAGCGATAGCCTCCTCTGCTTTAGCCTTGATTTGCTCAATTTTAACTGCAAACTTTTGTTTAGCTTCTTCAGTCATTTCTTTCTGATATTCAGCTTGTGCATTTTTCAATGCTGCTTCTGCCTCAGCTGTAATTTTAGTAGCCTCTGCCTGAGCATTAGCCAATGCGGCAAGCCCCTTTAACTGTTCAGCTTTTGCATTACGTACAGCTTCTACCGATGCCGATTCGTCATTGTCTACGCAAGCTCCCAGTGACAAAGCACCCAGAAGCACTGCTACCATCATGAGTTTCTTTTTCATAATCTCAATTTTTTAGTGTTAATAATATAAGTAATTCAATATTAGTGTAATACCTTAATCCTTCTCTATTCTATCAAAATTGGCTATATTTGCCAACTGCCAATGGTTAACATACTTTTTAAAGATCCCTTTAATAATTGGGTATATTTAATTGTTCGAAGCAAATGTAGATATTATAATTATACTAAGCAAGAGTTAAGAGAAAAAAAATTCTAATTTTTCAATAAGATTGAATCTTAACGGGATTTTATCATACAAGCCACATTCAAACTTCTTCTTCATGCGCCTTCAACACGCAACCCCCAAAAACACTTACGCGAATATAATCGTAAAAAAGCCCCCGGATAAAAAGAAAAAGAAACACAACTGCATTTACATATAATAAGGTATACCATATATATATCAGGCAGCTCCATCCTCCCATCTTCCACCTGCCTTTTTCTCAGTTCCATCTACTCTAATCTACTAACGTACAAGAAAATGCTGATACAACTTGTTTTTCACACTCACTTACAGTCTGTCATTTTGTATTTTTAAAATGCGGAGAAGCGCTTTTTTACAGCCCCAAGGGAACGGATAGGATAAAAACGTGTAGATTTTGCGATAGTACAATTCACGCATCTTGTATTTAGAGGATATTTTGATCACAATAAAGGATTGTTGACGGATGTCGTAACAAAATCGAAGTCTGAAGTACCTGAATAACTTCAAAATGCTATTCGCATGCTACCAGTTTGTGATTGGATTCCAGAAAGAAATACCCTTTTTTTCATTCTATTTATTGTTTTTTCTACGACCTGACCTTGCTTTTTTGTCTGAAAGTTAATATCCTGAAAGCAGGAAGTTAACTTCCTGCTTTCAGGATATTAACTT